>Ga0209979_1005437_pt1 | contig 10038 bp, 9 predicted proteins | sample AnhtaG_FD_183114 | JGI IMG/M metagenome (GOLD analysis project Ga0209979, IMG submission 183114) | Deep subsurface microbial communities from Anholt, Denmark to uncover new lineages of life (NeLLi) - Anholt_01485 metaG (SPAdes) (version 2) | ecosystem: Environmental > Aquatic > Marine > Oceanic >... | reverse complement strand
GCGGCCCGTCCAGTCTAACCATTTCCCTGTCACTGACCATGAAAACGACAACGGGAGAGGGAGTCTTACGGCAATCTGTCGTCGCCCCCGGATTCTAGCACCTGCTCCACCTCCGCACAATTGAGCCTTATTCATAATTTTGCCTCATGTACCCGAGGGCCTTGACAAAAATGAGGGGCAATGATATTATCATTATTGTCGGATTTGATAAAACAAAGACGTGCAATAAGGTGGCAAAGTGAGATGAATGATAATATTTTCACCCCCAAATTCGACGTGCCGGCCGAGATTAGTGAATCCCTTGAGGGCATCGAGCGGATTAGCTGGCTGGTTGACCGTATGCTCATCATGCCAAAGCAAGAAGTTTGGATACGTCGCAACATATCAGTCCAGCGAGCGGTTGGAACCACAACTATCGAAGGCGCTGACATGACCGAGGACCAAGTCAAGGAGCTCGAAAGACAGGCCCCTCGCAGAACCCCCAGCGACAGTGAGCGGGACAACCTCAATGCTCTTCGGGCCTACGAGTTCGTTGACTATCTCAGCGATCAGCCCGACATACCGATCAATGAGCTGGTTATCCGGCAGCTCAATCGCGAGTTCATTCACGGCGCGTCGGAGGTATTGACGCCCGGGGTCTACCGCAGGGGCCGGGCCACAGTCGGCATGTACATTGCGCCTGACCAAGGAGATGTCCCGGCGCTGATGCGGGATTTCGCTCAATGGCTTGAGACGGACGATGAGATCCATCCGGTTTTGAAAGCGGCCATTGCCCATATCCATATGGTTGCTATCCACCCGTTTTGCGACGGAAACGGTCGAGTGGCCCGTGCCCTCGCAACTCTCATACTTCAGCGATCGCGATTCCATTTCAGGAAGCTTCTCTGCCTTGAAATGTACATGGCTGAGCCTGTGGTGCAACAGCAGTACCGTGTCGCCATTGAGCGCACTCTTGGCACCCAGTTTCCCCATGAATACAACGCGACGCCGTGGCTTGAGTTCTTCACCAAAGCTGTGTGGGTGCATAGCGAGCAGCTCGCCGAGACATTGACCGAGTGGCACCGCAGGATGGAGAGAATATACGGAATCGTGGAAGGAACGGATATGACGCGTCGCCACGCAGATGGGTTGGCGTATGCTTACCATGTCGGCCAAATAACGAGAGCCGACTACATTGAGATAACGGGCGTTTCTCCGCAAATCGCCTCGCGCGATTTGGCGAAATTGGTAGGGAAGGGCCTGCTTGTCGCCGAAGGCAGAACGCGCGCGCGTGTATATCTGAGGCCCGAAACGGAAGCGGAAGCGGCTGCCGAACCCGCCGAGCAACTGCCGCTGCCCGAGACAGAGGGGCTGCAAGCGCAAGACTAAATTGGGTGGGGTGGCCCGCCCGTCAAGCAAGAGCCACCCCGAGATTGGGAAGAGTTACTAGAGGTAGCGCGGGACATCCATCGGCCCAGGGCAAGTTCTGCTCGTGCCGCAGCAGTAGAGGGAGGAACATCATGCACGCTTCCGATAGTAAGGCACGCAACATCTCTGGCCAAGCAGGAAGCTCTGGTCAAGTTACTCCAGAGCAGCACCCGGACCAGCCCAGCGCAGACTATATTCAATGGCTGGAATCTCGCTCGATGCTGTATCAGGCCGAGCACTTGAGCGATCTCATCGCAGGTAAGCACCTGCAATGGCGGCATGCTTATGGCCATCCGCGCCCTCAGGACTTTGTCCGTGCTGCGTCCGTCTGGTTCACCAGCTATGCGAAGGCAATAATCAGCCAGCCGGATAAAAGCGTCTTGCAAACTCTAGGAAGCAAGGAACTGCTGTCGACTTTTCACGAAATCGGTATCGAGAGCGTACATACGGGTCCCATGAGGCGGGCTGGGGGAATCACTGGACGCAAGTACACATCCTCAATTGATGGGCTATTCGACCGGATCGAGTTAACCATCGATCCTCTCTTTGGGACAGATGACGAGTACGTGCAGATGACGCGAACCGCAAAGCAGTTTGACATCGCCGTCATCGGTGATCTCGTGCCGGCTCACACCGGGAAGGGGGCGGATTTCCGCCTGGCGGAACGAGCCTACAAGAACTACGAGGGTCTATACGTCATGGTCGAAATTCCCCAAGAGGATTGGGGACTGCTCGGTTCCGTTCCGGAAGGTGACGACAGCGTCAACTTGACTCTGAAGACCGTCCAGCTGCTAGAGAACAAGGGGTACATTCCCGGACCACTGGAGTGCATACCGTTTTACGATCCGGGCATCAAAGATACCAACTGGAGTGCTACCGATGTTGTTACCGGGGTAGACGGCCGCCAACGGCGGTGGGCCTATCTCCACGTCTTCAAAGACGGGCAACCGTCCTTCAACTGGTTGGACCCCACTTTCGGTGCGCAACGGATCGTCATGGCTGACGTCGTGCACGCCTTGCATGTACTGGGCGCGTCAGGACTTCGGCTGGATGCCAACCCCCTCCTTGGCGTCGAGGGCAGACCTGGCCTTGATAAATCCTGGGTTGAGGGGCATCCATTGGCTGAGGGAGGCTCCAACATGATCGCGATGATGATCCGGAAACTTGGGGGTTACTCGTTTCAAGAGCTGAACCAACCTCTGGAGAATCTCAAGAGATTCACCACCTGGGGAGCCGACCTCAGTTACGATTTCTTCACCCGTCCTCCCTACCTGTATGCGATGGCGACAGGAAATGCTGGCCCACTGCGCCTGATGCTGCGGTTGATACAGAAGGAAGGACTCGATCAAGGCATACTGGTTCATGCTCTGCAAAACCATGACGAGCTGATGTTTGATCTCACCCATTTGCGCAAACATGAAGATGAGAAATTCTCGGTCAACGGAGAGGAAATGAGTGGCAGGGCAATCTACGATGGTATGTACGCCCAGGCGAAGGAGAAGATCATCGGAAGCAAAGCTTCATGTATGCGGGAGTTCAGCAATCTCGGGTTCTGCGGAACGCTGGCCAGTTTTGCTGCCGCGGCTTGTGAGGTTCCAGACCCCTACAATATGACTCCCGCCCAGAAATCTGAGGTTCAGCAGTTGCACCTCTTGGCGGCGACCTTCAACGCCATGCAGCCTGGCGTGTTTGCGCTCTCGGGATGGGATCTGGTGGGCGCCCTTCTCGTTCCGCCGGAGGACTTGGGCTCGTGGCTGGATGACCGCGATTACCGCTGGATGAACCGCGGTGCCTTCGACCTCATGGGAGTGAATCCAAGTGCCACCCCCTCGCGCAGCGGCCTGCCCCGGGCCGCGGCCATCTACGGCAGCCTCCCCGAGCAGCTACGTTATCCCAACTCGTTTGCATCGCAACTAAGGCGAATGCTTCGAGCACGCAAAGAAAGCTTGATAGCATTCTCCAAGCTCGTATCGGTGCCGGAGGTTGACAAGCAGGGTGTTGTGGTGATGCTTTTCGAGCGTCCCGAGGACCTTGGCTGGATTATCACCGCCCTTAATTTTGGCCGAGAGCCTGTCGGTGACACCATTCGGTTGCCACAGCTCGCGGGGAAATCAGCGCGCCTGATCTTTTCCACCCATCGGGAGAAGGCAAGAAGTATCCAGATCTCCGATAAGGGGGACTTTTCGTTAGACCTGGGACCCATACAGGGCGAAGTGTTCGTCGTAGAATAGCCCAAAACGACTTTGGGCAGGAATTTGTAAGTCTCAACATCCAACGCCTCCACCGTGGCGCCGTTGCTGCCCTAGAGAAGTTCAAGGTTCCCGAAGTCGCCGAGCCGCTGCTGGCTTACGCCATCCCCCGCAACAGCCGGACCCGCTCCTCTGTAGGCGGGTGCGTGGAGAAGAGGTTGTTCAGCAAGCTCTTGTGCTCGCGGAGGGGATTGTTGATGTAGAGGTGAGCGGTCGCCTTGTTGGCCACCTCCAGCGGGTCCGGGTCGTCGGATATCTTCTCCAACGCGCGGGCCAAGCCCTCCGGATAGCGGGTAAGCAACGCCGCGGAGGCGTCGGCCAGGAATTCCCGCTGGCGAGAGACGGCGACGCGAATGAGCTGGGCAGCGATAGGAGTGAGGATGATGGCCGCCAGGGCGATGACGTAGATGATTGCCACCCCGGCGCCGCCACCGCGTCCCCGATTGCTGGACCGGCGTCCGGCACCGAGGAAGGTGAGGCGCAGGGCAAAGTCGGCCATCAGGGCCGTCAGGCCCACCATAACCACGATGATGGTCATCATCCGGATGTCGTAGTTGCCGATGTGGGAGAGCTCATGGGCGATGACCCCCTCCAGCTCCAGTTTGTCAAGCTTCTGGAGGAGGCCGCGGGTGACGGCGACGGCCGCATGGTCGGGGTCGCGGCCGGTGGCGAAGGCGTTGGGGGAGCCGTCCTCGATGACGTACACCCTGGGCATCGGCAGGCCAGCGCCGATGCACAGGTTCTCCACCGTGCGGTGCAGCTCCGGCTCGTCGTCTTTCGTCACCTCGCGTGCCTGAGAGATGACCAGCGCCACCTGCGATGAGCGGTAGTAGGTTATCAGGGCGATGATCAGGAAGGGGATGATGAGCAGGGGGGCGAAGGGGTACGGCAGCCCCAGGACGATTCCCAGGGCGATGGATGCGCCAGCCAGTAGGGCTACGAAGACGAACAGCAGCAGGAATGTGTTCCTGCGGTTGGCGCCGATGCGGTCGTAAATGAGGATGGGCTGTTCGGTATTGGCCAAGGCAGCAGCTCTCTACGTCTTGGGCGACGAAGCTGGAGGTTCAGGCGCCGCCGGTGGGCTAGTCGGCGGCGGCTCAGCGGGCGTCGGTGGCGCGGCGGGTGCGGCAGGCGGCGGTGCGAAGCTGACCTCCGGAACCTCCCGCGCTTCCTCCGGCGCCTCGAAGAACTCAAACCGCTGGAAGCCGAACATGTTGGCCACTACTACGTTGGGAACCGTCTGGATGCGGGTGTTGTAGACCGAGACGTTACGGTTGTAGAACTGGCGAGCGTAGGCGATCTTCTCCTCGATGTCCGAGAGCTCGTTCTGCAGGTCCAGGAAGTTCTGGTTCGCCTTGAGGTTGGGGTAGTTCTCCGCCACCGCGAATAGGGAACGCAGCGTCTGCGTAAGGAAGTTGTTGGCCTGCGCCGCCTCCGCTGCCGTTCCCGCCTGCTGCAACATCGCCCGGGCACGGGTCACGTTTTCGAAGGTCTGTCGCTCGTGGGCAGCATAGCCCCTGACAGTCTCGACCAGGTTGGGGATCAGGTTGGCGCGTCGCTTTAGCTGGATGTCGATGCCCGACCAGGCCTCGCGTGTCCGAACCCGCGCTCGGATGAGCCCATTGTACATGCCCGCCAGCACGAGCCCGATGATCACGATGATACCGACGATGACCCCGATAGCGATTACCGCTGCCATGTGTTCCTCCCTCGGCCGTCCGCCCTCAATCGGACGGTTCCAAGCCTTGTTAGTGCCCCAATTTTAGCACGCCCCACCAGTCTTCGCTCTCAGGAGGTTGGTAAGCCGCTCCGGCTCTGCCTCGACCGCCTGGCAGAACTCGGCATGGGACTTGGTGCCGGCGATCGAGAACGAGGCAAGGGAGCTGGACGGGCAGTACCTGTTGGGGCACGCCAGCCATGGTGCGCCGGTACTCGGCGACCTACGATGCGGAGAAGGCGGCGCGGGCCCATGAGCGGTTCAGCCCGGCGAACCGGATGGGCGAGCGGCTGGGATGAGGAAAGGCTAGCTGGCCGGCGACCGCATGCCCTCGAAAGCCACCCCGATTCTTGAATCTGAGGGGTCAACAATTAGGCCTGCCTTGTGGGGTGACCTTGTTCCTTCCAAGCAGTAGCTCATGCGCCGAGGGCCGGGATGGAGCATTGGCTCCCTACAGGGTTCCATGCTCAGGTCTTGGGGCTGCCTCAATTCTCTAGCTGGAAGAGCCAGGTGCTGAGATAGCGCTCGCCGGTATCTGGGAGAACCGTTACGATCAGCTTTCCCTTGTTCTCAGGTCTCTTGGCCACCTCCAGGGCTGCCCAGACCGCCGCCCCGGACGATACCCCCGCCAATATCCCTTCCTGCCTGGCTAACAGCCTGGCCGCCTCTCCGGCGTCATCATTGGTGACCTTAATGATCTCATCGACCAGATCCAGGCTTAGCACCTCCGGCACGAAGCCAGCCCCGATGCCCTGGATCTTGTGGGGGCCTGGCTTGCCGCCGGAAAGGACTGGCGAGTCCACCGGCTCAACAGCGATGGCCTTGAACTCCGGCTTCCTTTTCTTGATGACCTCGGCCACCCCGGTGATCGTTCCTCCCGTCCCCACACCAGATACCAGGATGTCTACCTGGCCATCGGTATCGCGCCATATCTCTTCGGCCGTGGTCTCACGGTGGATCATGGGGTTGGCGGGATTCACGAACTGCTGTGGCATGAAGGCCTTGGGATGGCTGGCGACGATCTCCTCTGCCTTCTTTACGGCGCCTGGCATCCCCTCCGACCCGGGAGTGAGGACAAGCTCCGCCCCGAAGACGGCAAGAAGCTGCCTTCGCTCGACGGACATGGTGTCGGGCATGGTGAGGATGAGCCCGTAGCCCTTGGCGGCGCAGACGAAGGCCAGGGCTATGCCGGTGTTGCCGCTTGTCGGCTCGACGATGAGTGTGTCCTTGGTGATCTGGCCATCCTTCTCGGCCGCCTCGATCATGGAGACACCGATCCTATCCTTGACGCTGCCGCAGGGATTGAAGGCTTCCAGCTTTGCCACTACCGTGGCCTCCAGTCCCTCGGCCATCTTGTTCAAGCGAACGAGCGGGGTTTTACCTATGAGTTCTGTGATATCATTCGCGATGTTTCCCATAGCCGAGCCTCTCCCTTCTCGCCTAATGGGCCGTTGTCGGACTGCTCTGAGCTTTGTCTGCCGCTAGCCTTGATGGCCCCGTCCCAGCGATCTTCTTCAGGGCACTCAGGAGGAAATCGATCTCGGTCAAAGTGTTGAAACAGCCCACGCTCGCGCGCACGCTTCCGTGCGGATACGTGCCTAGAACCTTGTGAGCTGCAGGGGCGCAGTGAAGCCCGGTCCTGACCTTGATGTCGAAGGCCTGGTCAAGGACGGCTCCAACCTCATCCGGGCTCCATCCTTCGATGTTAAAAGGGACAACCGAAAGACGTCTCGTCCTGTCTTTGGGACCGTAGACGGTGACGCCGGGAATGGCCGCCAGTCCGTCCAGCAGGCGGTCGACCAATGTCTTCTTGTGCATCTGGATGTCCGCCAAAGTCCTCGACATCAAGTATCGGACCCCTGCGCCCAGTCCGGCAATACCCACCGTGTTCGGCGTTCCGCTCTCATACATGTGCGGCCGGCCGGAAGGCTGCTCCTCCGACTCCGACGCGGTTCCGGTCCCGCCCTCCTTCAGCGGCTCCAGCTCTACGCGTTTGCTCATGTATAGCCCGCCGATCCCCGTTGGCCCCAATAGTCCCTTGTGGCCCGCGAAGGCCAACAGGTCGACGTTTGTAGCCTGAACATCGATTGGTAGCGTGCCGACTGTCTGGGCCGCGTCGACCAGAAGGACGAGGTCGTGCCTCTTTGCCACCTCGCCAAACTCCGCCATGGGCTGTATCACCCCGCTCACGTTGGAGGCATGGGTCACGGCGATAAGTCGCGTGTTCGCCTCGATGGCCTGCTCGATGTCCCGCGGCGAGACGAAACCCTCCTCGGAGCAAGGAGACAGCCTGGTAACTGCGACTCCCCCGTGCTCCAGCTTTCGCAGCGGGCGCGTCAGGGAGTTATGGCTTATCGAGCTGGTTATCACGTGATCTCCCGGCTTCAGGAGGCCCTTCAGGGCCAGGTTCAACGAATCGGTGCAATTCAAGGTAAAGATAACGTCCTTCTCGTCGGCAGCGTTAAGCAGGCGGGCCAGGAGCACCCTCGTCTCCTCCATCACCTTCTCTGCCGCGACCGCCATAGCATGGCCCGAGCGGCCAGGGTTAGCCCCCTTCTCCCGCAGGAAGGTGTCCATCGTCTGATAGACGGCCTCCGGCTTGGGCCAGGATGTTGCTGCGTTATCCAGGTAGATCATCTCGGCCCCCTGCTCACATGCCCACGTACTTGGCGTATAGCCCCTTGGCCACAGATTCATCGTTGGTGCCCTTCACGATCGCTCGGCCATCGGGGAACAGCGCCATCTCATAGCCGTCAACCGCAACGCGCAGCATGAACTCGTTGTAGCTCACCTGGCCGATCTGTTGAAGGCGCCTTGCAAGCTCCTCAAAGGAAAGCTGCGTATCGCCTGGAACCACCACCTGCACCGCATTCTGGCCGCAGAGGGAGGTGGTACGCGCCCCGAACCGGGCCTCAAGGAACTCGTACTTTCCCTGACAGGCAAGGCAATCCGGAGACGGCGAATCGCCGATCTGAAGGCGCTGAAAGGCGCCAGTCCAGACATCGATGGTGATCAGCTCCCTGCTAACGTCCTCCGCTCCGATCAGTATCTTCATGGCCTCCACGCTCTGGATGGCGCCGATGATGAACGGCGCCGAACTGACCACCCCCGCCGTATCGCAGGTGGCAACCCGCCCGGAAGCGGGCATGCTGGGAAACAGACAGCGTATGCAGGGCGTCCTTCCGGGGATGATATTCATGGTCATTCCGTCTGAAGACACGGCTGCCCCGTAGACCCAGGGGGTCCCCTGCTTCAGGGAGACATCGTTTATGAGATAGCGTGTTTCAAGGTTGTCAACCCCGTCCAGGATCACATCTGCTCCCGCGGTAAACCTCTCGATGTTCCTGTAGTTGACATCAGACACGATCCCCTCGATCTCTATCGACGAGTTCACCCTTCGCAGGTGCCGCTCGGCCGCGATCGCCTTGGGGATCTGGTCCCTCACGTCATCCTCGTCAAACAGTATTTGCCTCTGTAGGTTGTGGTATTCGATGAAGTCCCGGTCTACGATCCTCAGCCTGCCGATGCCGGCACGGGCCAGACAGGCCGCAGCAACGGTCCCCAGCGCTCCGCAGCCGATGATCACAACCGTGCTCTTCGCCAGCTTCGCCTGTCCCGCCCGGCCGATGCCCGGGAAGATAATCTGTCTTGAATATCTGTCGGTGTTGGCCTGCACGCCACTCCTCCGTCAGCCGCCGGCAGCGAGGGGCAGGATGGTGACCACATCGCCTTCCCTGACGGCGGTCCCCAGTTCCTCCAGTAGACGAATGTCCCGGCCACCCACGAAGATGCTAACGAAGCGGCTAAGCTCCTCGTCGCCCCTGAACAGCCGTTCCCTGACGCCGGGATGGCTTGCCTCCAGGTCGTCTATGATCTCGCGTATGGTGCTTCCTGTCGCTTCCACCTCGCTCAAGCCGCCGGTGAGACCCCTCAAGGGAAGGGGAATTTGCACCTTGACGCTCATCTTCGCCTGCTATCTCCTCTCATGGATTGTCCGACCCCGCCCTACTAGATGTAGTACATGCCGAGTACCAGTTGTGCCTTTTCCCGCTGCTGCTGACAAAGGTCCTCCAGAGTCATCGATTCCAGGAAGTCGTTTAAGAGTTTCCCCATCTGCGCCCAGATGTCCCGTGTAACACAGCTACTGGAGCGCGAACACCGTTCAGCACTATCGACGCACCCCACAAGATCAATTGGGCCTTCGAGGGTCTGCAGGATTTCGCTGAGCTTTATCTCAGAGGCCGACCTAGCCAGAGTGATGCCGCCACCCGCGCCGCGAATGCTACTCACCAGGCCCGCCGCCTCTAGTCTGCTGATGAGATGCTCCAGATACTTCTTCGATACCTCCTGTCTCTGGGCGATGTCTTTGAGGCGCACGGGGCCTTCCGCGCAGTGCAGAGCCACATCGAGCATCGCCCTAGTGCCGTAGCGCCCTCTGGTGGAAAGCTTCATCTGCTGATCCTCGTCAGGTGTGGAACTAAGTCGCTCGACTTCGTAGACATTCTACCCCCGCAACTCGTGGCTGTCAAGATGCCGGCAAAGGGAATCTTGCGGTCTTCGATGCTGATACAGGTGGGGAGACTTTCCAGTTAGCACCTGCCCGTTTCCGTCGCCTTGGTACTGACAAGAGACCGGTGCAACGGGAGAGAAGGCTAGCTGTACTAG
>Ga0209979_1005436_pt1 | contig 10038 bp, 11 predicted proteins | sample AnhtaG_FD_183114 | JGI IMG/M metagenome (GOLD analysis project Ga0209979, IMG submission 183114) | Deep subsurface microbial communities from Anholt, Denmark to uncover new lineages of life (NeLLi) - Anholt_01485 metaG (SPAdes) (version 2) | ecosystem: Environmental > Aquatic > Marine > Oceanic... | reverse complement strand
AAAATAGACATAATTAAGATGATAAAAATTGAGAACATCAACTGATATCAACAGGAATGGAGGGAAATCAAAAATGCCTATTTATTGCAGGAAAATCATCATAATTATTTACTGTAAAAATCAGTGAGTATTGCATATACCATTGCTACACCAACATCAGGCCAATCGATTCCTCCATCAAGTTCTGACTCGTCGATTTCATAACTTACATACAAACCAGGTTTTATTTTTCCTTTTTTAGGAAGTTCGAGTAGAGAATCCAGAAATTTCTCAGTTCCACTCTCTTCCAATACCCATTCTTGTAGGTCTATTGCTTGACCTTTGCTAATTTGCCATCGAGACATAAATATCAGTTCTATTTATCAGCATTCAAACTCCCCTCCCCCCCCGAGTTCACCTAACGTCTGAGATAAATGCGAATCTCCCGAGCTATAAGCAAGAAGAAGTTGCATGGAGCAAAGCGGAACCATATACACACCTGTTATACGAGTCATATAGGACCAAGGGGTTGGCTTGTATTTTTTCCCTTTTCTTTGAGGGGGAACTAACTGTCTGTTTTTTTTAAATATTGGATAGGAATATAAAATTTGGCATAACGATTTCCGTTAGAATCTTTGAATTCACCATTTTTATCTTTTACCATGACTGTTGCACGTTTTGTTATTTGATTAATAAAACCCCTATAAACATGACCTTCATATTCAAATGATACAATATCTCCGATATGTAAATTATAGTTTTCATGAGCTACTTCTACCTGCGTAATTAATTGATGTGTTACATCTGTGTGATTAAAGATATTATAAGCTAAACATTTAAAAGAAGGTTTGGAACAACTTGAGTTATCAAATAATATGTGTTCGATAACATGGATAATTTCATGTTCAAAAACACGCATTGTCGCCTCTAAACGGTCGTGACAAATAATGCCATTTACTTTAATCTCCCGTGTAATGTCATTAAAGGTCTGAAATATCAATGTGGTGGATAAAGAAATCACAAAATCGTTAGTTTTCATATAACGATGTGTTTTTCCTGCTGCTTTGGTCATACGTTTGGATAAACGAAAATATATCTTATCTTCATAGTTCTCGGCGAAGTAACTATTGAAGAACGTATTATCATATAATTCAAACAAGAGCCTTAAATCCGAGACGGCAATTGAAGTGTAATTACCCTGATCAAGATTTTTAGATTGTGTAAGAATTTGAGCATATATTGTTTGTGTTTTTTCTTTTATTTCCTGGCGTGGGTAAGTTAAATCAAGTAAATCTTTCTTCATCATTTCGAATCATCTATATATATCAAATGTAGAGTAAAGGATTTGTGATTTATCGTTCTGCGGATAAAAGAGGTTACATAAGGCAATTTGGGGGGTCTTTGGTTCCCTTTTATCTGCTGTTATATGATTGAGTCGAAGGTGAAGTCAGGACACAAAATGTCCACAGAGTTTTTTTCGGCATATGCATATCTTCATATTATTAACGGTTCGCGATCCAAATAGAATAATCATCAATATGTTGGTAATTTGATGATTTCTTATCAATTATCTCTAAGTCATCCAATGGATGATGAAATTTATTCCGCCCACATCTTAATTCAACGATTATTCCATATAAGTCATATATCATTTCTATTTTTTTAACGCTCACCCTATCCCCAAACTTCAATGGCCCTTTGTCCATATATCCTATAATATTAGCATCAAAAGGAAAAACTAAAACATTTTCTAAATATTTTTTCCAAGCATTCAATAATGCCATTATATCTTTTTTATCAATATTTGCAATTATTTTATTTATTCTAATATCTTGCTCATCTATGTTATTCACTTTCATATCTGAACCAACCAGGGTTATAAAACATAACATTTTTAGCATATACGACGTTGCGACTGCGAGGGAGCAATATCCTGAAGAGCAAGAGCATCAGCCCGCAGCGTATATGCTGTGTTATGTGATGTTCGGCTAAAACGTTGAATATTTAATCCAAATCACGAATTAAACGAATCCTTTAACATTGGTTTATCTCCTCTATCATATATTTGATTTATTTGATACGCTACTCTTTCAAGTAAAGTGTAACTTGGCGTCATCACGGACGGATTAGTTAGATGTGAAAGAGAATTTCTGAGATATCTGCCAGCATCATAAATCTTTGCTTCACCTTTTGGAATAATTCCTTTCTCTACTAATTTTTTAATAATTACATCAAGTCTAATAAATTTCTCGGGCTTACCATATATCTCGCCGTATCTGTTCTTTAGAGTAGATTCCAATGCAAGAAATGCATAATGTTGCGAAATAGTGAAAAAATAATATTCAAAGTACCCAAAAATATGAAGTCTTTTTGCAGCATTAAAAATCTTTTTCACTCCTTCAGGCACATTCGGAATTAATTGAATACCACAGACACTTCTTTGCAAATCCTCTATCGTGATTTCACGAGGTTCGCCAGATTTATCAACTTTAACAAATGAGCTAAATATTTTATCCTTTTTCAATAGTTCAGATAACGGAAGTACAGAGTCACTTTTTAACCCATATTTGGAATTATAATCAATTCTTCTTTCGAATTTTTGGAGTATTTTGTGTCCAAAAGAAATCGAAAATGAATGCATGAAATCTCTGGCACACTCTTCAGGTTTTTCTAAGATATCATATGGTATAATCCAAACCCAATACCAACACTCAGGATCACCGTAACCCACCAGCTTAAAACTTTTGAGTTCTTTTATCTTTTGTTGATCGAGATTAAAGTCCTTCAGCAGCTCTCTATATTTCTCGATTTCATCTAGGTCAATTTCGCCACAATACTCTATTGAAGATTCTCCAAAATTAGAAAAATCATATATAATCAGATGATATACATTATTTTTAGCCTCTTTATACTTCTTGACATCGATTATTAGGCGTACAACACCAACTGGGCATGGCAACGAACGTATAGCATCTCTAAAAGCTAACTCCCCTGAAGAAAGTTCATCAGCCTCTTTGAAACCGGTTGATTTCCTAAACTCTTCTTTTACGTTCTCAAAAAATTCACTGAAATAAGTAGTGTATTCCCTTTCCAAGTCCATTCTTTCTTTTCTACCTTTTTCTTCCATTTAATGACTAATCCCTAAATTTCTAAAACCCCATCTATTGAAGCTGAATTTCACATAACGGTTAGCGTGTATCTGAAGTCGCCAAAGGCGATTTGGGTGAGGGCATAGCCCAAACCAGATACGCGCTTGTTATGCGCTCCGAGCGTAGCGAGAACGAGGGAGCGAAGCGACCGAAGTGTCGTGAGCAAAAGCATCTCTCCTTATGCTCGTCCTCTTTTTACCATTGTGATGCATAATATCATTATCTTTTATCCGAATAGTTACCCGAACGGCCACCAGTAGAAATCACCAAATAAGTTGCATATAATTTCTTCTTTTTCATCTTCTGATATCTTTGGATCGTGTCTCACCTTGTTATATTTCATCATTTTTTCTAATATTTTTGTTTTCCTCTTGGCTATCTTATCAATTTCCGATATATCATCAAGTATTTCCTTTTGTCTGATGAATCTATATAAATCTATAACAGAATCCATAATTCCGAGTAAAATTTTTTCATTAATGTCTCCTGTTTTTAATATTATTTTACACATAATGTGTTCCCAGTTATCATTTATAAAGCAAATGTTGTCCCACACGAACAAATCTTGGGTATCACCAAGCAACATGTCAGTAAACCAATATAAATATCTAACATTTTCTTCAATCTTTCTCTGTGGAACACCTGATTTTTGAAGATTCCTAGCAAATGCATTAATCATCTCATAGTTGTATTCATTTGCAAGTCTGAAAACCTCATCACCATATTCACCTTCGATCTCATTTTCGAAACGTGCATTATCGTATTGAAAGCCTTTTTTGGTTATTCTCATAGACAATCACCTTAAATGATAGACGAGCATATGGTTATATTCAATTATTAACCCTTCCTTTGACGAGTCTTTTGCTCACGATTGCGTATAACGTTCCCTGCATATACGAAGTTTTGGCATAACTGAAATTTTGGTGAACAAAGTAAACCGTATATGCTGTGTTAGGCGATGGTGCCTTTTTATCTCCTTTGGAGGTATTAGTAGAGTATTTCGTCGGCATAGTGATCCTCATGCTCCTTCTCCAGACAATCCTCGCATAAGAGCATTTCTCTCTGCTCCTCTCCTGAGCATTCAATACAAATCCACGTGGCAATAGTCTTCTTTCCTTGATTCTTACACAACTCACAGTATCGATATCTTGGTTTGTTCTTAGAAGCGATGCGGGGATATTTTGCTTCCTTCTCAGGTTCTACAATCTTTTCTAACGTAATAACATGCTGAATATCATCACCGAAGTCGTAGACATACTCTATCGTATTGCCTTCTGTGAGACCAAGTTGATCAATCTGTTTCTTAGCACCGCTACCACTTCCACCTGGTTCGATTTCGCCGAATCTTTCTGAGTGCCACACTCGACCTGAAAAGAATTCGCTCAGATGATCCCCTGTATCATGATTGAACGCTTCACGCATGATATGATCAAAATCACCAAGTGCCTGATTGCCCTTAATTTCAACACGGCGCCAAAGCCCTTTCCGGTATTTCAAAGCAGCCTTAAATACGTATACTTTCTCTTTTTCCATAATTATCCCTCTTTAGATGATAATATCCAGAGTGAATAAGGCACTTTCGTCTAACGGTTGCCGATATGAGAAGTTGCTCGCAACGAAGCGGATAGCAATTTGGGTGGAGCGACTGAAAGGAGCGAAACCTCATATCGGCTGTTATGTGATGTGTTCGTCATTTCTTTTTACGTAATTCCCAAAGATGTTCTATAGGGCTAGGGTGCAATATTTCTTTTAAGGAATTGCTTTTTTTCCTATTGCACTCTGTATGCACAAGTCTTAGATTTTCAACAGTCGATTTTCCTCCCTTTGAAAAGGGAATAATATGATCAAACTCAACATCATCATCGGGTATGGGTTGGTGACATTTTTGACAGATTTGACCATCCCTTCGAACAACTTTTAGCATTACATCTCTTGGAATAGAACGACTATGTTTGCGTCTTTCTTTTGTTTCTGTAAGTGGTTCTGCACAAAAAAAAACAGGGCAAATATGACCAAACACTCTACATGATGCTTCATCTAATATTTTAGGAATTGATTCAGGATAATCATTCGGATTAAATGATGATGTCTCTTTAATAAACCACTTTCTTCTTCTCGAATCAAGCTTAGATCCATTCCCAAGAGTATTCGTTTCTAGGCATTGTTTCAAGTAATCATTATGTTCTTCTGCATTTCTTCTAGTTGGAGGTATTAACGAAAAATCTTCCACTATCGGTCCATAAGGACAATATTTTAATTCCCAACATGGTTTACATAGATCAGAAGTACGTTTTTTCCAATCTTTTAATATTTCCTTTTCAGATAATAAGGAATCATATCCTAATGCTTTTCTAATTGACTCGTGCATATTCTTTTCTCCTTATAATGACGAACATTTCACATAACATGTTATATCCGAATTTGCTTCGCATATCATTCCAATTTAGTATTATATCTGAACTATATGTACTTATCATTCTATATTCATCACTCCTTTATCTGTAAACTATCCAAAGGATTTTTTATCTTGCTTAGTTCCTTGTTACTAACATGTGTATATACTTCTGTTGTTTTAGAACTTTTATGTCCCTACGATAAACATATTTTTTCTAAAAACTCCCTATTCAACTAAAAACTAAATATTGCATTCCTATATCCACCTAAATGAAATTTGAAATTAAGAAGAGAGATGCTGCAGGAAGAATCTGCAGATTCACAACAAAACATGGAACCGTCACTACTCCAAATCTTATGCCCGTGATTAATCCAAACAAGATGGTTATCACGCCAAAAGAAATGAAAAAACTTTTTGGTACAGAGATTGTCATTACAAATTCCTATATAATCAAAAAGGACGATAAACTTGGAGCAGAGGCATTAGAAAAGGGAGTTCACCACATCATAGATTTCGATGGCCCCGTGATGACTGATTCTGGAACATTTCAATCGTACGTATATGGTGACATTAAACTAGATCCCATTGAAATCGTCAAGTTTCAAAGAGATATTGGAAGCGATATTGGAACCATCCTTGACGTTTTTGGAACACCAAATCAAACAAAAAAAGAAGCAGAACAAGCAGTAAAAGAGACGCTAAAGCGTGCTAAAAAAAGCACACCTGAAAAAGAGACAATGCTACTTGCCTGTACAATTCAAGGTTCAATTTATCCTGATCTTAGAAAAAAATGTGCACAACAACTTAGTAAACTTGATGCAGATTTCTTTCCAATCGGGGGCGTTGTCCCCCTAATGGAAAATCAAAGATATACTGATCTTGTGCGATGTATTCTTTCATCCAAGCAGGGGCTAGATCCATCAAAACCTGTGCATCTCTTTGGTGCAGGTCATCCATTAATATTTCCCCTTGCTGTTGCCCTTGGCTGTGACTTCTTTGATTCCTCTGCCTATGTAAAATATGCAAATGATAGACGAATGATCTTTCCATGGGGAACAGAGAAATTAGATGATTTATCTGAACTTCCATGCTGCTGTCCAGTTTGTTCACAGTTTACTGCATCTGAACTTAAAAAAATACAAAAAAACGAGGCTATTTTACAGTTGGCAAAGCATAATCTGTATGTTAGTTTTGCTGAGATTAAAAAAATTAAAACAGCAATATCTGAAGGATGGTTATGGGAGCTTGTAGAGCGAAGGGCAAATTCAAATCCATACTTACTTGAATCTTTGAAAGAACTTAGGAAAAAAGAAAACAAGATGTGGCTTGAGCAGTTTGAACCCATTAGCAAAAATAAAGCGTTGTTTTACACAGGAAATCATACTATTCATAGGCCGATTATCAATAGAATCCATAGACGTCTGCTGACAAGATATAAAAAAAACTCTGATACAACAATTGTTTTTCCTGAAGGAAAGAAACCATATGCATCCTTTTATTCTCAGCGGATAAAAAAAATTCTAAAAAAAGGAAACGTAAACATTGTTGTACACTCACATATAGGTCCTGTACCAATCGAGCTTGATGAGATGTACCCTTTTGCACAATCCGTGTTTCCTGAAACTATAGATAAAGAAACCAAAGAGTTTTCACAACAGATATTTGACAAATTTTTAAAGGAACAAAAAGTAATACGTTGGAAAGAAAGCAAGACAACTCTAGAGAAAATCATTTCTCGAGAAGAAACCATAGATATGGATTTGAGAAGAATTTCTGCAGTTGCTGATATGCAGTTTGGAAAAGATGCCGCAAAAGCGTTATTTTGTGGAGATATTAAAATAGTTAAATCAAAGAAAACAGGTAAAATCCGCAATGTCTATTGCGATAGACAGCATATTCTTTCAATGCGAGCAAGTGATGGTCTGTTTACCTTAAAAATCAAGGGAGCATATCTCTTACATACTTATTTCAAATATCCAAAATTACGAGTTACTGTAGAAAATGATGCCGTATCATTTATAAAAGAAGGAAAAAGTGTTTTTGCAAAGTTTGTAAAGGATTGCGATCCAAAGTTACTGCCCCGTGATGAATGTTTAATTGTCGATGAAAAAGATAACTTGCTTTCAGTTGGACGATGCCTTCTCAATAGAGCTGAAATGCTGTCATTCAACTATGGTATGGCGGTGAAGACAAGAGAACCCGTTAAATGATTCGATAGATAAAATTCGGCGATAAACGAAACTAGAAAGCACAATTATAAAAACAATTAACTATTTCCTGGCAAAGCTAGTATTGGAGGGCTATAATTATGTCGGAAAGTAAAAAATCATCTCAAGTTTCAGGTTTTTATAAAAAATCTATCGAAGAAAGAGTAGAATTTGTTAAAAATTTTTCAGGTCTAACTGATGAAGAAACAAGGATATTTTCCTCTGCACTTGATATAGAAACTGCAGACAGAATGATAGAAAACGTCCTTGGAACATTTGAACTCCCTCTCGGTGTTGCAGTTAATTTTCTCATCAACGGAAAAGATTATCTTATCCCGATGACAATAGAGGAATCAAGTGTTGTTGCTGCAGCCAGTAATGCAGCAAAAATAGCAAGGATAAAAGGAGGATTTACAACAGAATGTTCTCAACCCTTAATGATTGGTCAAATGCAGCTTTTAAAGCTTGATGACGTGGCTGGAGCTGCACAAAAAATCATGGATCACAAAAAACAACTATTGCAGCTTGCCAATGCACAAGATAAAGTCCTTGTTGATTTTGGTGGAGGAGCTAAGGATCTGGAGGTCCGCATACTTGATAGTCCTCTTGGAAAAATGATAGTAACCCATCTCATTGTTGACGTTCGTGATGCAATGGGTGCCAATGCAGTAAATACGATGTGTGAAGCGCTTGCTCCCATGCTTGAAGAAATAACCGGCGGAAAAATCCGTCTTAAAATACTATCAAATCTTGCAGATAAACGAATCGTCAAAGCAAAAGCCATATTTAATAAAGAAAAAATTGGTGGTGAACATGTTGTTGATGCGTTCCTTGAATCATATACGTTAGCTGTCATTGATCCATATCGAGCAGCAACCCATAATAAAGGCATTATGAACGGTATTGATTCACTTATTATTGCAACAGGAAACGATTTTAGAGCAATTGAAGCAGGAGCTCATGCGTATGCAGCAAGAACTGGTCAATATACCTCGCTTTCTTCTTACTATAAAGACAAAAACGGTGACCTTGTCGGCGAGATAGAGCTTCCTCTCGCAGTAGGTGTTGTTGGTGGTGCTGGAAACATCCTTCCTAAAGCAAGACTCTGCAAAAAAATACTTGGCATAAAAACAGCACAGGAGCTCGCTGAAGTTGTTGCAAGCCTTGGTCTTGCACAAAACTTTGCAGCAGTCTTTGCTCTCTCAACAGTCGGTATTCAAAAAGGCCATATGTCGCTTCATGCAAAAAATATCGCGGTGATGGCTGGCGCGAAAGGAGATCAAATAGATAAAGTAGCAGAACAAATGGTGAAAGAAAAGAAGATAAAACTTGATCGGGCAAAAGAAATACTCGATGAAATTAGATAATTCTTTCAGCGATATCTTCTGTTTCTCTTTCACAATAGTAACATTTGATATGCGGCGGATCTTTACTCACCAGAATAAATCTGCTTTCCACTGGCTCTCTTGAGTTAGAGATGCAGGTAGGATTTGAGCATTTAACAATACCAATAATTTCATCTGGCAATCGAACTTTATGTTTTTCTACAACTTCATAATCCCTGATAATATTAATTGTTGCTTTTGGTGCAATAAGCGAGATTTTGTTTACCTCTCTTTTATCTAACTCTCGGTTCTCAATTTTTACAATATCTTTTTTTCCAAATCTGCTTTTTACATTCATAGCAACACTGACAACAGAAGAAGTTGCCTCTGGAAGTTTTAAGACACGTAACACTTTAAGTGCAAATCCTGGAGTGATATGATCAATAACAGTTCCATTCTTAATGGGCGTTACCCTAAGCTCCTTCATATTCTTCTACCCTCCAAGGATAAGAGATAGAAGTGCCATTCGTACGGGGACGCCGTTGAATGCCTGCTTGAAATACAGTGCATGAGGTGTTTTATCGACCTGTGGATCTATCTCCACAACTCTTGGTAATGGATGCATAACGATAAGATCCTCTTTTGCATATTTTAACAATTCATTATCAACCCTGTAGGTCCCGACAACACGATTATATTCTTCAGCATCGGGAAACCGTTCCTTCTGAATCCTTGTCACATAGAGGACATCTGCATCTTTGATTGCATTCTCCAGATTTGAAGTACTTGAAGGTTCAACCCCGAAGTCCTTACATTCATTAATTACTTCCTTTGGCATCTTCAAACTCTGCGGGGATACAAAGGTTAGTTCCGCACGGAAAAGCGAAAGTGCATAGGCAAGTGAGTGGACTGTTCTTCCATACTTCAAATCACCAAGAAGCACGATTTTATTTCCCTTAATCTTCTTTTTTTCAGTAATAATA
>Ga0209979_1005435_pt1 | contig 10039 bp, 9 predicted proteins | sample AnhtaG_FD_183114 | JGI IMG/M metagenome (GOLD analysis project Ga0209979, IMG submission 183114) | Deep subsurface microbial communities from Anholt, Denmark to uncover new lineages of life (NeLLi) - Anholt_01485 metaG (SPAdes) (version 2) | ecosystem: Environmental > Aquatic > Marine > Oceanic >... | reverse complement strand
TCTGGTCATGGCCGACCTGGTGGGGGTTGGCTGCGACGTGCTGACCGTGGGCCAGTACCTGCGGCCCAGCGCCAGGCACCTGCCGGTGGCGCGCTACTGCCGCCCGGAGGAGTTCGAGGAGCTGGCGGAGGCGGGCCGCCGGCTGGGCTTCCGGCACGTGGAGGCCGGGCCGCTGGTGCGCTCCTCCTACCACGCGGAGCGCCAGGTGGCGCGGCTGGGCCGACCGCTGGTGCTGGAAGGGGCCGGGTTCCAATAGCCCGGCGGGGCAGCCGGAATTTGTAGCAAGGGAGCAGCAAGACTTTTGTGGCAAGAGAGCAGCAAGACCCAGGGAGTGGCGTATCCTTGTCCATGCGGGTGTGAGCATCTTTCAACCGCCAGGAGCAGCAGTCTAACTAAGGGGGTTCCCATGGCAGAAGTGCAGTACGGCGTGGCCTATGTGTCCCGCAGCCCCGCCAGTACGAAGCAGGAAGACTTCGCCGCCCAGGTGGAGGAGGTGTGCAACGGTTGGGGTGCGGGAGGCTGGCGGCTCGTAAACACCGTGGGTGACTACGGGGCCAGGGTGACCCTTGGCGTGTGGCTGTACTTCGTCAAGGAGGAGTAGGAGGGCGAGGCTGCCCCTCTCCCCGGCTGTCCGTTCTTCCTAGCTCGCCCCGGAACTCCGTTCAGGCTCGGCCCCACCCCATGTAGGGGCGACCTTCAGGTCGCCCGCTGAAGGCCTTCAGGCCTGCCCATCTGCGGCAGGGCCGCTGGCACCGGGACTACCACGCGGAGCCGTAGAGGGGTCGGCCTATTCCCCCTCTTGGATCGTGATAGTGATAATGGTGTCGCCAGAAGGTTGGGGGGTGGTGATGTTGGAGGGGTCGCGAGGGGTCAGGGAATCGACGACCTGCATCCCCTCCACCACCTTGCCGAACACGGTGTACTGGCCGTTGAGGTCGGGCTGGCCGGTATAGGCGATGAAGAACTGGCTGCCGCCGCTGTCGGGATCGTTGCCGCGGGCCATGCCCACAGTCCCGCGTTCGAAGGGGACATCGCTGAATTCGGCGGGAAGGGTGTAGCCGGGATCGCCGGAGCCGGTGCCGGTGGGGTCGCCTCCCTGGGCGACAAAGCCGGGGATGACACGATGGAAGGTAACGCCGTCGTAGTAGCCCTGGCGAGCGAGGAAGATGAAGGAGTTCACGGTCTCGATGGCTATGTCCGGCCTGAGCTCGATGCGGAAGGTGCCCTTGGCCGTCTCCACGGCGGCGAAGTACTTCTTGTCCGGGCTTATGGTGATCTCCGGCCGTTCGGGGAAAGTCATCGGCGTGGGCGCGACGACGGGCGATGAGGTGGGGGATGGGGTGGCAGCCGTGGTGGGAGTGGAGGGTTGGCCTGCGTCATCGCCGCAGGCCAGGGCCAGTGCGCCCAGGAGGAGGGAGGCGGCTAGGAGGGGCCAGGCTCGCAGCATCAACAGTCTCCAGTTCGTGCTAGATGCGGTTTGCCCGTCAATTATGGCGCAGGCGGCCGCTTGTGTCAGCGGGTACAGCGGCTTGAATGCGATGCCAAGAGCGGCCTATCATGGGATGGAGCCGGGATAGCTCAGCGGTAGAGCAGCGCTTTCGTAAAGCGCGGGTCGGGGGTTCGAGTCCCTCTCCCGGCTCCAGTTCGCATATACGGAACCGGCCCCGAAAGCCCGCCAGCGCTGGCACGCTGACCGATTACCGACGTTTTGCCGACCAGCCTTTCACCGGCACTACCCTAGACACCGGTCGCCAGCCGCCTAAGCGCAGGTGGTAGCATGCGATCGAGGGCCTCAGCGGCGTCCCGCTGTAGGTCGGGCAGCACGTCCCCCAGCTTCCGCCCATCAGGCAAGCTGAACTCTTCCTTGAGGAGGGCCAGGGCGTCTAGATTGATCGGATGTATAATTCCTTTGCTATGGCGGAGAAAGGCGGAGCTACAATCAAGCCACGACTAGCTGTTCTGTTTATCGCAGTTCTGCCGCTGGCGCTCGTCATTGCCGCAGCCTGTCGCGGTGGTGGTGATGGTGGTGGACTCACCCTTGAGGAGTACTTCGAGCAACTGGACGCTATTCTTGAATCCAGCGACATCGAACTCGAAAGGCTACAGATGCAGTACTTAGAGGAGCCCGACGGGGCGCAAGCATGGATAGAAGTCGCCGCCTTCCAGGACTTCACTAATGGCGTTGTGCAACATTTCCGACGAGTCATAGCCGACCTGGAGAGTATTGACCCCCCGCTTCTCGTAAGAGGGGCGCATGACAAGTACATTGCCACGCAGGTGGAAGCACTGCGCTTCTTCGCTGCTATAAATGATCGGGCCTGGCGTGTCAGTACGCGTGACGAATTCATCGATGTGCTCCGTGACACTAGAGGCTTGGCCTGGAGTGAAATCGAAGACCGGGAAGATGAGTGGTGCTTTTCGCTCGAACAAATCGGGGTTCGCTTTGGTGTCGAAGTAGACTTGGAGTGCTTCGAGTAGACCGCGCCGCAGCCGCGCTCCGCCCGGCGTAGCGACCGCCCGACGCGAGGATATCGACCGCCGTTGCGACGCCGCCAGAGCACACTAAGGGAACAGGCAATTATCCCGTCGGAGCAGGTAAGGAGGCTTAGTCGTTACAGGGAGGGTCCCACTTCGCGATAAGATCGGATTCCTCTGCCCTGCGGGCTTCTTCGTCCAAATTGTTCTGATGAGTGTGGATGTGTGTGCCCCCGTTTTGTAGGATGCAGGGTATCGCGTGGTGGTTGCCAAAGCGCTCGCTCAGGTCAGAAGCCTGGCCAATGTAGATGGGAATCCATTCCCCAGGTTGGGGCTGGCGCGCAAAGATGTAGTTGCCTGGACCTGCGTTGAATTGCTGGCCAATCAGGTAAGTCCAGTAGCGATATGTCTTGCCGGACTTTCCCTCCCAATCAAAAGTTGGCACAGCCATTGTGTTCCCCCTTTCCTTGCGGCGCTGGCTGGCTGACTACGCTAGAGTATAACCCGACCAGCAGTGGGCGTTAATCCGCTTCGGCCTCAGCCATTTTGCGGCAGCGCCCTCTCGGCGTCGGAGCAGTCGAGGCCCGCCTCTGGCGCTCCGACGGCTGGGCAGCAGCACCTGGAGCGCCGTTTCGCCCCGGTGCGGCTGCCCATCGGGAGTTCGCCGTAGGCTCCACGGGTGTGGGTCCCACCCGGTGGACGCCCTCCAGGGGGCCTGTCCTGAACGGAGCCTGCCCTGAGCCCGGTCGAAGGGTCGAAGGGCCTATGTTCGCCTCTAGGTGCTCGGCGGCTGGAGCCCGGCGAAGATGTCCTCGCCGGCCACGTAGCGCCAGCAGTAGCGGTCGATGATCATGCCCTTGACCAGCTTGAGGGTCGCCAGCGGCGCCTCGGCAATGCTGTTGGCGATGACCATCGCCTCGTCCAGCAGGCGGTCGAGGGGGACGACGCTGCTCACCAGGCCGATGCGGTAGGCCTCCTGGGCGTCGATGCGGCGTCCGGTGAGGCAGAGGTCGCGGGCCAGGCCGCCGCCGATGGTCTCCGCCAGCGGTCCGTAGAGGGTAGGGGCCCCGAACTTGATCTCCGGGTGGGCGAAGGCGGCATCCTCGGCGGCCACCCGCACGTCGCAGAGGACGGCCAGGTCCAGGCCGCCGCCCATGGCCGGCCCGTTGATGGCGGCCACCAGGGGCTTGGGGAAATTCATGAGCCGCAGGTGAAAACGATCCGTGGACTCCATGAGGGCCTCAAGATGCGTCGGCTCTCGCACGAAGAACTCGTTGCGGTCGAACCCGGCGCAGAAGACGGGCCCAGCGCCGGTGATGACCACGACGCTCACCGCGTCGTCGTCCGCCAGTTCCCCCAAGCACTGGTCGATCTCATTGCGCAGGGCGATGGAGAGGGCGTTGCGCTTGTCGGGCCGGTTCAGGGTGACCAGGGCCATCTTGTCGCGCCTCTCGCAAAGGAGCAGCTCGTAGGGCATGGGTTCCTCCTTCTCTTCCAGAGGCTACTGGGCGTCCCTTCGGCCTCGCGCAGGACAAGCCTTCGGCTTCCCCTTCGCTCCGCTCAGGGCTGCGGCTCAGGACAGGGCCTGGAGCTCCAGGTGCTTCTCCGCCAGCCGGGACAGCACCTCCTCCACCTCCTCCATGATCTCCCGCACCACCTCGCCGGCCGACTTCACCTCGTGGATGGCGCCGGAGATCTGGCCGGCGGGCATGAAGCCCAGGTCGGTGTCGCCCCAGCGGATGGCGCCGTCCAGCTTCTCGCTGTCGACCATCATCTGGAAGGGGAAGGGCTTGATCTCCCCCTGGCGGTCTTCCCACTGCTCCGCGTAGCGGTTCTTGATGACCCGGCAGTCCTTGCCGGTGAAGCACTTGGTGACCTGAGTGCCCTCCTCAGTGGACTCCACGATCTTCTGCTTGTAGTTGTCGTGGCTGTTGGCCTCGCGGGTGGCCACAAAGCGGGTGCCCACCCAGACTCCGCAGGCCCCCAGGGCTAGGGCGGCCACCAGGCCGCGGCCGTCGGCGACGCCGCCGGCGGCGACGACCGGAGTGGGGTCGACAGCGTCCACTACTTGGGGGACCAGGGCCATGGTGGCGATGCGCCCCGTGTGGCCGCCGCCCTCGGTCCCCTGGGCGACGACGATGTCGGTGCCGCCCTCGATCACCCTGCGGGCGTGGCGGACGGCGCCGATCACGGCCATTACCGTCATGCCGTGGCGGTGCATCTCCTCGGCGTAGGGGGCCGGGTTGCCCAGGCCGGAGGCGAACACAGGCACCTCCTCCTCCAACATGACCTGGATCATCTCCTCCTGGCCGGGCCAGCCCTGGGCCAGGAGGAGGTCAACGCCGAAGGGCTTGTCGGTCAGCTCCTTGACCTTGCGGACCTCCTCGCGCAGGGAGGCCGGGGTCATCATGGCGGCGCCGATGACCCCCAGGCCGCCGGCGTTGGAGACGGCGGCGACGAGTTTAGTGGTGGCCACGCCGCCCATGCCAGCCTGGATGATGGGGTACTGGATCCCCAGCTTCTCCGTCAGCTCCGTCTTGAACATCACGACCTCCTATCTCCCCTTGAACTCCGGCCAGCGGCTGCCTCGGCCGCTGGTAAGGGGCCTGCAGGCGCGCTGCCCTACTCCTCCAGGAAGTAGTCCGGGTGAAGCTCCCGCGTCGCCAGCCCCCGGTCCTGACAGGCCCGCGCCACCCGGCGCGCCACCGCTGCATGCACCTTCGGCTCCAGGGGATTCGGCAGCAACTGTCCCTGCGGCGTCATTGCCACGATCGCCTCACTGGCCGTGCGGAACACCCCTAGCGTGGACCGCCGCGCCCCAGCGTCCAGAAAGCCGCGGCACACCCCCGGGTAGCACAGCAAGTTGTTGATGGCCGCCCCATTCTCGGCGATCTTCGCTCCCGCTTCCAGCGCCTCTGCCGCGTCGATCTCCGGCCGCGGGTTCGACAGCGCGAAGATGATCTGGCCCGGCCGTACCATCTCCGGCTTGATAAGCCCCGGCTGGCCGGTGGTCGCGACCACCGCGTCGCACGTGCCGCAGATCTCTTCCAGGTTCGATGGCGTCCCGCCGAACCGCGCCAGCCGTTCCACCGCGTCCGCCACCTTGTCCGTCCCCAGCACAGGCAACTCCGTGTGGTGCATCACCGCCCGCGCTATGGCCAGCCCCGCAGCCCCGAGGCCGATCTGCCCGATGCGCAGCTTTTCCAGCTCCAGTCCAGCCAGCTGGCAGGCGTTGATCAGCGCCGCCAGTGTCACCGCCGCCGTCCCGTGCTGGTCGTCGTGGAACACCGCCACATCCACCTCGTCCTGTATCCGCTGCTCGATGTCGAAGCAGTGCGGGGACGCGATATCCTCGAGCTGAATCACGCCGAACGACGGCGATATAGAACACACTGCTGCCACGATCTCGTCCGGCTCCTGGCTCCGGAGCGCCAGGGGGACGGCGTTCACCGCCACCAGACGGGCGAGCAGCGCCGCTTTTCCCTCCAGCACCGGCATTGACGCCACCGGCCCCAGGTTCCCCAACCCCAACACTGCTGACCCGTCGCTCACGATAGCCACCGTATTAGGGATCGTGGTGTACAGGTCCGCCATCCGCGGGGTCTCGTAGATGCGGCGGCACACCTCGCCCACACCTGGCGTGTACACCCGCCCCAGCTCGGCGAAGGAGTCGATTGGCAACTTGGAGACAACGCGGATCTTCCCGCCCACGTGCGCCGAAAGCACCTCGTCCCGAACCTCAAGCACGGTGCTCTCCGGCATGCCGTCCAACTCCGCCAGCACCCCGTCAAGATCGGTCAGCGACTCCACCAGCAGGTCAAGGTCCCGCACTACAGCCGTCCGGCCCTCGGACACGGTGCGGATGTCCCCGATGCTGCCTGCATGCCTGGCGATGACCCCCAGCACAGACGCCAGCACGCCCACCTGATTCACGTTCCTTACTCGTAGGGTCCGGAAGAAATGCGGTTTCTGTGCATTGCGTGGCATAGGTGCGAGCCTCCATATGCCGGGCCGCGGGCCCATCCCGGCATCAAATCACTGTCCTGAATCCTGTCCCGCGGCGGCACCCGCCAAGAGAATATCCTACACCATCGGTGTCCCTCGCGAACGGCCTCCAGTTCGCCCATCTGTAGAGGCCGCGACGCCGGGCCCTTTCGCCCGTCCCGTTTGACAGCCCCGCGGCCATGGCTCAACATGGGGGCGAGGGCCCAAGTGGAGCAGCCCTCGCCTGCCACTCCTGCCATAGCCGCCGGAAGGGGGTCAGCATGGGCATCCTGGACATCTTCCGCAAGAAGCCCGCCACCGTCATCGACCCGGTCTGCCACATGACCGTGGAGAAGGACAAGGCCGGCGCCACCAGCGAGTACGAGGGCGAGACCTACTACTTCTGCGCCCCCGGCTGCAAGCACATGTTCGACGAGGACCCGGGCAAGTACATCGGGGCCGACAAGCCAACGGTGGAGATGTAGTCGGGCCCTGCCTGCCGGCAGGCAGGCGTCAGGCCCAGGCCCAGCGAAGCGTCTGAAGCACCTCCAGGGGCGCCGTCTTGGCGATGACCTCTACCACCGTGCGCGACCCTCGCCGATGGTAGAGCAGGTCCACCGTCCCGGCACCTACCTGCAGACCCGGGCCTTGCTTTTCAGGCTTCCGGCTTGCCTTCACGGAGCAGCCTCGTTATCTCTTCAAAGACCGTGGCTTCGCCTTTGAGCCGATACTTGACCTGCTCCTGCTTGATTTCACGGCCCTTTTGCCCGAAGAGGATTTCTTCCAGAGCGCCCTTCAGTTGCTCAGGGCTGGCAGAGTACGGCAAAGTCACACACAGCCCCAATTCCTCGAACGGTTCAACCTCGCAGGTCTCAGAACGCTTTGCACTCCCGTCCACATCCGGAACGAAGGAGATCACCGGCACATTTGACAGGATCGCTTTGGCCAAAGTGGGCATTCCGTGATGGCTTACTACGCAGGAAGATGCGGCGACATATAGGGCGAAATCCCTGTCGCTAGCCAGCCACTTGATACCTATCACGTTAGGTCTCTGCACTTCCCGATCCGTGACAAGGACAGCCTTAATGTTTTTCCCTGCTTTCTCCACCTGGCTCATTGCTTCCAGCAGGGTGTCAACCAAGAACGCTCTTAGCGTTGGGCCTCTGCCGAAGTAGGCAAAGACTGTCTTCTCGTCCTTGATACCCAGCTCGCGTTTGGCTGAATCGATCTCTTCTTGGTTGAACTCGTATCCAGAGGGAACAAAGCCGACAGGTTGCACTCTGTCATCGTCGATGACATAGTTCCTGTTTCGCTGGAAGATCTCCCTGGGAAATACAACGAAGAACCTATCGAAGAATGCTGGCATGTCCTCAAAGAGCCAATTTGAGTCAAGCGAGACGATTAGGCAATCAGGTCTTTCTTCGGGACTTTCGGGATGGAACATTTTCTTGGTTGTCTTTGAGTTGCAGCAGAATATCGCGTCGGGAGAATAGTCTTCGATGACCTTGTTTACATGGCTTCGAAGCTGCGCCGTAGGCAGTTCGTCGGAATACAGGATGTCTTCAAATCCAAAACCAGCGATGTAGTCGTGGCACTGGCCGGTTGTGCTCACGAACTTAATATCGGTTCCCCTCGCCCTGGCATACGCAGCCACTGCCGTGCCCTGGGCTGCCTCTCCGAGACCCGTAACGAAGAATAGGAACCTCATGGCGACGCTCTGGCTTCAAAGGCTATACCAAACGTCTTGTTGTCGCCACCCTGTGGCGGGACATTGGCCTTCTCAAGGTCTGAGGAAGGATTAGTGGAGCCAGGGCTAAGTCATGGAGAGCGCGGACGGCATGCCCCTTATGGGGGCCAGAGCGTCGTCCGCAAGACCTTGAGGGGCCCACGCACGGCCAGCACTTCTACCCGCGTGCGGTCGCCACGCCGCTGGTAGAGGAGATCGACCTCGCTCTGGCCTACCCGCAGCCCCTGCGCCCGCACGCTCTCCAGCCAGTAGGGAAGGCGCGGCCGGACGATGAACAGTTCATCGGTGGGGGCGTTCGGGCGAAGGCCGAGGATGGCCTGGAGCATGAGGGGGAAGGTGCCGGCCGCCCAGGCTTGAGGTCGGCAGGCGACGGGATAGGGTACGGGCGCGTGGTGCGCTGAGCGGGGGGCACCGCTGAAAAGCTCCGGCAGGCGGAAGTAGGGAAAGGCGAAGGTGGCGTCGCAGATGGCAGTGGCGAGCTCGTTCAGCTCCACCTCTGCACCGTAGCGCTTCAATCCGGCCATGATCAGGGCGTTGTCGTGCGGCCAGATGGTGCCCAGATGGTAGCCCATCGGGTTGTAGCGCTTGGCGCTGCTGCTGAGGGTGCGGATGCCCCAGCCGCTGAACATGTCGTTCCGCATCAACCGGTCGATCTGGCTTCTGGCCTTCGCCCGTGGGGGTGCTCCCGTCCACAGCAGCTGCCCGGCGTTGGAGCTGAGGACCCTTGCTGGCCTCTTGTCGGGGTCCAGGGCCAGCGCATAGTACCCCTCGGGCGTCCAGAAATCAGTGTTGATCCGTCTCCGTAGGGCAGCCGCTTCCGCTCGTAGCTCCTGCGCCCGCTCCGCATCGCCCAGGGCTTCGTACACGTCGGCGATCGCCTGCTTGGCGGCGTACACGTAGCCCTGCACCTCCACCAGAGCGATGGGTGGCTTCAGTAGGTTGCCGTCCTCGTCCACTATGCTGTCCCCAGAGTCTTTCCAGCCCTGGTTGTCCAGGCCGCGGGGTGCCTTCTTGATGTACTCCAGGTAACCATCGCCGTCCAGGTCACCAAAACGGTCGATCCAGGTCAGCCCGGCATCGATGGAGTGCCGGAGCTCTTTCATGAGCTCCAGGTCAGCCGTCCAGCGGTAGTACTCCGCTGCCAGGAGGACGAACAGGGGCGTGGAGTCGATGCTCCCGTAGTAGCGGCCGAAGACTACCTCCCCGGTGTTGGCCGTCTCACACTGACGGATCTCATGGACAATCTTCCCCGGCTCCTCCTCCCGCGACGGGTCTGAGGCCTTGCCTTGAAAGCGCGTCAGGCAACGCAGGATATCCCGCGCCATCTGGGGCCTGAGAGCGAGGGACATCATCGCGGTCAGGGCGGAGTCACGGCCGAACAGGGTATCGTACCAGGGGACGCCTGCGGAGACGTAGCTGAGATCCGGTCCGCGTTCCGTCCACAGCACTCGCAAATCGGTGATGGAGCGATCGAGGGCGGCGTTGAAGAGTTCGTTGCTAGTCAGGACGACGGTGCCGGATTCCTTCCAGTGGCGATGGCTCTCCCCTACGGACAGGGTGGACTGCCGGGTTGAGCCCGTCCCTGGGCCCGCTGGCTGGTCCACTGCAATCGCGACACCGATCTCGTCAGCCTTTCTGGGTTCGATGTTCAGGTGGAACAGGGCTTGGTGACGCTGCAGGAGACTGGGTTTGCGGCTGAACTGCACCCGGACTTCTCGTGCCACGTCGTCAAGGCCGCGGTACGCGAAAGTGACCGCGGCAGGATGGAGGCGCGGCCTCAAAAGTTGGCCCTGCTGCTTGCGGCAGATGCCGCGCAGTTCGTAGAGGTCCGCG
>Ga0209979_1005434_pt1 | contig 10039 bp, 8 predicted proteins | sample AnhtaG_FD_183114 | JGI IMG/M metagenome (GOLD analysis project Ga0209979, IMG submission 183114) | Deep subsurface microbial communities from Anholt, Denmark to uncover new lineages of life (NeLLi) - Anholt_01485 metaG (SPAdes) (version 2) | ecosystem: Environmental > Aquatic > Marine > Oceanic >... | reverse complement strand
CCGAGATGGTGCTGGAGCCTGTCGCCACCGCCGAAGCCACCCTTACCGAGAGCGAGCGGGATCTCGGCGTTGCGTTGATCGACGTGGGCGGCGGCACCACCGACATCGCCATATTCATCGATGGCGCCATCTGCCACACCTCAGCTATCGGCATCGGCGGCATGCATATCACGCGCGACGTTGCCATTGGGCTCCGGGTACCGAGGCAGGAGGCCGAAAAGCTCAAGGTCAGGGCCGGGCATGCGTTGCCAGGGGGCATCAGCGAGAGCGAACGAGTGTCTGCTGAAGTGGCCGGAACTGGCGAGATCGAACATGTGCCGCGGCGGCTCCTGGCTGAGATCATCGAAGCGCGCGTCGAGGAGCTCTTCTCGCTGGTGAGCGCCGATCTGCAGCGCTCGGGTGCATACGGCCTGGTGGGCGGCGTCGTACTTTCCGGGGGCGCATCGCAGCTCCCCGGACTTGCCGAGGCGGCTTCCAAGCTGCTCGGGGGCATCCGAGTACGGCTCGGCACACCGCGCCATCTCACGGGGTTGGCGAGTCACGTTGCCAATCCCATCTACGCCACGGCCGTTGGACTCGCCATGTACGGCGCCGCCGCTGCTCCGCGCATGCATCTGCCCGCTCCCATGGTGGCGTCGGAGGGATGGTATGCCCGACTCCGCGAGCGCCTCCAGGACATCATCCGCCGTGTGCGACAGGCCGGTGCGTGAGCCGTGGCGGCCATTGACCACCTCGGGCATTGGCCCCTGCCTTATCATCCGCGACTCTTGCGCCATATACTGGAACCTTCACCAAGCTCCGTTGTCTAATCTAAGAACTCGAGCGCATGTGATCTTGGTCACGTCCGTGGGTGAGATCTGCAGCCCCGAAACGGGGGGAAGCCGGTGTCGTGCCCTTTCTCGCCGAAGGAGCTTTCGGCGCATGTTGACGGCGAGCTGGGCGAGGGCATTGATGCGAAGATACAACACCATTTGCAGCACTGCGTGCCATGCGCGCAAGTCGTAGCCTCCTTCGAACTCATCAGCACGACGCTTCGCCAACAGCCGCAGGTACAGATGCGCCGCTCGGTGGTCTCAGATGTGTGCCGCAGCGTGGCAGCACATCGGCAGCGGCCACTGCGGTGCCGCAAGGCGCTGTTGATGGCCTCGGCGCTGCTTGACGGTGAGCTACCCGCCGCCCAGGCGGACCGGGTGCGGGCACACGTGAGCACGTGCGAGCCGTGTGAGCGCGAATTTCAACTGATGCGCACATGCGTGCGAGTGCTGGGCGAGCGTGAGGCAATAGAACCACCGCCAAGGCTGCGGCCGCGAATCCTGGGGGCTCTCGCCGCGGTGCCTCCCGGCCGTGCCCTTACTCGGATCATTCCTCGGGTGCCGGTGTGGCGGACAGCCGCGGCTCTGGGTGGCAGTTTGGCGGTAGCGGCCGCGGTCGCACTGGCTGTGTTTAGTGTGCCGTGGGGACAGAATGGGTCGCGCCAGCCCCTGCGGCCCGAGTTGATAGCTCAGCAGGCGCCGGTGCGTGAGAGTGCGCAGACCGTGACGGTCGTGGAGCCGGAGCCAGCGCCTGTCAGCGCCTCAGCGCCGCCCCCCGCAGCAACCCGCGAGGATGGCGCTGCACCAGCGCAGAAGGCCGACGCGCAGCGACGTACGCGGCCCCGCGTGCGATCGGGTTCACTGGTCGTGAAGCGACCCGCACCGCCCCTTGCGGAGAAAGAAGACCCCGGAACGTTGAGCAGCGAGGTCGCGGACGCCATTCCTGAGAACACAGAAAGCACCTCGCTGGGCAGCTTGATCGTGCTTTCTGGCGACAGCGCGTCTGCGGAAGACAGCGACGGCACTGCGGCGCATGAAGTGGACTCAAGCGGCTACGACTACCTATCGATGAGCGTTCCTGACTCTGACACCATCTAGCGTGCAACGCGGTGCGCGGCGCGCAGTGAAGCAGGCGCGAAGCCGTCGGAGGCGAAGAGCACAATGTCGCCGAAGACGGCTCGTTCGCGTTCTTGGGCGCGCAGGAGGCCATCGTGAGGACGTCAATGCGATCCGAACCCATGCGGCGTGGGGCGAACCTGCTTCTGACGTTCGGTGCGTTGATGGCGGTTGCTGCGAGCTGCGGCGGTGGGGGATCGTCACCGGTGCAGCGACCGGCCTTCGATGCGGCGCGAGCCTTCGCTGATCTGGAGGCACAAATGCAGATGGGCCCCCGGGCGCCCGGCATGGCGGGGCATGACGCCGTCGTGACGTTCATCACCGATGTGCTCAGGCAATACGCGGCCGAAGTGACGACGCAGCCGTTTAAGGAGTCAACCGAACTTGGCCCGCCCGGGCGCGAGTATGACTTCACCAACATCATCGGCAAGTTCCCCGGCGCTCGCCAGGGCGAGGTCCTGGCTGTCGGCGCGCACTTCGACACGCGCCCCATCGCCGACCGCGATCCGGACCCTGCCAAGCGCACCGACCCGGTGCCGGGGGCTAACGACGGTGCCTCGGGGGTGGCCGTGCTGCTGGAGATGGCGCGTGCGCTCAAAGCACAGGCGCCTCCGCGGTCGGTGCTGCTGATCTTCTTCGATGCGGAGGATTCGGGCAGTGCGACGGCGCCCGGCCCATACCACGGCTTCTGCCTCGGCTCGAGGTATCTGGCCGCCAACATGGGCAGCTTGCGTATCGACAAGCTCATCGTGATAGACATGATCGGGGATGCCGACCTTTCGATTCCCAAGGAGCTCAACTCGCGCGACGCCGCTCCGCAGCTACTCGGCACCGTGTTTCAGACGGCTCGTCGCCTCGGGCACGGCGCCTTCGATGATCGCTACGGCCAACGAATAGTGGACGATCACCTGCCGTTCATTTCTCAAGGCATTCCGGCGATCGATCTAATTGACTTCGACTACCCCTATTGGCACACCACGAGCGATGTGGCTGCTCACTGTGGCGCCGACTCGCTGCTGCAGGTGGGGGACACGCTGCTGGGGGTGATATACGCCGACCGTTGGTGAGATCTTGCCGGGGCGTTTCCCGTCAGGGTCAGCTTCCACGCGTCATGAGCTCCGGCCTTGCAGTCCTGCCGCCGTGGCAGCGCCGGCGCCAGTTCGTGATGCGAGGTGAGCTGACCCGTTGCGTTGCTACAGCTTGGCCTTGAGCTTGTTCAGGCGGGAGCGGGCCTGCGAGAGGAAGGGGGCTTTCCGAACCGCGGCTTCCAGATGAGCCACGGCGGCGGCAATGTTGCTCTGCCGTTCGTAGACGTCTGCCAGGACCATGTGCGGCGCCGGGTTGGTGGGGTTGACGCTCAGGTCGCGGAACGCTTTCTCGACGGCCCGATGGTCACGGCCCTTGGCGATCTGTCTGTCGGTGCTGCGCCGAAAGAAGTGCAGGAACGATGGCATCAACACCACTATGACCACCAGGACCCAGGACAGGGCACGCAGGAGCGGATCTTCGGCGCCCCACCAGCTAAAGGGCTGCAAATGGACGGCCGCAAACATAATGAAGACAGCCGTCATCATGATGCACACGATCGCGCAGGCGGCGCCGCCGAGCGCGCCATCCAGGTACAGATTCACCACCCGCAGCAGGAAGAAGGCCATGACGAACCCGTATATGCCAAGCAGCAGCGACTTGAGGACAACCGAGTCTGCTGTCTGAAAGAGCGCCGAGTCCATTACTCCTGCCTCTGCACTACCTGCCTGTCAGCTTGCTTTAGGGCTGTGCCCGGCGGACGCGACAGCGCCCGCCGCCGGAGGCAGCCAGCCGCGGACAGCGAATCCGTCTGTCGGTTCGCTCCTCGCGATCACCTCGGTTCGTGTCCGCTGCGTCCCCGAGCGCCACGGGCGGCACTAGACGCGCTCACGCCCTCGCGCGGGCACACGGATAGACACCCGACCGGTGACCCGCATCCGCGTCGGGCGCTCGCGTGAGCTTCTTGCCATTGTTTGTCACGGTTGTAACGGGGAAGATAACGACAGGGGTGTGCGTCCGGCTGAAGCGCTGCGCCAAGGCGAGGGGATGAACGAGCCGCTCTCATTACTGGGGCAATTGGCGCGCTTGGCCTGTGCGAATGGATTCGAGCGCCGCCAGCGACACGCGGAGCGCCGCCAGGCCGTCCTCGCCACTGGCCGCGACCGGGCCGTTTTCCCGAACGGCTGTGGCAAAGGCGGCCACTTGCTTCGGGTGCATGTCACGATCCAGTTCGTCAAACACCTGCTCCTCGCCGCCCGGCTTCATCACCGTCAACTTCGTGCTCCCCTCGAACCGGATCACACCGTGCCTGCCCATGACATCCTCTTGCGACGGGGAACGCGTACCCCGAGGCAGGCCCCAGCTCAGCGACAGCAAGCCCATGTCGCCCGACGCGAACTCCACCAGCACGGACGCCGTATCGATCTCCGGATCGATGCCTGGCAGCTCAGGTGCACCGGTGGAGAAGGTGGCGCCCATCGCCATGACTCTGACGGGTTCGCTGCCGAAAACAACCCGCCACTGGTCCACGTAGTGGCACGCCACATCTATCAACGGCCCGCCGCCCAACTGCTTGTCCATTATCCACGGCTTGAAGCGAATCTCCACGCCGCTCACAACGCGGTACATCACCGGGCGGCCAAGAGCGCCGCTCTGCACCAACTCGCGCACGCGTTGCGTCTGTCCCATGAAGCGCTTGCAGAAGCCCAGGGCGAGCTTCACGCCGCACTCGCGCGCCGTGGCGATCATGGCCTCGCCGTCATCCAGCGTCATCGCCAGGGGCTTTTCGCACAGAACGTGTACGCCTCGGCGCATCGCCAGTTCCGCTGCCGTGCGGTGCAAGTGCGTCGGGAGGCACACGGAGGCGATGTCTATCCCCGGCTGATCGAGCGCCTCGGCCAGCTCAGTGAACCAGCCGCCGACGTTGAAGTCGTTCTTGGCCGCCTCCGCCCGCTCCGGGTCGATATCGGCCACGGCCACCAGCTCCGCTCCCGGCACCGTCTGCCAGGCGCCCAGATGCGTGCGGCCCATGTCCCCAGCGCCAAGCACGCAGATTCCGAGCCGACTCATGTCGCATTCCCCTCCTGGGAAAAGCCGATGTGCGCTGCTGCTTTGAAGATTCCGTCGGGTGCCTTTCTGTAGGCGAGCAAGGACCGGAGGTCCTCAGAGCACCTGTGGCTCGCTGCCGTCCCTCTGTCGATCCCTGACAGATGGGCCAGCACAGCAATCTTCATCGTTTCCGCGTACCCCAACGGAGCGTGCACAACTGTCCTCACAGAATCACCTGGGGCACCGCGGCGGTCTCTCGGTCGGCTACAATGAGGTAGTCTTTGCCCCTGATGTGCGTAACGGGATAGTCATCCCCCGGACGACCGAACAGGGCGAGTCGCAGGACGGTGTTGGCCCAATCGTACGGGCCACCGTTCCGACAATACAGCCGGATGCGGTGCGCGCCGAGTATCTGCCGCATCCCCACGGTAACCGCCTTTCGCGGGAAACACTCCACGTTGCCGCCGCAGTGGGCGCGGATCGCGTTCATCGTCACCGTGAAGTCGTTGAGCTCGACTATGCGCGGGTCTGAATTGGCCACGCCGGGCGCCGGCTCGTTGAAAGCGAGGTGTCCGTGGATGCCGATTCCCCCGTAGCACGTGTCTATGCCGCCCAGCTCGTCGATCCGCGCGGCGAGCGTGTCCACGTTATCGTGGTCGGGAAAGACAAGCTGCTCCTCGGGAATACTCAGCTCCGGATCGATATGGCGGAAGAACAACTCCTGCATCTCCCCCCGAAAGCTGAGCGGATGATCGTCGGGCACGGCGATCCCATCGTCGTTGCAGTACTCATCCATGAAAAAGAACCAGCAGTTCTTCAGGCTGATGTCCCGCTCGTGGATGAGCTCGCAGAGCCGGGGATAGTGGCCGGTGGGACCCACTGGGAGGATGAGTCGCGTCGGCCGACCGGCATCATTGCTGCCGATGATCTCGTCTGCTATCGCCGCAGCGAAGTGCCGGTGCAGCGCCGGCAGATCCTCGACGATGGCCAGTCGTCCCTCGGCGCGCCGCACCATCTGCTCGGGTGACAGTCGCTGCAGCTCTCGAATCTCCTGCCGTCTGTCCACGCAGTGTGTCCCCCTCGAATGTGAGTTGCTCGGCCAGGCCCCATCGGTCAGCCGTTCGAGGCCGTCGCTTCGCCCCACATTCGCCATGCGGGCCCAACGCCCTGCCAGACGGTGGCCGGCCTCTCAGCCACGACGATCATTCGGGGCAACTCCCGCCTTGCAGTCTCCGTACGTCAACGATGAAGTCCGCCCTGCTGCTTCGTGCGCTCCTCCCCGCCGCACTGACACGGGCAGGATGGGAGCACCGCCACGGGGAAACGAAACCCGGCCGCAGCGCCTCGGCGTTGGCCGCTTGGTCGCCGCAACGCTCAATTGGGCGCGCTGGTGTTTCTGACCGGCATCGCCCTGTGCCTCAGGCACATGTAGTTCTACTTCATCGGCGAGGGCGCCGGTCGCTGTCCGTAGGGATGACGATGCCACTTGGCCACTCAGATCTGCAGATGCGGCTTCCGCACGACCACCCACCATCCAGGGCCGAAATGCCAGAGAATGCCGCGCGCCACGCGCCGCCACCATGAGTCGCTCGGGCTTGGCTGAAGGGCTGCTGAGCAGCCCTCGTCACGGACGATGCAGAGCACGTCAAGCGGGTGCAAGGCGGCCACGGTGTCATAATCCGCGCCGTGCCAGTCGCTGCCAATAAGCGGCCGCAGGTACCGCGGCTGCGGATGGCGGCGGGACAGTTTGGTCAAGGGCATCCACGCACCGCGCACTGCCTCCCAAAGCGTGTGCAGCCATTGTGGCCCTGGCACGCCGCGGCCTTTTGCCAGCCGCGCGCGCATCCGGTTCTTCGTCACGGCGAAGTAGTTGGGAACGTAGGTAACGAGGGCGCCGCCCGGCTGCGTAACGCGTAAGAGTTCCCGGATAGCGCCGGCAACGTCGGGCAGATGTTCGACCACCTGGTAAAAGCCCACCAAGTTGAAGCTGCCGTCGGGGAACGGCAGATGTGCGAGGTCGGCTGCGGCGACGGCAGAGCTGCCCCGGCTGGCAGCGGCGAGGAACCGCTGCGAGATGTCCACACCGATCGGACGGCGGCCGCTTTCGGCCAACAGTTCCAGCACCTGGCCCACGCCGCACCCACCGTCCAACACTAGGTCACCAGGAGCCGAGACGCGACAAAGCATCTCCGCGTAGTCGGCGAAACGCTCTTTAGGCGCGGCGGCCAACGAAGCCTCATAGAGGTCGGACGACTCATAAAAGTCTCGGAGCTTGTTCTGCAAGGGCTGTACGCGTCGCGACATTTGGAGCTCATCCCCTCCTTCCGGACCGCCGAGGCCTCCTGGCCTGAAGACGTAGACGGCGATCAGCTCTCCGAGGGGCCCCATTTGCGTGCTGCTGGTGCGGGCGCGATGGGCATGCCGGGCACGAGCCCGAGCACATCCACGATGAAGTCCGTCTCCTTCTTCGTGTGCTCCTCGGCAATCCCTCCGCCGCCCCCGTGTTCCAGATAGTCGCCCGTGAAGAACGTCTCGTACCACGGCTGTTCCGGCTTCGAGGAAGCCATCGCTTCTCACCTCATTCTTCGGTGTGCGCGCTCCGGTATTACTACCTCTGATGCGTGTGGTCCTCCCCGGCGTACTGGCGGGCGCGCTGCAGGGGGTTCGTCGCTGTGGGACAATGGGACGCGCATCATCCTCGAGCGTCTCTGCTGCCGGACATGTCCCGGCTTCAGGAGGGCGATGCGGAGGATGAGGCGAACTCCCCGGCGAAGACCAGCGTCGGCGCTGTAAGGGGGCCCCGTCAGCCTCTCCATGCTCGCGGTCCCGAGGGGGATGTCGCACTGCCGGCTCATGGCTGAGGCCCCTGAGCTACCGGGGGCGGAGTGTGGCAAGAACGGCTGGTGTGCGCGCTCTTCCGCCGGGAGATGATGGTGCTCTATCGGCTCGGGCGGCGCCTGGGGGAGGGCTGGGAGAGGCCCGCTGAGGTGCTCATGGACCCACGCAAGCGAGAGGATTTGCAGGTTCACGAACACCTTGGGCCGCGTTACGCGGCCCAGTCTCGGGCCACGTCCGTGTATGTTGACCTCTGGTATCAGGTCTTGACCAAAGATGTCGATCTAGCCGCTGCTGAAGCCGTGCTGGACTTCTGCTGCGGCGATGGGCGGTTGCTTACCAGACTGCCCCCCCTGGGCGGCGCATTGCGGGCTGGAGTAGACCTCTCCGATGTCATGCTTGGCCTGGCGCAGGGCGCGGCCCGATCGGCCCACCTGGTTCGAGGGGACGGTGAAGAGCTCCCCTTCCGCGAGGAATCATTTGACTTCGTCTTCTCCTTAGGGGCTTTGCACCACCTGCCGACGCCATCTGCAGGTGCCAGGGAGATCGCGCGCGTTCTTCGCTCAGGCGGTCAACTGCTGTTGTCCGAGCCTTGTGCGGACTCGCTGATTCTTCGGGTGCCGCGAAAGCTGCTGCGCCATCTCAAAGGCTTCGGCCAGGCCCACAAGGCCGTCGCCAGTGAGGAGCTTCAGTCTGTACTGGCGGAGCACGGTTTGCAGGTTGAGAGGCGAACGTACTTTGGCCATGTAGGATTCTTGTTCTGCGTCCTGGATCATCAACTGGGGCTGGTGCGGGGCCTGCCCCGCCGGCTTCAGGAGCCGGTGGCGCGGGCTCTGACGTGGCTCGATCGCGCGCTTATGCGCGTGCCCGGTGTTAGCCCCCAAGCATTTCACATCGTCATGTACGCACGCAAGGGCCCGCCGCGACCTGCCCCGAGACTCATCGCGACGTCGAGTATCGTCAGGAGACACCGAAGCCGTACAACTTGCTCGACATTGTGCAGCACGAGGAAAAAGTGGGGAGCCCACCGCATGTCTGAGCCGAGGGAAACATCCGGAACAGGTCAACTCACTCACCAGCCGGATTCCAGACCCCCAGAAATGGAGAAAGGTGAGCCGATATGGACGTCCTTTTGATCGCTCCGCCGCACTACTACGGGTCGAAGACACGCGTTCCAACGTATCTGCCACTTGGGCTGGCTTATGCTGCTGCCCGGGTGCGTCAGGAAGGCCATCGCGTGGCGGTGCTCGATGCCTGGGCGCACCAGCTCACGCGCCGCGAAGTTCGGGAGCGGCTGCAGGGAATGAGTTGGGACGTGGCTGGCATCACCGCCCTCTCTACTCAGTACCCGTACGTCAAGTGGCTTGCGACGGAGTTGAAGCGGTTGCGTCGCGCTCCGGTCATTCTGGGCGGAGCGCTCGCCAGTTTCAGCCCGGACCTGGTCTTGCGAGCCACGGACGTTGACGTATGCGTCGTGCGCGAGGGCGAAGAGACATTCGTCGAGCTGCTGAGTCGGCTGGGGCAACCCGAGAGGGTGCAAGGCATCTGGTACCGCACGCAGGGCGAGGTCCACAAGAACCACGCCAGGGAATCCATTGAGGACCTGGACGCGCTCCCCTTCCCGGCCCGCGATCTCTTCCCTCAGGAGATCTACTTGCGCCACGCCTCGCTGGACCCGGGCCGCGCGACCCGGCGAGTGATCAACGTGGTGACTAGCCGCGGCTGCCCGTATGGGTGCCGGTACTGCTCGAAGGTAATGAAGGGGTCACGCCTCCGGTCGGTGGACTCCGTGGTGGAGGAGATCCGCCTGCTCATGGCCGACTACCAGGTCGGCGGCGTGGCGTTCAATGATGAGCTTGTCACCGTGAGCAAAGAGAGGGCCTACGAGCTCTGCGAAAAGATCCGCCCCCTGGGCATCGAGTGGCAGTGCCAGGGCCGTGTAGACGTGGTGGACTATCCGCTTCTGCGGGAAATGCGTAAAGCTGGTTGTGTGTGCATCGGTTTCGGCATCGAGTCCGGCAGCCAGGACCTGCTCGATGCCATGAAAAAGGGTGTGACCGTGGAGCAGTCCGTGGCCGCCATCAACGCAGCCATGCGCGCGGGCCTGGATCCGCAGGTGCAGATGATGTTCGGCTATCCGGGGGAGAATCGCCAGACGCTGGACGAAACAGTGGCCTTCGCCGCTCGTCTGCACGCCTACC
>Ga0209979_1005433_pt1 | contig 10040 bp, 5 predicted proteins | sample AnhtaG_FD_183114 | JGI IMG/M metagenome (GOLD analysis project Ga0209979, IMG submission 183114) | Deep subsurface microbial communities from Anholt, Denmark to uncover new lineages of life (NeLLi) - Anholt_01485 metaG (SPAdes) (version 2) | ecosystem: Environmental > Aquatic > Marine > Oceanic >... | reverse complement strand
GTTGGTGCCATAGACCCATTCGTTCCAATTGACGTGGGCAAGCTGCTCCTTCCTTATCTCTCTGGCGTAGTCAGAAAACCCAACAATATATAGGTTGTCACGCGGGAACTGGGAGCGAATCAGTGTATCGAGGGCCAGGGTGACCTTCTTCGCGGCGAAGAAATTGCCCCTCATAGGCATGGACCAGCTCATGTCGAGCATCAGCACCGTGGAGCACTGGGTTAGATACTCCGTTTGGTAAACCTCGAAGTCCTCTGGCTTGATCCTGAGGGGACTACCCGGGCCTTCCCTTTGCAGTGCGTTCATGAATGTCCTTTCAATGTGGATATGGAAGGGGTCGCCAAACTCATACTCCTTGGTATCATCGGCCCTGTCTCCCCCTGTACCTCTGGTGGCCATTTCATGCTTGCCGGAGAAGCCCTTTTTTAGATAGCCAAAGATGTCTCTCAGCGCCTTCTGACCGATCCTTCTGATAGCTCTGGGGGTCAGCTCCCAGCGACCACTTCTTCTCCAGATGTAGCCTGCCTCCTCAAGCACATCTGTAAGCCTCCTCAATTGCTCAAAGGAGCGATAGGCATCTTCCCCCAGGTAGTGGCGCAATCGGCTTGGATCTATCTTCCCCAGGTCAGGGTAGAATCTGTTGCCCTCCAGCTGCTTTTCCATCTCATCCAGCTCCTGAAGCTCCTCCATCAGCCTCAGCGCCTCCGTCAGGGACAGGGGTTCCTCCCCATGGAACGGGTATTGGCTCCTCAGGCCCCTCATTGGGACGAGGCGCTCCAGGTTAGCCGCCAGCTCCGCCAGCTCGTCTCTCAGACCCTCATCCTGGAGTATCGACTCGATCAGTTCCTCAAGTGCCTGCCTCTGCTCTGCTGGCATACTATCCAGAAGCGACTGCACCTGAGCCATTCGCCTCTGCAACATCTGAGCAAGCTCATGCAGGCTTGAAGGTCTCTCGGGTCCGAAGTGATCGCCGAACTGCTCCATAAAGCCTTTGAAATCGGGCTCGAGCCACTGCATTCTCTCCCTGAGCATCCGATTGAGGCTCCGCAACATATCTTTGAATCTGCTCAGGTCCTGCTCGCTCAATCCATTAAGCCCCTGAGAAATATCCCTGAAATAGGCATCCGTGACCTTAGTGCGCAGCATGTCCATGAGCTCTTCGTACTGGCGCCGGGCCGCGGCATCGATGAACTCGTAGCTGGCCAGTTCATTTATCGCCCCGGCGATGTCCTGCGGCAGGTTGTCCAGCAAGGATAGATTCCTGGAAGCCACTCGCTCCAGGATTTCGGCCATCTCCTGACTCTCCTTGCTTACTCTTGCCTCTTTAAGTCGCCTTTGGATACCCTCTCTCTCTGTCTTGACTATACTATCCAACCTATCGCGGATATCGTCGAGCACCGAGCTTATGTCATAACTGTCGAGGGTCCGGCGCTTCAGCTCACGCAGCTGGTGCAACAGTTCCTGAATCCCCTTTAGCCTTTGCCCCCACTGCCCATCGAGACCAAGCTGGAACAACCTTTGCAAAGCACGTAACACATCGCCATGGAGTGTAAGGCTGTCGGAGATGGCATCCAGGACCTCATCGGCGCTGGGCTCGAATATGTCCTGCGTCCCGTCCCACTCAGAATACTTGTATCTAAACATGCTAGCCTCGATAAACAGCTCGGCCCTCAATTTTGTCCTTGTTCAGCCTTCTGTTGAGGTGAAGCCCCTCTAATATGAACTCCAGGGCTGAAGCGATGGTAGCCGGGTTATCGCCAGCTTCCAGCCTCTCCATCCTATCGGCGAGGCCGCCCGCCTGCCGGATTATTCTCACATACTCCTTGGAGCTCATGCCGCTGGATACCTCGATGCTGAAGCTGCTCTTAAACCCTTCCAAAAAGCCATCGAAGTCGTGAACGCTAAAATATCGGTTGAAGGTGGCGAGAACGGCACTGCGGATTAGCCCTTCGATAAGTTGCTCCTCCTTCTCTTCCTCACCGCCTTCCAGCTCGATCTTGCCCTTGGTCGAGGCGACAAGAAAGGGCAGATCGCTAATTCTAGGAGCTACCTGCTTCTCGCTCAGTCTAATAGCTCTTCTAACCGAGTTGCTCACCATGGTCTCGTAGTTGGCGATGGAGACACGAACACTCACACCGGAACGCTGATTTATCTCCGGGCTGCGTCTCGCCTGCCTGCTTATCTCGGCGACGATCTCCCTCATGTACTGAGGTATGATGGTCTGGCATGTGTCGCTGCCAAAGACGGTCTTCTCCCTCTCCATGATCTCGATCTCATGCTCCAAGGTCCTGGGATAGTGAGTTCTTATCTCTGAGCCATACCTATCCCTAAGGGGGCTGACGATCCGACCGCGGTTAGTGTAATCCTCCGGGTTGGCACTGGCGACAATGTAAACGTCCAGAGGCATCCTAACTTTATAGCCTCTTATCTGGACGTCTTTCTCCTCCAAGATATTGAATAGCCCCACCTGAATCCTCTCCGCCAGATCGGGGAGCTCATTGATGCAGAAAATGCCCCTGTTGGTGCGTGGGATCAGCCCGTAATGGATGGTGAGCTCATCAGACAGGTATCGTCCCTCAGCGACTCTTACCGGGTCAACCTCGCCGATAAGGTCAGCGATAGCAGTGTCCGGAGTGGCCAGCTTCTCCCCATACCTCAACCCCCGTGGTATCCAGGCTATCGCCACTTCATCACCAAACCTTTCTATCTTCTCACGGCAACTTTTACAGATGGGACTATAGGGATTGTCATTGATCTCACAGCCAGCGATAGCGGGGACCTCGTCATCGAGGAAGCCGACAAGAGCTCTGATCATTCTAGATTTCGCCTGACCCCGCTCCCCCACGAAGATCATGTCCTGCCCTGAAAGAATGGCATTCTCCACCTGGGGGATGACTGACTCCTCAAATCCGACGATACCAGGGAAGAGTGCCTCTCTCCTCTCTATCTTTCCAATCAGGTTTTTCCGCATTTCCTCTCTTACCGAGAGCATCTTATAGCCCGATTCGATCAATTCCCGAAGGTTCCTTGCCCTTGGCCTCCCCTTATGTGCCGAGGTCACATCCGTGCGATTAACCTCGGGCTTCATGGCCTTGTCCGGTTTGAACATGTTAAATTTGGGAAATCTTCTCCCCATAATAAAGTCCCCTATAGCCAGCACTAAATCCTGGATTACCAAGGCTACCCCAATTTAAGAGGTATGCTGACGCCCACATAGCGTCCAATATTAGCCTATTATATATGCTAGTCCTCTTGGAAAGCCTTGTCAATCTGCTCTGCCTGGTCTTCTAGTGCGTATGTGACAGAAGCCAAAGAGTCCCGAGGGCCAGTGGCTTCTTTGATGAGCCGACTATAGAAGCAGAAGGCGGTGACGACAGGATTGCTGTAGAAAAAGAAGCATAACAGACACGACCGATTGCTGGCGCGTTATTAGTGACATGCCGTCAGAGTGGGCTCAGCGTAGATGCTTGGAAGGACTCCCTGAGGTTTACTCTCAGGGAGTTAGAGACTATAAGGAGGCGAAAGAGTCAGGACGCCCATTTCTAGGCAGTAAGAATCCCCCTTGCCCTATTTCTTGCGCCTTTGGGACCTGGGGAGTTACTGCCCACACATGAGCTCGCACCCTCTATTCTTCAGGATTTGCTACACATTATGGACGTTCGTGCAACGGCAACCTGAAGCAATAGCTCGATCTGCTTCGAGGCACAACCCGCTCAGGCATGTAGCGTTGCCTGTGCGGTTCACCCTTCATCGCACTGGCAAACAGCAAAATGGCACCGATAAGCCATCGCGCTCTTCACCAGCACTCATATACAAGCCCACTCGCCGTGCCCACGGTCACCTTCTCGCCACTGCTGGCCCAGAAGCGCTGCCGGGCGCTTTACCTCTGGTGTAACATTGCTCCTCTGCTTTCGGCTGTGCTCCCATCCGCGATACGAATTCGTTGTAGGTGGCAAATCTACGCAGGGCTCGGCAGGCTCTACGAAGGGAACCATAGGCTGTGATGCCGGACTGCCTTAGTTCTCGGGCAAACTTCTCAGTATTATCGTCTCGATATTCATCAGACACGGCGACTACTACGTTCACTCCCCCTGGGTTCTTCTGATCAGACTCGAGGATAGCCTTCTCGAATTCAGCCCGCGCTCCCCCCAACGGCCCCAAGAAGAACTCTGCGCCCAGGTGTACGATGATAGCATCGATCATGGGGTCTGTAGCGAGCAGTTGCAGTACTTGCTTAAGAAGGGTATCTTGCGCAAGTACGCCGGGCGCATCCATGGGATTCATCAGACCCTGGTTCACCGAAGAGACAAATTCGCGCAGCTTTGCCATGGTCCGGTGGGAGAGAGCTGGTACTTCCAGGCACTCCTCAGCACATATATCCCCCGTAGCTACATTGTTCCCTCCACCGGCTGACAGAACGGCCACCCGGCGACTGGGCGATGGTTTCAAATGGAGCATGGTCATGACGACTTCGGCCATCTCCTCAATCGAGCCGACGCTCACTGCCCCCGTCTGTTTGAAGAAGGCTTCCCAGATGAGCCTGTTTCCTGCGAGGGAAGCGGTGTGTGAGACGGCTGCCCACCCTCCCGACTCCGTGAGGCCACCCTTCCATATGATGACTGGCTTCACGCAGTTCGTTCTCCTGACGAGCTCGGCAAATCTCCTGCCGTCTTTGACGCCTTCAAGATACATACAGATGATCTGAGTTTCGGGATCATCAGCGAGGTACTCGAGGAAGTCCGGAGCATCCAGTATGAGGGCATTGCCGTAGCTTATGACCTTGCTGGTGCCGAACCCGAAGTCGGGGGCGTGTTTCAGGAGTATGCGCGAATGACCACCGCTCTGAGACACGAAAGCCACCGGCCCCTCCACCAGCGCCACATCCTCGAACATCGTCATACGGACAGAGGGTATGTGAAAGCCCATGCAGTTTGGCCCTATGACCCGCAGCCCGCCTCTCGAGGCTATCCCTCGTATCCTTTCGTCCAGTTCCTTCGCCTCGGCTTCCCCGGTTTCACTGAAGCCAGCGGTGGTTATTTGCACGTTGAGCGCCCCGGCCGCCACGCAGTCCTCCAGCACTTGAGGCACTACAGCCGCCGGCACAGTAATTGTCACCAAATCCAGAGGCTCAGGTACGTCACTTACACTCGGGTAAGCCTTGACACCGTCGATCTCGTTGGCCTTGGGGTTGACAGGATATACGCGCCCTTCGAACCCGGATTCACGGAGCATACGGAATAACATCAGCCCCGTGTAGCCCGGAGGACCCGTCCCGCCTACGGGAGCACTCGTGCCTCCTTTGCTCGAGACGCCGACGATGGCGATAGTCTTGGGAGGAAAACGTTCACCGAATTTCCGATCGCTCACCACTAAGACCTCCATCTCTTCCAGCCCGACTCAAAGCCCAACAATGACGCAACCTATGGTGAGCGATGTCGGTGGACCGCCTAGATTGTGCGTGAGCCCCAACTTGGGGTTCTTCATTTGCCTTGTGCCTGCCTTTCCCTGAAGCTGCTTATACATCTCGTACACCATCCTCAGCCCGCTGGCTCCGATGGGGTGGCCGAAGCACTTGAGTCCGCCATCGGGCTGCACCGGCAAGGCCTTCTCCCCCTCCAGAGCCCGTTGCAGAGTGAAGAATCCGGCGTTGGAACCCAGAATGTCTTCGTAGACCTTACCCCTGGGGCTGAACTGGAGGTCCTCCATAGTCACCGCCTCCGTGATGGAGAAGCAGTCGTGCACCTCAGCCATGCTTATCTCGCCACGGGGGTTCTTTATCCCCGCCTCCTCATAGGCCTTGGTGCCGGCCCTGTAGGTCTCCTCGACATGGGTATAGTCGAAATCGGTCCTCACATTCCCCTCGCCGAAGCCGGTGCAGATCTGGAGTGCCTTGATGTACACCGGGGCAGGCCACCTCATACCTAGCTGCCAGCGGCCTGCTGAATTCCCTCGCCGCGGGCGTAGCTTCTCTCATCGGCGGCATCATCGGTTTCTTCTTTGCCACAAAGGAATTGTCTCTCCTATTCCAGTGGGCCGAACCGGCCAAGCAGATAGGCATTTATGCCATAAACCTGAGGGGACTTGACTTCCTTTTCGTCATCGCTTTCCTTATTGGGCTGTATTCGATACACCGCCTGGCCTCGGTCATCGAGGAGGGTGACGTGAGTGAGCGAATCCTGATTCATGAGCTAACCGCCGAGGTAGCGCAACAAATGAAGAGTCTGTCCACGGTGGGAGGTCTACGTCAGCTCACCTCCCTTCCTCTATATGTCGCCCGCCACAGCTTGCGCAGACCTCCCCGACCGGGTAAGGGCAAGAATCGCAGCGGGGGCAAGATTATTGATGTTTGATCAGATCTCTTGGCAAAAGCGGGCAGACTTTATGACAACAGGACATGCTTGTGCTAATATGCTGGCATCAGTACCCCACGAAGCAAATTCAAGACAGTCAAGCGATGGAATAAGGAGGTTCAACATGCCATTTACAATGTATTATTTGAGCCCGGAGGGCGAGCTAAAGCGGCAGCTCAGCGAACCCGATATTCGAGCCGCTTTCGAATCTAAGCAGGGGCTGTTGTGGGTAGACATTTGTGAGGCCACAGAGGAGGACGGCCAGTTCCTGGAACGAGTCTTCAACTTCCACCACTTAGCTATCGAAGACTGCGTCAGCGGACAAGTCCACCCGCCTAAGGTCGATGACTTCGGCGATTACCTCTTCATAATAGTCCACGGCATCAACTACACAGCCGAATCGGACATAGTGGCCACCGCGGAACTGGGCCTTTTCCTCGGCCCTCACTTCGTGGTGAGCAACCACAACGTTCCTCTCTACAGCATTGAGTACATAAGACACCTTATCGAGGACGATGGCCGCTTGATGAAGCGCGGAGCGGACTTTCTGGCTCACGCCCTGATTGATACCCTGGTCGATAACGTCATGCCCACCATCGACAAGATGAGCGAGGTCGCTGAGGAGATCGAGGAAGAGGTGATTCGCCAACCCCACCAATCGAGCCTGGAGGCCATACTGAAGCTCAAGCGGTCCACCATGCGAATACACCGGGTTATGGCTCCGCAGCGGGAGACGCTGAATCGGATGAGCCGGGGCGAATTCCCAATTATCAGTGACGAGTCGCATATATTCTACCGGGACATCTACGACCACATAGTGCGCATCGAAGACTTGAATCAATCTCTTCGAGATAGAGCCGACAATGCCCTGGCCACTTACCTTTCCTCGGTGGCCAACCGCCAGAACGAGACGATGAGGATCCTATCCATGGTGGCCGCTATATTCCTGCCCCTAACGCTGCTGGCCGGGATCTACGGGATGAACTTCGATAACATGCCGGAGCTGCATGTGCCCTGGGCCTATTTCGCCGTGCTTGGGTTCATGGCCGCTGTCATCGTCACCGTCATCTGGTGGTTCTGGGCCCGAAACTGGATCGCCGTGGGTCGCCGCCGAATCGTCCGGGTCAGACCCTTTGCCGTGGAGTCGGAGAAGCTCTTCGGTCACCTTGGCCATCTGGCGAGACGAACCCGTCTGATGAGCCTGTGACATGAACCAAGCTAACAAGGAGGAGACGTAATATGAATACCAAGATCATCCTCGGTGAAAAAGACATACCCACTGAGTGGTATAACATCATACCTGACCTGCCCTTTCCATTGCCACCGGCCACAAGCCCGCGGACAGGTTACCCTATAGGGCCACACGAGCTTGAAGACCTCTTCCCGAGGGTGCTGATCCAGCAGGAGCTGGACAAAGAGCAGCGAATGGTCAAGATTCCAGAAGAGGTGAGGGAACTATACAAGCTGTGGCGCCCAACGCCCCTGTTTCGAGCGCAGCGCTTTGAGAGAGCGCTGGAGACTCCGGCACGCATTTTCTACAAATATGAAGGCGTTAGCCCTTCAAGTAGCCACGAGCTTAACACCTCTGTACCTCAGGTCTACTATTGCAAGCAGCAGGGTGTGCGATTGGTTACCACCGGCACTGGCGCAGGTGAGTGGGGAATCGCCCTGGCCATGGCCTGCAAGTTCTTTAACATCAAATGCAAGATTTACATGGTTAGGGCTGCCTATGACCAGAAGCCCTACGGTCGGACAATGATGAAACTTCTGCGGGCCGAGGTGGTCCCCAGCCCGAGCCAGAGCACCAAAACGGGGCAGCGGATTCTGGCTGAAGACCCCAATAGCCCGGGCAGCCTGGGCATAGCCGTCAGCGATGCGGTAGCGGAGGCCATGGGTTATGAGGACGCGAAGTATTCCCTAGGCAGCGTAATGAACCATGTGCTGCTGCACCAGACCGTTATCGGCCTGGAGGCAAAGAGGCAGGTTGAAATGGCGAAAGCCTATCCCGACATCGTTATCGGCTGTGTCGGTGGGGGTAGCAACTTCGCTGGACTTGCCTTTCCTTTCATTCAAGACAATCTGAAGAGACAGAGAACCCGCTTCATCGCCGCTGAGCCTGTCGCTGCCCCCAGCCTAACCGGCGGTAAGTATGCGTACGACTACCCTGATGCCGATGGGCTGCTGCCGATGCTCAAGATGCACACCCTGGGACATGACTTCGTCCCGCCACACATTCGCGCCGGCGCCATGCGCTACCATGGTATGTCACCCTTGGTGAGTGCACTCTACAGCAATAAGATCATAGAGGCGGTTGCCTACACACAAGATGCTGTCCTGGAAAGTGCGATCTTGTTCACTCAAAGCGAGGGTATTCTTCCAGCACCCGAGTCAGCCTTCGCTATCAAAGCAACAGTCGAGGAAGCTCTTGCCTGCAAGCATTCAAATGAGAGGAAGACCATCCTCTTTGCTCTCAACGCCCACGGCTATTTCGACTTAGAGGCCTACGAAGCGTACCTCACTGGCAAGCTGGAGAAATTCGAACCACCTAGAGAAAAGATCGAGGCAGCACTGGCCAAGCTGCCCAAGGTTCAAGCATAGGCATGCCACAAAAGATGACGGGTGAGGATAGGGTAAACCAGTCATTGAGCCCTAAGCTTCCTGAACGCATAGGGAGACTGAACGAGCTTGCCAATAATCTATGGTGGAGCTGGCATCCTCAGGCGCGTGCCCTGTTCCTGGCTTTGGACTATCCGCTGTGGAGACTGAGCGGTCACAACCCGGTCAAGCAACTACGCGAGGTCAGCCCCGATAGGTTGCAAGCGGCCGCTACCGATCCCGCCTTTGTCACTGTGTATGATTCCGTGATTTCAGCCTTCGACGCCGATATGTTGGCCTCGGACACCTGGTTCGCCACCAAGTATCCCAACCTGCTCCATGGTCCTGTCGCCTACTTCTCAATGGAGTTTGCCGTCCACAACTCCCTACCTATCTACGCCGGCGGGCTGGGCATCCTAGCCGGTGACTTCTGCAAGGAAGCGAGCGACATGGGGCTGCCGCTGGTCGGGGTTGGCTTCATGTACCCCCAGGGGTATTTCCATCAGCACATCTCAGCCGAGGGTTGGCAGGAGGAGGTCTATAGGCAGCTGGACTTCGATGAAGCGCCAATTAGTACCATCCTCTCCCCCCAAGGGCATAGAGCCCTGGCAAAGGTCCAGCTTGACAATAGGTCGGTGTCAATTGGGGTGTGGCAAGTCAGGGTTGGCCGCGCAACCGTCTATTTGATGGATACCAATATTGAGGAAAATAGCCCGCAGGACCGGCTGCTATCCGCCCGTCTTTACACAGCTGACCAAGAACTGCGCATCAAGCAGGAGATCATCCTGGGGATTGGTGGGGTGCGTGTTCTGCGAGCGCTCGGCATCGAGTCAGCCATCTGGCACGCTAACGAAGGCCACACCGCTTTCATGATGCTGGAGCGCGTTAGGGAGGAGTTAGAAAACGGTGCTCCCTTTGCCGAAGCCGTCGATAGGGTGCGGGCGACCACTGTTTTCACCACTCATACATCGGTTCTAGCTGGTCACGATATCTTTCCTGCCCAGCTTGTTGAGAAGCACTTTCATGACTACTGGGGCTCCTTGGGGATTGACCGAGAGACATTCCTGGAGCTGGGGCGGGAGGATAGCGCTGGTG
>Ga0209979_1005432_pt1 | contig 10040 bp, 5 predicted proteins | sample AnhtaG_FD_183114 | JGI IMG/M metagenome (GOLD analysis project Ga0209979, IMG submission 183114) | Deep subsurface microbial communities from Anholt, Denmark to uncover new lineages of life (NeLLi) - Anholt_01485 metaG (SPAdes) (version 2) | ecosystem: Environmental > Aquatic > Marine > Oceanic >... | reverse complement strand
ACCAGAGGACATACGATCTGATTGACACACCGCTGAGAAACCCCGATGGGAGCATATCGAAGTTGGAGATATTCCGCGACATCACAGAGCGCAAGCGGGCCGAGGAGGAATTGAGAAAACACCGTGAGCACCTTGAGGAGATGGTGGATGAGCGGACGGCCGAGCTGGCCGTTGCCAGGGACAAGGCGGAGGCCGCCGACCGGGTCAAGTCCGTCTTTCTGGCCACCATGTCCCACGAATTGCGCACGCCCCTCAATTCCGTCATCGGCTTCACGGGTATCATGCTCCAGGGCCTGGCTGGCGAACTCAATGAAGAGCAAGAGAAACAACTTGGCATGGTCTATGGTAGCGCCCAGCACCTTCTGGGTCTTATCAACGACATCCTGGATATCTCCAAGATCGAGGCAGGGGAGGTAGAGTTGGTTCGTAGCCAATTCGACATCTCCGCCCTCATCCAAGAGGTGGTCAAGATCGTCGCTCCTACGGCCCAAGCCAAAGGCTTGGAGATGGCCGTCAGCATCTCGCCACAGGTGGGGGAGATGTACAGCGATAGAAGAAGGGGCGAACAGATTCTGCTAAACCTGGTGAACAACGCCATCAAGTTCACTGAGCAGGGCGAAGTGCGCATCGAAGCACGGATAGCTGATAGGCATCTTGAGGTCAGTGTCCAGGACACGGGCATCGGCATCAAGGAAGAGGATATGGGGAAGCTGTTCCAGCCCTTCCGACAGATAGACGATTCTTTCCAACGGGGTTATGAGGGGACGGGCCTAGGGCTGAGTATATGCAACAGGCTGGTGGATCTGCTGGGCGGTCAGATCTGGGTCGAAAGCAGATACGGTGTGGGGAGCACCTTTACTTTCACCCTCCCCCTGACAAGCGAACAGCAAGAGGCATGAGGAATCGAGGAGAGAGGACGATAATGGGAACCAAAAGGAGGATCCTGGTCATCGAGGACAACGAGCAGAATCTGTACCTCGCTAGTTTCCTGTTGGAGAAGAGCGGCTATGAGGTCATCGCCGCGCGGGATGGTCAAGAGGGAATTGATAAGGCTTGCCGAGAGCAACCCGACCTCATAGTCCTGGACATGCAGTTGCCCGTCATAGATGGCTACGAAGTCGCAGAGAGGTTGAAGGAGATGCCCGAATGCAAGGCCATCCCCATCGTGGCCGTGACCTCCTTCGCCATGGTTGGTGATAGGGAAAAGGTCTTGGCCGCTGGTTGCCAGGGTTACATCGAGAAGCCCATCAACCCAGAGACCTTCGTGCAGGAGATAGAGCGGCACCTGCGTGGTTAGGCGGTACGCTGCCGACGAGGAGGGTGATATGAAGAAGCTGAGGTTGCTCATTGTGGAGGACGACCCAGAGGCCCTCTATATGCTGCAATTCCTCCTCCAGGAGCAAGGTCACCACGTCGAGACAGCAGCCAACGGAGTCGAGGCTCTGGAGAAAGCTAGGCGCGAGCCTCCGGACATGGCCATCTCCGACATCCTCATGCCCCAGATGGACGGGTTTACCCTATGTCGGGAGTGGAAGAAGGACGAGCAGTTGAAGCGCATACCCTTCGTCTTCTACACCGCTACCTACACCGATCCCAACGATGAGGAGTTCGCCCTAAGCCTGGGGGCTGAGAGGTTCATCACCAAACCCACGGAGCCAGAAGTCTTCGTTGAGATCCTGCAAGAGGTCATCACAGCGCACGAGGAAGGCGTCCTGGCCGCGCCGAAGGAACCTGTCGCAGAGGAGGCTGATGCCCTCCAACAGTACAGCGAGCGTCTGGTGAAGAAGCTGGAAGACAAGATGCTCGAGTTGGACGAGGCCAATATCGGGCTTCGGGCGAGGGAGGAGGCACTGCGCCTCGAACGCGACAATCTCATCAACATTCTACGCGCTATGCAAGACGGGGTCTGCATCGTCAATGAGCAATATGACATCCAATACGCTAATCCGGTGCTGATGAAAGACTTCGGCCCATTTGAGGGACGCAAGTGTTATGAATACTTCCATGATCGAACAGAGGTCTGTCCGTGGTGCAAGAACCAGGCCGTTTTTGCAGGAGAAACCGTTCGCTGGGAATGGTATTCCTTCAAGAACGACAGGACATACGATCTGATTGACACACCGCTGAGAAACCCCGATGGGAGCATATCGAAGTTGGAGATATTCCGCGACATCACAGAGCGCAAGCGGGCCGAGGAGGAGATTCGCCGCCGCGTTGACGAACTGACCCTCCTCAACCGCGTCGCCACAGCCACCACATCCACACTCGATTTGCAGGAGGTGCTTCAAGTTATAGCGGCTGAGATGTCAGCGGCCTTCGGGGTTGAGCAGTGTGCCTTAGCTCTGCTGGACGAGTCCCGCCAAGAGGCCACCGTCACAGCCGAGCATCTGGCCCCGGGCCGGCCCAGCGCCCTCGGCGACATCATCCCCGTGGAGGGCAACCCTACTTTCGAAGAGATCCTCGCCACGCGCGCGCCGCTGGCCATCTTCGATGCGCAGCAGGACCCCTTATTGGCTTCGGTGCATCATCTCATGGAGAAACGGGGAACCAAATCGCTGCTGATCGTTCCCTTGCTTGTGAAGGACGAGGTCATCGGGACGATCGGTGTGGATTTCGTTCGGAGCCAACGCGAATTCAGTGCTGAGGATGTCTCGCTGGCTCAGTCAGTCGCTGGTCAGGCGGCCGTCGCCATCGAGAACGCGCGGCTATATGAGCAGGTGCGAAGCCGCAGCGAGTATCTAGAAGCCCTCCAGGAGATCAACGCCACGTTGCGCAGCACACTCCCCTTGAGTGAAGTGCTGCAGATGATCGTGCGGAAGACTGCGGAGGCTTTGGGCTACGTCGGAGCGGCGATAGCTGTCCCCGACGCTACCGGGGAACGGCTGGTTCTGGGTGCTGTATCGGGCGGCAAGATCGTGCAGTCCGCCCTGAGACTGATGGGCGCCAGGCTTGAGGCTTTCAGCGTACCGCTGAACACCGAGGACAACCTGTTGGTTAGAGCATTCCTGACGGCTGAACTTCAGGCCTCAAGCGGCGAGCCAGAGGGAATGACCGTTGGCGTCCAACCGTCCATCAGCCCCAGAGTCGCTCGTGCCTTCGAGCGCGCGATAGGGGCAGAATCGGCAGTCTGCGCGCCCTTGCTGTCTGGTGAAGCGATCGTCGGGGTGCTGGTTGCGATATCTCCCAGGACGCGACTGAGCGATGAGGAACGGGCCATGCTCCTCGGAGTTGCCGATCAGGCCGGACTGGCCATCGAGAACGCCAGGCTGTACGAGGATACCCGGCACAGGGCACAGGAACTAGCTGCGCTCTACGATGTCTCGTTGGAAATGTCTGCGCAACTTGGGCTGGCTCCGCTCTTGGACACAGTCGTCCAGAGGGCGATTGACCTGCTGGGAGGATTCTCAGGAGGACTCTATCTCTTTGATGCGGAGAGGGAGGAACTGGAACTGACCGCAGCGAGGTGGCCGGGCGGGGAGCCCACAGGAGTCAGGCTGGCACTGGGCGAAGGGGTGTGCGGAAGGATTGCGCAGACCGGAAAGCCGCTGGTGGTGACGGATTACGCCAACTGGGAAGGAAGGCCGGCCAAGTTCGACTCGGGGACCACTTTCAGCGTGCTGGGAGTTCCCGTCAAGCTGGGGGACACGCTGTTGGGGGCCCTGTATGTCAATGACGCGGACGTGGAGAGAAGGTTCGATGAAGGAGATGTTCGCCTGGCCGCGCTTTTCGCGAACCAAGCGGCCGTCGCGATCGAGAACGCGCGGCTCTACGAAGAGGTGCGCCGGAGCGCGGAAGAAATGGCGACTCTCTACGACATCTCTCTGGAGGTGGCTGCCAGGACGGACCTCTTGGAGCTGTTGCTTAGTGTGGTCCGGGAGGCCGCTCAGTTGTTCGCTGCCGACTCCGGAGGTGTATACCTGTTCGACCTAGAGACGCAGGAACTGGAGTTGAGAGTGAGCTACGGCTACAAGAAGGACCGCACGGGACTGAGGCTTGGTTTGGGGGAAGAAGGTTTGGCCGGGAAGATCGCTCAGAGCGAAGAGCCTTGGATGGTAAACGACTACTCCCAGTGGGATGGAAGATCGCCTCAGTGGGAAGAGGAGGCACTCGTAGCTTCCATGGGCGTGCCTCTGCGCGGTGATGACCTGCTGGGTGTCCTCTTTCTTGACCGTTCGGTGCGAGGCCCGTTCAACGATGACGACCTGAAACTGGCGACTCTGTTCGCCAACCAGGCTGCCGTCGCCATAGAGAATGCCCAGTTATTGGGTGAAATCACAGAGCACCAGAAGGATCTTCAGAAGTTGTCGTCTCAGTTGATCAGGGCCCAGGAGGAGGAACGGAAGAGGATCTCTCAGGAGTTGCACGACCAGATGGGCCAGGCGCTAACCGCGATGAGCATCAACCTGGCTGCCATCGAGCAAGAACTCGGGACCGATCTTGATCCTATGACCAGGGAGAGGTTAGCGGAGACCGACTCGCTGATAGACGAAGCATTGGACCAGGTGCGAGACCTGTCGCTGGAATTGCGGCCTTCTATGTTGGACGACTTGGGTCTGCTGTCGGCTTTGCGCTGGTACGTTGACAGATACACAACAAGAGCAGATGTGGAGGTAGAGTTCGAGGCGGTCGCTCTGGAGGAGCGGCTCCACCCGGACCTGGAGACGGTGCTCTACCGGGTGGTGCAAGAATCCCTGACCAATGTCGCAAAGCATGCTCAGGCCGGTAGGGTGCAGGTACATCTGGAGCGGAAGGAGTTCGCAGTCACGGCACTCATCGAGGATGACGGGGTGGGCTTCAGCGTGGAGGAGGTTCGAGGCCGGGAGGTCGACGAGCGCGGGGCGGGCTTGCTGGGGATCCGTGAGAGAGTGTCCACTGTGCAAGGCAGTCTCAACGTAGAGTCGGCGCCAGGAGAGGGAACTCGGCTGACGATTGAGATTCCGTTGAAGTAGCCAGGGTCTTATCTGCCGCCAACCCGCTGCCGCTGTCTTCACCCTGAGTAGGCCGCAGGCCGTATCGAAGGGTGCAATCCGGCGGACAAGCGTGGGTGTGCAGGACGGACGGGATTACAAATCCCGTCCCAGCGGAGGTGGAGCGAAGGCCCAGGAGGCGAATCATGAAGAACATTAGAGTGCTGCTCGCTGAGGATCACACCATCGTTCGGAAGGGTCTGCGCTCACTGCTGGATGCCGAGGCAGGCATGGAGGTGATAGGCGAGGCCGCGAATGGCCGAGAAGCCGTGGACAAGGTCCAGCAGTTGCTGCCCGACGTTGTGGTGATGGATATCGCCATGCCTGGCCTCAATGGCCTGGAGGCCACCCGCCAGATCAAGAAGCGTTTCCCCGAGGTCAAGGTTGTCATTCTGACAGTGCACACCAACGAGGAGTACATCCGTCAGATTCTGCGCGCCGGAGCCTCGGGGTATCTGGTCAAGCAGGCAGCGCCCAGAGAGTTGATTGCCGCTATCCGCGCCGCTCAGCGCGGGGATTCCTACCTCAGCCCATCCGTATCTAGGAAGGTCGTGGCTCAGTACGTTCAGCGAGCTGGGGCCGTGGCAGAACAGGACAGCTACGAGAAGCTCACCAACCGTGAGAGAGAGGTACTGCAACTCATCGCCGAGGGCAACTCGACCCGGGAGATTGCTGACGTCCTGCACATCAGTGTCAAGACGGCCGAGTCGCACAGAGCCCATGTGATGGACAAGCTCGACATCCACACCACAGCGGAACTCACCCGATACGCGATCCGGAAAGGGGTAACAAGCCTCGACCAGTAGCCGATTCGCCAGTACCGATTGCCGATCGCGGACTGAGGAGCGCTCTTTGAAGCTGCCGCTGGATGGATCCTGAGCGTCGTCCTGAGCCTGGCTGTCCTGAGTTGATCGAAGGGTCGAATGGTGCAATCCCGCCGCAGCACGAGTTGTTGACGAAGTAAGCTGACGAACTCCTGGCCATCACCGTGGCGTCGATAAGGACCGCCAGGCGATAGCTCACTACTACGCAGTCCCAAATCCGAAGTGCAGAAGGGGCCCTATGACAAATAGGGTCTTCTTCTTTGGGAAATCAGGGTTTCCCCGATAGACGAGGGTCAGTGGCTCTGGTATCATAGAGAGGAGCAATAATCGGGTGCGTGTGCCGGTGCTGTGACTAGAAGAACGCAGGTTGCTGTGGACCAGATAATTCGAGCGCTCATCGCGGACGACGACGCTGGCTTTCGACAGCGCGTCAAGGAGCTCCTGGCCTCTGAGCCGGACATCATCATCGTCGGAGAGGCGGCTGACGGTCAGGAAGCCATCCAGAAGGCCAGAGAGCTCAGGCCAGACCTGGTTCTCATGGATGTGAGGATGCCAGGGCTGAACGGGGTAAACGCCACCCACCAGCTAAAGGAAGAAATGCCAGAGGCCAAAGTCATCATGCTGAGCGTTTTTGATCTGCCGGAGTACAGAGAGGCGGCAATCGTGAGCGGCGCCAGTGCTTACGTGGTGAAGAAATCCGTGGTCGAAGAGCTGGTACCCACGATGAGAGAGATCTGGGGCCGTTCCCAGAAAAGCGTCCCAAGATGAGAGCTGACCAAAGTCCCCTTCTGGGAACCGGGCGCCTTCGCTCGTAGGAGGTATAATGGTGAAAAGGCGGGCCAAACCCTAAAGAAGACCTGTTAGACGAACTGGCGGAAAAGGACAAGTTGGTAGCTGAGTTGGCAAAGTCAGAAGCCGAGCGCAAGCAGGCCGTGGAGACGCTGCGGGAGACGCGCGACTATCTGGAGAACCTGATCAACTATGCGAGCGCTCCAATCATCGTCTGGGACCCGAACACGAGGATCGAGCGGTTCAACCGTGCCTTCGAGCATCTTACGGGTTATGCTGCCCTTGAGGTCATCGGCCAAGAACTGCCCATACTCTTCCCCGAAGGAAGCCGAGACGAATCGCTGAGCAGCATCGCACGCACCTTGAGCGGTGAACGCTGGGAGTCAGTGGAAATCCCGATTCTTCGCAAGGATGGAGAGACACGCTTAGCACTGTGGAATTCAGCGAACATCTACGCGGCAGACGGCTCGACTCTGTTGGCCACCATCGCCCAAGGCACGAACATCACCGAGCGCAACCAGAACGAGGAGAAGATACGACACCTCAACCTTGTGCTTCGTGCCATCCGCAGCGTCAACCAACTGATCCTCAGGGAGAAGGACCGCGATGCCTTGCTCAAGAGCGCCTGCGACAACCTCACCGAGACCCGCGGGTACTACAACGCCTGGATTGCTGTGTTGGATGAGTCCGGCGAGCTGGTGACGACCGGTGAAGCCGGTTTGGGCGAGCTCTTCTTGCCCATCGTCGAGCGACTGCAGCGCGGTGAGTTGACCCATTGCGCTGCCAGGGCTCTGGCACAATCGGACGTTGTAGTAACCGAAGACCCGCCCTCCGCCTGTGCTGACTATCCCCTGGCCGCCAGTTACGCTGGGCGGGCGGCGATGACCATTCGCTTGGAACACGGGGGAAGGGTTTTCGGCCTGACGTCCGTCTCCATCCCCGCGCATCTGGCCGCAGAAGAGGAGGAGGTATCCCTGTTCAGAGAAATCGCCAATGACATCGCCTTCGCCCTGCACAACATAGAACTGGAAGAAGAGCGCAAGCGGACGCAGGAGGCCCTCCAACGACTGATGACTTTCAACGAGAGCATCGTCCAGAATGCGGCGGAGGGCATAGTGGTGATTGACGCGGAGGGGTACATTGCCTTCACCAACCCCTTTGCAGATGCTCTGCTGGGGTACGACGCAGAAGGGCTAGTAGGCCAACAGTGGACGCTGATTGTACCCCCGGATCAGCAGTCTGTGGTGGTTGCCGCCGATGAAAGACGTGCCCGGGGCGAAAGCGACCGCTACGAACTGGACTTGGTGCGGGAGGACGGGACCACGATCCACGTACTAGTGAGTGGTAGTACCCGCTTCGAGGAGGGGCGCTTTGACGGCACCCTGGCGGTGTTCACAGACATCACCGAGCTGAAGCGCGCGGAGGGGGAGATACGCAGGCGTATCGAGGAGCTAGCAGCCCTCAACGCTGTGGCGACTAGTGTGACCAGCACTCTCAACCTGGAACAGGTTGTGCAAATCATTGAAGAGCGTGTACAGACGCTGCTGGGCGAGAGGTATCCCCCGATTTTTGCGCTCTTCGACGAGGCGGATGAAGCCTTTGAGGCCATTCTGACTAGCGCCGGTGCCAAGCTGCTGGAGAAGGCCGGCAAGCTGCCGGGAGTCAGACTCGAGGAACTCAGCGTCCCCCTTGCCTCCATGAACCCCGATGCGCGCGGGGCTCTGCTCGCAGGCAAGCCCTACGTGACCAGTGATGCGTCTGATCTTGTCGGATCTAGCATAAGTAGGAAGGTAGTGCAGGCAGGTCAGAAGGCCCTGGGAATCAAGTGCATTCTGAACTTGCCTCTTTGGGCGAAGGGAAGACTAGTGGGCGCCTTGGTTCTGTTGTCTCAGCGGGAAGAGGTCTCTGAGGCGCAGATAGAACTCCTAGCCTCCATCGGGCGGCATGCAGCCATCGCCATCGACAACGCGACGCTCTACCAAGCGGCTGGGCATGAGATCGCTGAGCGCCAGCGGGCGGAGGGGGCGCTGCGACGGAGCCACCAGGAGCTACAGACTACCTTGGGGCAAACGGTCGCCGCTCTGGCGGCGGCGGTCGAAGTGAGGGATCCCTATACTGCGGGCCATCAACACAGGACCGCCGATCTCGCAGTCGCCACCGCCGAGGAGATGGGCCTTCCAGAGGAGCAGATTCGCGGCATCCAGATGGCCGGGTCCGTTCATGATATCGGCAAGATTCAGATCCCCGCTGAGATTCTCAGCAAACCTACGAGGTTGACCGAAATCGAATGGGCTCTGATCAAGGTACACCCCCAGGCAGGCTACGACATATTGAGAGAGATAGACTTCCCCTGGCCCGTCGCCCGAACCGTGCTCGAACATCACGAAAGGATGGACGGTTCAGGGTATCCCCAAGGGCTCTCGGGTGAAGACATCTGCGTGGAAGCAAGAATTCTGGCCGTCGCCGACGTCGTTGAGGCCATGGCCTCCCACCGGCCCTACCGTCCGGCTCACGCGATCCAGGAGGCACTGGAGGAGTTACAGGAGAACAGGGGCATCTTGTATGACGCCGCAGCGGTGGATGCATGCGTCGCAGTAATCGCTGCGAAGAAGTTCCAGTTCTGTGCCGAGTGAGGCAAGCAGTAGTGGTGTGATCTGCTGCCGATTGTATAGTCAGTCTGCTGAGGTGTACATCAGTCCGGGTTCCGTGAGGCGAGTGACCACGATCGCCGAGAGGGGGGCGCCCTATGGCGGGAACGGAACCCGTCAAGGAGTGAGAGAGACGCCCCCAAGTCGCACTCGGGCACTCGTGTGGTAGTCTCGGGCACCACAGCGGAGCGCCGATGGCGCTCGTGAGTCTCGCGGCGCAGCCAGGCTTGGCCCGCTCGTTGAGGCCCACAATGACGAACTCTGGCCGTTCGGCATCGGAAGTGGTGTGCTCTTACCCACTAATAGGGGGCAAAAGTGGAGATCGGAGAACGAGCAGTGGAAGACCTGACAGGACTGTCGGTCCACGATCATATTTGTCTTGTACATGGCGCCTCTGAGGAGTGGTCGGCCCAAATGGTTGTGCGTTTTCTGGATCAGGGGATCAGACGGGGCGACAAATGCCTGTACATCGTGGAGACCCACAGGGCCGACGATGTGCGGGAGCATCTTCGCAAGGCGGGGATGGACGTGACGGCTTATCAAGGTGCGGGGCAATTGGTCTTTCACGAGAGTGAGACCTACACGAAGAGTCTTTCCTTCGATCCCAACCGGGTGATTGCTCTCTTGATCGCACAGGCCCAAAAGGCGATGGATCAAGGTTATCCTGCGCTGCGTGTGACAGATGAGATGACCTGGGCCCTGCCTGGCCGGCCGGGCTCAGGGAAAGTGCTCGAATACGAGGCGAAGCTGAATCGGGACTTCTTCCCCAGATACCCTTGCCTTGCTCTGTGCCAATATCATCAAGCCAAGTT
>Ga0209979_1005431_pt1 | contig 10041 bp, 6 predicted proteins | sample AnhtaG_FD_183114 | JGI IMG/M metagenome (GOLD analysis project Ga0209979, IMG submission 183114) | Deep subsurface microbial communities from Anholt, Denmark to uncover new lineages of life (NeLLi) - Anholt_01485 metaG (SPAdes) (version 2) | ecosystem: Environmental > Aquatic > Marine > Oceanic >... | reverse complement strand
TAATTAATCTCTCTTTTTATTATCTCTTTTTATATAACTATATAGTAACCCCAAAAATCCACCAGAATATTGCACTATTTTATAAACTATATAACCTAATGCGTATAAAGGATTTGCTAAAAAAAGTTTATAATTTTGAAGAGTTACTTTTCTAAATGGATTTAATTTTTTTATTCCATAAATTCGATATTTTTTTAAATATTTCTTCAAATGTTTACCATAGTAAAAACTTTTTCTAAATATTTCTTTCAGATTTTTATCTTCCCTTAAATGAATATTTGCAATATTTATTCTACCAGTTTTAAATCCTTGTGAATTTAATCGATGCTGTATATCATAATCTTCTCCAGCAACTAAATTTGTATCATATCCTCCTAATTTTATATAAGCGTCTCTTCTATAAAAAAAGGAACTTTCTAAAGTATCATCAAAACTAAAAGCCTTTCTTTCTAAAACTCTAACTTTCTTCCAAAAACCTGTTCCTGAGCCAAGAGTAGTAAGGTATATAGCATCACAATCTTCTTCTTCACATTTTTCTACACATTTTTTAATATATTCTTTCCGAAAATAGAAATCTCCAGGTGCAAAAAAAATGTATTTTCCACTCGTTACTGATGAGCCAAAATTCATCTGTGAAGTTCTTTCAGGACCTTTTAAATATATTCTGTTAATATATTTTTTTGTTATTTCTACTGTTTTATCTTTACTAAAATTGTCTACTAATATTATTTCTTTGTTTTCATATGTTTGTGCAAGGAGAGATTTTAAGCATGTTTCAATTGTATCTTCACATTCATAGGTTATTACAATAATAGAAACTAGAGGTAATTTTTTATTATTTTTACTATTCTTATTCATATTGTATTTCATTTTTTTCTTGAAAAGTCTCTTAGATGTCCAATTACTGGTTTTATTCCTCTTAATAAATACTTGAAATCTTCATACGATCTTATTCTTTTCAAGTGTCTAAGGATAAACCTAAGACTTAAAAAAGATCTATACATCCCTTTTGAAATAGACATTACTTCATCAGGTCTCATATCGATTGTTTTTAAAATTTGAGCTGTCATATCAAATTTCTCATATTCATCTGGCTTTATTAAAAACCAATCATTCTCTACTGCCTGTTGATATAAGGGTGTACCGGGATAGGGAATAACTATAGTAGACTGTAGCATATCTGCTAAACCAGACCTCATTAGATTATAACCTAGTTCTAATGTTTTTAAAGCATCTTCCCTTGATTCCCAAGGATAACCCACCATTATAGTAAGGTGCACATCAAGTCCAGCATCCTTTGCAATCTTACAACCATTTTTTATTTGTTCAACTGTATTATTTTTTCTAAGTCTATCCAGGGTTTTTTGATTTGCTGATTCCAGTCCCAATTTCATAAGCCTGAAACCCGCTTCTTTCATCATCTTAGCTCTTTCTTCTGTCAGGTAATCAAATCTAAAATTACAGTCAATAATTATTTTTTTGTTATATCCTCTTTTCACCATACCTTCACAGAATCTTTTAAGCCAGATACCTGATGGGAAAGTACCAGTGTCATCAAATATTTCCCTTATTTTATATTTTTCAATAAGAATTCCAATCTCATCTAATAGACTTTCAGGTGACCTTGTTCTAAATTTAGGATATAGAGTAGTCCATGAACAGAAAGTACATTTTCCATAGGGACAGTCTCTACCAACCATTGTGTAGGTAAATGGCTCTCTTTTATACAACCTCTCACCATAAAGATGCCACTTAGTTAAATCCCTATCTATAAAAGGAAGTGAATTCAAATCATTATTAAGTTCAAAAACTCCTGTATTTTTAATATTCTCATTTTCTCTATACCATATACCTTTTGGTAATTCATCACTGGTTTCTTCTATATAATCTACTATTTCAGCTAACAAGAAATCATAATCTCCCCCAGTTATAACATAATCAACCTGGCATTTTTCCATTGACTCTAATGGAAATGCAGTTACATGATCACCCATTAAAACAATAATTCCATTGGGACAAATTTCTTTTAGTTTGTTTATTATCTTCCAGTGCTGTTTAATCACAGGAGTTTTAGTTTCAATAGAAATCAAGTCAGGCTTCTGCTCATTATAAAAGTTTAAGAATTTTTCATAATTCCATTTCTCTGCAATACAATCATTCCATATTACATTATGACCTTTCTTTTTTAATAAAGTTGCTGCTGATGCAGGTACCATTGGATAGATAAAGGATGGATTGTTGAACCATTGAAACTGTCTATTCTGACCCAACATTGGGCAGCCTTCTCCCTCTAGTGGAGGAAACGATATCATTATTTCCATAATTATTTAAACCTTATTCTTTAACTTCTGCATATTACTATGTTTCCTAATCAACTATACCTTTAAAACAAACTCTAATCTCAAGTTTATGAATAGTTGATTAATGTTCGAACTTTATTCTGGTTAATCCTTTTATGAAACCAAGACCATATATGATATGAGTTAATATGATTCCAAGTACAACATATAGTTTCATTTTAAGGTTTTTTATATTTAAAGTAGTAAAAATTATTATCAAAAAATAAAATATTAAAACTGAAAAGTAAATATTTCTTAAAATTGTATTATATAAAGATAATATAAATCCTGCAATCAAACCAATAACAAACAAACTTGGAATGAAAAAAACTGGTCTGAGTGATGTTTGAGGATATTTTTTTGCAAAATAGCCTCTATGTAATGCATAACTATATACCTGTTGTAAATGTGGTATAAATAAAGGTCTTCTATGATGATATACAACCACATCAGGAGCATATATTATCTTTTTTCCTAATTTTTTGGTTATACTTAAGCATAATACAGTATCTTCACCAGGCCAGAAGTTAGTTTTAAATCCACCTATCTTTTTAAAAACTGTTTTTCTTACTAAAAGATTCATTGAAGGAAAATCATCTATTTCTATTTCTTTATCTGGCTTATATCTATAAGTAAATTTTCCTCCTCCTAACAAAGATGAATAGACTTCACCACCAGCTTTTTGAAGAAAATTATCACTATCTGGAGTAACTCCTGGACCTCCAACTGCTCCTACATTATCATCTTTAAAATATTTAGAAGCATTTCTTAACCAGTCTTTTTTGGGGAATGCATCTGCATCAATAAAGGCTAATATATCTCCTGAGCCATGTTTAGCTCCCATATCTCTTTTTTTAGAAGGTGATATGTTTCCTGTAGGGATAAATTTAACTTCACCAAATTCTTCATTTACTTTTTTATCAGGTAGAACTATTATTTCAAAATCAGGATAATCTATCTCTCTACAATATTTAATTGTCTCTCTAGTATCATTGTTGATATATTTAACAGGTATTATTATTGAAAATTTCATTTTTTTGATGAATTTAAGATTAAAACCTTAATTTATGCATCTTTTATAACTATAGTTACCTTTTTCTTTTTTTAAAATTATATTATACTCAATTTATTATTGTAGTTGAAAAATGAAATCGTTTTTATAATAAATAAATTACAATACAATGCAATGACAGTATTTTTAAGAATAACAAAATTAATATTTTGGGAATAGGAAAATTTTCAAAAAATTTATGTATAATTGTTATTATAATTTTATTTCTAATTAATTATATGATAATCATCTGTCATATAAAAAACTATTAAGATTAATTTTAGAAAGCATAGAATCTTTAGTTTATTTGAACTAAAAGAAAGTAGTAAATATTTTTTTAATAATTTTTTTAAAGGTTCAATAAATTGGAAAATTTTAAAGGGAAAATATCAGTAATTATACCTGCATATAATGAAAGTGATAATATCTCAAACACTATAGAAGAGACTATAAAAGTATTTGAGGAAATAGGAAATAAATATGAAATTATAATTGTTGATGATGGAAGTGACGATGATACTTTTTTAATGGCAAAGGAAGCAGGTAGTAATAATAGTCATGTGAAAGTGATTAGATGTGGTGATACAAATATGGGTAAAGGCTTTGCTATAAAAAGTGGTTTTGAACATGTTAATGGTGACTTAGTTGTTTTTATGGATGCTGATTTAGACCTACCTCCAGAACAAATAGGAATATTATTTAAACATTTAAAGGAAAAAGAAGCAGATGTAGTTATAGGTTCTAAAAGACATCCAGATTCAGTAGTAGATTATCCTTGGTATAGAAAGATTATGAGTGATGCTTATTACTTACTTATATTAATCTTATTTAACTTACCAATTAGAGATACACAAACTGGATTAAAGATGTTTAAATTTGAACCACTCAAAGAAGCTTTTGAAAGAATTTTAGTAAAAAGATTTGCTTTTGACTTAGAGCTTTTACTTATAATTCACAAACTTGGGCATAAGATTGTTGATGCTCCTGTAAAATTAGTATTTAAACCTAAGAAATTTAGAAGCGTAGGTCTCAAGGCAATATTTGATGTTTTATGGGATACTGTGGCAATTTTTTATAGATTATATATATTAAATTATTATGAATTATAAGAAATTTTTAAATTTAAATGTCTATTAGTTAATTTTAAATTGTTACAACAATCATTATTTAGGAATTTTGAATAACCCTCACTTTTATTGATTATTTTCTTGTAACTATTATAATCAGATTAAGTTTATTTTAAAAAACTAACTTTTTACATTATATTTGTTAAGAATGTAAATCATACTAATAACTTTTCAGAAATAAATTCAAAAAAAGTTAAAATGAATAAAAAAAATTGGTTTAAAAAATATAAAAGTGAAATCACAATATTTATATTTTTTATACTAATAAGCATTATCTGGACATACCCTCTAATTTTCAAATTTAATTCTATCTTTATTGGGAGTCATGGTGATTCATCTGGAACTGTCTGGTATATATGGTGGTTTAAGAAAGCCTGGAAAGATAATATTTTAAACCTTTTTTGTCCAATAATTGCAGCTCCTTTTGGTCATGATTATAGTAATGCTATACCATACCAGTTTACAGACAGTTTAGTTTTTATTTTTTCAAATATTTTTGGAGAAATTTCTGCTTATAATATTATTCTATTTTTAAGCTTTCCACTTTCAGCAATCACAATGTATTTCCTTGTACACCATTTTACAAAGAACAAGATAGTTAGCATGATATCTGGTTTAATATATTCACTCTGTCCTTATCATTATTTCCGAATTCAGGGACATATTTTGCTTTCTCAAATTGAGTTGATTCCTCTATATTTTCTTTTTCTATTCAAATTTAATGAGAAAAAAACTATTAAAAGTGCAATTGTATGGGGATTTACCTTTTCATTACTTTTTTTGATGTCATACTATTATGGATTCTTTACAATTCTTTTAACGGTTTTATTTTTTATATCGAAGATTTTATATTCCATAATAAAAGAAAAAAAGGTGGGACTTTCATTTTGGTATTTTTTGAAAATTTTTTTAGCAGGAATTGTTTTTACATTAATAGTTCTTCCGCACTTTTTACCACTATTTACAGCTATTAAAAAGGAACCAACAGATTTTACAAGAGATCTAATTCAATTAGAAACATATTCGGCAAGAATATGGGAATATTTTATTCCATCTGCAGGAAATCCATTTTTTAAAAACATTGTTTCAAATTTTGTTTTCTCTCACCTTCATGGAAGCAGTTTATTAGAATCTACATTATATTTGGGATATGTGCCAATTATCTTTGCTTTGATTGGAATTTATTATCTTTATTTTAAGAAGAATAAAATTGAGCTTATAAGAAATTCAAATATAATAGAAAATCGCCAAAAAAATAATATAAATAAGTTGAAAAAATCCTCTAAGATAATAAATAATAAGAATTTTTTAGTTTTTTTCCTGATTGTTTTATTTGTCTTTTCGGTTATCGTTTCACTTGACCCAACAATGAATATTTTTGGCAGAGAGATTAAATTCCCATCATATTATCTTTTTAAACTAATTCCCATATTCAGAGTTTACACTAGATTTTATCCATTTATTCTCATGTCTTTAATTGTAATTGCAAGTATTGGAATGAGTAAAATCTTAGAAAAAATGAAATCAGTTAAATATAAAGTAGTATTTGCTGTTGTAGTAATTCTTTTTATTATTTTTGAATTTATTAACTTTCCACCCTTTAATGTTACAGATCTTTCAAAAACTCCCGAAGTTTACAAATGGATTAAAGAACAACCTGGGGATTTTATTGTAATAGAATACCCCTTAGTCTCAAGAGAGTATATAGAGAATTCAATATACAGTTTTTATCAGTTTAGACACAAAAAAAGAATGTTTAACGGAATCTATTTACATACTTATGCTGATGAGATTAGAAAAATCTTAGATGATTTGAGAGAACCATCTGATATAGACCTTTTGAAATTTTATGGTATTAAATATGTTATAGCTCATGACAATCAACCTGAGCATGCAGAATATAAACTTCATAATCTTGAAAAATTGGATTTAGTTAAGCAGTTTGAAGAAGTAACTGTTTATGATACTGGTATTAAAGTTTTGAAGAAAGAGATTTATCCAACAGGAAATATTTACTGGATAGAGGGTGACATATATTCCTTAAGTGAAATTTTAAGATTTGAGGATTTTGATAGTGAAGATATCATATTAATTTCAGAGATAGTAGGAGATAGTAATAAAAAATTTATCAATGAAGTAAGTAAAATAATAGTTCCTGTTGAAATTATATTTAAACCCCAAAAATATGGAGTCTTCTATAATGACAATAGTAAAACTAAATCCGTTATGCTAACTAATGAGTCTTATTTAATTCCAGTAGATGTTGCAAATTTAGGAACAGTCAAATGGCCAAAGGAAAGTGAAAGTCCTGTTCTTTTAGCTTATCGCTGGTATAATCTGGATAAAGGTCAAGAAATTGAATATGATAGTGAAAAAAATGGGGATTTTAAAAAATGTTTACCCTGCTTAATGAAAAATTATAGTGACAATATTATATATGAAGGTGAAAAAATTGAACTTCCTGAATCTATTTCTCCAAATGAATATATAACTATTCAAGCTAATATTAGAACTCCAACTACTCCAGGGAATTATATTTTAGAGTTTGATCTAATTGATGAGAATGTAACAAGGTTTTCTGAACAAGGGGTTCCCCCACTTATAAGAACTGTAAAAGTGGTTAGTCCTGATCAAAAATTTGATCAAAAGGAAAAAATTGTATTAATAGAATTAGCTAATGAACTTAAAAAAAACCTATATAAAAAGTATTTCAGTTATGTATCAGAACAATTTGAATTCAATATTCCATTGGAAGGAAAATATAAATTCGTCATTGGTAGTATATGGTCAGAATATACTGACTCTATTATATTTAAAATTGATGATGGAAACTGGCAACATTTTTATTTTGATAAATTATCTAAATTTTATGAATTATCCGAAGTAAAAAATGAAGAAAAAATTAAAAATAAGGAGAAAATTAAAATTACTGATATTCAACTATCTGAGGGCAAACATACTATTACTTTTAAAAATGTAAACCCATCATTTAATACTAATTATCTTGGAACAAAGTTTGTTGAATTTGTATATAATTTAGAATCAAATTTAAATATGGTATCTGATAAGATAGAATATACTAAAAAAGGTCCATCGGATTATATTGTTAATGTGAATGCAAAAGAGCCTTTCTTTTTGATTTTTAATAAACCATTTGAGATGAAATGGGAAGCTTATATTGAAGGAAAAAAGCTTGATAATAAATTATGTAATAGAGATTATGGAACCACCTGGTTTATTGATAAGATTGGTAATTATGATATTGAAATTAAGTATTTAAAAACAGGTCATTTTGAACCTGCTATAATATTTTCTTTCTTTGTTTTTATTTTATTTGGATTGCTATCTATTTTTGGAAAATATATTCCCTTTTTAAATAAAAAAAGAAGTTGTCATTCTGAACGAAGTGAAGCGGAGTGAAGAATCTCCTTTTAAAAGGATAAATGTAATGAGATTCTTCGCTACGCTCAGAATGACAGGGATTGTATTATAATAGATATAATTTATAATTGATTTTAATCAAATTCTAATTAATTTTTAATTATTTTAGGAATCTTATGATTAATTATTTCAAAGAATTATTCAAATACAGGGAGCTTCTTTGGAATCTAACAAGAAAGGAACTCAAGGTTAGATATAGAGGTTCAATCTTAGGAATTTTCTGGTCGCTACTTAATCCAATGATTATGACTTTAGTCTACACTTTTGTATTTTCAATTGTTTTGGGATCAACAACTAAAGATTTTCCGATTTTTCTACTAAGCGGATTGATACCATGGAATTTTTTAGCAAGTTCATTAAATGTTGGTATAGACAGCATAGTTGGAAATAGTCATTTAATAAATAAAATAAAATTTCCTCGTGAGATACTGCCCTTATCAATAATATTCTCAAATTTCATAAATTTTCTTTTAGAGCTTGTTGCATTTTTTATTCTTTTAATATTTATGGGTTACAAATTTTACAAACTGTTATATCTACTACCAATAATTATTCTTATACAGATATTTTTAGTAATTGGAGCAACTCTTCTAGTAAGTAGTATAAATGTTTATTTTCGTGATACTAAACATATTTTAAATATTTTTATGCTTATCTGGTTTTTTGCAACTCCAATAATTTATGATATAGGTATAGTTCCTGGGAAATTCAGGTATTTAATGATAATAAATCCAATGACTGTTTTCACAATTTTATATAGGAATATCTTCTATTTTATTAATTTTCCCGAATCTTTAAGTTTTCCGTCTTTTAGAACCTTGTTATTATGTTTGTCGCTATCTATAGCAATTTTACTTTTTGGTTATTATCTGTTTAATAAATTAAGTCCTCGGTTTGCAGAGGAGATATAAATGGTTGGTTTAAAAAGTAATGATAATGCAATAGTTTTTGATTCGGTTACAAAGAAATTTCGAATCTATCACGATATAAACCCCAGTTTAAAGGAAACAATAATTCATAGAAAAAGATCAACTTATGAAGATTTCATCGCTTTAGACAATGTTTCTTTTAAAGTAAAAAAGGGTGAAACATTTGGAATAATTGGACCAAATGGCTCAGGAAAAAGTACTATTCTAAAGTTAATTGCAGGGATAATTCAACCAACAGAAGGAACTATAAATGTTAATGGTTCTCTTTCTGCTTTACTTGAACTTGGTACAGGTTTTCATCCTGATTTAACTGGAAGAGAGAATATTTTTTTAAATGCTTCACTTCTTGGAATCCCACGAAAAAAAATTGAGGAAAAATTTAATGATATTGTGAAATTTTCAGGTTTAGAGAGGTTCATAGATACACCTGTTAAAAACTATTCATCTGGAATGTATATCAGGCTTGGATTTACAATAGCAATAAATGTAGATCCTGATATTCTCTTAATTGATGAGGTGCTTGCTGTTGGAGATAGAATGTTTCAGGAGAAATGTAAAAGAGTAATACAGAATTTCAAAGATAAGGGTAAAACTATAGTTATTGTTTCTCATGACTTAGATGCTATTGCAAGATACTGCATAAAAGCAATTTTACTTATAGATGGAAATATTATTATTGAAGATGAACCAGATTCAGTAAATAGGGAATATCTCAGTTATGCAGCTCAGAAAGAGGAAGAGTTAGCAGTTAAAGAGAAACCTGTTATTTTAAGGAGAGGAACAGGTGACCTTTTTATAACTAATATTAAATTGATAGATAGAAATTTAAATATTGTAAAAAATGTTTATTCAAATGATGAGATTAATGTAGCGGCTGAGGTTGTTTTTGAAAATAGTGTAAAAAAACCAGTATTTGGATTACAGATAGAGGACGAGGAAGGAACAAAGATTTATGAAACAAATACTGATTGGTTAGAAAAAGATACTGGTATTTTCCCTGAAGGGATGAGGATTCAGGTAACTTTCTCTCAAAAAATGAGTTTAAATGAAGGAGCTTATTACCTAACAGTCTATGTTAAAGATAGAGATTCTGGAAGCTATTATGATTTAAGGGAAAGAGCTTTAATTTTTTATGTACGAAGTAGAGGTAAATT
>Ga0209979_1005430_pt1 | contig 10042 bp, 8 predicted proteins | sample AnhtaG_FD_183114 | JGI IMG/M metagenome (GOLD analysis project Ga0209979, IMG submission 183114) | Deep subsurface microbial communities from Anholt, Denmark to uncover new lineages of life (NeLLi) - Anholt_01485 metaG (SPAdes) (version 2) | ecosystem: Environmental > Aquatic > Marine > Oceanic >... | reverse complement strand
TAGCTTTAACTATCCTGGATTTTTGAGGAGATAAATAAGTTCAGGGTGAGAAGAGCTTCCAGTAGTTCCCAGGATCTTTGGCAAGAAAATGGCAAAAAAATTGCTCTAATGATAGCCGGTACTTTATTTAAACTGAAGGAAAGGAGGCACGGAGTATGAAGGGTAAATTAATTTTGACGGGGTTTGTTATTGGCTTGGCTGTCCTACTCTTCTCGGGCATCTCTTATGCCGGTTCAGCCATGACCTGGGATTTTCAATCGGCTCAAGACCGACAGGTAGACCTACAAATAGCTGAAGTATGTAGATTCGGCAGTCCTTTTCCCACCCAATACGACTATTACTACATCTATAGCTATGATGACTCTAAACCGGTCATTGGTACCCAGCAGAATTCTGATCCTGACTATCTTTCGGGAAGCTCCAGCACCAGTGTGGTAGTTTATTCAGATGGAAATGGCGATGGGGATACCGGTAACACCGATGTAAGTATCGAAAACGTTAACAATAGTAATAACCATTCGTAGGGGTGGATAAGACAAAGAGATAAAGGAGGTGTAAAATGGCTGCACCATATGTACTGGTATTGGTAATGCTTGCTTATTCCACGATTTTTAGGCCGATGGGCCTGGATAAAACAGCCGTCAAACCACCACCACAGAAAGTTGTAGCTTCACCAGAATTTGCTTCGCCGGTGATAAACACCACCGAGGCAACCGAAAAACTCCTCAGCCTGCCGGTCCCGGAGAAAAGAATTCCCGTAGCCGTCTACGCATTGTGGGACAAAACCGGTCAATTAAAGGATGATCAACTAGGTATGGCGGCTCGCAAGAGCACCGCAGTCTCTCAGGGGGCAAGCGAGATGCTCATTACCGCCCTGGACCGCTCCCGTCAGTTTAAACTTCTGGATCGAGTAACTTTCAAGAATCTCATGACCGAGCAGGATCTCAGAGGGAAAAAGCGCCTGGCTGCCAACGATCCTTATCCGGAGATAAACAAGCTCATCGGGGCCAAATATATTATTGAAGGGGCTATCACTGAATATAACTGCGATGTGATTACGGCTGGGGGTGGCTTAAAGATTGCCGGAATCGGAGGTAAAACCAAGTTTGCTCGAGCCACCGCCGCCATTGACCTTCGGGTCATCGATACCACCACCGGAGAGGTAGTAAAGACCTTAAGTATGAGAGATAGGATTATCGGGACCATGGTGGGACTAAATCTCTTTAGTTTCCTCAGGACCAAGGATTTATTTGAATTTGAAGCGGGAAGAGCTCGTCAGGAACCCATTAACCTGGTAGTGAGAAGGTTGATTGAGACCATGGTTTATGAGCTGGTGAAAAGCGGGGTATTTAAGTAATCGTAAGGTTAATACCTAGACGCATTTTTAAGATAGAACAAAAGCTATCTTTGAAGAGTTTATGAGCAAGTGAGCCATATTAAGAAAGGGGCGAGCGGCTAATTCCCCAAGCTTTCCGCCAAGGTCGACTGGGAAGAACTAGCTCCCAGAAAGTGTTTGCACGATGGCATTAACTTTCTGACTACTCGCCCTTTTGTAATATAATATTTCCTCATGAAATGTCAAGTGCCCATATAGCGAATAGAAAAAGAGGAGGTAATAACAAAGGGCCAAAGCGGCACGACGTCGAAGGAAGTATCAGCAGACTATAAGGCTGAGCCGGAGGACTTAAAACTCTAATCAAAAATAACGGGCCTTTCTAAACAGTGGAAAGGCTAAAAAGAAGAAGCGAGGTGATAATTTAAAATGAAAAAAGGACTGATAATCGGATTAACGGCTTTGATGGTTTTGGGACTGGCGACGATGGGGATGGCTGTTGACCTTAAAGTTGACGGTACGGGCGTAACTAGTGCTACCGTAGACTTTAGCGTTGATAATGGATGGATTGACATCGTGGCTCGAGGGATTGATGCTTCCACATGGCATCCGGGTACACTTGGCAACGAGAATTGCTTCCTTGGGGGTGGTTGGTTTGAGGGAACATACTCAGTTAGCCAAGGCTTGTATGGTGAATTAGCCGCTCGCATTAACACTGATTCCAAGAGTCCCGCCTCTTTTGAACTCTGGGACTATCAGGACTTCAACGTAATGAGCGGAAACCACACCTACAACGTAGAGGGTTATTTTTACGCCAAAGCTTCGGGCACAACAACTCCTGTGGCTATGAACCTGAAGACGGCTGGCAGTATGTATGTGTGGTCCGAAGCAACTAATCCCTATTGGAAGGATGCGCTGCGAGGCAACTACATCGAGAAATACTCGCGCGTGGAGGTAGGGGATGTTACCCAAGTCGAGCTAGATATTTGGGTTAACACCGATGGCAGCGCCATGATGAGCAACAGCGACATCTGGGGTTGGGGCACATGGGAGAGTGGAACTACATCCACTCATTACAGCGGCGCAACTAGAAACATTTCAGCTACTGGTTCCGGCACCGGTAGCCAAAGTGGATGGGGTGCAAACATCTTCAATTACAGTAACGACTACACCTTCCCAGGCGGCGGCGGAGTGAACCCAGGCGGTGGTTTCTGGTTCAACGACGGAATCTCTGGTACATACAGCATGGACGGTTCCTAACACTTAGAGTTCAAAGTTAGATAGCTTTGGTACTTGGAGCAGCTACAGCAGTCCCTTTTGAAAACCAGCTGGCTCAGGCAACTGCCTGAGCCAGCTTCCTCCTCTCTTCTAAGAAGTTTAACTAAAATGAAAGGTGGTGAAAAACAATGAGAAAAATAGTGGTTGGTCTAACGGTAATTCTAACGGTTTTCTGTCTTGCTGTAGTCGCCTACACTGGCTCCAGCACCCTGAGTTTTAGTGGAGGCGACGGAAGCATCTTGCTAATTACCACGGCGCCCGGGATAACCATTGACAATTTTGAGGTAAGCGGAGGCGGAAGCTTCAGCGCTATTCAGCAGCTCTCTACCAGCTCTCCCACTGTTATCGTGAGAGACGGGGAGTTTTCCGGGGGAGGTTCCATTCGTGTGATAACCAAGACCACCGATCCTGAGGTACAATTTGGCGCTTATTTAGACTCTGACAACAGTGGGTACTTAGGTCAATCAGTTGCCACTGGCTCCTCAGTAGAATTTCAACTTTCTGCTCAAGGTAGCGGGAGGGGAAACGTAGAGATCTTTACTGACACCGAAGAGCAGCTGGATTTTCAATTTAATCTAATATACGACGCTTCTACTATGGATGCAATAGCGAGTGCTATTCCATTCCACCTAAATTGGATCACCCAATTTGACAGTAGCGCGCAAATTGGTGGCATAGCCTGGTCTGATTAAGAGAGACTTTTGCTAGTAAGCAGAAGTAGACCAAGAATTGGTCGTGCAGAAATGGGTGAGTAAAAGTTCTATACCGGGTTTAATTTTAAGAAGTGTTAAGAAATGTAAGGAAAGGGCTATGAAAAAACTAAATTTGATTGCGATGGTGACAATAACAGCGGGGATGATATTTTTGGCTAGTTCGTCAGCTAAATCTACCTATTGTGATTTCACTTTTGAGGGAACTGGGTATTTATCGACCTTTTTCGTTGGTAGTGGGGCCGACATACACCTCGATTGGTTTGATCCAGATACCGCCTTTGGCGCCAGACATGACGTTCTTAATGTTGGGGGTGATTACTATGTGGGAATGCAAAGTAGCAATCCGCTTGCTATTGATCGAGTAGTTATAGTCAAAGATAGCGGGTCTAACAACGGCTTTGCCAATTTCATTCAGAGCTATTCAGACAGTCCGGGTCATGATTTATTAGGCTCATTCGGAACCTCTGCCTCCTCCACTGGACTTATCATCCTCTGCAGTTCAGGATTTTCTAGCGCGGTTGTGGCCGATGCCAGTTTTGAGATTGGCCAGTATGTGGAAAGATTCAATCCCTATCTTATCTCTACTGAGGTCAATGTTGCCAGTGTTCTAGCAGAGGGCCTGGGATGTTCTCAGATGTCAGCCCAGTTATACGAGAGTTGGTACTCTCCCAGTTACCATATTTTTGAGTACTGGGAAGACGCCTGGGTGGGTAATTCAGAGACCGGGTTTGTGGACGTCCAACTGACAGGGGACGAGGGACTGGACGTGGACATTTCATCAAGCTGGACGACCCCCAGCATTTATATCGAGGTATTCACCATCCTCTGAAAACTCCAAATCTTTGTTTGCTGAGGTATTCTTCGCTGGCAAAGATGTTGGTTTTTGAAGAGAAGGGAATAGAATTGAATGCCAGGTTTAATTCAAACTCTAATATTTGTAATACTTATCTTGTCACTCGGCTTATCAACGTCCGCTCGGGCAAGCACGCCATATTTTGGTAAGTTAACCAACTCAGCATACCCAGCTTTCCCCTCGATTCAGCCCGCCAATCGATCCCTAAAAAAAGCTAAAGGGCATTTCATTAAATTCGGGATGACAATACCCAGTAGGCCAGTTAATCAAAAATATTCTTTAGCCTTTATCCTGGAGCCGGCTAAGAAAGATTCAGTTCTCAGAAAAGGTAAGGTGGTAGTAACTACCAAGAGTAGGGCAGAGGTAAGAATAATCCTGGATATACCTGGAAGGATCGAAGATAAAAAAGGCGACGTAATCCCCCTAAGTTTTGTCAAAAAAAGGCGAGTCGGCGGAGGAACATCTAGCTTCCAGACCACCGGCAGCGGAGATCTACCGGTAACAGCGAAGCTGATTCTCAAGGATCTGAGCAGTAAGGTCCTGGATGTCATGCAGTTGGAAGCCCTGGGGGACTTGGGGGAGGGAAAAGAGGATAGAGGAGGCTCAAACAACCCCCAGGCTTCGGTAGAAAAACTACCCGCTATTGGTAAGTCTCGTTTCTCCACCGAACCAGCACTAATTGAATTCACCGTATCGACAGGTGGATTTTGTAGCCCGGTGATTACGATTTTGAATGAACAAGACCAACCTTTACATATCAAAGCATACCTTCAATGCGTATCGGTAAAATCTTCCCTCAGCAGTTTTTCTTTGCCGGAGAGTAAAGGGTACTTTCCTCACTTTGTGGTGATTGAACCCTCGAAGTTTGACCTTCAGCCAGGTGAAAAAAGGAAGGTCAAGGTTATCTGCCAGGTTCCACAGGGGGAAGAGGAAAGATACTATGCCAGGGTGGTACTGGAGCTAGACTTGCCTGATGAGACTGGCGCAGATGCCAACCGAGGAGCGCCCGAGGGGCTTCGACCAGTTTCCCAGAAGTTCCAAGAACCAAGTTCCCACCTCGATAAGCCCTTAGAATTCATGATAACCGTTAAGAGGCCAGGAAAGGTGAGGCTGAACCCTAATAGAAAGATGGCCGCTAAGGACTACCGAGCAATGGTGGAGGAAATAACCCTGGAAAGGCAAGTAGAGTTGGTCTTCCCGGAGGGGATCAGGGATCTTAAGGCAGCTTATGATAAAAGATTGCCCCCCGGCAAATACCTGGCTGAGGTTAGTTTTAAACACGGGAATAGGATGTTAATCTCGCAATCTCACACCTTTTCTGTCGAGTAAAAAAACGTTGACTTAGATAAGATGGAGAGTATGATTAAGAATGTTTTGATTCCCATTACTTGAAAAGGGAGTTTAATTATGGTGAGAAGAAAGCTCGGCTGGGTCAGTCTGTGTCTGGTGATTATGTTTTTTGCTATGAGCTCCAGGGGGTGGGGATTTCTCATCTCCCCTTCCCGGCTCGATATTGAGCTCTCGGCTGGAGAAGAGAGGGAATTTTCTCTCTATCTGGCAAACCCTCAGGAGAGGGATAATATCCGGGTAAAGATCTACACCGAGGATTTCTTTGTAAGACGGGACGGCTCATTAGAGTTTCTAAGGCCTGGCAGTCTCAGGTGGTCGTGTGCTGAGTGGATCACCTTTGAAGATACTGAGGTGGTCTTAAAACCAGGGGAGGAAAAGAAAATTGGCGGCACGATAAAGGTGCCCAAGGATGCCTCTGGGGGACGATACGCTCTGGTGATGGTGGAGCTAGTTCCCGCGGGTGAAAGCGAAAACACCAAGAGAAGAAGTGGCATCAGGTTTTCTATCTTAGTGAGCGCTCTGATTAATCCTGATGAGTTAGAGAGGGCCTTAGAGATAGTTGGCTTTGAGGTGTTAGATCAGGAGGAAAAGGAGGCAACCACAGTTGGTGAGAATTACAAGGAAGTAAGACTGGTGGTCTCGGTAGAAAATACCGGTAATGTTCAAGTGGTGGCTAAGGGAAGCGTGAGTGTGAGGAATAAGGCGGGTAGAGTGGAGGCAATAGTTCCCCTCCTGGCTGGTGGAGGTACCATTTTTCCAGTGTGCATCCGTGATTTTAACGGGGTAATACCTAAGCCCTTACCTGACGGTGAGTATATGGGAGAGGCGGAAATTCGTTATGATGAAGGAAAATCAGCTAAGGCAGAAATCAACTTCACCCTCAAGAATAATCGTTTGATGAAATGAACACTACGTTTAATAGCGAAAAGATAACTTGGGGTAAAAGCGGAACTGGAAAATGAGGTAGCCCTGGTGAAAAAAGGAAAAATTACGGTAGTGTTTCTGATAATCCTTTTTCTAGTAGCTACTTTAGCCTATTCTCCGAGCTTTGCCCAAATCCCTGACCATTCCCCCCAAGCATTAAAAGCCGCTACTTTTGAGCACGTTCTGGCGCTTTCTGATGAAGAGATCGGTTTAGCTACTGCTATTCTTATTCTCTGCCAGGAGTGGGATAGCACGCTCGAGATGGATGAATTTAGAAAAGAGATAGATAAGATGGCAGCAGAGTTGAGAGCACGTATTAGCCCTAAGGCTGAAGCCCAAAGAATAGTATCTCTCTTCAATGGGTATCTCTTCGAGGAAAAAGGCTATTCCTCTGTCGCATCTTTTGACCCTGAATACTATTTTCTTCCCTCGGTGATTGAGAACCGGCAAGGTAGCTGTCTCGGCCTTTCGCTTCTTTACCTTGCTCTGGCAGAACGCATTGGACTTCCCCTTTATGGAGTTTCGGCCCCAGATCATACCTTTGTCCGCTACGATGACGGAAAAAGGAGGATCAACATCGAGACCACCAAAAGGGGCGAGGGATATGAGGACAGCTACTATGAAGAGTGGGGGATGCTACCTTCTTTTTACCGGGGCTATGACTTCTATCTCAGGAATCTTTCCCCAAGAGAGATGATCGGTATCTTTCTTAATAGTCGAGGATGGGCTTATTACGGCCAAGGAAAACTCGATCAGGCTATAGCTGACTTCAACCAGGCTCTAGCAATCAATCCCAATTATGCTGAGGCCTATACCAACCGAGGAGTTGCCCACTTTCATAGAGGAGAGCTCGATAGAGCCATTAAGGATTACTCTCAGGCCCTGAAGATAAATTCCAATTACGCTAAGGCTTATAACAATCGAGGGGTTGCCTACTATCGTAAGGGATTAGCTGGCCCTGCCATCAGGGATCATAACCGAGCTTTGAAGCTCAATCCTCATTGGGCTGAGGCTTACTATAATCGGGGACTGGTCTATTATGATAAAGGAGTGTTTGATAAGGCTATGGCTGACTTCAACCAGGCTCTGGTGCTAAATCCCCAGGATGCCAGGGCTTATTACCGCCGAGGATCTATCTATTATGAGAAAGGAGAGCTTGATCAGGCTATCGAAGACTATACCCAGGCTTTGAAGCTAAATCCTCATTTACCTGAGGCTTATTATAATCGTGGGATGGCTTATGTGGATAAAGGAGAGCTTGATGAGGCCATTACTGACTTCAGCCAGGCTCTGCTGCTGAATCCCCAGGATGCCAAAGCTTATTATCGTCGAGGATCTATCTATCATGAGAAAGGAGAGCTTGATCAGGCCGTGGCTGACTTCAGCCAGGCTCTGGTGCTAAATCCCCAGGATGCCAAAGCTTATTACAGCCGAGGATCTATCTATCACGAGAAAGAAGAACTTGATAAGGCCATCGCTGACTTCAGCCAGGCTCTGGTGCTGAATCCCCAGGATGCCAAAGCTTATTACCGTCGAGGATCTATCTATCACGAGAAAGGAGAGCTTAATCAGGCTATCGGTGACTTGAGCGAGGCTCTAGCGCTGGATCCCAAGGATGCTAAGGCTTACTACAGCCGGGGGCTTGCTTATTATGGCCAAGGAAAACTTAGCCACGCTATTAGAGATTATAACCGAGCTTTGAAGCTCAATTCCAATTTGGCTAAGGCTTACTACAGCCGGGGGCTTGCTTATTATGGCAAAGGAAAAGTTAGCCACGCTATTAGAGATTATAACCGAGCTTTGAAGCTAAATCCTCAGTGGGCTGAGGCTTATTATAATCGGGGGATGGCTTATGTGGAGAAAGAAGAGCTTGATAAGGCCATGGCTGACTTCAGCCAGGCTCTGGTGCTAAATCCCCAGGATGCCAAAGGTTATTACAGTCGAGGATATGCTTATTATCATAAAGGAGAGCTTGACCGGGCTATCGAAGACTATGACCAGGCTTTGAAGCTAAATCCTCATTTACCTGAGGCTTATTATAATCGGGGACGTGCCTATTATGATAAAGGAGAGTTTGATGAGGCCATCAGAGATTACCACCAGACTCTAGCATTCAATCCTCCTGAGGCTAAGGCATACTACGGCCGGGGACTTGCTTATTATGATAAAGGAGAGCTTGATCAGGCTATGGCTGACTTCAGCCAGGCTCTGGTGCTGAATCCCCAGGATGCCAAAGCTTATTACAGCCGAGGATCTGCCTATCATGATAAAGGAGAGCTTGACCAGGCTATTGAAGACTATAGCCAGGCCGTACGGTTCAATCCCCATGATAGTCAAGCTTATTACTATCGAGGGGTTGCCTACCATGCCAGAGGAGAGCTTGATCAGGCCATTGGAGACTACAGCCAGGCTCTGGCACTAAATCACGATTTTGCTCTGGCTTATAACTATAGAGGGGTTGCTTACGCCATGCTGGGCAAATATCGCCTGGCACTTGAAGATCTTTACCGTGCCCAGGGCCTTTTCACCGACCTGGAGAATAAGATCAAGGTAGAACGCTACATCCAACACATAAAAGTCTTGGAATAGACCATGTCTTTACCCTCAGTATCTCTGCTTACCCCCTAAACACCCGAACCTAAAATACTACTATCAGTCCCATCTTTCCTATTTCCTCATCCTCCTTAAAGCCAAAATCAACTTCACTTCCAAGAATAATGGTTTAATAGAAGGCAAACATAGGGCCTGCGCCATTGTGCTGCAGCTACGCCGTAACATGAGTATCAACCGTAGAGATAGTATGCACTCAAGGGATTGCCTTACCTTAGTGCATAATGCACACGCAGATAGGGCACATAGATCAGTTGGTCTCATCTTTTAGATAAGCATCTTTACCTACCCAATTCTTTGTAGACTCAATAGATCAAGCTAGAGGCTGTTTTGAATAACCCCGCCCAGCTTCTTCTCTTGCTTAAAGGGCTTGGCATGAAAGTTGCTGTATGGAAATCGGTGAGAGTTGGGAATGGGAGGCAATGTGGGGACGTCCTTTGTGGTCGAGCTACCGCTGGGGAAACCTCTACCGGTGGTGGTCATCCTGGCAGTCCACAACGCTTTTGCCTCAGACGAGGAGAGTACCTTTGGCGTGGGAGCAGGGATAAGATTTCCTTGATTTGGAACCCAAGTAAGAAGTTGAAAACATCATCAAAAATAAGGAGATAGTAAAAATGAGCGTGAAGAAAATTCTGATATGTGTTGGGGTGTTCACCTGGCTTCTTTCATCCACGGCCGCCTTCAGCCAGGCTGGTGAGAAGGTTCAGCCGGCGGATGTCCTTCAGCAAATAATCCAACTGGCAGTGGAGAATAATCCTATCCTGGAATCCCAGAGGAGTTTTATCAACACTATTCAGCAGATGCCCGAGCCAGGCGCAGGTTTCATTAATCTTGAGGAGCTCCAGTCCAGCAGCCGCCGGGTAGGTGAGGAAGGAATGGAAACTCCCCTTTTGAGTCTCAGTCAGGCGGTACAAATGGAAACATTTATACAAAGTAAATTAGATCGGGAAAAAACTCTAGCCGAGGCCAAACAGACCTATG
>Ga0209979_1005429_pt1 | contig 10043 bp, 12 predicted proteins | sample AnhtaG_FD_183114 | JGI IMG/M metagenome (GOLD analysis project Ga0209979, IMG submission 183114) | Deep subsurface microbial communities from Anholt, Denmark to uncover new lineages of life (NeLLi) - Anholt_01485 metaG (SPAdes) (version 2) | ecosystem: Environmental > Aquatic > Marine > Oceanic... | reverse complement strand
CTCGAATGGCTCCGTCATGTTCACCTTGGGGACGCGACGCAGGCAGACGCCCCGCGGCGAGAACAGGTAGGACATATTGTAGACTTTGCTCTCGTCCATCACGTGGCGGCCGTCCTTGCTGGGCTCCTCCTCCATCGGCGGCAGGGCGATGCTCCCCGCCGCCAGGTACGCCCCGTACTCCCGCGCCAGCGAGGAGAAGGTCTCCACGTAGGCCCGCTCCGCCTCTACGGCGTGCTCGATGAACATCAGCCTGCGGGCGGCGGCCTCCGGCGACTTCTTGTCCTCCTCGCCCAGGCGGCCCGTGCTCTTCATCACGATCTTCATCGCCGCCGCTTCCAGGTTCGTCTCGTCCTTGAGGTCGTCCCAGAAGTAAGGGACGAAGCTGAGGTACATCCCCACCAGCTCCGGGTAGCTGACCAGCGTCGGCAGGTCGCGGTCCACCTCGCGCATCGCCCGCTCCATGAGGGAGGCCATCTTGGCGTGGAACGTCTCAGGGCTGGCGTAGTCCTTGAGCTCCGTCTTCGCCTGCACGGCTATCAGGTTGACCTTCAAACTCGTCTCCTTGGCCTCAGGTGAGCCTGCCTGCCGGCAGGCAGGCCGACCGCATGATACAACAGGCGGATGCCCTAGACCCAGCCTTCCCCATCCTGTATTATCCCGATGACCCATGACCGACCAATCGCAGCCCCTGTCCGGCCAGGTCGCCGTCGTTACCGGCGCCAGCCGCGGCATCGGCCGAGCCATCGCCGTGGAGTTCGCCCGCGCCGGCGCCGACGTCGTCGTCGCCGCCCGCAGCAGCGAGAAGGCGCCCTCCAAGCTGCCCGGCACCATCGAGGACACGGCGCGGGAGGTCGAGGCCGCCGGCCGGCGTGCCGTGGCTATCCCCATGGACGTGACCGACGAGGCCCAGGTGCAGGCGATGGCCCAGCGCGCCCTGGAAGAGTTCGGACGGGTGGACATCCTGGTGAACAACGCCGGCATCAGCTTCCCGGCCCCCTTCAGCCAGACCTCCCTCAAGCGCTGGGACCTGGTGATGGCCGTCAACCTGCGCGGGCCGGTGATGTGCACCCAGGCCTTCCTGCCGCGGATGCTGGAGCAGGGAGGAGGCCGCATCATCAACATCTCCTCCTATCTGGCGGAGGTGCTGATGCCGGGAATGATGTCCTACTCGGTCTCCAAGATAGCGCTGGAGAAGTTGACCCAGGCCCTGGCTGCGGAGCTCCAGCCCAAGAGCATCGCCGTCAACGCACTGCGCATCGAGGTGAACATCGTCACGGAGGGCTGGCAGTATCTCAACCCCAACATCGACTACTCCAACTGGGAGAAGCCGGAAGCCGCTTCTGAGGCCACGCTGTGGCTGGCCACCCGCGACCCCTCCTACACCGGCCAGGTGGTGACGATAGACGAAGCGCGCCAGCAGATGGCCGCGGGCGGAGGGTAAGCCCCCGAACGCTACGCTCTACGACTCCGGGATCCCGAGGTCCGGTAGCTCGATGATCTCGTAGGGGGGCTCGAAGTCGGAATCCGAAAGGTCGCGACTCACCGCGGTGGCCTCCAGAGTGAAGTCGCCTGCGCCTATCTCACCCGCAGAGGTGGCGATGCGGACCGGGATGCCGTCATCGGTGAAGCACCACTCGGCTCCGCCTGCTTCGCCCGCAACTGAGCCGCTCGTGGAGAAGCAACTGGCGGACTCGCCAGCGATGTTCTCCTGGGAGTGGTCGACGTCCGCACCCAAAGCGGCTTCAGCGATGATGGACGTGCTGAGGGCGTCGGCGTCGGTGAAGGAGCCCAGGAACGGGAAGGTGGGAACCATGGGGGATTCGGCGCTCTCTATGGCGAGGCAGCTCCCTTCACTACAGAGGTAGGTAGTGTCGTCAGCCGCGATCATGGTGACATCTCCCCCGTCGGTGCTAGAGATGTCCATGCGCCAGTCGGGTGGGCGCCAGTACAGGGTCAGGGAGCCCGAGTCGACCTCACCATCGAACGTGCTGGAGAAGTCGTAGCTGACCTTGGCTGAACTGCTGGCCCATTCTCCGGCCAGAGCCTCCAGGGCCTCGAGCCCCTCGCCGCCGGCGCCGTCCTCATCGCCGTCATCAGCCGCGGGCGTCTCGCCTGCTGCTGGCGTTTCGCCGGCCTCGGGCGTTTCACCCGCGTCCTCGTCTCCATCCCCGCAGGCAGCCGCCAGCAAGGCGAGCAACAAGGCAACCGCCAGCAAGACTGCGAACCCCCTCAGCGCTGCGAATTGATCACTCCTGAACACGGAAACCTCCTTTTAGCTGGCCCGCTCTTACCACTCCATTAGAACGCGCGACGCAGGAAAAGATAACGCAACTATCCCTTGACTGTATAGGGAGATTGTGAAGGTTGCCATGATTGAGCCGCTTGGGAGGCAGGAACTAAGGCGTGGAGAGGAACATCTTGGTGAGGGCTTCCAGCCCGGCCTCATCTATTGCCGTGGCGGGAGGCCAAATCACGGGGGTATCGTTAGTGGGCCAGATACGGACGAGGCCTGGGGGGTCGAGGTTGCCCGGCTCCCCTTTGCGAATCCAGATCAGTTTCGCGGCGAGATAACCGACAACGAAGGTCATAAGTATTCCGTGCGGAGTCTCCCACGACGGCCTCCGCTCCTTGCCCGGAGATCTAGACACCAAAATATCATTACCGGCGTAGTGGAACGGCTTCTCGCCATTGTATGCAGTAATCCACTGATAGCACGTTGGAGGCGGTAACTGGTGCTCGTAGAAGTAGTCGAGCCACCCTCGTTCTGGCGGAGTGATTGGCTCCTCGATATACCGAAACACAAGCGCCCGGAGCGCGAGCCATTTCGCGACAAGGGACTGTGCGTGGGTGTCCAAGCTGACGGCCCGTCCCATCATCATCCATTGCAGGAGCGGCAGGGCACTCTCTTCCAGATCCGCCATCCATCCGTGATTGCACTGCCGACAGACGCATTTCGCGGTGACATTGATGTCATCTCCGCCGCTCCACTCATGAGAGCGGCCCGAGCCCGTTCTCCTTTCGTGCATCACGGGGCGCGGGAAACCACGTGGATCGCGCTTCAGGGCGCTAGATACCCATTTAGGTATTACGTGCTCCTTCGTTACGGGGACCCCACCACAGAAGATGCAAGTCTTCGTCGCCACTGGTATCCTTTAGGACATGGCCGACAAGAAACAGAAGACACCGAAGGGGCACGAGATTCCGGTCCCCAAACGGTCGGACTTCCTGCGCGACCTTAAGAAGGTTGCCAAGACAGACAAGTCACAGGCTCCCCGCCGCTCTGAGAAGAAGTAGCTTAAACTGGGCCATTGCCCGTTTGCTTCGCGTATTGTAGCGCCAAGCGTACTCGTTGAGGTAGCCCTGGAGATGCTTCGCGGACACGGCGTGGTATACGCCGTCGATTCCGCGCTTCACTAGCGACCCATCATCACCACGACGGTGGTGACGCAGAGGATCAGCAGAGTCTGATTCTCGACGAGCAGGCGCACGACCCGCCTTTCCACGTAGCTCAGCATGGCCCCGCCCCAGTCTACGACCGAGCCCGCCGAAAGAGGGACCGGGAAGGCCGGTCAGCGGCCGAGGGGCGGCCGGCCGTCCCCCGACCACATGTCGCGGAAGACGTACCACTGGGCGGGGTAACGGCGCACCGCCCGCTCGAACTCGTCCACGATGCGCCGCGTGATCTCCATGGCGTCCTCCTCGGCCTCCAGCTCGCGGTTGGAGAGGATGGGCGCGCTGACGTGGGCCAGGTAGCGGCCGCCCGGCATGCGGGCCGCCCACCCGAAAACGATGGGCGCGCCGCTGAGCCGGGCCAGGCGGGCCGGGCCGGCGGGGAACACCGTCTCGTGATCAAAGAAGCGCACCGTCAGGCCGTCCCCACCGCTGACGCCCATGTCCACCACCAGCGCCACCATCTCGCCGCGGCGCAGCCGTCGCACCAGCTTCATCCCGGAGCGGGCGCTGGGCAGAAGCTCTATCCCCATCTTGGCGCGGCAGGCCATCACCCAGTCCCGAAGCATCTTCGGCTCCAGCCGCTGCGCCACCGAGGTGATCTTGAACCCCTTGACCAGGGCCAGCGTGCCGGCCACCTCGATGGAGCCCATGTGGGCGCTGGTGAAGATCACCCCTTTGCCGTAGGCCCTGGCTTCGTCGAAGTGCTCGTCCCCCTCGATGTCGATGCGCTCGCGCATGACGTCCAGGCTCCACCCCTGCACGCTCAGCAGCTCCACGATGTAGCGGCCGAAGTGGCGGAACGTGCGGTGGGCCATCTGCTCCACCAGCGGGTCATCCGGGAGCCGCCCGAGCATGCGGGCGTGGTTACGCCTGGCCGCCTCCCGCTTGCTTCTCCAGAGACGATGGAAGATATCGGCGATGGGGACCGAGAGCCAGTAGCCGAAGGGGAGGGGGACCAGTTGGGCCAGCCCCCGGTTGAGGGTGTAGACCCACGGGTCCGTCCGCTCGTCCCTGGCCCCGGCGTCGGCCATCGGTCGGCTAGGCCCTGCCCGCCAGGTAGAACTCCTCCATCTGCCTGGCCTTCTCCGCCGGCAGGCGTATGAACAGCCCCTTGGCCTCGGCCACCAGGGGCCCGCCGACGACCCGCAGGCGGCCCTCCGCCTCCAGCCAGCGGCCTCGGTCGCGCACCACCTCCGCGCTCACCTCCAGGGGCTCGCCCAGGGGGAGCGGCCGGCGGTACTTCACCTCCAGGCGGGCGGTCATCGCCCAGGCCCCGGCGGCGTACATCGCCCAGCCCATCGCCTCGTCGATGGCGGCGGCGGCGATACCGCCGTGGGCCAGCCCCGGGAAGCCCTGATGGGCTCGCCGCGTCTCAAACTCGCCGGTGACGCGCCGCCCCTCGGTGCGAAACTGGATGCCCAGTCCTTCGGGGTTGGCCTCGCCGCAGCCGAAGCACCAGCGGCGCGGGCTGTCAGACGCCTCCTGCACTGCCGTCGAACCCCTTGAACACGATGACGCCGTTCTGCCCCCCGAAGCCGAACCCGTTGGCCAGCGCCGTCCGCACGGGCATCCGCCGGGCGGTCAAGGGCACGTAGTCCAGGTCACACTCAGGGTCAGGCGTCTCCAGGTTTATGGTCGGCGGCACTACCCCTTCGTGAATGGCCAGCACCGCCGTCAGCGCCGACAGGGCGCCGGCGGCGCCCAACTGGTGCCCCACCATGGACTTGGGCGCGGTGATGGCCACCTTGTAGGCGTACTCACCGAGGGCCTTCTTGATGGCCACAGTCTCCGCCGCGTCGTTGAGGGGGGTGCCGGTGCCGTGGGCGACGATCAGATCGATATCCTCCGGCTCCACGCCGCAGCGCCGCAGGGCGCGGCTGATGGCCAGGGCCGCGCCGTGGCCGCTGGGCTCAGGCGCCGTCACGTGGTAGGCGTCGCCGGTGACGGCGCCGCCGGCCAGCTCGGCGTAGACGCGGGCGCCGCGGCGCTGGGCGTGCTCCAGGCTCTCCACCACGGTGGCCGCCGCCCCCTCGCCGTAGACAAAGCCGTCGCGGTGCAGGTCGAAGGGCCGGCACGCCTTTTCCGGCTCGTCGTTGCGGGTGGAGAGGGCCCGCATGTTGGCCATGGCGGCCACCGATACGGGAATGATGTTCGCCTCGGTGCCGCCGGTGACTACTACGTCGGCCTCGCCCAGGTCGATGAGCCGCTTGGCCTCGACGAAGGCGAAGATGCCGGCCGCGCAGGCCGCCACCGACGTGATGGTCGGCCCGCGGGTGCCAAGCTGCATCGCCACCTGGCAGGAGGCCATGTTGGGGGCCATCGCCGGCACCGTCATTGGCCCTACCCGGCTTGGCCCCTTCTGGAGGAACACCGTCTGGCCGTTGGCGATGACGTCCACGCCGCCGCCTCCCGTGTTCATCACGATGGCGATGTCGTCCCGGTTGCTGTCGTCGATGAGAAGGCCGGAGTCGTCCACCGCCTGTCGGGCAGCGGCGATGGCGAACTGGGAGAAGCGGGCCGCCCGCCGGGCCGCCTTGGCGTCCATGTAGCGGGTCGGGTCCCACTCCTTCACCTCGGCGGCGATCTGGCAGTCCAGCCCGCTGGGGTCGAACAGGCTGATGCGGCGTATACCCGAACGGCCGGACGTAAGGTTCCGCCAGAACTCGCCCACGTCCTCGCCGATGGGCGTCACGCAGCCGACGCCGGTAACGACAGCTCGTGTCACGTGGTGACCTCCGCCTCCCCGCTCACCAGCACCTCATCCCGCTGGTTGCGGCACTCCACCTCGCACACCGTGCGGCCGCCCTCGGCCCGAACGACGTGGCCTACGGCCGACACCGTGTCGCCGGGCCGGGCCGGAGCCTTGAAGCGGACCTTCAACCGCCCGCCGGAGAGCCAGGCCCGTCCGAAGGCGGCGGTCATCATCTCCGATAGGTAGGCCAGAATCAGCATGCCGTGGGCGATGGTGCCTCCGAACATAGTCCGGGCGGCGAACTCCGGGTCGGTGTGCAGGGGGTTGCCGTCGCCGCCGGCCAGGGCGTAGCGGTTGATCTTCTCCTGGGTGATCTCCTTCACCACCGGCGTCAGTTCAGTCCCCGTATCCAGGGTCATGTCAGGGCTCCCCTTCCTGGGCCGCCGGCATCGTGAGTAGCGCTCGGCCTTCCATGACCGGGCCGTGCTCCCCGTCCTCGACGTTAAGGTCGATGCCGATGAGCACCCAGCCCTGGCGCTCTCCGCGGCTGGCTACGTGGGCCTGGACGGCGAGGCGCTCCCCCAGGCGCACAGGCCGGAGGAAGGCCATCTCCTGCCCCAGGTGAATGGCACCGGGCGGCAGTTCGGCGCTCTCCAGCAGGGAGCGGACGGCCAGGGCGGCCACAGCCATAGGAGGGATCAAGCCCTCGTCCAGGGCGCCGATGGCTTCGTCCTCCACCGCGGCCGCGTACTCCCGCACCCATTCGGGCGACAGCTCGAAGGTGGAGGGCGGCATCTGGTAGCCCTTGGGCAGCGCGTCCAGTCTCGGCGGCATCGAGCCTACGCGCCCCGTCCGGCGAAGCGGCTCATGTCGATGACCCGCCGCTCGTGCAAGCCTTCGCCGATCTTTGTCCCGGTCTGGTTGTACGCCTCCACGTCGAACACCACCTTACGGCCGTCGACCTCCTTCACCTTCCCCTTAATCGTGACCTGCATGCCGATGGGCGTGGGCGCCATGTGCCTGACGTCCACGCGATAGCCGACGGAGGTCTCCCCAGCGTCCAGGTGCTGCTGGAGCAGCTTCAGGCAGACCCCCTCGAAGTGGCTGACCATGGCCGGGGTGGAGTACATGGGGACCGGGAGGTGGGGGACGCCCATACCCGGGGTGGTGGCGATGGTCATCTCATCGCTGGCGCCGACGGGTATCTCCTTCATGCGATGCTGTCGTCTCCTGGTGCTGGTCCCAGACGGCACCCAGTATACGCGAAACGGGAGTGCGGTCTGCAAGCGGCGGGGCGGGCGCGTGTGTGGTGCGGCCCCGCCCCCGCAGGCAGGACGCCATCAAGCGTAGGGCAGGGCCCGCGCCCTGCCCGGTCGAGTAGCTGCAGGGCCCGCGCCCTGCCCGGTCGAGGCTGGGGCCTCGACCTACAGGCGCTAGGCGGACATCTCCCGCACCACCGCCGGCAGGTCCAGCCGCCGCACGAAGCGGATCGACGGTATCTCCGCCAGCAGCAGCACCAGCAGCGCCCCCAGCGCCGCGATCCCGTAGGTGCGGGTGTAGATCACCGTGGGCATATCGTACAACTCGGTCTGGTAGAGCGAGGCGAAGTAGAGGCTGATCGCATAGCCGAGGGGGAGGCCCACCACCACTCCCAGGAGTCCCATGAGGACGTTCTCCACCGTAAGCATGGCGCCCAGGCGCCCCACGCTGGAGCCGATGGTGCGCATGGTGGCCAGCTCCCGCCGCCGCTCCAGGGTGTTGATGGTGATGGTGTTGAAGATGATGGCGAACCCCAGCGCCACTCCGAAGACCAGCATGACCCCCACGAACACGAAGATCAGGTCGCTCAGCTCGTTGATGTACTCCTCCACGTCCTCGGTGTACTCGACCGTGGGAGCGCCAGGCAGGGCCAGGAGCCGCTCCTGGAGGGGTTCGTCCGGCGTGCCGGTGAAGGAGACCAGCAGCGTGCTGGCAAGACCCTCGCCGCCAGCCAGCCCCTGCGCCGTGTCCAGGCGGGCGAAGGCGATGTCCCCCAGCGGATGCTTCACGATGGCATCCACCGTCAGCTCCATCACCTCTCCACCCGGCAGCAGCGGTTGCACGTTTACGGTGTCGCTCTCCCTCACACCCAGCAGCTTGCTCACCGGCGGGGTGAGGAGGAGGCCGTCACCCGTGGACACGGAATCGCCTCCGGGCGCGGGCGTGCCGTACAGCCGCGAGTCCGCCTCGATCCCCTGTAGGGCGGTTACGTGCCGCTCGCCGCCGGCCGACAGGGCTACCGGCACCTCGATTATCGGCTCCGCCGCGGCCACGCCCTCGAAGGCGGCCACCTCGGCGGCGAGCGACTGCGGTACCGGCTGGGTGAAGCTCACCTTCGCGTCGTACTTCTGGATGTCATCGAACTGAAGCCTGATCATACTGTCGTAGGAGTCCAGGAAGCTGGCCGCGACCAGCACCAGGGCGACGCCGGAGCCCACGCCCAGGACCGTGTACAGCGTGCGGCGCCGGGCCCGGAACAGGTTGCGTAGAGGCAGGCGCAGGACGTACGGCGCACGGGCCAGGGGGGGCACGAGGGTCTCCAGGATGGTCCGCCGTCCCGCCGTGGGCGCCGGTGGCTGCATCGCCTCCGCCGGGCGGGTGCCGGCGCTGCCCCAAGCTGGGATTGCCCCCGCGATGAGAGCCGTCAGCACCCCAGCCGCAAATCCTATCGCCATGATGCCGGGTTGGAGGCGCTGGCTGATGAACGGCACGTTCAGGAAGTGCCCGTACATCTCCGTGATGCCTATCGAAAGGGCGTACCCCAGGGCGACCCCCGCCGCTGCGGCGACGACACCGACGGCCAGGCCGTACACGAGGTAGTGCCGCAGCACCTGTCCCCGGCTGTAGCCGATGGCGCGCATGAGCCCGATGTGGGGCCTCTGCATCTGCACCAGCCGGTTCAGCAGGGTGTAGATGGCCAGCGCTGAGACGGAGAGGAAGAGGATGGGGAACACCAGCGCCAGGGCCTCGAAGCCCTCCAGGTCCAGTTGAAGCAGGCGGTTGCCAAGCTGGTGCTCGCGGTCGATAACCCGGCCCAGGTCGTAGGGCGCCAGCAGCGTTTCCACCTCGCCGCGGACGGCGACCTCGTCGGCGCCGTTCTCCAGGCGCAGGGTCACTTCGTTGATCTGGCCCCGGTGTCCCAGCAGTTCCGAGAGCTGATCATGGGGGACGAACACGATGCCGAAGGTTGAGGGCAGCGTGAAGAGATCCCGCTCGCTCTTGGCCACCCACAGGTACTCGGGGCTCGCCGCCACCCCCGCCACCCGGAAATCGACGGTCTCGTCCTCCGCCACGATGAGCTGGAGCATGTCGCCGGGCTGGGCGTCGTGGAAGTCGGCGAAGCCCTTCTCCAGCAGCACCTGGGGCTCGTCGCTGCCGGGGGAGAAGTATTCGCCGTTGGTGACCTTGATATCGTTGACCTCCGCCCGCCGCTCGCTGGGGAGGGTGACGAAGCGGCCCAGCATCCGTTCCGGGCCCGCTTTCGGCAACACCACCGGCAGCTCCTCCACCAGCCGCCCCTCGGCCGCGGCCACGCCTTCCACGGCCGCGACCTCCTGCGCCACGCCCGCCGGCGCGTCGGCGACCTCGAACCAGAGGTCGGCCATGCGCAGTTGGTCATAGGTGCGGTCGTAGGAGGACCTCAGGTTCTGGTAGGAGCCGTAGGCGCCGATGAAGATCGCCACGCCCAGGGCGATCACCACCGCCACGGCGAGGAACTGCCAGCGGGAGGCGAGGATGTCGCGCCGCAGCTTCAGCCAGCCGCGGGACAGCCTCACCAGTGAAGCTCCTCCGGCGCCGCCGGCGTCTCGTTCACCTGCACTGCGGCGATGCGGCCGTCCCGCAGGCGGACCACCCGGTC
>Ga0209979_1005428_pt1 | contig 10043 bp, 14 predicted proteins | sample AnhtaG_FD_183114 | JGI IMG/M metagenome (GOLD analysis project Ga0209979, IMG submission 183114) | Deep subsurface microbial communities from Anholt, Denmark to uncover new lineages of life (NeLLi) - Anholt_01485 metaG (SPAdes) (version 2) | ecosystem: Environmental > Aquatic > Marine > Oceanic... | reverse complement strand
TGAGCCGTAACGGGGAAAACTCGACTTACGGTTCGACGAGGGGGCTAAGGGAATGTTGATGTAGTCAACTGCACCGAGGCTCTACTCTACAAATAACTCGATGAAAGGGGACATCGATGCAGAAATTGCTTAAATTATTTAAGGTAGTAAATGAAAGGCTTTGTTGGCGTCACAAAAAATGATTGGTTTCAGAACCTTTAAGGTCAGAGAAAGGAAGGCCAATGATGAATTTAGTCTATTTTTGTCTTGAACAAAAACAGGCTATTGGACACAACCGTAATGCTGCTTATGGCCATGGCCATGGCAGCAAGGATGGGATGAAGCTGTCTCAAAAATGCAGGGAGAAATTCAAAAGGATAGAGCACTCCTGCTGCAACGGGGATAAGCGCAATATTATAAAAGATTTTTTAGGCGCTGATGCTCCTTAAACATACACTTATTCATTACTACCAGTAGCCCGGCATCTCTCGCCTTAGATGCCGCCTCCTCATTAATAACCCCTTCCTGCATCCACACCACCTTAGCCCCGATCTTTATTGCCTCATCAACAACAGGCATCACCTTTTCCGATCTTCGGAATATATCCACTATCTCTATAGGCTCGGGTATGGAGCTCATGTCAGGGTAGCTCCTTGTACCCAGTATCTCTTGAGCATCCGGGTTGACCGGAATCACCTTGTAACCGTGGCTGGAAAGATATCTGGCTACCCTATGGCTCGGTCGGCTCGGATCTGGTGACAGGCCAACCATAGCAACAGTGTGGTATTCTTTCAGGATTTTTGCCTCGATCATGATAGACTCCGGTCTAAGAACAGTTTTCTTAGGCAACCCAGAGATGAGAAAAGGAACAGCATGCCAGGAACGGCATTGGATGCCGAAGAGAAGTGATTAGGGATATTTACTTATTTTTGCGCCAATCTTCGAGTTCTGCCCCTTGATATTCCTCTTGTTGGATGGTGAGATCCAGGTTAATGACAAGACCCGAATGCTTTTTGACCTCGGCGTCTTTCTTCAACCTTACATGCCGCTCCCGATCCGTCTGGACATCCTCTAATGCCTTTTTCAAGGCCAGTCCAATGGCCTGACTTTTGTCTATCTGTCCAGGTCTAAATTTGGGTGGAACACCATCCTCTGCAATAGGTTCGGTAAAGCGGGCCAGCTGTTTCATCTTTTCCATGGCCTGGTCCATGATCTTCCAGGCTATAATCTCATCCTTTTGGAATACCCAGGAAGTGCGGATATGCTGGAGCATCTCGGTATATTTACTGGTTACCTCTGATTGCAATATATCCAAGAATTCTTTTGGTAATTCACTTTCTTCCCCTGGAAGTCCTGCTGCTTCTTCAGGGCTTAATTTGTCCAGTTTCCTTTGAAACTTCCTGGCATGGATGGCAGATTCCCAGGCCTCTCTCTGGAGAACCCGCTTGATATGGGAATTATCCACCTTATCTGCCTCTCCGTTGTAGTGGGGGATCAGCTTTTCCTCATATTCAACATATGATTTAAGCATAGTGGCCCTGCTGGTCGGATCATGGGGGTAGGGTGCAGGCGTGAAATTAGGCTCTCCCCCCAACTCTCCTATGATCATCCCCAGCCAGTGCATATGCCACATCTCCTCCCTGCTGATAGAGATGAGGCTCGCACCCAGAGGCGTATCCTCCCCTTCCATATACCCATGTACAAGATACCGTATGATGGCTGCATGCTCATCAGCAAGATCCCTGTTTAACATATCAATCAATGCTTGCTTCTCCATTATTACCCTCCTTATGTTTTATATTGATACTATAGATACCTGGCGATGGAATTCCCTATTAAACCTTTTAATTAAGGATTGCCTTTAATGCATCCAAGTCTTTTATGGGTGTCTTACAGGCATAATTCTCGCACACATAAACTGTGGGTTGATTATTTATCGAGCTCATGGCTTCTACAAATGGGGATAAAGAAGCAAGTCTTTTGCCCTCCGTCCCTTGAGATCGTAGTAATAACACTTTATTGGGTAAAAAGCTCCTTTGGACAGCGTGAATCATAGCCTGTGTATTCTTAAGAGTAGGGTCTCCAGCAACGACAATCTCCTGGCTCGGACCAATCATGAAATCAAGAGCGATCAGTAGTTGCGTATAGGCCATGGGCTGGTCTGCAACCTGTCTGGAGAAAGCTCGAATTAATTGCTCAGCCCTTTGCTCTAGATTGATATTGCCGGTCATGCGGCTCAGGCGCAAAAAGTTTAAGGCTGCAACCGAATTTCCTGAAGGAAGTGCACCATCATACACTTCCTTGCTTCGCGTAATAAGGGACTCATTTCCTTGCCCGGTGAAATAGAGCCCTCCGCCCTGCTTATCCCAGAAAATGTCTAACATCGCCTCATTTAGTTCAATAGCCTCCTTAAGATAGGAAACCTCAAAGGTGGCTTCATATAATTCGATCAGGCCCAAGACAAGGAAGGCATAATCATCCAGGTATCCCGGGTAGCCTGCATCACCTTGCCTGTAGCGGCGGAGAAGTCTGCCATCGAATGTTCTTAGGTTTTTCAGGATAAAGTCAGCAGCCCTCCGGGCAGCATCCGCATACGCTTGATCGCCAAAGGCCTGGTATCCCTTTGCAAAGGCTGCAATCATGAGACCGTTCCAGGAGGTCAGGATCTTGTCGTCTTTTTGGGGATGAATACGTCTTTTGCGGATAGCAAAGAGTTTTTTTCTGGCATCCTCCAGGGCTTTTTCAAGTTTTCTAACATCCATCCCCTCTTTTTTCGCAAAGACCTGGAGAGCCATAGACATATGGGGAATGCTGCGGCCTTCTTCAAAATTGCCTATCTCGGTGATTTCATAGAAGCGGCAGAAGAGATTGCCCAGTTCTTCTCCTAAATGTTTCTTGACCTCATGGGGTGTAAAAAGATAAAAAAGTCCTTCAATGCCTTCACTGTCAGCATCTTCTGCCGAATAGAATCCACCATGGGGGGACGTCATATCACGCTCGACATACATGAAAATTTCATGGGCTACCTGCGCATATTTCACGTTTCCAGTAACTTGATACGCTTCTATATAGGCCATGGCCAGCAAGGCCTGATCGTAAAGCATCTTTTCGAAGTGGGGAACCAGCCACCGTTCATCCACAGAATAACGGTGAAAACCAAAGCCTATTTGATCGAAAATGCCGCCTCTTTTCATGGCATCCAAGGTCTTTCCCACCATTTTCAATGCCCCCGAATCGCCGCTCCGTTTGTGCCATCTCAGAAGAAAGGTTAGGTGATGTGGTGTTGGGAATTTGGGTGCAGTGCCAAAGCCGCCCCAGATTTGATCAAAGGTCATCTCAAGTTGTTTGTAGCCCTTTTTTAAGGTTTCCAAATCCAGAGCAAAAGCTGATGTGCTTGAATCTGAAATTGATGTGAGATGTTTGGTAATTTTTTCACTGGCATCTAAAAGCTGACTACGATCTCCCTCCCATAAAAAGGCGATCTTCTTTAGTATATCCATAAAACCCGGCATTCCCATCCGGCTCAACTTAGGGAAATAGGTCCCTGCAAAAAAGGGTTTGCCCTCATGTGTCATGAAAATAGAAAGAGGCCATCCCCCTCGTCCTGTCATTGCCTGGCACACCGACATGTAAATCTTATCAATATCTGGGCGTTCCTCGCGATCTACCTTTATAGCGATAAAATGTGCGTTGAGAACCTGTGCAATTTCCTCATCTTCAAAGGACTCGTGTGCCATTACATGGCACCAGTGGCATGTGGCATAGCCAATGGATAGAAATATAGGTTTATCCTCCTTTTTCGCTTTCTGGAATGCCTCCTCACCCCAGGCATACCAGTCCACTGGATTTTCTGCGTGTTGCAGGAGATACGGGCTTTTTTCGTTTATTAAACGATTTTGAGCCCTTTTTGGTTTTTGGTCAGAAGCATACACCTGAACCCCGAAATAACAATTTACAAGAAAAACAATTAACCACAGGGCGAACCTAATTCTGCTTGTCACCATTCTTAGCACATTTTATGAAATCAACTATTAACGTTCAAAAGTTGAAATACAATCGCTCAAAGGGCAAATAGTGGACATGAAAAGACTAATGCGGCAATACCAATTTCCTCAAGGCGATATCTGCTTGCTGAGAGGGAGTGGACTGATAAAGTTTTTCTCTATCCAATCCTTAATCTCATCCCTCACCCCTCTGAAAATATTCAGTAACTTATCTTCCCCTTCCCTAATTCCAGCCGGATCAGTAAAATTTTTATGAAGATGTTCTTTGCTTTTAGGAAAGAAGGGGCAATTTTTTTGGCTTGATCGCAAAGGGTAACCACACAGTCAAATTTTTCTTTTTAAAATTTATCTATGCTTTTAGAAAGATATTTTGATAAATCAATACCGATTTCTGCCATTACCTTGATCGCATAAAAATTAACCCTTGATGGACTGATGCCTGCACTATAAACCTCGTAATCATTATCGCCTAAGGCCTTTAATAACCACTCTGCCATCTGGGAACGGGCTGAATTATTCGTAAACAGAAACAAAATTTTTTTCTTTTGCCTCGCTTGATTCAATTTATCATCTCATCTATCACTCATCTTCAGCCAGCCATGCAGGGAGATCCTCCATCTTTTTTCCCGCAAATTTACAAGCATAGGGACATTTCTCGCACGTGCCTTTGAATCCCTTCAAGGTCGGCTCCCCCTTGATTGACTCGACTATGGAGATTGCCTTTCTGACGTTTGTCTCCTCTCCCTTAATCACAAGGACCACTGCTCCGGCAGATTCACCGACTCCACCGGATGCTATATGTCTTGCATCCACGTCAGCTAATATCTTAAGGGCCTCAATCTCTGTAACAATAATCCCGTTTGGGATACAGAACATGCCGAAATCTGCCCCCATTGTGTAATCAAGGGTTTTGGCTCCTGTCCACGCTGCTGCCTCTTTGACAGAAGGCACCATCTTCTCTCGGCCCACAGGAAAAATATATTTCAGCCCTTGAGATGTTGCAGTGCCGTAGGTCGCCCCAATCGTTCCGCCATCGAAACCCGCTGTGATCACACCTACATTTCCTTCAGGGTCTATTGCATTTGCCCCTTTGATCAGCACAGTCTCTATATGAAAGTCCTGTAAAGCTTCTTGAAGGGTTTTTGAAGACCTCTCCCCCTTGTAGAGTATAATTGGGAAGGGAGTTCGCTTATCGGCATCTGTCACACAGAGGAGCCTATGGGTGTTGGTGCCTGCAGCAAATTTTTGAGGTTCAAGGTCTTTCATCCCAAGAAGCTCTTGAGCTATATAGCCATTCGTTGTCCCACCGTTGAGGATGATATAGGCCTTCTGTTTCGCGATTTTTATCTCCTCCATCTCCACGACAGCCCTTGCGATCAGCCTCCTCGACTCTGATGGTATCATGGTAAATGCAGCTTTCATGTGAACACCTCCTTTTTCCATGGCCCTTCTTCTGTCTTATTTATATCCTTCTATGATCTTTTTGAGTATCACCCGGTCTACATCACGCCCAACCAAAGCTCCTCGATGTAAAACGGCTAAGTGCTCTTCAAATGGTAGTCGGTCGTTCCGGTAAATGATCCCAATAGGAATCTTATCTCCCCATTCAGAAGCAACCTTAATTGCTTCCTTCCAGTCCTGTGGATCATATGTTGTAGGCAAGGCCTCGCACAGCTGCTTGTACCATGCAAAGGTGTTGACCTTGTTGAATGAGACACACGGCTGTAGCACATCAATGAGAGCAAAACCACGATGAGCGATTCCCTGCTGGATCAAGCCCCATCAAGCCCCGTGTGCTCATGCTCAAAGAACCATCCAGCCGGATCAGAAAGATACAACTTCATATCCGACAAGACAGCATGGTGGCTATTCTCTTCGCTGGCCATCTGTTCAATGAACTCCTGCTCGAGTGGATCCTGGGCCTTTTTGAGGTTTTCCTTATAGAAAGTAATAGATCGCAATTCGAGGTCAATGCCCATATTGAGTGCTTCCAAGTCGCTCGTATTTGCCGTTATGTTTTTGCCGTGGGCGGATGCCATCTCTCTGAACAGGACCCCGAGATCCTTATGATCAGGCTTTATCGACTTCCAGTCCTCAGACCATGGTTGATCTGCTTTCAGCGAGTTATATATCTTAAGGATACGATCCATATGAAGACCCTCATCCTTCATGAGCATCTGAAATATTTCCCGGCCCATTTTGTTCTGGCACGTTGAAACCGCTTCTTTATAGAATGTCTTGCCCTTCTCCTCTAGCTCTAACGCCGTGGAGAGCATCTTCAAAGATCTATCCTGGTCATTTGTCATATTTATCTTCCTTTCACTTTCAGGGTGATCCTCCATTGCCTGAAGGATCACCCTGTCTAACGGCTCGTTGAAGTAATGGCTACTATGCCTTCCACAACCCGTGCAGGTTACAATACTCACGGGCAGTAACCTGTTGGGCATCTATATCAAATGTGGCTTCTGGTGCATCTCCAGGCTTTAAAAACTCACGGTAGGCCTTTCCATCTGCAATTATCTCAATCCACTCGATATAGTGTTTCTCTTCCATAGGGTGAGCAACGCTACCCACCTTTACCTTGGAGCCTTTTGCTGTCTTTTCCACAACTGGCACATGTTTTTCTTTAGCTGCATCTACTGTATTCTCAGTGATAAGTTTCATCGGTTGTCCACAGCACACAAGCTCCCCTTTGCCCTCATGGAGCATCTCTACGATGTTTCCACAAATTTCACATTTATAAACCTGTAATCTCTCTGTCATTTTTTCCTCCTTTTTTTATTCCTTGTTCGCCTTCACCTGAAGGCTTTTTTGTTGTAACCTTGCCTTATACCTCAAATCCTCTGCCATCTCCCTAATTTCATCCAGATCTTTGGTCATTGCCGCCCATCCATATCAGTATGCATAATCGGGGTTGGCATGAAAGACCACCTGATAGGTCCTCATCCGGTGTTTCATATACATCTTCAAGAGGACCTGTTCGATGTGAGAACCTCCGGTCTGATAAAAGTGTAAAAAGTCTGGATAGGCATAACTATAATGCCCTGGTTTCTTCAGAATGCCATCTTTGTAAAGATCAGCTACAATGTTTATGGCCTCTGCCATTAGGCGATCCGCCTTTTTAATCATCTGATCGCCCTTTTCAAGTTCTCCCCTGGCATATTTTTCAGAATGGCATTTTTTACACCTCTTAACGATCTTTTCCCGCTCGGTCTTCCAGGTCTCTTCGGTTAGCCGGGCCAGATCAGCGGCCTTAACAATATCCAACCGGGCAGTGGGTTTACCATATATTTATCTCAGGATAAAAGTGTAATGAGGTGAATACCAGAAACCTTCCCTTTCAAATTAATGATTGAATCATTCGGTTACAGCCCTTCCATATTGCTGGCATGCCCGCATACCATCATCTGTTTCAATCTTATCCTCCAGCAGATTAAATGAGCCAAGATTAGTTGCATTCATATGAAAAACATTTTCCATTGTGTCCAATATGAGCTTAGGTGCATCTCCGCTGTGGGTATACGAACCAAAGGCCCCCCCTATTTTTCCTTCTAAACCTACCTTATCGGCTAGGAACAGGAAGGTCTTCATGCTGTTTGTCATATCCCTGTGGTAGGTAGGGCAGCCAAACAAATAGGCATCATACCCTTTAATGTCATCTTCACTCTTAAGATCTCTTAAGGCCTTAACCTCAACCTCGTTACCTGCAACACGGGCGCCTTCGGCAATATAGTTAGCCATTTTCTCAGTATGACCTTTTCTGCTTTCGTATCCTATCAGTACCTTTTTCATAAAACCTTCCCCTCTAAATTATATTATATTCTTTATGTTTGTTTAATATCTCATCTGCCAATCTGTCCAATTCCTTGAAATCCTCTTCTTTTGGAAACCCTTTTACAACCACAGGTTCAAGTAACTCTACCTTCAAATTGGGGACCATTCCCTTGATTTGCTCTATCATTCTGCTACCCCAGCCGTATGATCCAATGATCGATGCCAATTTCAATTTTGGCCTCAGGGCATTGGCAAGATAGACCGCATAAACAACATTCGGATGCGGGCCAACCAAGACTGTAGGTGATGCTATTACTATTGTTGCGGCATCTACCAGGGCCATGGCCAGTTTTCCAATATCGGTTTTCGACAGATTGAACTGTTTTACAGTTATCCCTCTTTGAATCAAAGCCTCCACAAAGTAATCCACCATCTTTTTTGTGCTCTCATGCATTGAGACATAAGGGATAACCACTTCATTCTTTACCTCGTCAGAGGTCCAATCTCTGTAAGCACTAAGAATGAATTCCGGCCTGTCATATATCAGCCCATGGCTTGGTGCAATTATATCTATCTCCAAATCCCTTATCTTCTCCAGGTTTTTCTTAATGATTGTCCTGAAGGGCATCATTATCTCTGCATAGTATCTCTTTGCTGCTTCATAAACTGTCGCTTCATCGGTCATAAACAGATCGCTTGTGGCCAGATGAGAACCCAGGGCGCATGAATGAACTCCAGTGTTTTGTCCCCTAATGACAGGGTCTCTCTATCTTCCATTGTTTTGAACTTGTCCTTGGGGATTAAAAGCAGATCCATAAGCATACCCTTGCATTTTGGTGTGCAAACAACCTTAACATTGGGATACATATCCAGTATCTGCGGTAATGAGCCTGAATGGTCCTGCTCGGCGTGATTGGCGATAACATAATTAATATCCTTGACCTCAAGTTGGTTGAGATTTTTCGTTAATACCTCTGTCATAGTGGGGTCCACCGTATCTATTAACGCCGTTTTTTCTCTCCCCTTAACCAAATAGGCATTATAGCTTGTTCCATCAGGCAGTGGTATGAGTTCATCAAATAATCTTCTATCCCAGTCAATTGCCCCGACCGAGTAAATATTTGATTTTAATTCTCTTGGTACACTCATCTATTCCTCCTTTTGAACTTAGCCGCCTTCGGCGGAACTTTTTTGACAGGATTACCACGATTAACAAGATTTTCTTACTTTCTTTATATCCTGAACATCCCGTCTATCCTGTCTAAAAAATGGGATTTCCTATACTATTAAATTACTATGGTTTCCAGACCTTCCACACCTTTCCTACCAAATCAGGCCCTGGTTTGAGGACTGTCTTGCCTGGCTGCCAGCCTGAAGGACATACCTCTTTTCCCTCTGTTTCTCGAACATGCTGAAATGCCTGAATCTGCCTGATTAACTCTTCTACGTTCCTTCCAACCGGGGGAGTCAGGATCTCCATTGCCTGGATGACACCATCTGGATCTATGAGAAAACGCCCTCGAATGTTCACTCCGGCATCCTCGTCATAAACTCCGTAAATCTCACCTACCTTGCCCCCTGCATCAGAGAGCATGGGATAAGGAACTCCGCCATCAACCATCTTGGATAGCTCTTCCTCCTGCCAGATTTTATGAACAAAGACACTGTCTACGCTCATGGAAAGAACTTCAACACCCAATTTCTTAATCTCAGAATATCTGGCGGCAACTGCCGTCAACTCGGTTGGTCACACAAAGGTGAAATCCCCAGGGTAGAAACAGAGTACCACCCATTTACCAAGATAATCAGAGAGTTTAATTTGTTTAAATTCTCCTTCATAAAATGCCGGTGCCTGGAAATCCGGCGCCTTTTTTCCTACTTGTACACCCATTTTTGTTACCTCCTTTTCTATCTTTTCCTTGTCTTCAATCGCCTCATTTAAAGGTGGGGAACCTACAGGTCCCCCTGTAGGTCTGGCACATCCGACCTCGATCTTCTCACCCATATACATCACCTCCTTACTTGTTGGACCTTGGCCTTAAATCTCAAATCCTCTGCCATCTCCCTGATTTCAGCCAGGTCTTTGGTCATGGCTGCCCATCCATACCAGTAGGCATAATCAGGATTCATATGAAAGCATCCCTGATAGGTCCGCATCCGGTGTTTCAAGTACATCTTCAATAAAACCTGTTCGATGTGAGAACCACCGGTCTGATAAAAGTGCAAAAAGTCAGGATAGGCGTAAGTGTAATGATCTGGTTTCTTTAGAATGCCATCTTTGTAAAG
>Ga0209979_1005427_pt1 | contig 10044 bp, 8 predicted proteins | sample AnhtaG_FD_183114 | JGI IMG/M metagenome (GOLD analysis project Ga0209979, IMG submission 183114) | Deep subsurface microbial communities from Anholt, Denmark to uncover new lineages of life (NeLLi) - Anholt_01485 metaG (SPAdes) (version 2) | ecosystem: Environmental > Aquatic > Marine > Oceanic >... | reverse complement strand
AAGGTTGTCGATGCTCGTATCGATGCTTGTCATAGAAGCTTGACCCGCCAACGGCGGGTTTCAATTGGAACCCAGCGTTGCTGGGTCGCTTTTCTTCGAGCATCCAACGTCGAGCTTCCAGTCCGATCAGTCCGGCAACTCCACATAATCAAAGAAGGCCTGACGGATACCAGCTTCGACACCGACAAACAAGTGCGTCATCCGGCGCCGCATCGACGGACTTCTACAACTGGGCAACTTTTGCTCACTTTAGACACTTTAGGCACTTTTCTAATAACTTATTAACCAATTGATTAAACAAATAATTTTGAGAAGGAGCACTTATATGGCCAAAAAAAAAGAAAAACCAAGACATCTCGGCAGGGGGCTTCAGTCGCTTTTAAGTCCGATAATGTCCGAGACAACAGAAGCAAAAGAACTATCATCGATCCCATTAGCAGTCTCTAACTTCCCACCGGACAAAGAGTTACGCGATTCACTGCAGGAAATCAGCATTGATGCTATATCACCAAATCCCTATCAATCAAGGACGGTATGGAGTGAGCAGGAATTGGAAGATTTGGCTGAGTCTATCAGGGCCAACGGTATCATCCAGCCAATTATCGTCCGCCCTGCCGGGTCGCGGTATCAGTTGATTGCCGGGGAGCGCCGATTACGAGCTGCTCAATTAGCTTCTCTGACAACCATACCCGCTCTGGTTCGCCAAGCAAGCGATAAGCAATTACTCGAATGGGCATTGGTTGAGAACATACACCGAGTAGATCTCAATCCTATAGAGCGTGCGAAGGCCTACCAGGATTATCTAAGCACCTTCTCTTTAACTCAGGCCCAGGGGGCTGAGCGACTCGGCGAAGACCGCTCTGTTATCGCTAACTACTTGCGGCTACTGGACTTACCGCAGGAAATCAAACAAATGTTAGCCGAGGGCCAGTTGACTATGGGCCATGCTCGGGCAATGCTTTCATTGCCGACAGACGAGCTTCGCCGCAAGCTGGCCAATCGGGCATTGGTAGGTCGGCTGAGTGTGCGTGAAGTTGAAAGATTGGTTCGAAGGTATCTTACCGGCACCAGCCAGGCCAAGACGACCGTTCGCTCAAAGCCGCCCCACATCCTGGACCTGGAAAGGAAACTAAGCAGCCAGCTCGCCACAAAGGTAAACATTGAGACCAGAAAAAATGGACAAAGAGGCAGGATAATTATCGAATTTTACTCTATAGACGAATTCGACAGCATCACAGAAAGAATCGGCTTGGCCTGTGGTGAAAGCGAATTAGTGAATTAGTTGATTATCTGATTAGGTAACTGGTTGATTAGTGAATGATAGGGCGGAAAAAAGTTGATTTTCTATAATTTTACATTAAAAATTCAAAATATTGGTGTATAATTAGGTAAGAAGATAATTGTGTATTTACGTTAAATGGTTATTCAAAAAAACCGTCAATTGTTATTGATTAGCGTTCATCCTGTTTCGGAGGATATATTATGAAGTGTCTTATTATTTCAATGTCAGTTTTATTTTTGCTTGCCTCTTTCAGCATCGTCCCGACCTTTGCCGGCATAGACCAGATTTCTAATCTTCTATCGGTGCAGAAAGAGCTTATCAGTACAGAAAACGAGGAACCCGACACCCCCAAAACTGATTATGTCGCTGAGCTTAATAAAATGGGAATAGCCGGTCGGCCTGAAAGCGATAACGCAGCGCCTTACTATCAAAAGGCAGTAGAACTTTACGTCGATAAGCCTGAGGGCTTAACTGTGAAAACAAGCAGTTGGCCGAAAGAAATGCCTGCACAACAACATGCGATGCTAAAAAAATGGGTGCAGGACAATAACAGGGCACTCGAGCAAATACAACTTGGCAGCCGGAAAACATATTGCTGGTTCAAACACACCGGACAGACACTGCATCAGACTGAGCATCAGAATGAAATGCCCCACTTATCAACCAAAAGGGATTTAGCCTTTGCCTTACAGGCTCGGGCAATGCTGTCGGCAGAAGACGGCAATATCACCGGTGCTATTGATGATATAGTTACCCTGTATACATTTGGAGCACATGTGGCAGCAGGGCCGAGACTTTTAGTAGAAAAATTAGTGGGAATTGCTATAAAGAACTTGTCTATAAGGGCTGCGTTTAACATCCTCGACAAAAGAATGGTTAATGCCGGTACGATGAAAACTCTGGAGGACAAGTTTAAGCAATTAGTAACAGACCATAGTGAGCCGTTTGATATTCGTGGCGAAAAATTTTATCTGCAGGAACAAATTGAAACAGACCCTAAATATCGCTTCTTTAAGCCATATTTAAACAGCACCATCGAATACTACGATACGATAGTGACAAAAAATCCCTGGCAGTTACACAATGAAAAAACACAATCCATAGCCGATGATAATCCTTTGATGATAGAAACGGCCGGGTCTGCAATGCCACGCGTAATAGAGATTGAATCTCGTATAAGAGCGGATGAACAGGCCTTAATAACAACTCTTGCGCTCTTGCGATACAATGCTAACAGCGACGGATATCCTGCTGCGCTTTCACAGCTTGTATCAGCCGGCTATATCAAGGAATTGCCGAATGACCCATTCAGTGACAAGCCTCTTGTCTATAAGCGAACAAGAGGGGGCTTCACACTCTACAGTTTCGGAGAGGATTACGATGATGACGGTGGGCTGCACAGCAAATGGGGCTCTGGCGAAGAAGGCGGCGACCAGGTCTTCTGGCCTCTTGAACAACCGCAAATGGCGGAAAGGCCGTCGGGTAGGGAAAGGTCCTTCGCTCGGGCAGAAAGCCCTCAACCCAGAGGCAGGACTGATGCAATATCAGCAGCCCGGCCATATCAAATCGATGACGAGGAAGGGTTTGTGCCGGCTCGACCAAGACCGAATGAGCAGAAAAAAGCTAAAACACTGCACGATGCTGCGCGTGACGGCGATATTGACCAGGTCCAGCTACTCATTTCAAAGGGCGCTGATGTGAATGAAAAAAACAGGATGGGCTGGACACCGCTGCACACGGCGGTTCAGAACCGCCGGCAGGCGCTCATTGAACCTCTTATTGCCAAAGGCGCCGACATCAATGCAACGAACAATCGTGGACAGACGCCTCTGATGGCTGCGATATATATCGGCCAAAAGGATACTGTGGAGCTGCTAATCGCAAAGGGGGCCGATGTCAACCTCATGGCAGGGGGCGATAACGCCCTGTCGTTGGCGAAAAAGAGAAGGAATACAGAAATCGTTGATTTGCTGCTCAAGCACGGCGCTGAAGAGCCGAGCCTCCAAGACTTGATGGGAGACAGGTATTATGGGGAGCAGGGAGGGGCAAGTCCATATCCGGCTTATGAAGATTCTGGGGCGCGAGGAACAATTCAGCGCGGAACCAGAACCATTAGCCCCATTGTGCAATCGCCTGTTCAGGTAGATATCCTTGCCGACCCGAACGAGATTAGAGCCAGGCTCAAGACGTTCGAAGGCCTTCAGAAGGCATTGGAGGGGGTAGCCGGCAAAAGTCAAAATGAGATACGTCAGTGGCAGCAGAAAAGATCTGATAACAGAACATTACTGATAAAGACTGTGCAAAGGCAATTCGAGGATGAGATTGGTGTCATACGAAAGGTCGCTGTTGAAGAAAAAGCGAAAAAGACAACAGAGACGATTGATAGTCTGTTGACCGGAAGACAGGAGCGATTCAAAAAGGTCAGCAAAGAGCTCCTGGCCCAGAAAAAAGAGCTGAGACAAACGCAGCCCGCCCGCGGCCGTGGCCGGGCTCGAACCTCCGGCAGAAGCACGAGAGGTCGGACTTCACAGAGAGGACAACCATACGGAGATGACATGACAGACCCCCTCTATGGTCGCGGTGGCGGTGTTATGCCCGGAACGAGCCGGTACCAAAGCACAAGGAGACCAGTTGAGCAGATAGACGTAGAAACAGAAAACGAGATACGTCAATGGCTCCAGGCCGACGTTGGAGACAAAACAAACTTGGCCCAGGCGGTACACGAGCAATTACGGGTAGAGATTAATTCCATACGAAGTGTTGCTGTAGAAGAAGAAGCGAAAAAGACGACGGCAGCCATTGACGGGGTGTTGCTGTACAGGCAGACGCGGTTCGAGGCCCTTATCAACAAAATGGAAGCAGAGCAGCAGGCACTACGACAACAGACCCAGGACCCGCGCATCCGCGGCAGAGGCAGGTATCCGCAGGATGGCCAGATGCAACAGCAGAATCAGCCCAGGACTCGCCGGCGACGCTGACAAGGATGGCAAAGCAATTAGCTTCAAAAGTCGCAATAGTAACAGGCGCCAGCAGAGGCATTGGTAGAGCTATTAGCGTTGCATTGGCACAGGAGGCCGCAACGGTCGTTTTGGCCGCACGCTCAATTCAAAAATTGCAGGAAACCGCTGACAAAGTGACAGAGGCCGGCGGAAAAGCCGAGATTGTCGTTACCGAGCTTACCGAAGAAGAATCCATCAAGAACCTCGTCAAAACAACCAGCGAGAAATTCAGCCGACTGGACATCCTCGTCAATAACGCGGGCGTTACTCACTCAGCAAAGTTAGAACAGACTGCAACCGAAGACTGGGAACGCTGTATGCAGGTTAATGCCCGTGCACCGTTTATCCTTTGCAGAGAGGCCCTGCCGCTGTTAAAAAAATCGCAAGCGGGATACATTATCAATATCGCATCAGTCGTAGGGGTCAAAGGTTATCCGCTTCAAAGTGCTTATACGTCCTCCAAGCATGCCCTCCGCGGGATGACAATATCGTTATCTGAGGAGCTCAAAGGCTCGAATATCCGGGTGCATCTGCTCTGTCCGGGCGGAGTGGATACCGATCTTGTCCAAAAAGTTCGGCCGGATATAAAAAAGGTTGAGCTTATGCAGCCGGAAGAAATCGCCGAGCTGGTTCTCTACCTCGTTACGCACAAAGGCAATGCCGTTATAGATGAGCTGCACATTCGAAGAGCGACCTCAACGCCGTGGTTTTGAACCACAGATTACACAGATGTTTTAACCGCAGATTATATGGATTGTGGTTTTTGAGTAATACGGATCATAAAAAAATATATGCGCTTTCTCAAAACAGAGCCGCGACCGTAAGGGAGCGGTAACTACCCCAGTGGCTTCAAATCAGGTGGATATCGAGCGCACTTAATTTCTATGATTGGTAAAGGGCAATAACTATGCGAATGGTTTGTCAACGAGTTTTGCAGGCTGAGGTTAAGGTAGAAGGCCAGCAAGTCGGCAAAATAGACAAGGGACTGCTGGTCTATCTTAGCGTCGGCAAAGAAGACACTATAAAGGACGCCCAGTTTATGGCTGATAAACTGGTGAATCTGCGTATCTTTGCAGACGAGGCCGGCAAAATGAATCGAAGCGTCCTTGATGTCGGCGGTGCGATTTTGTTAGTCAGCAATTTTACGCTTCACGGCGATTGCCGAAAGGGACGTCGTCCCGGCTTTGAAGCCGCAGCCGAGCCGGCATTGGCACAGCAGCTTTACGAAAAAGTAATTGAACTGATTGCCGAACAGGGCCTAACTGTTGAAAAAGGCGCCTTCGGCGAGTATATGCACGTAAGCAGCATCAACGACGGCCCTGTAACCTTCCTGCTCGATAGTTCCCGGTTGTTTTGAACAGATACCCGCAAAGGGGTGTACAATGGGCATGATATTGGCCATGCCTTAAGTGGATATAACAGGAAAGTTGATAATTCTTGGATAGGAACTTTTGGAAAAATTGATTTACTTATGCTATAATAAGCTATTGACGTATTGAGTTGAAAGAGGCCAATTTTGCACAAATAAAATAGGTAACAATGGGATAAAGTTCCAGTTTATCAAGCCTGTGTACCATATCTGGTGCTCAGAGGGCCAATTTCGGTTGACAAGAGTGGTGCGGACGGGGTATTCTGGACTTTGACTCAAGCAGCGCCAAAGCAGGTGCCGATAAAAGATAGTGAGGGCGATTTTCTAAGGAAGGCACAGGACAGTGAAAGATTACTGGTTAGCCAAATTGATTGCGTCAATTAAGGAAGTGGATTCAAGGAAAAGACTCCAAAAATCTGTTTACCTTCTGCAACTCTCAGACTGCCCCTTGAAATGCGATTATTTACTGCACTACTATGGGCCGTATTCATTCGAGTTGGCGGGCTTAATAGACCAGCTTAAGGGTGCGAATATAATTCAAGAAACGGAAGAGCAGTTAGGAGCAGGGGTCCTGCGTTATAAGTCTTCTATAACTGAAAAAGGCAGGAATGTATTGGATTCGTTCGAAAAGACAAAAACAGGCGGAGAAGCTCGTCAGCAGATTGAGCCTTTTATTGAAAGATTTATAAACCTAACAAAGGTGAACCCTTGGGTGCTGGAACTCGGGGCCACTGTTGGATACTACTTCGAGGGCAACTGGGAAGATGCCTTAGCTCAGGCGGCAGCATTCAAAAAAATTCGCAAAGACGACCAGAATTTACTAAAAGCAACAGAACTGGCAAAAGCATCTGTGCCTGCGAACTAACTACAGGGGGAGGAATGGCACATAAGCTGTTTCGCGATCCACTTTACGATTATATTCAAATTGATAAAGGGGAATCTTGGTTACTTGACTTGATAGACACACCGGAACTGCAAAGGTTAAGATACATCAGCCAACTCGGTATGAGCCATGTTACATATCCCGGTTCGACACATTCACGCTTCTCGCATAGTCTCGGTGTGCTACACTTGATGCAACAGTGCATATCGCATTTGAAACAAGGTTATCCGAATCACGTTGAGCAATCGGAAAAAGAAGCTTTATTAGCGGCCGCTCTGCTTCATGATATTGGCCACAGCCCATTTTCTCATGCAACAGAAGGTATTTTTGGTGATCATGAGGAAAGAACACTGAATATGATAAAGAATCCTCAATCAAATATCCATAAGGTGCTGAGCGGACGAGATGAGGACCTTGTGTTAAAAGTAGCGGCACTGATCTCAAAAAGGTCTACAGCGCCATTGTGGCAAAAATCTCTTATTTCAAGCCAGATAGATATGGATCGTTTGGACTATTTGAGGCGGGATGCTCTGTGTTCGGGAGCAGAGTACGGCAACTTTGACTGGTTCAGAATTCTTCATACCATGGAACTGAACGAAAATGAGATCGGAGGAGGTCGAAAAGATGTCTTTGTTACCTGGCCAAGTAAATCGGGATTTGCCCTTGAGGAGTATATATTTTCGCGGTTTTATATGTATCAAAGTGTTTACTTTCACCATACTACAAGAAAATTCGAATGTCTTCTCCAAAGGATTTTGCAAAGAGCGAAAGATTTGGCAGACAAAGATAAAAGTTTTCTTGAATCTCTTTTGCCGCCAATGAAAATTATCTGGAGCGAAGAAGCATCCAGAGATACAGAAGCGTTTCTTGATTTGAACGACCATATACTCATCGCACAGATCATGATATGGCGAAGAAACGACAGAGATAAAACAATCAGTGATTTATCAGAACGTTTTTTACTACGGAAGGAAATTGGCTTTGAGGAACTACCGGGAAATCGTACACCTATGGAGATGTATGATAAGATAGTCAAAATTAAAGAGTATTTAGAAAACAAAGGGTTGGATCCAAATTACTACTTTTTTGAAGATGAAGCCAAAACAACAACATATAGACCCTATAGATCTGCTTCCACTTCAGGGGAACAATCATCGGTAAATTCTATAATGCTTTTCGATCCTTCATGGTCAGGAGCAGGTGAGACAGGCTTCCTGGAAATTACGCAAGTTCATGATCTAAAAAGGCTTAGAGCTATTACCGAAGAGAGTTCATCAGTTCTTCGATATTATTTCCCGAAAGAGCACGAAAGGGAAATTAAGAAACTGCTTAAATAAACATCTGTTGCTGCGACAAACAGCACTCAATATGAAAAAGCCAAGACTCAATCTGACACTTCTGTTATAAATATGATCAAAGGATCGGTACAATGGAACGAATACGTAACCGAAGTGGAGTTGTGCCAATCGAAATCGAAACAGAAAGGAGTGTAAGAAATAAGTCTGCAAAGAGAAATATGAGATGGATACGAAAATAAAGGAAAATTTTATAAGTTACTGGGAGAAATATTTTAACGGCGCAGAGCTTCCTATCACCTTCTACTACACTAACCAGGCACGGGGTGCCGAAGCGGTGAAGCCCTCTTCGGGACACAGGTGCATTTTTGCTGATTTATGCAAAGTGAGAACGGGAAAATCTCTTTACTTCGACGCTGAGTCCATCGGGTGTTTCGGCGGGAAAAAGTATCTGGGGTTTACTACGGAGGTTATGGAGAACTTTGAATATTTCCTCTCCTGCGGCATCCCCGGAAAGCTTGAGGGTGAGCGTTACAAAAAAACGCCTGAGCTGGTCAAAGAGATGATGGAAAACGTCCCAAAGTTAACGGCCCCTGGCAAGTTCATTGTTTTCAAGAGATGGGATATGCTCGAAGAGTCGGACGAACCCGATGTGGTTATCTTCTTTGCCCACCCTGATGTTCTATCAGGGCTGTTTACGCTTGCAAACTTCGACGGATGTGAGCCGAACGGAGTATTTGCGCCATTTGCCGCCGGCTGTGGTTCCATAGTTCAGTATCCTTATCTGGAAAAAGATTCTGACCATCCAAGAGGGGTTCTGGGGATGTTCGACGTTTCGGCAAGGCCGTTCATCCCTCAGGATATTCTCAGCTTTTCAGTGCCGATGAACAGATTTGTTGAAATGGTTGGGAATATGGAAGAAAGTTTTCTCATAACGCAGTCCTGGGCAAAAGTGAACAAGAGAATACAAACAGCGAAACCATAGCTTAAAACTCAACAGTTGATTTGAGATTTTCATGCCCGCTTTCTCGGGCACAGGCGTTGTGTTCTTCGCACGCTCCTCCTAAGAAAATAAACCGTTTTCGTTATTGTAAGGGTTTAGATTGCCACAGTTGCCTACGGCTCCTTCGCAATGACATACAAATATCACTTGACGAACAATATCTGCGACAATACACTCATTCCTTTGTTTAAGTATCATTTTCAGGAATCAGGCAGGTGGAAGAAGCTATTGCAAAAGCTGGTGCGCTGATTGAGGCGATGGAATATATCCGTCAGTTCCGTGGGCGAATCGTGGTCGTCAAGCTCGGCGGAAGCGTCCTCGACGATACCTCTCTGCAAAAAAAGCTGCTGACCGATATCGCCTTTATGGCTACGGTCGGGATGCAGCCGGTTATCGTTCACGGCGGCGGAAAGGCCATTACAAGGGCAATGAACAAAGCGGGCATTGAAGCCGTATGGGTGCACGGACTGCGATATACAGATGAGCGGACCCTGACAATAGCAGAGCATACGCTCGTGCATAAAATCAATACTCCCATCTGCGAGATGCTCACCGAATTGGGATGTGAGCCGATGGGACTGCATTCGCTGAGCAGTTGTGTATTGTTTGCCGAAATCCTGAGATTGGCCGGCGAAGATGGGCGAAAAGTTGACCTCGGAATGGTCGGACAAGTTGTGAATATCAATGCGCAATTGCTCAAGACGCTCTGCGCCGACGGGACCATACCGGTCATCGCATCGGTAGCCAAAGACAAGGCTGGCGGAAAGTTAAACGTCAACGCCGACAGCGCCGCCGCCAAAGTCGCCGCCCAAGTCGCCGCTGAAAAGCTCGTTGTCGTAAGCGATACGCACGGAATACGAACCGATATCGAGGACCCGGACAGTTGGGTTTCGAGCTTAAACGAGACACAGATTAAGGAAATGATTGATGCCGGCATTATCACCGACGCAATGTTCCCAAAGGTCGAGGCCTGCCTGACGGCACTGGAAGCAGGCGTCAGGAAAACGCATATTATTGATGGACGAATCGCCCATTCGCTATTGCTCGAAATCTACACCGATAAAGGAATCGGAACAGAAATAATTAAAAGTGCCTAAAGTGACAGCTTTGCTGTCATTCTGAACGCAGCGCAGCGAAGTGAAGAATCTCTTTTTCGTTGACCAGATCCTTCGGCTTCGCCTCAGGATGACACTTACGTGTCACTTTAGGCACT
>Ga0209979_1005426_pt1 | contig 10044 bp, 9 predicted proteins | sample AnhtaG_FD_183114 | JGI IMG/M metagenome (GOLD analysis project Ga0209979, IMG submission 183114) | Deep subsurface microbial communities from Anholt, Denmark to uncover new lineages of life (NeLLi) - Anholt_01485 metaG (SPAdes) (version 2) | ecosystem: Environmental > Aquatic > Marine > Oceanic >... | reverse complement strand
CAGAAAGTCTATATTCCCGGTGGGCGGAATGACCTGCGCTTCTTGTGTTGCCCGGGTGGAGGAGGCTCTGTCCAGCGTGCCAGGTGTAATTTCGGCTAGCGTGAATCTGGCCTCGGAGAAGGCTACTGTAGAGTACCTGGAGGGGACGGCGCTGGCTGACATGAGACGAGCGGTGAAAGACGCCGGCTATGAACTTGGCCCCGAGGCGCAGGCTTTGGAAGATGTGACCACTGCTGCCCAGCGTGAGATTCGAGTTCTCAGGAATAGATTTATTATCGCTGCTATCCTGGCCTCAGCAATCATGGCCTTAGGCTGGGGTCCTTCCTTTGTTGGCAAGTCCTATCTACTATTAGCTCTGGCTACGCCAGTGCAGTTCTGGGCGGGTCTGCGATTCTATCGAGGGGCATGGGGTGCGCTGAAACATAGAACCTCCGATATGAATACCCTGATTGCTGTAGGTACCTCGGTGGCTTACTTTTACAGCATGATAGCTGTTATTTCCCCCGGCCTTTTTGCCACTGGTGTACTGGAACCTAACTTATACTTCCATACCTCAGCGGCGATCATAACCTTGATTCTTCTTGGTCGTTTTCTGGAAGCTAGAGCCAGAGGACAGACCTCGGAGGCATTAAAGAAACTTATCGGTATGCAGCCGAAGACCGCTTTAGTTGTCCGTGAAGGCGAGCAGAGAGAAATTTCCGTGGAAGATGTTCGGGTTGGTGACCTTATCCTGGTACGTCCGGGCGAGCGAATACCCGTGGATGGCATAGTGCGTGAGGGTTACTCAAGTATTGATGAATCTATGATTACTGGAGAGAGTATCCCTGTGGAGAAAAAGGTGGGTGATGAGGTTATTGGTGCCACCATTAACAAGACAGGCAGCTTCCAATTCGAAGCAACCAAGGTGGGTAAGGATACAACGCTGGCTCGTATCGTCAGAATGGTGGAGGAGGCTCAGGGAAGCAAAGCTCCTATTCAGCGTCTTGCTGATGTCATCGCCAGCTACTTTGTGCCGGCGGTGATTGGCATTGCCATCGTGACCTTCGTAATCTGGTATTTCGTGGGACCAGCTCCAGCCCTCACTTTCGCCCTCCTCAACTTTGTCGCTGTGCTTATTATCGCCTGCCCCTGTGCCTTGGGATTGGCTACTCCCACCGCGATTATAGTTGGCACAGGCAAGGGAGCCGAGCATGGTATTCTTATCAGGAATGGCGAGGCCCTGGAGAGAGCTCACCAGATAAACACTGTTCTTCTGGATAAGACCGGCACATTGACCCGTGGCGAGCCTGTGGTGACGGACGTGGTCGCTGCCCCTTTTTCTTCCCCAGAGGAAGTCCTTCGGTTAGCTGCCTCCGCTGAGCAGAATTCAGAACACCCTCTCGGTGAAGCTGTGGTCAAGGCTGCTCTAGAAAAGAAACTTGAATTATCTCCGCCCTCTGACTTTAATGCCATCCCGGGGCAGGGCGTGGAGGCTTTGGTGGAGAGCAAAAAGCTTTTCTTGGGCAACCTTAAATTGATGGAGGAACGAGGCCTTTCCCTAAACGGGCTGGAGAAGAAAGCTGCTGAACTCCTCGAAGGAGGTAAGACGGTAATGTTCCTGGGACTGGATACCCAAGTAGCAGGAATTATTGCCTTGGCTGATACCCTAAAGCCAGGCGCCAGAGAAGCGCTCCAAGCGCTGCACAGGATGGGTATTGAAACAGCTATGCTCACAGGGGACAACCGGCGCACGGCTGAAGCTATTGCTCGCGAGGCAGGCATTGACCGTGTCCTGGCTGAGGTGCTCCCTGAGCATAAGGCTGGAGAGGTCAAGAAATTGCAGGAGGAGGGAAAGGTGGTGGCAATGGTGGGCGATGGCATTAACGACGCTCCGGCATTGGCCCAGGCAGATATCGGTATCGCTATTGGTACAGGTACTGATGTTGCCATGGAGACTGGCGATATTACCCTGATTAGCGGTGACTTGATGGGAGTGGTAACCGCCATATCTCTGAGCAAGCGGACCATGAGGACTATCAAGCAGAACCTCTTCTGGGCCTTTGCTTACAATACTGCCCTCATTCCGGTAGCAGCCGGGGTATTGTATATTGCCTTCGGGAAGACTGGTGTCCCTTCTGGGCTTCATTTCATTCTAGGTGAGTATGGTTTCTTGAATCCCATGCTAGCCGCAGCAGCCATGGCGGCTAGCTCCATCACTGTCGTGTCCAACTCACTGCGTTTAAGAGGGTTCAAGCCAGCTCGGCTTGGCAATTAAGGAAAGGAGGTGCTCAATGGCAATAGACCCAGTTTGCAAGATGGAGGTACAGGAAACTAAGGCAGCAGCTACTTCCGAGTATAAAGGAAAGAAATACTACTTCTGTGCTGTTGGCTGTAAGAAGGCTTTCGACCAGAACCCTGAGAAGTACCTCGCTGAGAAAAAGAATTAAACTTACAAGGGGGTAGATAATATGTGGAAGTGTACTAATTGTCATCACGTGGAATTTAGCACTGACAAACCTCAGCAGTGCCCGGTCTGTGGTGCTGAGGCAGAGAAGCTCGTCCAGCATGAGGTGCCTGGGATAAAAGGGACTAAGACCTTGAAGAATCTTAAAGTTGGTTTCGTGGCCGAGTCCCAGGCACATCTGAGGAACCTGGCTTTTGCCATGAAGGCTGAGCAAGAGGGCTATTCTCAGGTGGCGAGACTGTTCCGTGCTATCGCCGAAGCTGAGTCAGTCCACGCCTTCAATCACTTCCGCCTTCTGGACGCTGTGTCCAGCACCCAGGAGAACCTTGAGAGTGCCTTTGAGAGGGAAAACCTCGCTGCCAGCACTTATCCTCAATTCATCAGAGTGGCAAACGAGGAAGGTAATACGAGCGTGGCGACGGTCCTGGGTTACTCCCGCGATGTGGAAAAGGGGCATGCCAAGCTCTATAAGAAGGCGCTGGCGCATACGATGGCTGAAGAAGAGACCGAGTACTACGTCTGCCAGGTCTGCGGGTATGTCTCCGACGGCGTTCTTCCTGATGTGTGCCCTATCTGTGGCGCTCCCAAAGAGAAATTCCGGAAGGTAGTCTAGGCGGGCAGACAATAATTCTCTTAATAGCTAGGATTTATGAAAGGGGGTGTCCTATGAATAAGTTTACAGAGGTAGCCAAAATAGAAGAACTGAAAAGCGGAACAATGAAGACGGTAATTGCAGGGGGGCACGAAATCCTCCTGGCCAAGGTTGGAGATAAGTACTATGCCACTGATAATCGCTGCCCTCATATGAAGGGCGATTTATCACAGGGTAAACTGGAAGGGACTGTAGTCACTTGTCCCGTGCATGGCTCTCAACTTGATATCAGTAATGGGCAGGTGGTGCGTTGGTTAAAGGGAGGGCTAATGTCGAAGCTTGGCAGTGCACTCAAGATGTCCAAGACCCTTACAGTGTACAATGTCAAAGTGGAAGATGGCAAAGTGCTGGTTGAATTTTAGTGCTGGCTTGAGTAAAGTAAGGGTGCGGAAGGATATATTTGCGACCAACTAAAGTTAGCTCGTGCCGCAGATGAACTAACAACGCTAGCACCTGATGAGGTCAAAGCAGTATTGGGCAGGGATTGAAAAGGTGACTTCCCCCTTCTAGAGAATCCCGGCAAGAATAATTGGCGGATATCAAGTTATGGCTGAGCTATCATTACCGTTTGAGTCCAGATATTTTCCTCTGAAGAAATTCCTCAATATGTATCAGAAGTCCCTGGAAGAGCCAGAGGAGTTCTGGGCTGAACAAGCACGTCAGCTGGATTGGTTTAAGACCTGGGACAAGGTGCTGGAATGGGAGCCGCCCTTTGCAAGGTGGTTTGTAGGGGGGAGATTAAACGCATCATATATATGTGTGGATCGTCATGCTAAGACCTGGCGCCGGAGTAAGGTGGCTATATACTGGGAAGGTGAGCCGGGAGATATTAGAGTTTTAAGCTATTCCACACTATATCGTGAAGTCAACAGATACGCCTCAGTCTTAAAGAACTGTGGCGTAGGTGATGGGGACAAGGTTGCCTTATATCTGCCCATGATTCCCGAGCTGCCTATTTTCATGCTGGCATGTGCCAGGATTGGGGCCATTCACACAGTGATTTTCTCCGGTTTCAGTGCTCAAGCATTGGCTGACAGGGTCAATGATATACAAGCCAAATTGCTAATAACTGCTGACGGGGGATTCCGGAGGGGGAAGATAATCCCGCTAAAGAGTATAGCCGATGAGGCCTTGACAAAGTGCCCCTCGGTGGAGAAGGTTATTGTGGTTAAAAGAACTGATTCTCCAGTCACCGTAAAGACGCCAAAGGAATCGTGGCTGCATGACCTGCTTGAGAGTGCAGCACAGTTTGTGGAACCAGAGCCAGTAGAGTCAAATCACCCCCTCTATATACTGTACACCTCAGGGACTACAGGAAAGCCTAAAGGAGTTGTCCACAGTACTGGTGGCTATCTGGTCCACAATTATTCTGCTTATAAGTGGGTTTTCGACCTTCGAGAGGAATCGGTCTACTGGTGCACTGCTGACGTCGGTTGGGTCACCGGGCATAGCTCAATAGTATATGCACCGCTGGCACATGGGGCAGCCATGGTACTTTATGAGGGGGCTCCCGACTATCCTACAATTGAGAGATGGTGGGATATTATCGAGAAATACGGAGTTAGCGTGTTTTACACCTCACCTACAGCCATCAGGATGTTCATGGGATATGGAGAGGAGATGCTAAACAAGCATGACCTCAGTAGTCTGGAGCTTTTAGGGAGCGTGGGAGAGCCTATTAATCCTGAGGCCTGGCTCTGGTTTTACCAGCATGTCGGTGGTGAAAGATGTCCCATTGTTGATACCTGGTGGCAGACTGAAACCGGTGGCATCATGATTTCACCTAGCCCTGGAATAGAGTGTGTGCCTCTGAAGCCTGGCTCAGCAACCTTGCCCTTGCCAGGAGTGGATGCTGATGTAGTTGCTGAGGATGGCAAGCCAATGCCGCCGGAGCAAAGGGGTTTCTTGGTAATAAAGAGACCATGGCCTGGGATGCTCCTTGGCATACACGGAGCCCCGGAACGCTACAAGGAAGCCTATTGGTCGCGGTTTCCCGGCGTTTACTATACCGGCGACTATGCCGTAAAGGACAAAGATGGATATTTCTGGGTCTTGGGAAGGGCTGATGAGGTACTTAAAGTCGCCGGGCACAGAATGGGTACTGCTGAATTAGAGGATGCTGCCGTCTCACATCCTCAAGTAACTGAGGCAGCAGTTGTGGGCAAAGAAGACCCGGTGAAAGGCGAAAGCATTGTCATCTTTGTCAGGCTCAAAGAAGGTGTTGACCCTTCTCCGGACCTGAAAAAAGACATTGCTGGGCACATGCGAAAAATGGTTAGGGCCTATAGCAGTTCCTGATGAGGTTCATTTTGTCGCCGAGCTACCCAAGACAAGAAGCGGCAAAATTATGCGGCGGGTTTTGAAGGCCGTGGCTAATAATACCAGCATAGGAGACCTCACAACTCTGGAAGACAAAAACTCCGTGGAGGAAATAATCAAGACCTATCAAGAGTTCAAAGAAGGGAAGGTAAAGAAGAAGTGAGATGTCGCCAGATATTGATTTCCTATTGAACAGAAAATCAAAATTAAACAGCGTAGTTATAGACTAGGAGGTATAAAATGGACAAGAATCTTGGGGCCGAGCTTGAGGTCAACAAGGTATCTATCAAACTCAACCCCTTCGCCGAACAGTTCTTGACTCGAACTGTAGTCGGTGCAGTCTCTTCCTTGAGAGGATCTGAAAACATAAGGGGCCTGGAACTTTACCTGGAGCGGGGCGATGTCAAGCTCATCGTCAATGGAAATGAACTTCCCCTTACCCCTTTCCCCAAGGAAATTCTCACCAGCACAATAACCGGTTTGGTCTCTTCGTTAAAGGGGATGGGCAAAATAGATAGTTTGAAGATTAACGTTAAGGCACAATAGTCAAATTATTGATACAAAAGTCACATACAACAAGGGTGGCGACTTTTAAAATTGAAGAATATATAAGGTAATTCTTGGCGACGATAAACAATAAGAGTTTAGAAAGGAGGGTAAGATGACAGAGCAACTATGTCCGGTTTGTGGCTGCACCATAGTGGGAGAGGCCTACGAGAAAGATGGCGTTAAGTACTGTTGTGAGTCCTGTGCCACCGATAGTGGGCCCTGCGAGTGTGGATGCTGCCACCCTGTGGAAGAAGAAACAGAAGAACATTAGATCAAGAATATAGAATATAGTTTCGTTGTTGAGGAGTAGCGGGTTCCATGCCTAACCGTTTGATAAAGGAGACTTCTCCTTACCTGCGTCAACACGCGCATAATCCGGTGGACTGGTACCCATGGGGGCCAGAGGCATTCGGGAGAGCTCAAAGGGAAAATAAACCCATCTTCTTATCTATAGGGTATTCAACATGCCATTGGTGCCACGTGATGGCACATGAGTCTTTTGAGCATCCTGAAGTAGCCAGGCTTATGAACGAGACTTTCGTTTCCATAAAGGTAGACCGTGAGGAACGTCCTGATATAGACAATGTTTACATGAGCGCCTGTCAGGTGATGACAGGCAGCGGGGGTTGGCCTCTTAGTATCATCATAACGCCAGATAAGAAACCTTTCTTCGCCGCCACTTATATCCCCAGGGAGAGTCGATTTGGGCTGATTGGAATGATGGAGCTAATCCCACACATTAGAGAGCTTTGGGCAACGCAGCGAGGCGAAGCGTTAAGTCTGTCCAATAAAATCGCGACCGTACTTCAACAGACCTCGCAGGACACACCCGGCGAGGAATTAAATGAAGCGACACTGGAGCTCACATATGAGCAATTGGCCGAACGCTTTGATGGAAAGCACGCTGGTTTCAGCAGCGCCCCGAAGTTTCCCACCCCGCACAATCTTCTCTTCTTGCTCCGCTACTGGAAACGTGGCAGCAATAAGGCAGCGCTGGATATGGTGGAGAAAACTCTTCAGGCAATGCGGTGTGGTGGCATCTATGACCACGTTGGATTTGGCTTCCACCGCTATTCCACAGATTCGCAATGGCTTGTTCCCCATTTTGAAAAGATGCTTTACGACCAAGCTATGTTGGCTATGGCCTATACCGAGGCTTATCAGGCGACGGGGAAGGAAGACTATGGAAAGACAGCACGGGAGATTTTCACCTATGTTCTGCGGGATATGACAACGCCAGAAGGCGGGTTTTGCTCGGCTGAAGATGCGGATAGCGAGGGAGAAGAAGGGAAGTTTTACCTTTGGACGCAGGAGGATGTTCGACAGGCACTTGGCAATGAGGAAGCAGATTTCGTCGCCCAAGTATTCAACATTGAAAAAGACGGCAATTTCGCGGAACAAGCCACTAGGAAAAGGAGTGGCGCTAACATTTTACATTTAAGAAAGGCGCTTGGAGAGCTCGCCTCTGACTTGAATCTGTCTCAACAAGACCTTCAGGCACATCTGGAAGAGATACGACAGAAATTATTTGCTTACCGCGAAAAACGGGTCCACCCTATGAAGGACGACAAGATTTTGACTGATTGGAGCGGTCTCATGATCGCTGCATTGGCGAAAGGGGCCCAAGCCTTTGACGAGCCTGAGTATGCTGAAGCGGCCCGCCGTGCTGCAGATTTTATCCTTGGGAATATGCGCAAACCGGACGGACGGCTTTGGCACCGCTATCGAGATGGTCAGGCTGGCGTAGAAGCAAATCTGGATGACTATGCCTTTCTAGTTTGGGGTCTAATAGAACTGTATGAGGCCATTTTCGACGCAAGGCATCTTGACGTTGCTCTCGAACTGACTAGTGATATGGTAAGACATTTCTGGGACGAAGATAGCGGTGGGCTTTATCTCACACCTGACGAAGGCGAAAGCCTGTTTGTCAGGAAGAAGGAGATTTATGATGGGGCTATTCCATCTGGAAATTCTGTGGCCATGCTGAACTTGCTTCGTCTGGGGCGCATTACTGCGACTTCCGATTTGGAAGAGAAAGCAGCGAGAATCGGTCGTGCCTTTTCCGGAAGCGTTAACAAATTACCATCGGCGCATACTCAACTCATGGTTGCCTTGGATTTCGGAATTGGGCCTTGTTATGAAGTAGTTATCGCCGGTAAGGCGCAGGCAGAGGGTACCAAAGCCATGGTAAAAGCTTTGAGAACACGTTTCTTGCCGAATAAGGTGGTGCTTCTCAATCCTGATGGACGAGAATCGCCTGAAATAGCTAAGCTTGCCGAATTTACCAAAAATCAACCGAGCATCGATGGCAGGGCTACAGCTTATGTCTGTATGAACTATAACTGCAAGCTGCCAACCACAGATATAAATAAAATGCTGGAATTGCTCAATGTCAGATAGCCATTTTAGAAATGAAGTAAACCGGGTAGGGGTGATCGAACACAAACGGACAGAACGTCAGTAACAATGGTTAGGGGGTGATTTACATGTGAGGAGTTAACTCTGATGCGAGGGCCGAAATATTAAGAAAAAAGGAGGGGGAAATTGGAAACATTTTGTGGTAGTGGTCATCTGCCTGGAGCTCCGAAGGTGTGGGATGTGGAATTGGATACGGACTGGGAGAAGAAAGAATTTACAGTACGCATACCGGCAGCTAGGGCAAAATTGACCGAATGGCCAGGGCTAATAGTACAAACTATCGGCGACGAGGAGGCAGTATTCAGGACACGTGGTATACCACCACTGCAAATTCACTGGTGGCATGTGGTGAGGAATACCATTGGTGGTCTTTGGGTGATGGTCCTTGTACCTCCTAATGAAGAAGGAATATGGCTCAACTGTGGCCTTCGCCTGGAGAAGAAGGGTGGATGATCTTCGGTGTAACCATCCGATTGCCTCTTTAGCCTAGCCTTGCCAAGGGGGTGATGTCTATGCGAGACAGATAGCAATGGAAGCTGTGTTATTTAAAAGCAGAAATAACATCCAAAAAAGGAGGGGGAAAGATGCCAAAAAAAGATGATACAGAAAAGAAACTAACTACTGTTGCCGGCAGGGGCACGACGAACGTGGACTGGTGGCCGAACCAGTTGAACCTCGATATCCTGCACCAGCATTCCTCCAAGTCCAATCCGATGGGCGAAGGTTTCAACTACGCTAAAGAGTTCAAGAGTCTCGACCTGGAGGCCGTGAAGAAGGACCTACGTGAACTGATGACGAAGTCGCAGGACTGGTGGCCGGCGGACTTCAGCCACTACGGACCTTTGTTCATCCGTATGGCGTGGCACAGCGCAGGCACATACCGCATGGGCGACGGCCGCGGCGGCGCAGGCAACGGCAGCCAGCGTTTTGCGCCCCTCAACAGCTGGCCCGACAATGTCAACCTCGACAAGGCGCGCCGGCTGATCTGGCCGATCAAGCAGAAATACGGCCGGAAGATTTCCTGGGCCGACCTGATGATACTCACCGGTAACGTCGCCTTGGAATCGATGGGTTTCAAGACCTTCGGTTTCGCCGGAGGGCGTGAGGATATCTGGGAACCGGAAAAGGACATCTACTGGGGCTCCGAGAGCGAGTGGCTGGGTGACAAGCGTTATACCGGCGACCGGGATCTCGAAAATCCACTCGCTGCCGTGCAGATGGGTCTTATTTACGTCAATCCTGAAGGCCCGAACAGCAACCCGGATCCTATCGCCGCAGCAAAGGATATCCGAGAGGTCTTTGCTCGCATGGCGATGAACGACGAAGAGACGGTTGCCCTCATCGCAGGTGGCCACGCTTTCGGCAAGACTCACGGTGCCGGTGATGCGAAACATGTTGGGCCTGAGCCCGAAGCGGCCCCCATCGAGGAGCAGGGCCTGGGCTGGAAGAGCAACTTTGGCACGGGCAAAGGCGGTGACACGACCACCAGCGGTCTGGAAGTCACCTGGACCAACACACCAACTAAGTGGGGTAACAACTTCTTCAGGATCCTGTTCGGCTATGAATGGGAACTGACGAAGAGTCCGGCCGGTGCGCACCAGTGGAAGCCGAAGGGCGACGCTGGCGCCGGTACGATTCCGGATGCCCACGACCCGTCCAAGCG
>Ga0209979_1005425_pt1 | contig 10044 bp, 7 predicted proteins | sample AnhtaG_FD_183114 | JGI IMG/M metagenome (GOLD analysis project Ga0209979, IMG submission 183114) | Deep subsurface microbial communities from Anholt, Denmark to uncover new lineages of life (NeLLi) - Anholt_01485 metaG (SPAdes) (version 2) | ecosystem: Environmental > Aquatic > Marine > Oceanic >... | reverse complement strand
AAGGTAACTTTTTCTTCTCTGGCCAGGCACTCGGTTATAGCTGAGATTACTGCATCAACCGCTCGCCTAGATGTTTTCTTTGTTAGGGCTGTCTGGTCGGCTACTTTCTCTACTAACTCTGCTTTGTTCATTTTTTGTCCTCCTTATTCTTCTATTCTCCTACTTCCTTTGTGTTTTCCAAGTCCTTTAATGTATTTTTTAAGATTCCGTTTGAGATTGAATCAAAGCTTAAGAATTCTTATTTCTGGCATAAGGAGTGGAAGAAGTGCTACACCATTATTCAGTATATGGATTGCAATACACGGCAAAAGCGAATGAGTTCTCTCAAATACATACGCAAGAACTATTCCTACTAACAAGAGAGGAACAAATGCTGGCAAGTTTATATGCGCCAAAGAAAAGATAGCAGAGCTGAGTAAAATCCCTGGTAATAATCTCAAGTGTTTCCTTAAAGCCTGGTGCAAAAAGCCTCTAAAGATTATTTCTTCGCATACTGGGGCAAGAAGGAAAACTGAGAGCGTACCAGCGAGAGGTTCGTTCTCAACAAGTTCTATGACAAGCTGATTATAGGAGAGAGTTTCCCCTCCTATAAAATACTTATAAAAACCATCATATGCCCACTCAAAAGCAAAAAGAGGTATCAACAGAACAGGTGCTATAAGCATAATTTCTTTCAGACCAAAACTTCGGAATCCAAGATTCGAGAAACTTTCCCTGTGGATTGAAACAAGAAAAAAAACAAAGAGAACGGGAAATATCGAGAATATCGAGTTGATGGATAGCAACCCTGCAGTAGGACTTATTTTTTGAGTAAAAGCAAAAACTAGAACAACAACAACGGATGAGAAAAGGAGTAACCAAAGAATGTCTAGAAGTCCCCACTTCACTTGAGAATATAGAGATACTTTCCCTCTCTTCAGCAAAATATGAGTTTTTCTCAAGAGATATACAAGAGGAAAGAAAAAGGCCATTGTAACTATACTTATAATAGAGAAACGAACAATATCAAAAGCAAGAGGGAAAGTTTTTGCTTTTGCTTTAGGAAGTAGTTTCACTCTTCTGATTTCGAATCTAATAGAAATGGACTCGAACCAATTCTTGTTCTGCCATACAAATTTGTGTAGGCCAGGATTCTCGACTACAAAAGAACCCAAGTCAGTTGAGGATATATCAGCTCTTTTTAGCGTCTCATATACTACTTGTCCACCGGGATCTCTAATATAGAATTTCACCTTATCGGGAAAAGTCCCTCTGTCTGGATTTTCTATCTCCCAATGCCAATTTACTTTTTCGCCTTTTTCAACCCAATATTCAAAAACATAATATTTGCCTGCACTTAAGGGAAATCTGCTTCCAACATGTTTCTGGCTCGCAACTGGAGTAAACGAGAATAGGCTAAGGCTTAAAAGAACGGCAAATAAAACTAAAAGCTTCTTTTTATTCATCCTCCCAATATTGGTCACCACACTCTTGCCTTTTCTTATTTCACTTCTCCGTTCTTTTTGGGTCTTTTTGGCAAATTCTTGAAGGACTCACTCCTTCTCTTGTGTTTTTTTCTCCACTCATTCATCTCCAAGACCTAAAACAATCGGAACATGATCAGATGCCTCAAGTATATTGGAAAATTCTTCTGGGTAGACATGATCTATCCGTAGAAATTCATCATTCGCACCTTGTGTGAGGAAGAAATAATCAAATTGAATCATGCCATAGTCTTTACTTTTTTCCGTCCATAATTGGCCATTGATATCCAAATCCCTTCGCTCTAAGGTGGGACTGTAAATTACTACTTGCGTCCCATCTCCTAGCATAATTGGTTTTACCATTTTGCCTATCAAATCTTCCACATTTGCAGCCTTTTCTTGGTTATCCCGACCACGCCAGTCATTAAAGTCACCACATATAATGATATTGGCACTAGGACCCTTCTCTAATTTTTTCTTTATTATTTCACGAAGACGATTCCCTTGTTTGTCTCTCTTGAGAGCAGATTCACCTAACTTACGCTCTATTTTGGATTTAAGATGAACGAGAACCAGCGTGAATTGGTAATCGCCTTTTATAATATCTGCAATTAAAATTCCTCTGGAACTAAAAGATCTAGGTTCAACAAGATCGACTGATTTGACTTGCACATCCTTTTTTACCATAAGTCCTAGTGGGATTCCAAAGGTTCTTGAATCATAAGCTCGGAAACTCCAGCATCTGTATTCTCCTTCTAAGAATCGCTCATTGAAGAATAACAGCTCCGCTAGGCCTGCAGATTCTAATATTCCGATAACATCTGGTTTTTCTCTGTTAATGACGCCAGCAACAATTTTGAGTTTTTCAAGATCATCCTTGTCTAGTTCGACACCTTCATCTGTTATGCTGCTGGGTTCGCCATCAAACCTCAGCCAGAAATCTTTAATGTTATAGCTCATAATGCGGACATCAGCATAAGCTGAGAGGTGAGATAAAACGAATATGACCAATACAGTCTGCAGAGAGATGGCTCTATGCATCAAGAATTTTTTTGCAGCTTTCTTTGCAACTTGGGCTTTCGCCTTCCCATTCTCTTTGCTCTATTTTATCTAGTTTCTCGTTTAAGAAGCACAAAGGCTTTATACGGAGCCCTGACAAGAGGCTGACGTTTATTCCGGTTTCTTTATATCGTCAGTGTTGTGTTGGGAGGGACATTAATTGCGAACTTCTTATTTGTATGCACAGCGTACCAGGCACACAAAATCTTACGCACTTCTTCTTTGCCTTTGTCTTTTAATCTCTTATCCGAAGCCTCCTCATCATAGACTGAGGGTTTGACTGGTTTGTCCTTGGCAAGACGCAGATTAATTTCAACTCCTGCAAAGTCATCTCTCTATACCCGTAAACTTGACCCTTAGCTTTTATTTACTGACTCAGCACAGGCCAAACATGAAGAGAAGAGAATAGTATAGCAATTAGAAATAGCATAATCACCCATATTGAACCGCTAATACTCATATCTATCCTTTCGCCTAACAAAAGCTTCCTTACCACCTTCTAAAACATCAGCCCCATGCTCTCTAATTCCCTGTCTTAACAATGGAGGTTCCAACGTCTCGTTGATATAAGAATTCTCTATTGCTCCACTAATGTATGTTATTCTAGACTCGTATACACGCGGAACTGCTTCAAAATTCGCTACTATGATTTGCTCTGCATCGGTATTCAATACTAGATTAGGATTATGAGTTATGACAATAATTTGTCTCCTTTTTTTCGCTATTTTGAAATAGTCAACGAGATGAGCATAAACAGATTTGTTATCGAGATTCTCTTCTGGTTGGTCAATGATGAGCGGGATACCACTTTCTGTATCTAAAGCGAGGTACATAAGTAACAATACGATTCCTTTCTTGCCCGGAGAAAGAAGCTCTATGTTAGTATCCTGATACTTGGTGCTATATGTTACCTTAAAATGAGAAACGTCAAAAATCCAATTGTAAAAATCAATTCTTTTCTTACCCGTCAATAGTTGCTCCGTTATATCCACGCCCTCAGTCCCTTCAAAAGTTCCATGTAATTTGATTATAAGGTCATAGATATCCAATTCTTCACCAAGTTCAATCTTCTCGGAGATCAATTTGATTTCTTTGAACAGGAGATCCTTTTTCTGATAATACCTGCCTTTCCGACTAAAATCAATTACTTTACCAGCCTTGCTAGAAAATTTCTCTACATCTAACTCTATTCGAGCAAAGAATTCTATTTGGTTTTCTTCTCCTAAATTCTCTTTGTTTAACTTTTCCCTCAGGGGATAATACATTTCTTCCAACATCTTCTTCTCTTCTTGAAGCAAAGCAAAATAGTTCTCGTAAGCTTCCTTTCTTTGTTCCATTCTCTTGGGAAGCAAAGGCTTCTTTACTTCCACTATGTTTTTGATGTTTTTTTCTAGTTCATCAATTCTTTTCTGATTTTTTTCAATTTTCTCATCAAACGACTTAATAATCTTCCGCTTAGCCTCTGCAATACTCGATCGCGATTCAAGTATAGATATCAAAGTATTAACTGCACCTAAAGAAAGACCGGAGACATAATCATTTGTTAATGAATCTAGGTCTATCTGTTCTAATTTCTGAAAACTGTGTTCACCAGTGTTTTTTTCATCAGCTTTTCCATCTGCCTGCTCAAATCCTTGCAGATTTTTGATTTGAGTTCGTATCTCACGCTTTTTGTTCTCGAGTTCGGCATCGAAATCAGGAGAAATCGAAAATTGCAGTTTCTCATACATGTTACCTAGGCCAACAGATTCAAGACTGTTTTTAATATCTGCAAGTTGTTCATCCACATACTCTCTCAAAGCTGCCACTTTCGCTCCAATAGTGTCAATGGTGCTAAGTTGAGCTTTGCAAACCCCGACCTGTTCATTTAGTTGATTTTTTCGACTGTTCAAAAGGGTTAACTTTCCCTCAATATTCTTCTCTTCTTCTGTTACCGGCTTGGGTTTTTGCTCTTCAAGTTCCCCTATCTCGGTCTCAAGTTTACCTCTTTCTTCTTTTTTGATATCTAAAGCATTGATTTCTTCTTCTAGGTCGAAAACTTCTCTATTAAGATTAGAAATAGCTTTCTTGTAACTCAATTTTCTCACCTCTACGCTTTGAGTTCTTAGTTTCTTTAGGTCAGAAAACGTTGTTTGACCCATCCTATCCTGAGCTGGGATATGTTGAAAAACAATATTTTCAATCTCTTTTTGTAATTCCTCTGCTCGTTCTGGTCTACATTTTTCTTCAACAAACCGCTGGGAAAGGTACCGAACCTTTTTTGAATCTCTATAATATCTAAAATCATCTGTTACTGTAAATGGATCCTCGCTGCCATCTCGCCAATAAATGGTTATGATACAATTCTCAATTGTTTGCTCTATCTGTTTAGTGGGCTTCAGCGCTTTAAAAATAAATGAGCCCGGATCCTCCTCTTTTGCACCATAATCTCCCCCTGCTAAGGCAATAAGGTCAGCTAATGCAGTTTTTCCTGCACCTTTTTCACCTATTACGGCGACTAGATTGTCATTCAAAAGGATTGGTTTTTCTGCAAACCAGCTATTTGAGTTTTTGATTTCAATTCTATCAACGACATTGGCGTCATTTTTACCTTTTGGCGGGGAATTTCCAATATATACTCTGTCTTCTGGTTCATAAATAATCTGTTTGAGTCCATCAAAAGTTGGATCGGCCTTAATCCAACAGAATTTATTGGCTTCTGGCTTGCAAATTTTGGCTAGACAGTGAGCATCAGAGCCATATATGGAAGGTTTTAATGCTCCAAACTCTTTGATAAAATCTTCTCTTGATATATCTTTCTTTCCTAGTGCCCAATGTATTGTGTCCAAAGAACCTGTCTCTAAGACCTGCGCCGTTTGCAAAAAGTTCTTCTTTGTCAAATACGCTTGATTCCAGTCAATATCAGCCCATTCATGGCCTGAGAGTATGAATAAGAATTTACCTCTGAATAAATCCTTCCTTAATAGTTCCTGAACTTGTTTTAGTGACACTGTAATGTTCTTAAATGCTGCTTCCTCATCGGAATCGTCTCTGAAAAGAGCATGATTTTCCTTTATTTCCTTGCCTATTTCCAATAGAGAGCGTCTATTTAATTTCCTAACCCCACTTATTCCATTTACAGAGCCACTGGTTTGAACATCAAGTGCTTCAATAAACTCTTTCTCGACATCATCAATTTCTAATTCATTGCTGAAAACCACATGAAAATTTATATCTTTACTTTTATCCCGTACTACGAAATTATCCAGCCTTAATTCCACGTTTGGAAGTGCCAAATCAAAATTTCCTAATCTTCCTTGTCTTTTGAACTCCACAACTTCCTTGTATCCATCGATAAAGAAATAATCGGTTATGCCAACTACGGAAACATCTTCCATTTCTTCGAGTTTACTTATGAACTGCTCCCAATCTGGTGAGCCATCGGGATTCTTTGGGTATTGATTATTTAACCCAGACAAAGGACTATGAATATGCAAATCCCATTTTCTCCACTCAGAACCTCTTGTAAATTTTCCTGTTTGGTCAATCATTTTAAACCCCTGTTTTGAATTCTATGGTTTTGTTATTTTATCAGAAATAAAGTGCGATGAAATAGCAGATTTTTTCTTAAGGATCTACCTCACTTCAAATTTTCAATTGAATCTTTCATAGCTATGACTTCAGGAAAATTCCCAGGTACACCTTCTTGCAAATCATCTTCCCAACATAAGAGTACACACCTGTCCCAGCTGTTATTAGAATACCCCCCATTACAATAAGAAGCCGACGCAGAAGTACATCAGTCTTATGTCACTTTAGCCGCTTTTTCACAATCCTTTCTATGGTTTTCTTGGCCATCCGGTGCCTCCTTCACGGGCTAGATTCTCTGAAGATAAAGAATGTAGAAGCCCAGTCTATCTTAGCTGAAAAGTGGCTTGTGTCAAAAACCATCACGGAATTTGAGTGAGGTCAGCCGTAAGACACTCGGCTGAGTGAGCAAAAAATAAGGACCCGACTTAGCCCCGGCAGGGTCATGTCTGACCGGCCCAAGGAACCTGCCTTATTAGAGCTAAGGTGCGGGTCTAAGGATGTGTTTGGCGATATATAGGTTAGTGTCTCTGTAATCCTGGTTTGTCTTTTGGTGGGGAGTGAAGTCTCACCCCGACATGAAGACTTTTGCTCTCTTCTGCTACAGAAATGCTGCCCAGCTTGAGAAGATGAAGGAAGCCTAAGCTAACAGAATTTGCGGGCCGGCTGCATCGTTATCTTATCATAAGGATCGGCGATCAAGCCTACCTAATATTCTTCGATTACCTTAGCTAATTTCTTTCGAAAGATTTCACCTACCTAATATTCTTCGATTACCTTAGCTAATTTCTTTCGAAAGATTTCAAGTCCATCGGTTAGAGCATCAAAAGACGACTGCAACTTGTCTTTGAGCTCAGCCATTTCTTCACTCTGCCAACTAAAGCTTAGGCGCCGCACCCCACCCGTCCACTTAGTTATGTTCAGATAACCCATAAGAACAGCTAATACGATAGCTATTATGAGGGGCACTCCAAGTATTACGGCTGATACCCAGCCTCCTCCTTTTTTTTCCATCTTTCAAGACTCCTTGATCAGTTCCCTTCTACAAAGATAACCCTCTATCCCAGAGCTGGCTTGATAAAATTCTCTTGATAGAGGAGTTTTAAATTTACCGAGGTCTTTATAGGTTGCCTTGAGAAAGTGCATGTATGAGCCTCTATGGAGGTCTTTTTTCCTTGCCAATCAGAACAAAACTTGATTTAACCAGTTTTGTTAATTAACTACGCATTTGCTCAGAAAAGGTAAAAGAACATCTCTCCAATTTAATTTTGTTTATCTTGATATGTATAAATCAATGCATATGTAACCTTGGCCAGTTCTTTTGTCAGGGACAAAGTTTTACCCCTGGCTTTTTGATTTATACTTTTTTATCTCACGCACTTTTGTTACAGCATAAGGACTTGAGTAATATACTATTACACTAACAATCAAACCAATTATAATCCCCAATATGCCAGCTATAAATAACCCAATGAAAGGTGAAATTATCGAAGCAACTATAACTAAAAACTTTATTTTAGAGTTCTTTTCATAAAACTCTTTTATTGTTTTGATTGAGAGGCTTCCTGTAAATGTTAGCACTCCTCCAACGGGAACCTTTATGTCCTTTCCTACCTTCTTTAAATCACTGCTACAGTGAGGACAAATTGTATCTTCTTTTGTTATTTCTTTACCACAAGATTTACAAAAATATTTAGGAATGTTTTCTCCCATTTTTCTAATTTCACTTCTCCTTCTCCCTCAAACCCTTCTCTGGCACAAACTTAGGCACCTTCTTAGCTGGGATCTGAATAACTTTCTGTTTGAGGTTTTGTTCCTCTTATTTTACCCTGTCTGCTTTTCAGCAATATCCCCTACAATTGGCAACTTATATTTCTCACCCTTGTATGCTTTGAACATCAGAATCAACCAAAGTATCAGTGTCAATATCCATACCAGAACTGCAAGGACCCATCCGACGAATGGTATCCATCCCAATATCCAGGCTACTACTGACAGCGGTAGAAATGTTAACAAAGACTGAAAGGCATGAAATCGAACGAACTTATTCTCCTTCTCTAATACTAGGAAAACAATGCCGGTTATCCAACCCAGAACATAACATAGAAGCCCTGCTAGATTCTCCTCCAGATTCATTGATGTCTTTGCCATTTTGAGTCTCCTTGTTAGAAGATTTTCATAGATCACTGTCATCTTAGCTAAAAAGTGGAGGGTGTCAAAAACCTTCAGTGGGTTTGGGTTGAGGTTTGACTAATAACTCTCTTTTGTTACATTAAATGCTGGAGCAGAGACCTCCTAGAGAATAACAGGTATTTGCGGATGAAAGCCTGTAACGCATCTTGCCTTTTAAGGCAGTTTAGTCGTTCCGCTTTGAGGCTCTGCTCCTTTTTTAATTATCTCTGAATTGTTTTTGCTCCTATGCGTCAACAAAAAAGGATCTCCACACCAGAGCCCTCCAAACAGATTGACAAGAGCTGGGATTTAGCTTAACCTGTTTATGGTAGCGTTTTCGAGAAGATTCTGAAATGAGAAAACAAATTCCAAAACCGATTTCCGTAGGACTGATCCTCTCCTACAGGTGTCCTTCCCAGTGCCGGCATTGCATGTATGCTTGCTCACCGAAATGGAAGGCAGATTGGATTTCACAAGCAGATCTGGAAAAGATTCTGGTGCAGCTATCCAGCTATATCGAAGCCAGCCCTTACGGTTCTCAAACGGTGAGCTTAAACTATGGGCTTCATTTTACCGGTGGGGAGCCTTTCTTAAACTATGAGCTCCTGTGTCGGGCAGTAGAGATTGCTGAGAGACTCAATATTCCCTCCACGTTTGTTGAAACCAACTCTTACTGGTGCACCAGTGAGGAGCTCACCAGAGAAAAGCTAGAGCTCCTGAAAAAGAAGGGTTTGAAGGGGATTATGATTTCGGTCAATCCCTTTTACTTGGAATATGTGCCTTTTGAAAGGACGGAAAGAGCGATCAGAATCGGCCAAGAGGTATTTGGCAATAACCTTGTGGTTTATCAGTTTGAGTACTATCGGCGCTTCAAAGAAGCGGGAGTTAAGGGAAGAGTTGCATTTGAGGACTACTTCAGGCTCGAAGGAAGAGATAACTTCGTTAGGAATGTGGAGTTCTTCATCATGGGGAGAGCTGCCTATACCCTAAAAGGCAAATTCGGAGAACTTTTCCCGCGGCACAGTGCGAGCTACTTCTTCAGCCTCCCCTGCCGACCCTCATTTCTGAGAAACTGGCACAACCATTTTGATAACTATGGAAATTATGTCCCCGGCTACTGTGGAGGAATCTCCTTGGGAGATTGCCGAGAGTTGGATAATCTATTAGAGGAAGGGATCGAGACCAAGAGATACCCGATTCTGGGCTTTCTGACTGATGAGAATCTTGAAGGTCTCTTTCAATTCAGCAAAGACCTTGGCTACCAAGAGAGTGAAGAAGGCTATTTCTCGAAGTGCCATCTGTGCATGGATATTAGAAAATATCTTGCCGGAGGGGAAGAATTTAAGGAACTCAAACCAAGAGAATTCTACTTACATCTGGAGTAGAAGGGCATATCTAAAAGTAGCGCCCACAATAAGATCGATTGCCAAGATAGTACCGGTGTCCATTTAAAACCCGATGCTAGAAAATAGCCCGTTTGTTAAGGAGCTGGGAGGAGCAGCTGTACCAGGCTGGATTCAGTCTGTCAGACTATGCTGATTGCGTTCATAGCCGCACAATCCCCGCTACCGAATCCTTCAAACCCAAATTGACAAGTGCTGAGATTTGGCTTAACCTATCATCAAACGATGTAATTGGGAAGTTTCTGCGTTAAGATATACCTACTTCTCGGAGAAGGAGTATTTCAGATGGCGGTGAGCAAAAATAGACACCCATTGCACAAGATCATTGGAGATATTGTTCAAGATAGTGAATTTCCAAATTGTACTGTAATAAAAGATCC
>Ga0209979_1005423_pt1 | contig 10045 bp, 6 predicted proteins | sample AnhtaG_FD_183114 | JGI IMG/M metagenome (GOLD analysis project Ga0209979, IMG submission 183114) | Deep subsurface microbial communities from Anholt, Denmark to uncover new lineages of life (NeLLi) - Anholt_01485 metaG (SPAdes) (version 2) | ecosystem: Environmental > Aquatic > Marine > Oceanic >... | reverse complement strand
GCACCGAACATCCGTCGGTCCAAAAGTTCGCCGACACCCTTGAACAATACAGTTACGGCATCCTCAATCACTGTGATTATCCCATTCACACTGGAAAACTGGAAGGTGTGAACAACAAGATCAAGGTAATCAAACGAAAAGCCTATGGTTACCATGATCTTCGGTACTTTTCACTTAAAATCATCCAGGCTTTTACCAACTAAATGGGAGAAGAACCTAATTTTCTTTCTCTCAAGACTCACTTTTATTTTGCAGAGGACAAACATCGGCTCACTTTATTTGGCAGATCTCTCCATGCATTCAGGAGAGGAGGATACATCCCAGGCGGCAATCCTATTGAGGATGACTTTGGTAATATCATTGGATATACGCGAGGGATTGATGATGCTTTGGACCCGGATGCTGAGCATATAACGACAGACAGAAGGGAATATGGCGTTGGCTATAAGGGTATATTTTCTGCAGGTAATGTTCTGACTTTAAACGCGATTGTTTCCAGTCATGAACGAGACGCCACTAATGGAGAAAGGCCTTTCCATTCTAATGAGGATATATTTTTGTTCGATAGTGTTTATTCGCATCCTTTCAAAAAACATGTTATCACCACAGGTTTAAACTATAGAGATGAAAAACTTGACCAAAGAATTAACTGGGCAGACAGCCCACAGGCAACTATGAAGACTTTGGGAATATTCGTTCAAGACGAACTCAATGTAGGAAAAAGCCTGGATTTCATCTTTGGTTTGCGGTACGATAATGTAGACAGCAGTCTCTCAAAGGATTCCGCCTTCAGCCCGAGATTAGCCGTAAAATGGGATATAGGCTCAAATATGAGCTTAAGAGGAAGTGTTGGCGCGGGCTTTAAAGTACCTTACCTTTTTGCCGAAGATCTACATTTATGTTCAGCCGCCCCTCTGATTGTTGTAAGCCCAGATATTGAACCGGAAAAAGCCTGGAGCTACAACCTAAGCTGGACATATAGCACTGCAAGATTCACATTGGATGCTAACGCATTTCGCACAGATATTCAGAAAAAAATAGCTCTTGACTTCGATGAAGAAACAAATATTGGATTTTACGATAACGCAGGTGATGCTTATACCCAAGGAATCGAGGCGACTATTAGGATTATGTTATTGAGACCTTCTCTAGATTTATCAGGTTCATTTACTTATACTGATGCAATGTTCAAAGAGAAGCTTGATCCTGAATACGAATACAGCGACCATATCATGCGCGTTCCTGACATAACAGCTCGCATAGGTCTAGAATACTATGAGCGAAAGACTGGTCTTAGGTTTTATTTTGGAGGCCGATTTATTGGAAGACAATATGTTGAGAGAGAGATGATTATCGAAAGACAAGATGAGCTCGAATACCATATAGACCATGTTGACTCTTATTCTGTTTGGGATGCTAAGATTACTAAGGACCTTTGGAACGGTAAGTACTTTATCTTCTTAGGTGTTGATAATATCTTTAATAAGATACAATCCCCCTTATATAATGCTGAACAAGAGGACACAGCTGCCTATATATACGCCCCTACAACTGGCACATATATTTACAGCGGTATAAGGATGAGATTTTAGAAAACATAAAAACTGCCTAGTGGCTGTGCAGTGGAATACTTCCTCTGCACAGCCACAATCTACCTCATTAATAATACCGATGATTTAATACGTCATTTAGTTCTTGTTTCTATTTTTTTTTGAAATATTTATAATTGTAAAATAAAGGCGTTAGAAATATGGAATTGAAAAGAATTTTAAAAGGAACTTTGATTGGGGCACTCTGCCTACAAGTTAGCTTAATCGGGATCATTGCCGCTCATATTCCTGAATTTTATATTCATACTACAGATACTTATATTCAGGCTAAAATTGCACCGAAAAAAATATTGGAAAATTACTTTATTAACAAAGGTTTTATTACAGAAAATATAAAAATTCCGGAATTGGGTGTTTATGTAGAACTTAAAAAAAATCAATTCTACAAAAAAGAAGAAAATGTTGTAGATGTATTAAGAAGGATAAATGAAATAAAAAACGAGTTCAGGATGGAAATTCCTGTTCCTAATATCATTGAGGCGTGTGGTTGGTGTGGCGAAATCACTGCTAAATACTCAGAAGAAAAAGCGTTTGGATATTTTGTTTTAATAAAAAGGAATTTAAATGATGCAAGCAAGATTTATACTACAGGACACGAAAATGGACATTTTTTATGGTATATCGGAAAACAAGAATTAATCTATCAAATATTTAAAAACCCAGACCTTATAAAATCACGTATAAATGGCGATTCATCTTTTGCCATATTATGCGGGTGGATCGCAATGAAAAAAGCAGGATATTATTTAAATGATTGTCTTATAATCAATAGCAAGAATCCAGAAGCAGAAAAAAAGTCAGACCTTATAAGAAATCTAGTCAGAGATTATTTCAAGGACAAAAATTAACTTTTCTCTTTTTATAGCTTCAATTACCTCTCGAGGCCCTCCTCAAAGTTAAATCTCTTATCCTTACAAAGCCAAGAAGTCTAATCTTCTCTCATATCCATACAGTATTAACCATTAAAGAAAAAAAATAAAACCATTCCCGATTTTTTATAAATGCTCAGAGAGGATTTTTATTCCGATTAGAATAAGTATCAGCCCCCCAAAAAGTTCTGCTCTTTTGCCTGCAACCTTACCTATTACAGGACCTATTTTAGTTCCAATGATAGTCATTAGAAAAGCGACAAGTCCTATGACAATAGCAGGATGCAGGATAGCCTCCTGAAGAGCAGCAAAACTTAATCCCACAGCTAATGCATCGATGCTTGTTGCGACGGATAGCATAAGAAGCGACATGCCTCTTGTAGGATCATTGACAGATTTCTTCGATTTTTCTAAGCTCCTGAAGGACTCATAGATCATTTTGCCGCCGATTAAAAATAGCAAGCCAAAGGCGGCCCAATGGTCAAAAGTTTGAATATACCTGAGGATGCTGTGCCCTGCCAGCCATCCTAGGATTGCCATCATAAACTGGAAAAAGCCAAAGTTAAGAGCCAACCGAAATCCCTGGCTGTTTGTTATTCTTTCAAGACTCACGCTTATGCCAACAGAAACGGCAAATGCATCCATAGCCAGGGCTAAAGCTATAAGAAAAACAAACAATAAATTCATCTAGACAATCCGCTTCAAACTCTCCATCGCCAGATTCGTTATGCTCACCTGAGGTGTACCAATTATATCAAAATAAGTATTTTTAGTCTGTTCCTCTGTTTTAAGTTAAGTAACAGATTAACTGACTAACTGAATTCCTATAAATAAAAGAAAAAATTTTCTTTCTGAAATCAATAAACTTATAATAAAATATCTGGATTAAACAGCATTTGGCTAAAAAATTCATGAAAGATAAAATCACACTCAGGGGAGTCAGGGTTCACAACCTTAAGAATATAGATCTTAATATCCCCCAGAATAAGCTCATCATTGTCACAGGAGTATCTGGTTCCGGAAAATCCTCTCTGGCTTTTGATACTCTCTACGCAGAAGGCCAGCGCCGCTACATAGAATCCCTCTCTGCTTATGCCCGCCAGTTCCTGGAAAGAATGGAGAAACCCGACGCTGACCTCATCGAGGGCATCACTCCATCCATCGCTATCCAGCAAAAAGCAGTCACTAAAAACCCACGCTCTACTGTAGCTACGGTAACAGAAATCTATGATTTTTTAAGAGTACTCTACGCCCGAATAGGAATCATTCACTGCCTCAAGTGCGGCCAGTCTGTACACAGAGATACAATCGATTCTATCGTCGAGAAACTTTATGGCCTGCCTCCCAAGATAAAAATATGGATTTCCTTCTCCTGGCCGTTGGAAAAAGGATTGATAATTCTTAAGAAAGACGGCTTTTTCCGCATCATTCAAAAAAATAAAATCGTCAATCTCGAAGAAGCCAAGCTTGAAAAGAACAAAAGCCTTGATGTCCTTGTCGACAGGATGACTTTGGACCGAGAAGACCGAGAACGACTGGTGGATTCCCTGGAGATTGGCCTGAAAAAAGGAGAGGGGAAAATCAAAGTTCATACAGCTAGACATGAAGAGTTTGTGTTTTCGGATAAGCTTGAGTGCAAGACATGTGCTATTGTCTACGATGACCCCTTCCCCAATCTTTTTTCTTTCAACAGCCCCCAAGGTGCCTGCCCAAAATGCCACGGCTTCGGCGACCTTGCAGTGCTTGATGAAGATAAAATTATTCCAGATAAGGATAAATCCCTGGAAGAAGGAGCTGTGGAACCGTGGACAAAGCCGGCTTCCAGGCGAAAGATGAGGAAATTGATTTTTGAAGCACAAAACAGAGGGATTCCTACTGATATTCCTTACAGGGATTTAAAAAAAGACTGGAGGCGGTTTGTTTTTGAGGGGGAAGGCCGTTATAAAGGAGTTAACGGGTTCTTTGACCGCCTGCAGAAAAAAAAATACAAAGTCCAGGTTAGAGTCTTTCTCAGCCGCTACAGAAAATACATCCCTTGTTCCTCCTGCGGACAACAGCGCCTCAATTCTCAGGCATTGAGCGTCAAGATCGAAGGCCTCTCTATCGGCCAAGCCGTCCGGATGACTGTCCGACAGGCTTATGGATTCTTTAACAAACTCAAACTCTCGCCTTTTCAAGAACAAGTGGCTGAAAAATTAATCGCTGAAATCCAGAATAGGTTGAAATTCCTGGTAGAAGTAGGCCTGGATTACATCACTCTGGACCGCATGACATTCACCTTGAGCGGAGGTGAAGCACAGAGAATCAACCTTGCTGCCGCCTTAAGCACCTCTCTGGTAGGAACACTATTTATCCTGGACGAACCAAGCATCGGCCTTCATGCAAGGGACAATCACCGCCTGATCAAAATCCTCAAATCTCTAAAAGATATTGGAAACACGGTCATGATTGTGGAGCACGACCCTGAAATAATAAAATCTGGCGAGTATTTGATTGATCTAGGGCCCGGGGCAGGAGAGGCAGGAGGAGATGTTGTCTTTGCTGGCTCCATGAAAGATTTTATGAATTTTCCAAACTCTCTTACTGCTGAATATATGAGAGGGGAGAAAGAGATAAAAGTCCCTAAGAAAAGGCGAATTTCCAGGAATTTTATTGCCATAAAAGACGCCCACAAACACAATTTGAAGCACCTAAATATAAAAATCCCTCTGAATGCTTTCACATGCATAACTGGGGTTTCAGGATCAGGAAAAAGCACGCTCATCTACGATGTTCTCTACCAGGGCTGGAGGGGTGAAGCGAGAAACGGATTTAAAGAGATAACAGGAAAAGACAAAGCTGATAAAATCATCATGGTCGACCAGTCCCCACTCAGCACATCTCCCCGATCTATCCCGGCCACATACACAAAAGCCATGGATGAAATAAGGAACGTTTTTAGCCAGACAAGAGAAGCGAAAGCCTTTGGATTTAAGCCTGGAAATTTCTCCTTTAATACCACTGGAGGACGCTGCGAGGAATGTAAGGGAGCTGGCCATCAAATCGTAGAAATGCAATTCCTATCCGATGTGATTCTGACATGTGAAGCATGCAAAGGAAAAAGGTTTAAGGGGGAAATTCTCGATATTAAATACAAAGCAAGGAACATAGATGATATACTGCAGATGAGTGTCTCTGAAGCCTGCGATTTTTTCGAAGAGCAACCGAAAATCAAGAAAAGATTAGCACCGCTCAAAGAAGTTGGATTGGGATACCTGAAATTGGGGCAGCCCACCACAACCCTCTCTGGAGGCGAACTACAGAGGATTAAACTCGCTTATAACCTTGCTCATCAGAAGGAGAAAAAAATCCTATATCTCTTTGACGAACCTACTATCGGTCTTCACCCTGATGATGTTTCTGTGCTGCTCCGGTGTTTCCAGAAGTTAGTTGAATATGGCCATACAGTTGTAGTCATCGAGCATAACCTGAACGTCATCAAATGCGCCGATTATATCATCGATCTGGGGCCAGAGGGAGGCGAAAAAGGAGGAAATATTGTTGCTGAAGGACTTCCCGAAGATATCATCAAATCAAAAGAATCCCACACCGCCCTATATCTAAAGAAATACCTCCCGTAGGGGTTTGATGAATCACACGCCTGCAAAATAAATTAACAGAATAGACTGAATAGACGTGTATATATTTGACATCTCAATTTCTCAATGCTATATGTCTTCCATATAAATAACCAACAATGGATACATACGGCTGGCTTTCTATCCTTCCTCCTCTCCTGGCAATTTTTCTCGCAATTAAAACAAAACATGTTTACATTTCCCTTACTCTCGGGATCTGGATAGGATGGACCATCATTCACGGCTGGAATCCTTTCACTGGCTTCATTCACACAATCAACGCCCTCGTGGCAGTGTTTAAAAATGTGGATAACACACGAGTCATCCTTTTCAGCGCTATGATAGGGGCGATAATCACTTTCACCCAATATTCCGGAGGAATGAAAGGATTTGTCAACTGGGTCGAGAGGAAGGGAATAATCCGAACCAGAAAATCAGCCGGATTTCTTGCCTGGTTCCTAGGTCTTGTTATCTTTATTGAATCTAGCATATGCGTCCTTATCTCCGGAGCTGTCTCCAGGCCAATTTTCGATAAAATGAAAATATCCCGCGAGAAACTCAGTTATATTCTCGATTCCACATCCGCCCCAAAGTGTATTCTTATCCCTTTGAACGCCTGGGGAGCACTCGTCATCGGGCTCCTTGCTGCTCAAGGAATAGAAGATCCCGTAAGAGTCCTTGTCTCCTCCATGCCATTTAATTTTTACGCTATCCTGGCTTTGCTCCTCGTCCTGGGAGTCGTCCTCACCGGAAAAGATATAGGCCCGATGAGAAAAGCCGAAAAAAGAGTCAGAGAGGAAAATAAACTTCTCAGTGATGGAGCTGAACCACTCATCTCCGATGAAGTTGTGATGATGAAAGAAAAAGAAGGAGTCACCCCGAAGGCAATTAATATGATTCTCCCAGTAACAACCATGGTGGTTATGATGCCGATCGTTCTCCTCATCACTGGAAAAGGGAATATTATGGAAGGCTCGGGTTCCCTTTCTGTCTTCTGGGCGGTTATTTCCGCACTTATAGCCGGGGCTGTAGCCTACAGAATACAGAAAATAATGAAAATCAAAGAGATCACAGATATCTTCATGAAAGGAGTCGGAGGGCTTATCCCCCTTGCAAGTCTGATGATCCTGGCTTTTGCAATCGGAGATACATGCGAAGCCCTGGGAACAGGCCCATTTGTTGCCCAGACAGCTAAATCTACTCTAAACTCAGGAATCATACCTGCAGTACTCTTCCTTATTTCCTGCTTTATCGCTTTTTCTACAGGAACCTCTTGGGGAACTTTTGCTATCATGATACCAATAGCCGTTCCGATGATCGATATCATTGGGCTTCATCCTGGCCTAATCATCGCCGCTGTTCTGGGAGGAGGAGTCTTTGGCGATCACTGCTCCCCGATTTCCGATACGACTATCATCTCTTCCATGGCTTCTGCAACAGACCATATCGACCACGTAAGAACACAAATTCCTTATGCACTGATTGCAGCAGGACTCTCGCTTATTCTCTTCATTATTTTTGGATATGCTTTATAAGAGTATCATTTAGCAATAAACAGAGGAGAATGATTTCGTGAAAAAACAACTCAAATCCATCTTCATTATCTTTCTCTTCCTGATCTATTCCTCTTTCAGCATTCAACTGCTGAAGGCAGAAGAATCGTCACAATCCCCTTATGCCCAAGGAATAAAAGCATTTGAAAAATTCGTTAAAGAACAAATGATTCTGGATAAGGCTCCAGGCGTTTCTGTGGGATTCATGAAGGATGATTTTATCTGGACAAAAGGCTTTGGATATGCAGATCTGGAAAACAGGGTGCCGGCTAAACCTGAAAGTTCATACCGGATGGCATCCATCACAAAAACCTTTACTGCCACAGCCATCCTCCAACTTGTTGAAGCAGGAAAAATTGACCTTGATGCTGAAGTTCAAACCTACGTGCCTTATTTCCCCAGGAAGAAATGGCCGATCACAGTTAGGCAACTTTTAGGACACTTAGGAGGAATCAGCCATTACAAAAACCACGCTGTGGAAAATCGTATCAAAATCCATAAAAACACAAAAGAAGCTCTGGCGATTTTTCAGGATTCTGATCTTATTGCCGAACCTGGCACAAAATACAACTATTCAAGCTACGGCTATAATCTCCTGGGGGCTGTCATAGAAGCAGTTTCCGGCCAGTCCTATGGAGATTACATTAAAAAACACATATTTGAGCCTCTCGACATGAAGGATTCCAGGATGGATGATCCTGCAGATCTCATCCCTAACCGGGCAAGGGGTTATCGTCTCATAAACAGGAAAATCAAGAATTCAGAATATGTAGATATCTCAAGCCGCTTCGCTGCAGGAGGTACTCGCTCTACTGTTATTGATCTTCTCAAATATGCCAAAGGAATAATCGAAGGAAAGCTTCTCAAACAAGAAACTTGGAGGCAGATGCTTATTCCAATGGCCACCCGCGATGGGTACTTAACAGGCAGAGGCATGGGCTGGGGAGTGCGTCCCTGGAAAGGACATTTCCAGATCAGCCATGGCGGCTCTCAGCCCGAAACAAAAACTCACATTCTCATTTTCCCTACAGAAAACTTTGCTATAGCTGTTGCATCCAACTTGGAAAGTTTCGACCGCATGCTCTATGTCCAAAGAATGGCAGAATCTGTCCTGGGGGAAGACCTGGACAGTGCTATCTATGTTTCAGAAAAAGAAGAAGAGCCTCTATATGATGCCTGTAATGATGTCTTTTCCTACGGGATGAGCAGCTTTGACTGGCATAACGAGCCAGTTATAGAGAATGAAAAAGACATTGCCAAAGCCTTCTTTTACTTTAATAAGTATGTGAGCATAAGAGCTCTAAAAAGAAACATCAATAAAACTAAAGATAAAATATCCACCGGCATCCATCCCTGCTCGAAACAAGCTTTTACTAAGGTGGGTTCCTTCATGGCTTCTGTTCTGGAAGATGCCTATGGCAAAGATGGGCTCCAAAGTTACCATAAAAACGGCCCTATAGCCTTTTTTAGCGATTATATTAAAATCAGCAAAGAATTGGCCTCCGGCAAAAGGGATTATGTGTTCTCAACAAAGTTCCAAAAAATAATTTCCCGATGGGAAAAAGACTGGGAAAAAGTTTATACAGATTATGTTCGTCGCTTATTTATCTTTCTTGATACAGATTTTGACGAATTAAGTTTCAATCTGAAACAAGCCTTCTCTGGAGCGGCCCTCTATCCAAATTTCCACAAAGAACTGGCAAGGATGGCGCAGTATTTTCTAGAGAAAAATGAACTGACAAAAACTTTTAATATTCTTAACCTAAGCATTGAACTATATCCGAATACACCTGATCCTTTCAGCAGTCTTGCCACAGTCTACCTCTGGACGGGAAATGTAGAAAAAGCTCGAGAACTCTATAAAAAGGGCTTTGCTATCGACCCAAAGCATCCCAGTGTCAGCTTGAAATATTTGGAAAGTCATGTTGAGAATCTTAAAAAAACAAAGAAGATAGAGGAGCTTTTCGTCCTTGCAGAGATCATTGCAAAACTCTACCCCAAGGCATGGGAATTTCATAGAGACATTGGAAATGTGTTTCTCCAAATCGGGAAAAAAGACAAGGCTCTCTATTACTTCAAAAAAGCCTTAAAGCTCAACCCTAAACTCAAAGAGGTCAAAGAAAAGATTCAACAGCTCAAAAAGGAAAAGAACAACCATAAAATACCAATAACTAATGACGAAAACTAAACCATGTCTATTCAGTCTGTTCAGTCTATTCCGTCTATTCAGTCTGCCTGAGTTTGTTCAGTTTATCTAAGTTTATCTAAGTTCAGACCTCATGAAATAGGGCAAAAAACGTTGCTCTACAATCAAGCATTATAGTGTCTTCTAACTTCAAAAAACATGGTTCCTTTTCCACTGGGAGCAGGAATCTCCATCTGGTTAATCTTATCAC
>Ga0209979_1005422_pt1 | contig 10045 bp, 2 predicted proteins | sample AnhtaG_FD_183114 | JGI IMG/M metagenome (GOLD analysis project Ga0209979, IMG submission 183114) | Deep subsurface microbial communities from Anholt, Denmark to uncover new lineages of life (NeLLi) - Anholt_01485 metaG (SPAdes) (version 2) | ecosystem: Environmental > Aquatic > Marine > Oceanic >... | reverse complement strand
CAGTGTCATTGTCGTCATCGTCATCGCAGGCATCGCCGAGGCCGTCGACGTCGAAGTCTTCCTGGCCCGGGTTGGGGGTGTTGGGGCAGTTGTCGGAGCCTGTGCAGGCGGAGGGGCCGCTGCTGGGTGCGCCTGGGTCACAGATGCCGTCGGCGTCGGCGTCGACCTGGGCGTCGGAGCAGCCGTTGGCGTCGACGGGGTCGGCGGGTGCGGTGTTGGGGCAGAGGTCGCTCACGTCCTCCACCCCGTCGTTGTCGTCATCGGGGTCGCAGGCATCGCCGAGGCCGTCGCCGTCGAAGTCTTCCTGGCCCGGGTTGGGAGTGTTGGGGCAGTTGTCGGAGCCGGTGCAGGCGGAGGGGCCACTGCTGGGGGCGCCTGGGTCGCAGAAGCCGTCGGCGTCGGCGTCGACCTGGGCGTCGGAGCAGCCGTTGGCATCGACGGGGTCGGCGGGTGTGGTGTTGGGGCAGAGGTCGGAGGTATCGGGTACGGTGTCGTTGTCGTCGTCGTCATCACAGGCGTCGCCTAAGCCGTCGGCGTCGGCGTCTTCCTGGCCTGGGTTGGGTACGAGGGGACAGTTATCGGCGACATCAGGCACGGTGTCGCCGTCGCTATCCGTGTCGCAGGCGTCGCCGACGCCGTCGCCGTCAGTATCTGTCTGGTTGGGGTTAGCAGTATCAGGGCAGTTATCGCAGGCGTTGCCGACGCCGTCGCCGTCGGAGTCGGTCTGGTCGGCGTTGGCAACGAGGGGGCAGTTGTCCAACACGTCAACGACGCCGTCATTGTCGTCATCATCGTCGCAGGCGTCGCCTAGGGTATCGCCGTCGGAGTCGGTCTGGTCGGGATTCGGGACGAGGGGGCAGTTGTCCAACACGTCAACGACGCCGTCATTGTCGTCATCTGAGTCGCAGGCATTGCCAAGGCCGTCGCTGTCGGTATCGATTTGGTTCGGGTTGGAGACCCGAGGGCAGTTGTCAGTGGCGTCCACGATCCCATCGCCGTCGCTGTCATCGCAGACGTCGCCGACGCCGTCACCGTCCATGTCTTCCTGCCCTGGGTTGGCGACGAAGGGGCAATTGTCGATGGCGTCGTCCACGGTGTCATCGTCATCGTCGGGGTCACAAGCGTCGCCGAGGCCATCGGAGTCGTTGTCCAGTTGGTCAGGGTTGGGGACGAGGGGGCAATTGTCGGTGGTGTCGTCTAGGGTGTCATCGTCATCGTCGGGGTCGCAGGCGTCGCCGAAGCCGTCCGAGTCGTTGTCCAGTTGGTCAGAGTTGGGGGCGAGCGGGCAGTTGTCGGCAGTGTCAGGGATAGTGTCGTTGTCGTTGTCATCGTCGCAGGCGTCTCCGAGGCCGTCGCCGTCGGTGTCGGTCTGGTCCGGATTAGGGACGGTAGGACAATTGTCGACGATGTCCAGCACACCGTCGCCATCGTCGTCGTCACAGGCATCACCGATGCCGTCACCATCACTGTCGGCCTGATCGACGTTAGGGACGGTCAGGCAGTTGTCCAGTGCGTCGATTATGCCATCGTTGTCGTCGTCGGAGTCACAGGTATCCCCTTTGCCGTCGCCATCGGAGTCAACTTGGTCAGCATTGATGACCCAGGGGCAATTGTCCACGGCGTCCACGACCCCATCGCCATCGCTATCGTCGCAGGCATCGCCGATGCCGTTACCGTTCATGTCTTCCTGCCCCGGGTTGGCCAGCAACGGGCAATTGTCGAGGCTATCCGGGACGCCGTCATCGTCGTCATCGTTGTCACAGGCATCACCGTTGCCGTCTTCGTCTGTGTCCGTCTGGTCTGGGTTAGGCACCGAGGGGCAGTTATCGTTGATGTCCAGGATGCCGTCGCCATCGTCATCATCGCAGAGGTCGCCGATGCCATCGCCATCGGTATCGGTCTGGTCGGGATTGACGACGAGGGGGCAGTTGTCGCTCGTGTCAGGGACGCCATCATCATCGTCATCGTCGTCGCAGGCATCGCCAAGGCCGTCGCCGTCGGTATCGGTCTGGTTAGGGTTGGCGACCAAGGGGCAGTTGTCGGCGGCGTCGGGGATGGTGTCATTGTCGGTGTCATCGTCGCAGGCGTCGCCGAGGCCGTCGCCGTCGGTGTCGGTCTGGTCAGGGTTGGCGACCAGTGGGCAGTTGTCGCTCGCGTCGGGCACACCATCATCGTCATCATCGTCGTCGCAGGCGTCGCCGAGGCTGTCACCGTCGGTGTCGGTCTGATCGGGGTTCCATACCAACGGGCAGTTGTCCAGCACGTCGACTACGCCATCATTGTCGTCATCTGAATCGCAGCGGTCTCCCTTGCCGTCGCCGTCGGTGTCCGTCTGATCCGGGTTGGAGGCCCAGGGGCAGTTATCAGTGGCGTCCACGATCCCATCGCCGTCGCTATCGTCGCAGACGTCGCCGATGCCGTCACCGTCCATGTCTTCCTGCCCTGGGTTGGCGACGAAGGGGCAATTGTCGATGGCGTCGTCCACGGTGTCATCGTCATCGTCGGGGTCACAAGCGTCGCCGAGGTCATCGGAGTCGTTGTCCACCTGGTCAGAGTTAGAAACCAGCGGGCAATTGTCGATGGTGTCGTCCACGGTGTCATTGTCGTCGTCGGGGTCGCAGGCATCGCCGATGCCGTCGCCGTCGGTGTCTAGCTGGTCGGGGTTGGCGACGAGGGGGCAGTTGTCGCTCGTGTCGGGCACGGTATCATTGTCGTTATCGGAGTCGCAGGCATCGCCGATGCCGTCGCCGTCGGTGTCGGTCTGGTCTGGGTTAGGGATGGTGAGGCAGTTGTCGACGGTGTCTAGGACACCGTCACCGTCGCTGTCGTCACAGGCATCGCCGATGCCATCGCCGTCGCTGTCGGCTTGGTCGGGGTTAGGCACGCTCGGGCAGTTGTCCAGTGCGTCGACCACACCGTCGTTGTCGTCGTCAGAGTCGCAGGCATCGCCGATGCCGTCGCCGTCGGTGTCAGTCTGGTTAGGATTGGCGGTCCAGGGGCAGTTGTCCGTAGCATCCACAATGCCATCGCCGTCGCTGTCATCGCAGACGTCACCAATGCCGTCGCCATCCTCATCTTCCTGGCCTGGATTCACGATGAGGGGGCAATTGTCAATGCCGTCCGGTACGCCGTCATCGTCGTCGTCAGGGTCACAGGCGTCGCCCAAGCCGTCGCCATCGGTGTCAGTCTGGTCGGGGTTGGGTACCAGGGGGCAGTTATCAACGATGTCCAAGATGCCGTCGCCATCGTCATCGTCGCAGACGTCGCCGACGCCATCACCATCGGTGTCGGCCTGGTCGGGGTTAGGTGTGAGGGGGCAATTGTCGAGAGAATCGGGGACGGTATCGTTGTCGTCGTCGTCGTCGCAGAGGTCGCCGACGCCATCACCATCGGTGTCGGTCTGGTCGGGGTTAGGGATGTTGGGGCAGTTATCACAGGCGTCACCCGGGCCGTCGGCGTCGGTGTCTTCCTGGCCTGGGTTGGGGGTGTTGGGGCAATTGTCGGAGCCGGTGCAGGATGGGTCGACCACGCCGGGGTCGCATACGCCATCGTTGTCGGCATCCGGGTCGCAGGCATCGCCGATGCCGTCGCCGTCGGCGTCTTCCTGGCCTGGGTTGGGGGTGTTGAGGCAGTTGTCGGAGCCGGAGCAGGCGGAGGGGCCGTTGCTGGGGGCGCCTGGGTCGCAGATGCCGTCGGCGTCAGCGTCGACCTGGGCGTCAGAGCAGCCGTTGGCGTCGACGGGGTCAGTGGGAGCGGTGTTGGGGCAGAGGTCGCTCACGTCCTCCACCCCGTCGTTGTCGTCGTCGTCATCACAGGCATCGCCGAGGCCGTCGCCGTCGAAGTCTTCCTGGCCTGGGTTGGGAGTGTTGGGGCAGTTGTCGGAGGTATCGGGGACGGTGTCGTTGTCGTCGTCGGTATCACAGGCGTCGCCGAAGCCGTCGGCGTCGGCGTCTTCCTGGCCTGGGTTGGGAGTATTGGGGCAGTTGTCGGAGCCGGAGCAGGCGGAGGGGCCGCTGCTGGGGGCGCCTGGGTCGCAGATGCCGTCGGCGTCAGCGTCGACCTGGGCGTCAGAGCAGCCGTTGGGGTCGACGGGATCGGCGGGTGTGGTGTTGGGGCAGAGGTCGAGAGAATCGGGGACGGTGTCGTTGTCGTCGTCGGTATCGCAGGCGTCGCCGATGCCATCGATGTCGAAGTCTTCCTGGCCTGAGTTGGGTGTATTGGGACAGTTGTCGGAGCCGGAGCAGGCGGAGGGGCCGCTGCTGGGGGCGCCTGGGTTGCAGATGCCGTCGGCGTCAGCGTCGACCTGGGCGTCGGAGCAGCCGTTGGGGTCGACGGGGTCGGCGGGTGCGGTGTTGGGGCAGAGGTCGGAGGTATCGGGGACGGTGTCGTTGTCGTTGTCGGTATCGCAGGCGTCGCCGATGCCATCGGCGTCGAAGTCTTCCTGGCCTGGGTTGGGAGTGTTGGGGCAGTTGTCGGAGCCGGAGCAGTTGGAGGGGCCGCTGCTGGGGGCGCCTGGGTCGCAGATGCCGTCGGCGTCAGCGTCGACCTGGGCGTCGGAGCAGCCGTTGGGGTCGACGGGGTCGGCGGGTGCGGTGTTGGGGCAGAGGTCGGAGGTATCGGGGACGGTGTCGTTGTCGTCGTCAGAGTCGCAGGCATCGCCGATGCCGTCGCCGTCGGTGTCTAGCTGGTCGGGGTTGGCGACGAGGGGGCAGTTGTCGTCAGCATCGACAACGCCGTCGCCGTCGGAGTCATCGCAGGCATCGCCCACGCCGTCGCCGTCGGAGTCGGTCTGGTCGGGGTTAGGTGTAAGGGGACAATTGTCGAGAGAATCGGGGACGGTATCGTTGTCGTCGTCGTCGTCGCAGAGGTCGCCGACGCCATCACCATCGGTGTCGGTCTGGTCGGCGTTGGGGGTGTTGGGGCAGTTGTCACAGGCGTCACCCGGGCCGTCGCCGTCGGTGTCTTCCTGGCCTGGATTGGGGGTGTTGGGGCAATTGTCGGAGCCGGTGCAGGATGGGTCGACCACGCCGGGGTCGCATACGCCGTCGCCGTCAACGTCGGGATCGCAGGCATCGCCGATGCCGTCGCCGTCGGCGTCTTCCTGGCCCGGGTTGGGGGTGTTGGGGCAGTTGTCGGAGCCAGTGCAAGATGGGTCGACGACGCCAGGGTCGCATATGCCATCGTTGTCGGCGTCGGGGTCGCAGGCGTCGCTAATGGTATCACCATCGCTGTCTGGCTGGTCGACGGCAATCTGGGCGTTGAACACGGGCCCGTCGAAATATCCGTCTCCGTTCGTGTCTCCAATGAGGTTGTTGTCCTTGTCTTTGAGCAAGGGCAGCTCGATCTCCAAGGGGCTGACGCCTGCTCCCACGGTGTAGAGCGTAATTCTGGCCAGGACGCCTGAGCCGGTATCTGCGGCCCCAGCGGTGAGTTCAGCGGCGCCGGCAGAGAAAGTGCCATCGCTATCGGGTGTGGCTTCGGAAGCGTTGAAGACGTTGCTATAGTCGTTGGCGGCCTGGAACATCTGAACGTCGATGGCACTGACGTTAATCACCGAGGGGTCGTAGTGTATGTAGGCCTCCCAAGCCAATAGGTCGACGACCTCTGTCACGAATAGGTCAACATCCAGCAGAATGGGCGAAGTTGCATCCAGGCACCACTCGCTTGACCCCAGTGAGGTGGCGGTATTAGCCGGCGACTGGCTGGGGTCGGCGTCGATGCCAATGGTGGTAACTATCTCCTCGCAGGCGTCGCCGATGCCGTTGCCATCGAAATCTTCCTGGCCTGGGTTGGGTGTATTGGGACAGTTGTCGCAAGCGTCGCCGACGCCGTCGAGGTCGGCATCCGCTTGGCCGGCGTTGGCGGTGGTGGGGCAATTGTCACAAACGTCGCCGACACCATCGAGGTCGGTGTCCGTTTGGTCGGTGTTGGGGATAAGGGGGCAGTTATCGGAGCCAGAGCAGGCGGAGGGTCCAGGACTCGGTGCGCCTGGGTCGCAGAAGCCGTCGGCGTCGGCGTCGACTTGGGCGTCGGAGCAGCCATTGTCGTCGACGGGATCGGCGGGTGCGGTGTTGGGGCAGAGGTCAGAGGTATCGGGAACGGTGTCGTTGTCGTCGTCATCATCGCAGGCGTCTCCTAGACCGTCGGAGTCGGCGTCCTCCTGGCCTGGGTTGGGTGTATTGGGACAGTTGTCGGAGCCGGAGCAGTTGGAGGGGCCGTTGCTGGGGGCGCCGGGGTCGCAGATGCCGTCGGCGTCGGCGTCGACCTGGGCGTCGGAGCAGCCGTTGGGGTCGACGGGGTCGGTGGGTGCGGTGCTGGGGCAGCTGTCGCAAGCATCGCCTACGCCGTCGAGGTCAGCATCGGCCTGGTCGGGGTTAGGGACCAGGGGGCAGTTGTCGCTTGAGTTGGGGACGGTGTCGTTGTCGCTGTCCCCTGGGCAGGCCTCACCCACGGCGATGAGCCCATGGTCAGCGGTCCTGTCGAGCATCAGGTCCTCGTCGACGTCCCCGTCGCCATCGTCGTCAGTGCCGTTGCCTGGGGCATCCCAGATCTTGTTGCCCGCGCTGTCAACGACGGTGGCCACGAATGTGGCGCTGTCGTTTAGACCAAGGCTGTAGATGCCGTTGGGTGCGCTGGGGCTCACGGTTATCGTGTAGCGGCCGAGGACACCACCAGCCTTGCCGTAGGGGTCGTTGGCGCCCCCCTCCTCGGCTCCCACCTTGTCGTCGAACACAAGGACGTCGTGGACCCCGGGAGAGGCAGGACTGCCGCTGTCGGGCGGCTCGGGCACGCTCTCGCCGGTGTTCATGCAGCCCAGCATGCCGGTGCAGCTGCCGACGGCCCTGGTGATGAGGTTGACCGCGGCAGCCGTATGTGACTGGGCGGTAAAGGTCAGATTGACGTCGTCAAACCCCATGAAATACTGGTAGCCCTTGATGTCGCTGAGGCCGACGTCGGTGGGAATGGCGTCTATCACCACGTCGAAGTCGACGGTTGAGCCCGCGGTTGTGCTGATACAGTTATCAATGGTGCCTACGGTGTGGTCATCGTTGGCAAAGGAGCCCGTGCCGTCTTTGGGGTCCATGTCTAGGGCCAGTGTGGTCACTGCCGAGGGGTTCGCTCGCGCTGGGCTGCCACCGGACTGCACTAGCCAGGCTCCTGCTATGGCCAGGGCCGGTGCAACTATTGCCAGCATTACGAGCATTGGTAGTTTTGTCATGCTCACACCTGAGGCTAGCACTTTGCCCGCCATGGCTTACATGACAGCAGCGTGAAAAACGGTAGAAAGCTGGTTAAAGAAGACCGCTCCATTTGCCTCCTCATCTCTCCTCCCTCCTTTAGCTCGCGCAAGTCCCCGGGGGCGTCTCTGACATGTCCTGCACGTTGCTGCCGGCCTCGGCGGCCAGAAGCTGCTCCACGTTGTTGCTAACGATGGTGAGGACGGCAGGGCCGTAGCTGAAGTAGACCTCGAAGGCGTTGATGTCCGTCACGTCGGTGATGAAGACGTCGATATCGAACGTCTCGCCGACGCCGTCGATGACGCGGCACCAGTCGATGGAGCCCAGGGAGGTGGCGCTGTTGCCGGTCGGGTCGGTATCGACGCCGATGGTGGTTGGGTTCTGGGCGTGGACGACCGTCCCCACCGCGCCTGCCATCCACTTCATCGGGCTAACCTCCCTCTCGGGTTATGTCTGCCTGCTTTTCCTAACGACCATGGTCAGGCGCAGATACTTCCCTCAATCCCTGAGGCTGTTGAAATACCCTCGTGGCCCGTTCATGGTTCGACAAGCTCACCACGAACGGAACTAGAAGCCCGCTCGCCCTGAGCCTGTCGAAGGGCCAATAGCTCGTTCCTCAACAGCCTCCCCTCTTCTTCCTCCCGCCCTTGGCGTGCGCCGTCAGACCGAGTCGGATCCGGTTACGGCTGGTGGACGATTATGTTCCGGAGCTGCTCCTCGCAGTCCGGGTCACCGTCGCCCACCTCCGGCGGGTCCTCATCGATCAGGCTGTCGCCGTCGTCGTCCACGCCGTTGACGGGATCCTCGTCGGCCGGCCCGGCACTCGCTGTCGATGGCTGAATCGGGCAGCCGATAGCGCGTCTTGAAGGCGAGGTCGCCTTCGCGGGGCCCGTGGTTTTGAAAGAGGCTGCCGCCGGAATAGGGGTTCCCGGACTGAGCGAAGACGGTGACGCCGTTTCCCGGGGCTGCTTCAACGGCCTCCAGGCAAAAGTAGAACTCCTTCCCTTTGGCCTGGGCAATCGCAGGGAAGCGAAAGGCGTAATAGGCATTGGGCTCCAAGTTGGCCGCCGCCACCTCCATCCGCACCAGGTCTTCGCCTACCGGAGACGCCTTAAGGTGGAAGACGATGGTGGCCGCGTTGCCCAGCCCCACATTGCCGAACATCACCTCCACCGCCGACAGGGCGTCGTGCCTTGAGCGGAACGTCTGGCCCACGACGTTCCCGCCCCCAATCTGCCCGGGGGAAAAGCCCAAGTCTAGCCTGGTCTGGTGTACGTCAACCTCCTCCACCGGCAGCGGGATCGCAGCCGCCGGCTGCCTTTCGTACACATGCATAGGGAAGGGATACGTGACGACCCGGACAGCTGCCACCTCTCGGTAGGAGTGCTTGAACCACGACTCGGTCTTGATCTGCCCGTTCCAGATGGAAAGCGCGGGGTTGAAAAGGATGTAGTCCGGTTCGTAGCACAGGTATGGCCAGAGATAATCGGCCTTGGCCAAGTGGTCTACCTGCGAGGGGGTCACTACTGCCAGGATGTCGATAGTCCGGCGGCCGGAGTAGAAGGAGATCTGGCCGATCTCCGCATAGGCCAGCGAGGCGTCCGGAGGGGTGTTATCCCGCAGCCATTTGCCGGTGGCAGTGTAGAGATCGTTGATGCCTTCCTGCCGGTCCTTGAAGCCGGTCAGATGATGGTGGCCCGTCCAGGCCGAGGCCACGGCGGTGCCCGCCACCAGGATGGCTCCAGCGATGGACACCAGCAGCAGCAGAGAGGCTTCCCGTTCTTGAGGCTGTGCGACGCGCAGCACCAACAATCTGCCCCGCTTCTCACGGGCGTAGGGGATGACAATCTTCAAGGCCATGGGGACCACTCCTACGGCCAAGCCGGCGACGATGCTGAGGCCGAGGCCCGGCGCGGCGGCGTACCACCAGTAGAAGTGGATCCCCAGTTGGGTATAAAAGAGAGCCTGGGCCAGGGGCCAGGCCAGCACCAGGAGCCAGCGACGGTCTCCAGTGGCCAGCACCAGGAGACCCAGCCCCAGCAGGGGCGCCGCCAGAAGGTACTTTTCGTCGCCGTCTAGCATGATGTTAGGGACCCAATCTCTCGCCCCTTCCAGGAAGGGTGCGAAGCCGGCTCCCGCTTTCACCTGGGCCTGCTTGGCGATGAAGGAGTTGGTGAGAGGAGAGCCGAAATAGACCCCTGAGAAGACCAGCCAGGGCGCCACTGACAAAAGGCCAGCAGACACAAAAGCTAAGGCGGCGCGGCGTCTGGTATAGAGGAGGTGGGCCAGGATGATGACGCCGGGGATGACGGCCTCCGTTCTGCACAGAGCCGCCATCGCCAGCAGAAAGGCCGGCAGGTACGTCCTACCGGTCAGGCATGTGTAGAAGGCGCCCAGGACCAGGGCCAGGAAAAGCGGGGTCTCGCTGCCAAAAGAATGGAATATGAGTGGATTGAAAAGGGAGAGGACAGCAACGGCGAACCCTACGGTCCGCCCCGATAGATGACCGCCCAGCAGATACAGAGTGGCGGCCATAGCAAAGAGGGAAGCCCCATTGATGAGGCTGGCGGCACCCGGATCCCGAGGCGCTCAGCAGCGAACCGGGCCATCTTCCGAATTTCGGCCCACCCTCGCTCCGAGAGGCGACGTTCCGGGTCCTCTGATTCGGGCTTGGCCTCAGCGTGCTGGCCGGAAGGGCCCTCTGCAGCGTGCTCCACCGCCCTCTGTGGAGGGAGAGCCAGCTTTCTTGTGGCCACTAAGAACTGCTTATGTGGATTCGGAAGGCTGTTGACGATCCGCAGTCTGAG
>Ga0209979_1005420_pt1 | contig 10049 bp, 6 predicted proteins | sample AnhtaG_FD_183114 | JGI IMG/M metagenome (GOLD analysis project Ga0209979, IMG submission 183114) | Deep subsurface microbial communities from Anholt, Denmark to uncover new lineages of life (NeLLi) - Anholt_01485 metaG (SPAdes) (version 2) | ecosystem: Environmental > Aquatic > Marine > Oceanic >... | reverse complement strand
GTCTGGAAACTTTGATTCGACCATTTAAATTGACCCCAATCTTAGATTGTTTTTATTACATCGTTCTTGCATAGCTTTTACCCACGTCCAATATCATTTGTCTATTTGGCGGGTCAACCGTTTCATCAGGGCAGGTTATGTTATAATCGGCTTAGACTAACAAAGGACGCTTTTTAAAAGCTAGTTTCAAAACATTCTGGGCAAGTTACATGGAAGAGGTTTATCATAGCTAGTCAGGAAGTCCGGCCATCCCCTGGTGCTGAACCAGGGTTTTTCTATGGTTATATCGTGGCTGTGGCTGCCCTGTGTATCATGGTGGCAGCTTGGGGCACATTTTTTACCTTCGGCGTCTTCCTCAAACCGGTGGTTACCGAGTTTGGCTGGACTAGAGGAACAACCTCAGGCGCCTTATCACTTTCCACGATTATGCATGGGTTGTTAGGTGTTGTCATGGGTAGACTTACCGATAGGCTCGGTCCGCGGATGGTGATGACGCTTTGTGGTTTCTTTTTGGGCTTGGGTTATTTGCTGATGTCACAGATCAGTGCTGTCTGGCAGCTATATCTGTTCTATGGGTTGATAATAGGCATGGGCATGAGTGGCGCCATCGTCCCGCTATTGTCAACTGTAGCCAGGTGGTTTACCAAGAGGAGGAGTATGATGACGGGCATTGTTATGACCGGCACAGGCATAGGCACATTGATTGCACCACCAGTGGCAAATCAGCTCATCTCTACTTATGGTTGGCGTGCGTCCTACATCATACTGGGCAGCGTGGTTTTAGTAGTTGTTATTTTGGCCGCCCAGTTTCTAAGGCGTGACCCAGCCCAGATGGGGCAAGTGCCCTACGGTGAAAGTGAAGGGAGAGAACAGGGATTGAAATTAGGGGCTGAGGGATTTTCCCTCAATGAGGCGGTTTACACCAGGCAATTCTGGCTGTTTATTGCCATGTCCTTTTGTTTGGCATTTTGTAACTTTACTGTCTTGGTACATATTACACCGCATGCTACCGACTTGGGAATTTCAGCCGCCAGTGCTGCCAACATTTTGGCTACTGTTGGCGGGCTGAGTATTGTTGGCAGGGTTGTACTGGGTAGTGCTGGTGATAGAATTGGAAACAGGCAGGTTTTTATTATTGGCTTTATTCTGATGTCGGCAGCTTTGCTCTGGCTGGTGCCAGCCACAGAGATATGGATGCTCTACCTGTTCGCTGCTGTCTATGGCTTTGCCTCCGCAGGTGGTGGTGCATCAGCATCGCCCCTGGTAGCAGGGCTTTTTGGATTGAGCTCACATGGTTTGATTCTTGGGGTGACGGGCCTAGGCAATACAACCGGAGGTGCTATTGGTTCCTTTCTGGCTGGTTATATATTTGATGTGACTGGTAGCTATCAGGTGGCTTTCTTAGTCTGTGCCGCTGTCGGTATTGTCGGTCTTGTATTAACTGTGCTCCTAAAACCAATCAGAGGTAAACGGAGGTAGACAAAGGCTGGGTGAGGGCGTATTCTTGCCCAACCTGAAAGATACAATTTAATTTGCGTCTCGTAGTATAATAGTGAAGTTAGTTGAGTTGGCTCTTTTACAACTGGGCAACAAACCATAAACTCAGGAAGGAGGATTACCAGATGGAATGGGGAATGGCAAACCGTATGGCACAATTAATCCAATCGGATGGGCATGCTCTGTTCTTGCCAGTAGACCATGGATATTTTCAGGGTCCCACCAGAAGATTGGAAGAACCGCGTAAAACTATTGAACCACTCCTGCCTTATGCTGATGCAATCTTCATTACCAGGGGCGTGTTACGCTCATCAGTAGACCCCGACAACACCAGACCAATTATTCTCAGGGTGTCTGGTGGCACTAGTATGGTGGGGAAAGACCTGGCTAACGAAGGAATTACCACCTCTATGGAGGAGGCTATCCGCCTTAACGCTTCGGCAGTAGGCATTTCTATCTTTGTTGGCAGTGACTATGAGAAGGAGTCTTTATTAAATCTATCAAAGCTTGTTGACGAGGGCGAAAGGTATGGCATACCAGTAATGGCAGTTACCGCTGTGGGTAAGGAGCTGGAAAAACGAGACGCCCGCTACCTCGCTCTATCCTCTCGCATTGCTGCTGAGTTGGGGGCACGTGTGGTGAAAACCTACTGGTGCGAGGACTTTGGAAGGGTAGCAAAGGGTTGTCCTGTTCCAGTGATTATGGCAGGTGGGCCCCAGGTTGATACCGAGCTTGAGGTGTTTGAGTTTATCTATGACGGCATGCAAAAGGGTGCTATAGGAGTAAATCTAGGAAGGAACATCTGGCAGAATGATTTTCCGGTGGCGATGATTAAGGCGATACGCGCCATCATTCACCAAGGGGCAACCGCCGAAGATGCTCAGGAAATATACAACCACGAGGTTGAGGAGTTGTATGTTAATTGTAAGGAGCAATTGAAAGCACTTGGCGTTCGGCTACAAGGGAGACATACAGGTGGGTTCGATGGACACTACAAGAAGAAGCACATACTAAGGGTGATTCCAATGGAGGATGCCCTAGGGAACCAATACCTTACCATTGACGTCAAAAAGGCAGATGACTCTTGGATAGGCGAAAAGCTAGTCAACGACAAGCAAACGCTCGACAAAGTCTTTGATGATTACATAAAGCCCATGATCGCTGAGTTAAGTCGAGAGAAATAGTGAGCGGCTGAAAGAGAAATAGAATGCGTGTTGCCATGTGGTATAACAACCGGGATGTGCGGATAGAGGAGATGCCTATCCCACAAATCGGTTCTGGTGAGCTGCTGGTGCGTGTAGAGGCTAGTGGCATCTGCGGTAGCGATGTCATGGAATGGTATCGCCTTGACCGGGCACCCCTGGTGCTAGGTCATGAGATTGGTGGGCAGATTGTGGCGGTGGGAGATGGGGTAGAGCGCTACAAAGAGGGTGACCGGGTATCAGCGGCTCATCATGTCCCGTGCAACACATGTCATTACTGCCTGAACGGTCATCACACCGTTTGCGACACCCTCCGCCGGACGAATTTTGACCCGGGTAGTTTTGCTGAATATATTCGGTTGCCAGCCATCAATGTTGACCGTGGAGTATTCCTGCTGCCCGACGAAGTATCTTATGAAGAAGCAACATTTATTGAACCGCTAGCTTGCGTCCTGCGCGGACAAAGGCTGGCACACATGAAACCGGGAAAGAGTGTGCTCGTCATTGGCAGTGGCATTGCCGGGCTGCTCCAAGTACAGCTAGCGCGCACTTTAGGGGCAAGTCGGGTGATAGCGACAGACATAAACGACTACCGGCTGGAGGCAGCACAGCGGTTCGGGGCTGATGCTACCATCCACGCTGAAGAGGACTCGCCCGCCCGCCTGCATCAGGTCAATCAAGGTCGTCTGGCTGACCTGGTGGTAGTGTGCACCGGTGCTGCACCAGCCATTGCCCAAGCCTTAAAGTCAGTAGAGCGTGGGGGCACTGTTCTCCTCTTCGCACCCACAAACGCCGGCGTTACTATTCCAATTTCAATAAACGAGCTTTTCTGGCGCAACGATATAACACTCACCACCTCCTATGCCGGCAGCCCTGCTGACTACCAGACAGCGCTGGAACTAATTCGGGCTGGCACTATCCCGGTGCGCCAAATGATCACCCATCGTCTGGGTCTGGCAGAGACAGGCTTAGGTTTCCAGCTCGTCGCCGATGCCCAGAATTCTATCAAGGTAATTATTGAGCCCCAGAGGAGGATTGAAAATGGCTGATGCTAAATATGATGTAGTTCTCATTGGCGGGGGGAATAAGGGTTTGGCACTAGCTATGTATCTAGCCAAATACGGGGGAATGAAGGTTGGTATTTTTGAGAGGAGGCATGAGCTTGGAGGGGGGTGGGGCTCGGCAGAGTTGCCTTTACCCGGCTTTCTCCACGATACCTACTCCAGCGCTCATGTAGGCGACTATTATCATGGGCCGCTTTGGGAAGATTTTCCTGATTGGGAGGAGAAAGGGGCAAAGTATATTGCTCCCACAGTGGCTAAAGGGTGCATCTTTAAGGAGGACCATAGCTGCCTTATCGTCTACAATGAGAAGGCTGACCCTAATCAAGAGCGAACAGCCAGGGAAATTGCCCGTTTTTCCGAAAGAGACGCCGAGACCTGGCTTCACTGGTGGAAGTTATGGAAGGAAGTAATTGAACCAGAATACATGAAATACCTGTGGAACCCAGCACCGCCACTGGGCACCCCCACCCACCTGGATAATGTACTGGCAAACCCCAAGGTTGCTATTGACCCCATCTGGAAACTCTACCCTGGTGAGCAGTTTTTCGACGATTGCTTTGACAGCCCGGAAATAAAGAACTACTGCTTGAAGGTAATGAGAGGGCATTCAGGACAGGCCCCGGACTATCCAACGGGTGGCGTTTTACTATTCCTTACTTCGTTTGAATTCACCAAGTATGGCTTCATCAAGGGGGGAGGGCACCAGCTAGCCCATGCCTCGATAAAGATAATTGCTGAGAACGGAGGAGAGTTCTTTACCCACAGTGAAGTTGACAAGGTAATCATCGAGAATGGCAAAGCCAAAGGCATCCGTCTGGCTGACGGCACTGAGGTAGAGGCTACTAAAGCGGTGGTCAGTGGTCTAGACCCGGCGACACTCTGCTTCAGATTGATAGGGGAGGAGTATCTGAGCGACAAAATCTGCCGTCGGGTGCGAAGTCTTGTGCACAATGTGGGTACTCTGTGCTGGAATGGGTGGGCAGTCCATGAGAAAGCCAACTGGATTGCAAACGACTGGAACCCTGATATAAGTGAGGCCTTCTCAGTCAACTTGATAAATAAGGACATGAAGCAAATCTCACGGGAGTATGCCTGGCGGCGCTTGGGAAAGTTCCCTCCACCGGAGGACACTCCTACTCTATTTATTTGTCAGTCAATGTTTGATGACACACGGGCACCTGAGGGCAAACACAAATATACTTCAGAAACCTTTGTTATTCCGGCTTATGCCATTAGTGAAAGGGAATGGCTGGAATATAAAAAGCAAAAGCCTATTGTGGAACAGGCCATCTGGCAGGAATATGCCCCTAACATGACCTGGGACAATATAATAGACTGTTATATACATTCTCCCTATGATACCCTGCAGTTGGCTAACTTCGCGCCTTCTGGCAGCGATATGATAATAGATGCCCTCCCCCATCAGGTCGGCAGTTGCCGACCTATCCCTGAGCTTGCTCAGCATAGAACACCGATAAAGAACCTTTACGCCACGGGAAGCGCCTGGCCGCCGAGGGGTTGTGCCGCTTCCTGGCAGGGCTATAATTGCTACAAGATTATGGCTGATGATTACGGTCTGAGGAAACCCTGGGAGGAAAAGGGGCGCCCTTATTAAGGTATTGAGGGATTTTTAAGAACAAGCCGGCGGTAGTAAGCAGCATTGACCCTCACCAGACCTTCCTGAAACTCATGGATAGGAAGGCGCTTAGCCAAGAATTTGTGGAGAAGATAGAGGGCTGGATGTGGGAGAAATGGAGTCTATTAACCGTTCACCTGGCCATAGAGGGTAGACCCAGCTTCACTGCTTTATTTTATTTTTTAACTTTCCTTTTCAAGTCGCAGCTTCTGGGCTATTAGTTATACTCCTTTGCTGGCTACAATTCCAGGCGCTAGCCGGGAATAACACCAATCGCATCTATCTCCATTAAAGTCTCTGGCCTGTGGAGAGGCGCTTCGACAACAGTGCTGGCTGGTGGCTCTCCTACTAAAGCAGGCGCATTGATTTGATAATACTCCAGTTCTGCTTTTCGGATGCGAGGACAATCGTCCATGTTCTTTAGGTATATGACCATCTTGACAATGTTCTCCATAGAACTTCCTGCTTGCTCCATGTACATCTTAATCTTGTCCATGGTTATTTTCATCTGATCTTCAAGAAGTTCCGACGCTTGCTTGAAAGTGCCTAAAGCCAGTCCAGCCGCACCGGAGCAGAAGATCAAGTTACCCACCACCGCCGACCTGGAGAACATAGGCTGCCCAGGAGCCACATGAGGATAAGCATACTTGATACCACCGTAATACGCTGGATATTTCTTCATTTCCCAGCCTGGTTTATTTTTTGAAACGATGCCGATTGCATCTATTTCTACCAAATACTCCGGTTTCTCAAGCTGGGCCTGGCAAACAGTGCTCGCCGGCGGGTCCTCTGCCAGAGATGGGGTATGTTTTTGATAATACTCTGATTCTATCTTTCGCATGATGGTATAATCATTGCCGATATCCTTGAAGTAGATAAGGGTCTTGATGACATTATTCAGAGAGCCCCCTGCCTGCTCCATATTCATCCTAACCCTGTCAAGGGCTATAACCATTTGCTCTTCAAAATTGTCTGTTTCAACCTCACCAGTAACTAAGGAGCGAGCATTGGCACCGGAGCAGAAGATCAAGTTACCCACCACCGCCGACCTGGAGAACATAGGCTGCCCAGGAGCCACATGAGGATAAGCCTGCTTGATACCACCGTAATACGCTGGATATGTCTTCATTTCCCAACCAGGCTCACCTCTAGAAACGACGCCAAGTGCATCTATTTGCACCAGATACTCCGGCGCCTCAAGATTCGTTATGATAACACTACTAGCTGGTGGTTCTTCCGCCAGGAGAGGAGCATACTTTTGATAGTACTCTAGCACTGCTTCTCGCACACGGGGGAGGTCCCCGATATTCTTAATGAGTATTGTATCCTTGATAATGTTATTCATAGAACCGCCGGCCTCTTCCACCACCACCCTGATGTTGTCAAGAGCTGAAAACACTTGCTCTTCAAGAGTACTTGCTTCCACCTTACCGGTATCAATAGACCGGGGAGACACTGCGGAGAGGAAAATCAGGTTGCCGACTACTACGGACCTAGAGTAGAAAGACTCCCCGGGAGCTATATGAGGATAAGCCTGTTTCACACCTCCATAATACGCTGGATATCTCTTCGTTTCCCAAACCACGTTAAGTACCTCCTTGATAATGGCTTAGCTATCCTGGCATCACACAGCTGTGTAAATTAGGTGGGAAAAAGTCGGCTAATTTTACTTTAGCTTCTCTTTTCGAGTCGCAGCTTCTGGGTTGATACCTTATTAACTTCAAAGGTCTTCGGGTCCAGCACCACACCATATATCTCCCGAGCACTCTCCAGAGACACGACCTCGTTCAACACATCCTTCCTTACACTGTCAACTTCCCTGTCCAGAGGGTCACCAACACCACACCCGCCCTGACAGTAACAGGCCAGCTTCTCACCCCTCCTCAGGACATAGAATGCCCCACCACCCTCCTCCTCTACCCCATTAGCACGGGTGAAAACCTGCCTGCTATAGTGAGGCGGTCTCCTGCCACCGGCTACCGCAGGGCCAGGCAAAGTCCTGTAATGCTCTCCCTGATGGCAGAGTGTCATCTCGTCAGCTTCTAAGATAAATGTGCTCTCCGCCCCTGTTCCCCCACGCCACCTACCTGCCCCACCTGAATCAGTAGTAAGCTCCCACTTCGTCCACAAAGCAGGATAAATAGACTCACATATCTCTATTTCAGGAAAGAAAAGTCCCCCAGCGCAGATTGGATTCTGACCCCCGTGCCAGCCATCTGTACCCCAAATAGCACCGGCACCATCGGCATTAGCCAGGAAATCAGGGGAGGCATAGCTTTCATTGCGCCTGGGGTCAACACCACTAAAAGCAAACGCAGCGTAGCCACCCCAGCCAGCAGGAGTCCTCTCCGGAACTACCTTCGCCAGTGAGTCCCACACCACCTCAATAATCTGCTTGGCAACATAGAGCGTGCACAGACCTACCGGTGCCGGATAGGTAGCATGAGCCAGCGTCCCCGGCTTAGTCCGAATCTCAATAGGTTTCATAACTCCTTCCGAGCGGTAAGCTATAGTCCTGCCTACAGAGGTCATCAAGGCAATAAATACACTGCTATAAGTATTAGCAATCGTGCTGTTCATGTAGTAAGATATCATCGGGTCAGACTGCCTAAGGTCAATCACCATATTACCGTCTTTCACCGTTGTGTTACAGCGTATGGCAACTGTAGGACCACTGCCCGGCATGCCATCACTGAAAGCCTCACCATAGTATGTCCCTTTGGGAATCTTGCTTATCTCTCCCCGCATCAGAAACTCGGTATAGCCATACAGGTCAACTAAAAAGTCCTCTATGGTTGGTGCACTCCACATATCCATTAACCCCAATAGTCGCCTCTCACCAACCCGGGCTGAACCAATCATCGACCACAGGTCACCCCGCTGAGATTCGGGAAAGCGGACATTAGCCAGAACAAAGTCAAATACATCCTTCCTTAGTTTACCCCCGTCAAATATCTTGATCGGGGGAATCCTTACCCCCTCGGCAAAGATGTCCAGGGCATTCGGATTATAGGCTCCAGATTGCCCACCACCTGTATCCATCTGATGAGCCCGGTTAACCGACCAGAACCAGAGCTTCCCCTGGTAAAAAACAGGCACCAATATCGTCCAGTCAGCTAGATGGTTACCAGCATCAAGGGTGTAAGGGTCATTGGTCAGTATGATATCCCCAGGGTTTATCTCATCACCAAAGTATTTTAGTGCCGCTTTAATGGCAAAGGGAGCAGCACAGATATGAATCGGGATATACTCGCTTAGAGTAACCAGATTACCCTCTCTATCAAATATCGCTGTGGAGAAGTCATGAGCGGCAAAATAAATGGGAGCCCGGGATGTCCGCTCCATAGTTATCCCCATCTCCAGGGTGAAATTCTTTATCGCAGAATATAGAATCTCAAAATCAGCAGGATGTGACCTGAATTTAAACTCGGCGCTGCTCACCTTTTTAACCTCCTCATTGTTACTCTGGTACTTGCATTATGAAATCACCATACTTGCCCACCTCTACTGTGTAGCTGGGAGGAACAACTATGGTAGTTGTTCTCTGTTCTATTATAGCTGGACCGCTGACAAAGTTGCCGTGCATCATGGCATCACCATCATAAATGGATGTAGAAGTAAAGCCACCGGCTTCTTCAAAGAAAACATCGCGTTTTCCTTTGAGGTGTTTACTAGCGTCCTTACCATCGAAAGGCTGTTCTTTGAGAGACGGCTTCACTACCCTGCCAAAGCCGGCCAGTCTTAAGTTTATTATCTCTGTTTCAACTATATCCCTGTAGGCATAGAGGGTCTCATGTCTTTCATGAAAACGGTCGACTACCTCAGCCAATTGGTCTGGCCCAAGCAAACCATCGGGCACATCTACCCCCACCTCGTGGAACTGGCCTACATACCTCATGTCCATAGACCTCTTGAAATACCTATCCTCCTTAGCTATTTTCTCTCTGTCCAGAGTATCATTGGCCGCCTTCTCTAATTCCTGATAAATTTTATTCACCTCGTCAAAGTCCAAGGTACTAGTCCTGATGGTTACCGTCCTAACATAGTCATGCCTTAAGTCAGAAATCACACCACCCATGGCACAGAAAACAGATGAAAGCCTAGGAACTATCACTTGACGGATCCTCAGAGCCTTTGCCAATGCTGCGGCATGCACCGGCCCGGCTCCTCCGGCGGCAACCATAGCATACCGTCTGGGGTCCTCGCCACGTCGGACTGAAACAGCCGAGATCGCATCAACCATGCCACCATTGAGAATCCTCACAATTGACCCGGCGGCTTCCATCAAGTCTATACCCAGAGAGTCAGCAATCTTTTCCTTAATTGCTTTCTGGGCGAGTTCAAGGCTGACTTTTATTTCCCCGCCAAGGTAATAGTCAGGGTTGAGATAACCAAGCGCCAGGTCAGCATCGGTGGAAGTGGGTTCCGTACCCCCTTTCATGTAACAAGCCGGCCCTGGTGTGGCACCAGCACTTTGTGGGCCAACATGCAGTGCCTTTCCCGGACCCAGCCAAGCAATACTGCCACCACCAGCACCAATTGTCCAGACATCCACCATCGGCAGCCTAATGCGATAAACACCAGCCACCTCAGTTTCATCTGTCATCCACGGCTTCCCACCCTTAATTAGAGTAACATCAAAGCTTGTGC
>Ga0209979_1005419_pt1 | contig 10050 bp, 7 predicted proteins | sample AnhtaG_FD_183114 | JGI IMG/M metagenome (GOLD analysis project Ga0209979, IMG submission 183114) | Deep subsurface microbial communities from Anholt, Denmark to uncover new lineages of life (NeLLi) - Anholt_01485 metaG (SPAdes) (version 2) | ecosystem: Environmental > Aquatic > Marine > Oceanic >... | reverse complement strand
TCGATACGCTTTTTCAACTTTGCGTTTTCCTCTTCCAACTGCTTTATATATGCGTCTTTGCCCATATAATTATTATCGGACAAAGAGAACTTTTGCTTCAGTTATTCAAAACACGGTGAACGCTTACTTATTTTGTATGAATGACCGAGTATCAATATCGCCTGCCTGTGCCGAGCCGTAGCTGTGTCTGAAAATGTTTTTGATTTATCAGTCGAAGGCTGTACAATTTCGTTGGCATTTAGTGTTTGGTTGCGGATTGTTGTTTACCAAATACGATTCGCTATTTGCTAATGACTCTGGAATTAATTGTGGCCTTTTTTGATGAGGAGGTTTTTATGCCAATATACTTATGTCGCCCGGATATCACCGAAAAGGAAATCGAGGCGGTATGTGCTGTGCTTCGTAGTCCCGATCTTTCACTTGGTCCCAGGCTGGCGGAATTTGAGAAGGCGTTCGCTAAGTACATCGGCAGAAAACGCGCTGTCGCTGTCAATAGCGGGACAAGTGGCTTGTTTTTGTCTATGTTGGCACTGGGAATTGGACCAGGCGATGAGGTCATTACTACGCCGTTTACTTTCGTTGCGTCGGCTACCACCATTATGATGGCCGGTGCCATACCCGTCTTTGTTGATATTGACCCGGTGAGTTTGAATATCGACGCCGCAAAAATCGAGTCAAAGATTACCGGCACGACAAAAGCTATTTTGCCCGTAGAGGTTTTCGCCAACCCGGCCGGTATCGATAAAGTCTGTAAAATTGCTCAAAGACACAATCTTGAGGTGATTGAAGACAGTTGTGAAGCGCTGGGCTCTGCCATCAATGGAAAAAAGGTTGGGGCGTTTGGCACTATGAGTGTATTTGCATTCTATCCAAACAAGCAGATAACCACCGGTGAGGGCGGAATGATTCTGACCGACAATGATGATTTGGCTGATATGTGTGTATCCCTTCGCAATCAGGGCAGGGCCAAAGATAGTGGTTGGCTGAGCCACGAGCGGCTGGGCTATAACTTCCGGCTCAGCGATATTAATTGCGCTCTTGGGATTGTACAGCTTTCGAGAATTGAAGAAATCAAAGCCAAACGCAAACAAGTCGCAAAATGGTACCAGGAAATGCTGGCCAACGATGACAGATTGACAGTGCCAACCGAGCCGGACAACTGCGATATAAGCTGGTTTGTGTTCGTGGTCCGGCTGGCAGATGATTTCACTTTACAGCAGCGAGACAAGGTTTTAGGGGCTATGAAGGATGCAAGCATTCAGGTCGGCAATTATTTTCCGCCTGTGCATTTGCAGCCGTTTATGGCCGAGCGATTCGGTTATAAGCAGGGCGATTTCCCCGTTACTGAGTCTGTGTGCAAAAGCACTATAGCTTTGCCGTTTTATAATAACCTGAGAAAGGATGAGGTTGCAATTGTCTGCAAAAAGCTAAAAGAGACTCTAAATAGAATTTTGCCGGCGGTTTGAGCAAAGCGATTTTTGGCTCATTTCCGTTAATGAAGGCAGCCATAAATAAAGGAGGTTGGCAGCCGACAAAAAATGCGTTGTGGGGCGGATTTTTGGGGAAATGATGCAGATAAATAGCATTATTCCGGATTTTATGCTTGACATATCTTCTTTTTTTTGTTAAATTTTAATTGAATAAGTTTGCACGGCTGTCGGGGGGGTGCGGCCGATAATAGTGTTTTCTTTGGAAGGGAGTGACTGTCTATGGGAGGCTGGAGAAGTAAAATCATATTTTTGCTGGTAGTCTATTTTGCCGGCTTTGCAACTGCAATCTATTGCCTGGCACCTGTGTCTGAAAATCAAGCGAATCAGGGTATCGAAAAAGGCCTCGTGTATTCGGCGTTCAAGTCGGACGAATTCGCACAATCTTTTAATGCCGGAATGCACAAGTGCATTGACGTTGCTAAGGATGCTGCCCAGCGCACGGGCAAATTTCTAAAGCACAAGCTTGATGAAAGGCAGGCTGACAGCTAAGCAGGGGGACCCCAGCAAATAAGCTGACTTTGGCACGTATTCTTAATTGCTAACGTATATGCGTTATCAAGGTTTGCAAAGGCCGGACGTATATGCCACATTCCTTGGCCGTGGGTCGCCAAGCCCGCGGCCAACTTTTTGCGCCGCAATAAAGCAGAGAAGAAGCTGGGCCGAATGAGCCCGGCCTGATGTGGTCGGTGTTGTCTATTTCTTTTTGAGTTTAATCAGGACCGGCTCGGGCGGCCGGAAGTTCTCCATATCCACCGGCTCAAGGGACACGTCTCTCATAACGTCTTCGTAGCCTGAGCAGGTCACGTGCAGCGTATACTCGCCAGGATTGGTCATGAAGAAGTGTCCCTGAGTTGACTTCTGCGTCGGCTCGATATACTCGGTGCCGGCTTCCAACCAGGACTCGGCCTCGCTGAGCATTGAACCATCTTCGCCGACAATCTGTATGGCCAAAAATGCAAGTTCCGAGGGCGTCAATACGGACGCATCTATATCAAGCGTCTTGTTCTCGCCATTGTTAAGGGTAAGGTTTATGTGTGACGTGGTACCCTCGTAGGGCCAGCGGGCGACGAAATACCGGCCAGCCGGCAGATGCTCGACCTTATAGGTCCCGTCGCTGTTTGGCTGGAGAATGCCGAATATTCTTTCGTCAAGGCTGACCATCACCAGAGGAATAACAGAATCAGTCTTGATTGCACCGCTGACAGTGGCGCTGCCTTTGGGAAGCTGCAGGGTAAACACGCCTTTTTCTTCCTCTTCTCTGATCTCAAGCCTCTCGCGTATCAGCGGATGGCCGGTGCGGTACACGGTGACGGTATAGTCTCCGGGTGGTATGTCCTGCACCGCGTAAAAACCTTTCCTGCCTTCAACCGGCGCAGCCTGGGCAATTACTTGACCGGTGATCTTCGCGCCCTTTTGGACCATGAGCTGGACGATATTCTCTAACTGCTCGTTGGGGTCAGCGGTTTTGACTTCGATGAGGAATTTGTCCGCAGTCTCGGTTGGTGAAATGACGCCGAGCTCTATATCTTCATTGTCAACGTCAATTGTCGTGACCCTGACCCGCCTGTTCAATTGGTCTGAAGTTTCGTAGTAGATGGCCCAAGTGCCCGGCGGCGGTCCCCAGAAGACAAATTCCCCATTAGCTTTGGTGTAAGCATTGCATTTATAGCTGCCTGCGAATTCATTGAGCACGTCGCCCAACAGAAGTTTGGTATTGGCCAAGGGCCGGCCATCAATCGTCATTCGCCCGGATATCTTCGGTTTGCCTCCCAAATCAACTCTGATTGTCTTGCCGTTGACGGGCAGGAAACTCCGGCGAACGACGCCTAAGCTGTTCCATTCCTGGCTTCTGCGCACGTAGCACATCTTCTCCGGCAGGCCTCGTACGCGATAGAAGCCATTGCTGTCCGTAATTACCGTAGCCAGTCTTCCCGCTTTCGCATCACCGCCGAACAAATCAGCCCTCTCCAAGAACAGCAACACATTGGGCTGTTTCTTTCCTTCGAAGTCGTATACGTAGCCTTCCACGTCTCCGCCTTTGGTGAGCACCACTTTTATTCCTTCATTGGTTTGGCTTTCAACCACCTCGATGTCTTTGACGACTGCCTGACAGTAGTCGGGATGAACCACCTTTATGGTCTCGCTGCCCGGCGACAGGTTCTTTAATAGAAATCGGCCGGCCACCGTCTTGACCGCACCCTCTTCGGACACGAACTGGCCGAACATACCGAATCTGTTTCCGCCGGCCTTGGACAGCGGTATGACTTTGGCGCCGTCAATGGGCTTGCCTTTTTCATCAAGAACGTTTCCCTTTATGTGACCGCCCGGGGCCAACTCGACGACCAGCGATTCGGGCTGCTGGGTGTCAATGTCCGCACTCAGGGCCGGCGCGAAGCCCTCGGCCATCACCTGTACCTGATACACGCCGGGTCCGGGCACCTCGATATTGAACCTGCCGTCGGCATTGAAGGACTGCTGCCACTTATCATCGTGAGAAGCGCCGCCGGACAACAGGAGAGACGACGACCTTTGCGCGCGGAGCTTAAATTGCTTGATCGGCTCATCGGTGCCGGCCTTGACCACATACCCTTCCAATACAGGCTTAACCTGATACGACAATTCAACATCGAGACCGCTGCCGGGCGCCTTGACATTTTCGATGGTTTTCTCTGCCAGCTTATGGCCTCTGAAAGTGAGTTGGTATGTTCCGGCCTCCAAACCATCCATCGTAAACGCGTAGATGTTGTTGTTTGGATCTTCGCGGTGCCTGCTGAGGTGCGCGCTGGCGTGGCCGCCGGTCGGAGAGTACGCCGAGATATTGACGTATTCGGGCTCTTCGCCGTCGGCAAAGCCGGTATAGGTGATGGTGCCGCGGATAGAAACGTAGGCCTCGGGGGATTTCCTCGGAACCGCGACAAACAACAATTCGTTGTCCTTTTGCGGCAACTCAGTATGCAGGGCCGCCGGCATACTATAGCCGCCGCCCGTTCTGGCGATGTGAATGTGGATAGTGTGTCGTCCAGGTTCCACATGGGCTATCGTGAAGTATCCGTTGGGGTCGATTTCATAGGTTGGTGGGTTATGATTACAATGCCACCAGTAGGGCCGGGCACTTACTTTCAGGCCTGCCGCCGGCACCCCGTCTAAATACTCGGCATAACCTTTTACGGCTACGCCTTTCTTCAGCACGATCTGGCGAAACTCAATGAGGTCCGGATTGTTCAGCTTGAGCAAGAGCCGCGCCGGTGCATAGTCGCTGCCGACAGCTTCCTTTTTGTCGCCCTGGCGGATGTAGTTGTATTGTATTGCCGTGATTACGTATTTGGTTTCAGCCGGCTCAATTTTTCCGAACGTCACCACACCGTCTTCATCGGTCGTCTGTGCCGGTCGGATAGCTCTGCCGTATTCACTGAGCAGCGAGCTTATGGCAACGGTTACGTTCTGGACAGGCTCATCGTCTTCATTTACGACCTGAATATCTGTCATACACGCCGGATTTAGCCGGAGGTGCTTCACGGTATTAACGTCTCTGCGCAACCAGACTCGCAGCATCTGGTCGTAATCTGCAAATCCCAGATACTCCTCTGACTTGACCTCGATTCTGTACTCGCCGTCTTCTTCTATCTTGTCAAAATGATAGAATCCGTTGGCGTCGGTTTTACAACGTTCGTGGTCCGGCCCACTAATGCTGATTTGCAAATCGCTGACTGGCTCGCCTGTTCTGGCATCAGTAACGATGCCGCTGAGGACACCTTTGGGAGTAAACTGTGCTTTCAGTGACTCGATTTTCTCATCCACACTCATGGTGGGGACAGGCTTAGAGCTTTCGGTTCGGCTCTTAATCGCGGCTATGGCTTCGAGGAATGGATTGTCAGCCTGGCGGCCGGACCACTCTTTGCTTAACGTCTCCAGTGCTTTGACCGCTCGCAAGTCACCAATTTTGGCCAGATAATTTGCCGCCAGAACCCTGCTCTCGTCGAACTGTGCCTCCGCGAGCATAGCCACCAGGCCGTCGATGTCGCCGGCGGCGAGCATCAGTTCGATATCCTCTAATTCATTTGCAAGTCTATCTGCGGCTAATTCTGTATCCGGCGTCAAATCATAATCGGGTTCGTACTCACGTCGTTCGATATCTTTTCGCGGCGCATCCGGGCCTACGAATTCCTTCTCCGGCTGCTCAACCGGGCCCGTGAAGAATTTAATCCCTATCAAGACCGCTATTAAGATTATTGCCGCCGCAACAGCTATTTTTGTGATTGGGCTTTTCATAATTATTTTCCAGACGCTTGTTTGCCGGGGCGCTTGTTTCGCCAGTGTGCGGAGGAGTTCCTGCTCGAGCTTGTCACGATGATTAGCATCGGGGGTGTCGTCGAAGGTGATAGAAGCGACGAAATCCTCAAATTGTCTTTCGTTATCTTTCATATTTCATGCCTCCTGCTGAGCAGAAGTGATTTTCTCCCGCAATTTAGCCAGTGCGCGTGCCAGTTGGCTGCGAACCGTGCCCGGACTGGAAGAGAGCACCTCGGCAATTTCGGCCAATCTCAAGTTCTCAAAGAAACGCAGGGTGATGATAGTCTGGTACCTCGGCTTCAAAGTGAGCATTGCCTGTTTCAAGACAGCCAGTCTTTCAGCCGACTCACCCGCCGAATCCTGGCAATCGGCAGCTTCGTTCCTTGCTCGCTGACCTGCGGCTCTTAGCAGGCCGTTACGACGAGCGGCCCGCCTTAAATGGTCATTGACGGCATTGGTTGCGATTTTATAGAGCCAGTTTCTGAACTGCCGCTCGTTGCCTTTGAAGTCTCTGAAATTTTCAACCACTTTGAAAAATACCTCGGAGGTAACATCTTCGGCAGCATGCCTCTGGAAAAGACGGTGCACGCAATAGCGAAATACCAAATCGTAGTGCCGGCGATACAGTTGGGCAAACACCGCAGGGTCGTTGCGCGCATCGGCTGTTGATTCGCCATCGTTTGCTGCCTGACTATTGTTATCCACGCTGATTTTTCTCTCCAAGGCAATTCTTGAGTTGATACCAGCTATCATCACTATTATAAATGCGCGCCGGATAAAAATGTGGCAAAAAAAAGCCGAAATGGTATTATTCTCTTTTCGTTCACGGCTGGCTTGCAGGACGAAAACTATGGACAAGCTATACGGTCTGATTTTTGATGTTGATGGTGTGATTGCCGATACCGAAGGCCCCACCGCCGAGGCGACAATCCAGGTCTTCGAGGATTTATTTGGCATAAAAGGTGTCAAGCCGGAGGATTTCGAGGCTGGTATCGGAAAGGGCGCCGAGGCGTATATAAAAGCTGCCGCCAAAGTCCACGGCCGGGAGCTGACCAACGAGCAACTCGCCCAGGCGGAAAAGATGCGCGAGCGAAACTTCGTCAGACTGCTGCAGCAGTCACCTTTGCCTGCCTTTCCCGGCGTGTTGGAACTGATGGAGGCGGCACTGGCCACAACAGATTTTAGATTAGCCATAGCCACGTCAAGCTCACGCGAAATGTCCGAAGTTGCCCTCAAGGGCGCGAAAATTCCGTACGATAGGATGGCCTACGTCACCGGCAGCGACGTCAAAAACAAGAAGCCCCACCCGGAAATATTTCTGCTCGCCGCCGAAAGCATGGGTATCACGCCGGCAAATTGTGTTGTAATAGAAGACTCTCCCGGCGGCGTCCAAGCCGCCAGGGCGGCCGGGACGAAGTGTATTGCTGTCACCAATACCACAACTCCGGAAAATCTTCGCGACGCTGACCTGGTTTGCAACTCCCTCGAACAGATAGACCTTGATACAATAATAAAGTTGGCTTCTGCTGAGTAGTTATCAGCCTCTCGCCTTAATCATCGTGTGTACCCGTGTTGGGTTTCAAGTCAGCGGGCATCGCATAATAGCCCGCTCTCTCTTCGACGGGCACGTGCTGGTACGAATCGTCCGTCCCCGGTGCTGTCGCTAAATGCTCCAGGTCATACAGCCGCCGCACGAGGTCACTGTAACTTAGCTCTTCACCGGTGGCCGCAGCTTGCGACATCAGCAAGGCTGAGAAAAAAGTAAATAGAATTGCAGCTCTTTTCATAATGCGATATCAGCCTTTCTTCACGCACTCTAAAGCCGACTCAACCATCGCTACGATATTTTCCTTTGGTGTCCCCGGTACTATGCTGTCGGAGGTGCTGAAGATGAACCTGTTATCGCCCCTCGTCTCTTCAAATATCTTCTGAACTTCCCTGCGGATTTCCTCTCTTGTGCCTTCCCTGAGAAGGTGGACCTGGTCAAAGTTGCCGACCATAATTACGCCGTCGCCGAGAGCATCGCGGGCGCTCTTTAAGCTGGTTATGTCTCCACCGGAACCAGACGTGGGCAAGGATTCAAGGGCCTGTCCGTCAAGCATTGTCCGATACACCTCCAGCAGGGAAGCGCACTGCCCGCAATTATGGAAAAGAACTTTGCTTCCGGCGGAAGCTAAGGCATCAATATACCGTTTTTCATAGGGGAAAATGTGTTCGAGGTAAAACTTGCTGCTCACCATTCCGCTGTTGGCCACGTTTCCAACCACTCGCATAACATCCCCTCCCGCTTTGGCAATCTCTTTACCCACCCTGATTACATCATCTGCGCAAAGCTCCATCAGCTCCTTGTAGAAATCAGGCCTTAAAATCGGGTCTGTGAACAGCTCTTCGAGCTTTCGCAGCCCATAGGCCGAATTAAAAACGCTGCTGGGCACGCGCGGCAGTACAATTCCTCTGTCACCCAGTCTTTCTGCTGCGGCCTCTATGTGACTAAAATCGCATGCAGGAATTCCAGGCCTGTATTTTTTAATTATCGGTAAATCTTCCGGCCCTTTAATAAGCGATTCGGTCCTGACGTTGCGCAACTTCATCCAGTCCTGGGAAGGCTCGCCGTGAAATTCCTCACCCTCAAGATTGAATGCTTCACTGAGCTGACCTTCTGGTGTTGTAATCGTATGAACAAGTCGTTTTCTATCCTCCGAGAACTCCCAGGTGTTTACCCAATCATCGGTGTTGCAATCAAAGGCAATCGGCTCGAATACATTCACACCAATTCTCAGCATTATGTCGATACCGAGAATCTCATGAAATCTTATAAGGTCGCCTATCGTATCGCTGGTTCTTTTACCTATCACGCAATTGGGCGGACCGTCTTCAATATCCGTATCCGTAATGAAAAGTGTGATGGGGGTTCTGTCGGGTGTGTTTCCGTTAAAAATATTTAGCATTCTCTCGCGAGACGTCATTTTTCACATCTTCCTGAACATATTTATTTCTTTCTGATAATCTTCAATCATGCATTCTTACAAAAAACGCATCTTGCCCCTGCCAATAAACAAAACTATTTATGTTTACCTGTCAAGAATAAACTTGCAAAATGGCGGAAGATGAATTTTAGGCTTGCAAGATTTCCGGCGGTAATGTTAGATTGTCTTCGGTTCGGATAGAGGTGAGATTTGCGCCCGTAGCTCAATTGGATAGAGTCGCGGACTTCGAATCCGAAGGTTGCAGGTTCGAGTCCTGCCGGGCGCGTTTTTGCAGCTTATTGGCTGTTAAACGCTTATGCTTAGCAGCCTTTTGCGTTGAACGTTCAAAATCGCCGATTTTCGCCGTAGTTCGTCAATTCAGTCATCAATTCGGACTGAAGCTGTAATACAAGAGTGACCAGGATCGCTTATCGAAAATTCCTTTGCCCTGGCGTGACGGCAAAGCGTTTTTTTCAGCCTTCGCAGAACATTGTTAACCAGATCGCTGTCAGGTTTCCATGTCCCCTCTGACCTACGCCGCCTTCACAAAAACACATGGGCTTCCTTCCTCACCTTCCGCTTGCAAATCGCACAACAATCCGATAGTCTCAGGTGCGGAGCCGGCAGTGGTTTTCGAGTGGAAATCTCTGCATTTTCGTCGGTTATGATACTAAAACTTGCTCGAAAAGATTCTCGGGCTCATAATACAGCTTGTTTTATGGATAATCTGACATTTCCCATTTAAACGGTTAGAGAACATAATTTTCTCCGTACGACCTCCCACAGCAAAAAGTTGAAGTAGGCGTAGAGGCGATGGGGGTGAAATTGGGTTTGATTGGGTTTGTTTTCCCCGCGTCTGTGAAGGCGTACATTTTCATAATGCTTTGTTATACTTGAGGTTACGTTCATTTGAGCGTCCGGCAAATTGGGTTTGTTTTGCATAATAGTTCGTAGTTCGTATATCGTATTTCGTATACCTGTGGCAGAGCTTTTGTATTTCGTATATCGTATCTCACGAAACAAGATTCGTAGTTTGTGGTTCGTTGTAACTTGTTAGTATGTAATTAGTTAGGTGGTTATTGCCGGTAGCTTTGATGAGTGCTTTGAATTTACTGTTCATTTTATCCGCCTTTTTTCCGCCTTTGCGTGTATCAATATAACTATATTCAGTTTAATAAGTATTATACAACACTACTGTCCCATTAACTTCTGAGTAAAGTGTTGTAAATTGATTAAATATAATAGGTTGTGAGAAAAAATGAGTGGGATCGATTTCAACTTGCCCTTAAATTTTGGCCAATATA
>Ga0209979_1005418_pt1 | contig 10051 bp, 8 predicted proteins | sample AnhtaG_FD_183114 | JGI IMG/M metagenome (GOLD analysis project Ga0209979, IMG submission 183114) | Deep subsurface microbial communities from Anholt, Denmark to uncover new lineages of life (NeLLi) - Anholt_01485 metaG (SPAdes) (version 2) | ecosystem: Environmental > Aquatic > Marine > Oceanic >... | reverse complement strand
AATGGAAGAAGTGGAGATACTGTCCGTCCAGCAGGTTATAATACGCCTGAACAAGGCGCCCCAGGGTATGAAGAAGCCAAAGAAAAACTTACAGAACTGATCTTAAACAAAACGGTAGACATTAAAAATTATCAGACTATAGATAGGGACAGACTGGTAGCGGACGTGTATTATAACGGTAAAAATCTTGCAGATTATTTTCCGGAATATCGGGTCTAAAACACCAAAACCCAACACAAACCGCATCCCAAAATCTCCTAACTACTGGGGAAGGGGAACGAGAAAAACAGAACCTTAGGTCTCTACAGAAATTTGGAAACCTTATGACTGAAGACAAAAACACCAACAAAATTAAAGAAACACTATCAAAAGTTATGACTGACAGAGTACGCAAATTTCTAGGAGAAGTATGCCAGTTAGAAGCCGAGGCAGCCAGTGAAGACTTTGACACTCTTATCGGTGTGGCATTTACTCATACTGACTTCCAGTCGCCGATAGAGGGTCTACTGTACATTGCTTTGCAATACATCTTTCGCGATTATCGAGAGAATCCTAGACTACATATTTCTCCTCAAGAGCAGATAGGCGAATACAGAGTGGATTTCTCGATTGAATTTTGGAGTACTGTACCTCAAATCCAAGGCGATGCAAAGGAATTAAAGAAAGAAACCTGTAACCGAGTTGTCATTGAATGTAATGGGCATGAATGGCACGAAAAAACAAAAGAACAAGCCAGACGAGACAAACAGAGAGATAGAATTCTACAATCAGCCGGGTTCAAAGTATTAAGATACACAGGCGCAGAAATATATGCGGATCCCCTAAAATGCGCTAGAGAAATATACAAAATTGTCACTGACCGCGAGAGTAACTATTAACCAAAGTCTCTATCAAAACGACACCACGTTTACAAGGACTTGTCAACCCCAGCAATTCCAACCCCAACACAAACCGTATCCCAAAATCTCAAGTCCTCCTAGATACTACGGAAAAGGGATAACCGCAAAATAAAAAACAAGTATTCACTGACACTTTTAGAGAAAAATCTCTCAAGGAGGTGACCTTCCCTATGGCTGATACGAAGCACGACAGAGAAGTAAAGCAACTTGCTAAAAAGTTGGGTGCAGAATATAACGCAGGAAAGGGAGTTGACATTATTACTCCTGAAATGGTAATTGAATATGAACCAGAGGCGGAAGGCCTTAGCTCTGGCATCCGGCAACTGCAGGGCTACAAAAAACGAAGATACCTAGGTGTACCCCCTAGTTTAGTCGAAAAAGCAATCGCACGAACCAAGAAGACAAAAGTTGGGGTTATCACGCCCAACGGCAGGATTAGAAAACCAGCTGGTAGGATCAAACGAGGAAAAAGGCGTTAGTTTTTGGTCTCTTTCTCTAACAGGAAAACACAGCTAAACCACACTTTGAAGACTTCGTCAAGCCCATCAATTCAATCAATTCACGGCTCAACACCACCAAACCCCAACACAAACCGCATCCCAAAATCTCAAGTCTTTCTAGGCAGTGGGGGGAAGGGATAAGAAAATAAAAACGTCTTCTATGCCGGCCCATAATTAGGAGAGTTTGAGATAAAAATTTGACTCAATTTCTAAAGTGTGATACCATACGAGCTGTCAAAAAGAAAGGGTCTTCAACAATGAGATTATTGTATTAAGTAACCTTATTGACTGAAGGAGGACTAATTTATGGACGGCGACGCAATTTAAAGACTAGACTCCACTTCCTCTATTGACGGAAGAACATTGCCTTTGCAAAAAGGGTGTGTTTTATATTCTTTTCAAATCGTCATTCATACGTTTCCAATTTTTATAAATTGTCTTCCTGCCAGTACGTTCACGTCTCCCTGGGATGTACCACTTATTTGCGTACCTATAAATAACATCCGAAATCGTTGGGAAGAATTCTTTTATTATACCTTCATCTATTAATTCCTTATTATACATTACTCCTAGTTCCTCAAAAAAATTCAACAAGTTTGTAACGTTAGCTTGTAAGGTCACGTTTTCCAGACTCTTTTTATCTTCTAGAGTTTTCCATTTCTCGGTTTCACTTACGTCGGGGTCCTCGAGCAATCTTATTGCTGCGGCTGCCATTAACCTAAAGCTTGGATCATTAAATCTTTTCATATATTCATAGGCTCGATTCTCTTTCGTCTGTCCCCTTATTACCTCGGTTTGCTCTCTTACCCTCTCAGCTTGCTCTCTTACCCTCTCAGCTTGTTCTTTCATTTCTATAACTTGGTCTTTTACCGCTCCAGCTTGTATGGCAATATAGACTAACGTTGCTGCTGCAATTATAGCAGCTAGTATGGTTGCTACACTTGTTCCTATACCCCAACCTGACAAAACTACCGGGTCCATTTCACCCTCCTCCACTTAAAAATTCCAAATTTTAAGATCTTCCAAGAGGAATCTATTATATACCCTGGGATATGTCAAGACTTCCAGCAATTCCACCTCGATAATACGCCTTCCGGATTTTCTTGTCAACTCCCACCACCACTTCTCTAACAATCTCATCCTCAAACCACCAAAAAACTTCCTTATCGTAGGCCTTGACCAACGGGGTACCATGGTGGTGGTCGCCGGCAGTAGTTCTGCGTTCAGTTAGAAATTATGGATGCCAAAGATAATCCTACCACTACTACCACCCCTACATTTCCACCACCTTCTCAACCTCATCAACAAGCTAATCAAGCTGGTCAACCGGCAATCAATCTCAAGCCAAAACCATTCTCCAAATTCATTAATTGGCAGGCGTTTAGGTCAGAAATATGAGGCTTTTATGTATCTGAAGTGCCCGTCCAGAATTTAGGTAAGTACCGCACAAGCTAAGAACCTTTTATGCTTTATTCCACGCTGTTGCGTCTGTCTTCTCACTTACTTCTGCTCTCTTCTTCTCTTTTCTTCAATGTCCCTAATGTTTCTCAATACCCTTTTTATCTGTGATTGAGCCCCTATCCGTTTAAATATCTCTAACGCCTCTTTATAATGCTTCAGGGCTTCATCAAGTTTACCTAAGTCATTGTATATTACACCTATGTTGTCAAGTTGATTTGCTATACCTTGCTCATATCCAATTCTTCTGTGAATCTCCAAGGCCTCTTTATAATGCTTCAGTGCCTCATCGGGCTTGCCAAGGTCATTGTATATAACACCTATGTTGCCAAGTTGAATCCCTATGCCTCGCTCGTGTCCAATCTTTCTATGAATCTTTAAAGCCTCTTGGTGATGCTTTAGGGCTTCATCAGGTTTACCAAGGCTCCTGTATATAACGCCTATGTTGCCAAGCTCACTCGCCATGCCTTGCTCGCATCCAATCTTTCTGTCAATCTCTAACGCCTGTTCGTAATGCTTCATTGCCTCATCAAGCTTGCCTAGCTGACAATATACATTGCCAGTGTTGACAAGATTAGTTACTATACCTCGTTCATGTTCAATTTTTCTGTTAACCCCTAGTGCCTCTTCGTGATACCTTAATGCCTCATTGAGTTTCCCTAGGTCGCTGTGTATAATGCCTATGTTACCAAGGGCCGCTCCTCTTCCTTTTAATCTCTTGCCTTTATCTTTTAATCTTTTAGATACGCTCAATGCCTCTCTGTAGTGCTTGTGCGCATCTTTTAGCTTAGATAATGCATAGTAACAATTACCTATAAGGACATTAGCAGCAACCTTGTTATCTTCTGTAGCCTCTGGGTGAGATAAGCATTCTTTATATTCTTCAATCGCTCCCTTAAATTTCGACTCTTTCTCGTGTTTTTGTCCCATACTAAAGAAATGTTCAAATAACGGGTTTTCTCCAAGACCATTTACGTAAGACATCGGAAGTCCTCTGCTATACAATATCTGTCTTTGTTGCCACCCGCGATAATACCTTTTTTCTCCAGCTTCCTTTTTTTCTTTCTTCTTTTCTTTTCTTACCCTATACACCCCAGCTAGACATATAAATACACAGACAACCCAGACTACCATTGCTGTCCTTCCGGTTATTCCTTGCACCGTAGATAAATATGTCCCAAGAACCAACGGACCCGCTATTAACACAATATTCAACCACAAATCCATTCTTATCTACCTACCTTACGTTAGTCACCGCCGGATATTTCTCCAATTTCGCAACATAACTGGCGTCTCGCATACACTCAATCTAACAGAGAAGGCTCACTAGTCAACCCTTCACCTACAAAACTTCCCAAAACCACACCACACTTTCCCTATTTTGTCAAGCTAGCCATCATCTCAGCTAGACCCCACAGCTAGTCTCAACACCCAACAGTCTAACCAGCCAACACCTAATCTCCTCCAACCTAACCAACCTAATCCTACCCACCACAATCCTAATCCTTCTTACACGCAACAATCGTCGCATAAGCCGGCCTGTTGTCGAAAGCTTGACCACTACCCAGATTTTATAATTTCATTATATAAGCTAGTTTGTAGTAGGGGGGAAGGTGGTCGCTCTCATCGGTCGTAGGATTCGAAACACCATAATCATTTATTGAGACAGACACGGATGCGGTATCACAATTATTGACATATCCATCGCGAGTTTCACAACCGGTGTTAGCTCCAGCCGATTCATTAAACAATTGACTTGGCATACGGGGTGCTGGTTCTGGCCACGTTACATTTGTAGTATGTGAATGTATGGGAACATCGGAGTAAGTATGGGAGTGGGTGGTTGCCCCACCGGTGCCGCCTGGGTCAACACCATCAGTCCATCCATAAATAAACTTATCCCTCAAATCAGGAGTACCATTTGTTCCATCACAAAGGTTCCAGCCAGACGGAATTGAAGCAAGTGTTCCTGACCACATTACGATTAAACCAGAGGGAATGCCAGCGTCAACATAATCAACAATCCCATTATTATCTAAATCTACTGAGACTCCTGAGGGGCTTAAAATCCAGCTTAATGGTAGATTAAATCTCCCAGAGGCCCTGACAAAGGTAGCAGTCAATCCCACACTAAGAATTATAGCCGCTATCACTATAATCAAACCGGGAAGAAAGACCAATGGCTTCTTTAACAAGTGGAGGACTTTGCTTTTGAGCACTTTCATAGATTTCTAAAGCCCAAATAAAAAACCACTGACTGCAAAGAGTCAGTGATTTAATAAATGGGCTTTTTGTATAATATAAAAAGAAAAATTAACCTTTGATTGGTAGGTCTGGTTTCTCTCTCTAAATCTCGGTTGGAAATTTGAGCTTGTTTCTTACTTCGGGCCATACTTTGAGAATTATCTCTCTCTCATTCATTATACCACACCAAAAAATAAAACCAACCAATGTCCTCACCCAAACCCCTTCACGCTTTTTGACACCCCACACCTTTCTGCTAAACTAACAACAATCTTCAAAAACTAAACTCTAAGGTCACTAAATGGAATCCACAAATATTACATTCAATCATCCTCTCCTTGGTGAGGTCAACCTAAGGTTTTTTACAGTTGCTGACTTTAAAAATGTCATAGACCTTTTTCGTCTCACGGATGATTATCTTTTCTGCTGCCGTGTCATTAAACAGCAAATTGTAAACCCAAAAGTCTCCCTTGCTGAGATCCGGAAGTGGAATCGACAAACTTTAATTGAAGTTGCTAGAGAATTTGCAAGGAGAGAAACAACCATCTCGCCTTACTTCCACAACACAGATGACCAGAATTTCTTTGCAGACTTTAAACATGCCTGTCAAAGTTATCATAAGGAATGGACTACAAGAATAACACGAATGTTAATACCTCCCGAGGTAATCAAAAATCTCACTGAATTTTCAAACAGAATCAGTACGGCCATCAAGGCCCATTATGAACCTATCCGCCTTGCCGCAGAATCATTTAAAAACTACTTCATTGATATACAACCAGCCATAGAGTCTACAGTTAAAGCTATAAAACATTTTACTAAACAGTATGCGCAAATATTTACTACGTTAGTTAAAGTTTGGGTAGAATTTGAAAAAAGATATAAAATCTCAAAAGAAGAAGCTGTGCAGATCCTAAAAACATATAAGTGGTGTATTAGCGGCTCATTCCCCACAACCTTTATCTTCAGTGTCGTTTCAGTAGGCAAAGAACCCGGTAACCATCGGAAGGAAATAAATCAACTGTTTATTGAATATTTTTCTCGAAATAACTTCCGAAATCTAAAAATGATGGTAGAAAGTTGGAAAAATAATCCGTTATTTTCCCCTCGTATCAAAATTATTAGGGATGCTTTAGCGATTTTTATGCACAGTGTGGATAGCCGCAGAAATTATTCCACAGTTGTTATCCCTCCACTCTTAGCTCAGATAGACGGAATATTTCACAAAATATTGGAAAAAAACAACATCAATATCAAAAAATTGAGTTACGAGCAGAAAAAGAACAAATTCTCTAAGATAGGCAGAAAAATCATAGATGAGGAATTACAAAAGCTTATAGAAGATATTTTCCTAAATGTTCTTTTTGAACGAGCTGAATACGGCGATATGACTGGTTATAGCTTTAACCGACACAAGATACTTCATGGAGAATACCTCAGATACGGACGCAAAGATAATGTCCTTAGAGCTTTCCTTATTCTTGATTTCCTATCTCATTTCTAATATCCTCAAAACCTCAACCACCAACCCAAACACCACAACCTAAAACACCACAACTCACCTCACCAACACCGAACCCCAAAAACCCCACAACCAAGCACTCTCTCACCTAAATCCCGTCCAATCCTCGGCGCCTGAGCGTTGTCCAACCTACGGTGCCTAGTCTCTCCGATATTCGGCACCTCAGCCGTCCAATCTTCGGTGCCTCTCACACTAAAAATAACAAAGTTCCGGTGGTTTTTTCCATCGAGATTTCTCATGTATCGCAGATCACATAGTTTTTAGTAAAACACTTGCTAAGACTTCTTCCTCAAGCGGTTGTCTATTTCTTATATAGCTGGTAAATACCTTTCTATTGATTCAACACCCGTTAAGGTTAAAGTTAAAGAGAATAATCCTAAGCTATTTATCAAAGATAAGTTTAATAAAAAGCAAATTCCTAAAGGTGATCCTAACTGTCGACTAGGAGTAATTATTGTTGACAAGGACAAGCCTTTTAAGAAACAGCAGTAGAACCAATAAAAATCATTAAGTTTACATAAAGCCAAAAGCAATGATGTTTAAAGCAACGACAATTACTCCCCCAATTAGAGTTATCTTGGCAGTAGCTACTTTTTTCTTATTTCCACCAGCCGCAAATTAAAGAATTCCTCCCACAACAATAACAATAAAACCAGCAATAAAGGCGATACCGGGAATCCAACTCGAGGTCTGATAAACTAGTGGTTGGGCTAAAGCTAGGATAGGAACTATCAACAAAATAATTACTATTCCTAAAATTACTGAAGGAACACATTTCTTTATCTTCATTTTTATCCACCTCCTTCCTCAAAACATCCCTCCAATACTCCTCTTTAAAACTAACACAGCCAAAACCAGCCCGTCAAGAACCTCCTTTTTGACACCCTTCCTTCCCCTGCTAAAATAGAGACAGTCTGCAAAATCGTTTCTCAAAGGAGGTGAAATAGAATGGTGGAGCATGTAGAAGGGCCGATGAAAAGAGAATTTTTTGTTGCACATTCATTTACTAAACAATACAAAGATGATCTGCGCAGAGCAGTCGAAGATGCATTATGTGGCCATCTCGATGGTCTTGAGCCCTACTATGCAGATACAGAAATCCGTGAAGGTCATATCTTTGTAAATAAAATTATCCCTAAAATAAAATCTACTGAATTTGGTATTTATGAGATATCTGAACAGAGCCCTAATGTTTTTTTGGAATTGGGTGCTGCTATAGCCCTTGGTATCACTTATTATATTCTCTGTAGAAAAGACACTAAAATTCCTGCTGATTTACAGGGACTTGGTAGAATCGAGTATGAAAGTTTTTCTGATTTAACCAAGCAACTAAAAGAAAAAGTGATAACTAACAAAACTAGAAAGCATCTAGGACATATAGAGGGGGAACATATACATATAAATTCAGAAGTTATATCGAAGGCAATAGATACTATTGGGGAAAAGTCACAAGAATTAAACTTGCAACGTGAGGTACTTAGAGTGGTAAATGAGGTGTATCCTGATTATATGAATTCGGAAACTTTGATGCAGAAAATAGGTATTCCTGTAGAAGAGAGGAAATTAGAGATCATTGTGGCCGAACTGGAGGAGCTTGGAGATGTTAAAGTAACGGCGCGAAGTTTTGATGACCGGATAGGAATGGTTAGAATAACAGCTAAGGGGAGAAAGAGAATATAAAGCTAGGGTAAAACTCTCCCCCTGACAAAAAAACTGGTCAAGATCCCTTATACACTAACCCCTACATCCCAAAAACACCCCGACCCGCACCTTAGCTCTAATAAGGCACGCTCCTTGGGCCAGGCAGACCATGTACCCTGCCGGGGCTAAGTCGGGTCCTTAATTTTACCCTCAAAACGGGCTTTTTAACCATCTAAATTGACAAATCCAGCAAAAGTTATATGTTAACACTTGTCTCGCATTAACAGCAGAACAGGAGGTCTCAATTCAAGGCAAATAAGTAAAGGGCTGCATCACCCAGACCAAACCCATAGTTATCACCTCGTTGCTGGTACCTTAACTCGCTCAAAGTGTAGTCACAGAAGCTCTCGACCAGACCACTCTACAGCTCAAAATACCCTAAAACCCCGACTACACCACATTTAGTCCATTCTGTCAACCTGATCAGTTAACCGGACCCCACTTTGCCAAGTTAGGCTAACAGTTAGACTAATCTCACGGAAACAAAGACTTCCTCAAAACAGGGCTATTTTTGACACCTCCTACTATTCCACTACAATAAAGTCAGGCTCTAATATTTTAGTATTATCATATCCGAGAAAAGCACCGGCAAAATGGAGGCTACGCATGTCTGAAACTGAAATCCTAGTTAGTGGTGGCGCTGATAAGGTAGGTAAAATTAAAATAGATCCTCAAAAAGTTAGAGGTGAAGACGCTTTATATCCTAGACTTTGCTTCCAAATAGATATAGAGGGATTCATACCCCACTTCGTCACTTACCAAACCTTAACTATTCTGCAATTGTCGGGAGATATCCATATTTTAAATCAAAAGAAAAAAAAGAAATTAGCTAATTTTCAATCCGATCTCTTTCGATTAAAACTAAATAAGGGTTCTCAAGCTCGTAAGCCCCTCACGATTGAAGTTCCTATCAATCGCCACCAGTTAGTCCAAATAGAAGAAGACAGAAAAGGAAACTTGCAAGTTGAAATGAATAATTTGCAAATGCTCATTTTTAAAAAGGAGGAAGATCCACCTCTTGAGATTGGCCATCTTGACCCTCTCAAATTTACTATATCTCGTTCCCATTGGGTAGAAGACATTCTTCCTGCTTTAGAATACGATAAGTTCAAATTGATTGAAGTCCCTATCCCAGAAAAAGCAATATCTGAAATTTTCAAGAAGGCCTTAGAAGAACTCGAACAAGCACAAAGATACTATAACAACGGTGAATATGACGAGGCAGTATCTCGCTGTCGAAAGGCTATCCAACAAATCCCAGATACTCTCTCTCGCAGCTCTAATGAAGGAGAAAAGGCTTCGATTCCCACTAAAGTAAAGCAGCGTCTAAGACAGCACTTACCAGAAAATATCTTATCCAATTCAAAAAGAGAAGCCCTTTCGACAATGATAATAGAGATCTGGAATCTTACAAGCATACCTCATCACGTTTCACCCCCTAAGTACTTCAATCGTTACGATGCAGAAACAGTTATAGGTACTACAACTTTTCTCTTATCCTATGTTGGCAAATTATTAAAAACTAAGGAGACTGTATCGTCGGCCTAATCTAAGCCCAATAGAAACCACATCCCAAAATCTCAATTCGTTCTAGGCACTAGGGGAAGTGAAGAAGGGACTCTACATCTATGTTGCATTTATGTCTATGTTTACCTTTCCCTAAAATCATATACAATTATTGCATGAAGCTAGCTTTCATTCAATCTCAACAGCAATTGCTGGGGCTC
>Ga0209979_1005417_pt1 | contig 10054 bp, 9 predicted proteins | sample AnhtaG_FD_183114 | JGI IMG/M metagenome (GOLD analysis project Ga0209979, IMG submission 183114) | Deep subsurface microbial communities from Anholt, Denmark to uncover new lineages of life (NeLLi) - Anholt_01485 metaG (SPAdes) (version 2) | ecosystem: Environmental > Aquatic > Marine > Oceanic >... | reverse complement strand
AAGGACCAAATCTTTTGAGCAGGCAGAAGCAGTTATAGAGGAGATACTCGCATTGCCATTTAATAAAGAGATGAAGAAGCATTATGAAAACAAAAAATAATGTCTGAAAACTGGATTTGGTATAAAGGAGGTGAAGAGATAGAAAATAAAAGATATTTAGTTCTGTTAGATAATTGGTTAGAAATAATATTAAAAGGAGGAATTTTAATGAAAAGGACAATTTTTTTGACGGTTTTCTTAACAATTTTTTTGACGGCTTTCTTGTTGATGGGTACTGTCGCATCATTTAGTGCAACAACAATTCGCTATTCAGTTTGGGGAGCCCCTACAGAGTTACCACCGTATCACGAGATAATAAAGGAATTTGAGGCAGAGAATCCTGATATCAAAGTGGAACTTATTAGTGCACCATGGTCTAGTTATTTCGACAAAATTCAAACAATGATGGCGGCAAATGATGCACCAGATGTCATGTTTTTGCATACAATTCCCAGTTGGGCAGCCAAAGGAGTTCTTCAGGATCTTTCGGCATTCATTCATGATTCGGACTTCCCGGTCGAAGCTTATAACCAGGAATTACTGAGCACCTTTTCCTATAAGGGAAAAATCTATGGATTCCCAAGAGATAACGATACTAGCGTTCTTTTCTATAATAAAGATTTATTCGATGAGGCAGGAGTAACTTATCCTGATTATTCTTGGAATTGGGAAAAACTTTTAGACGCCTCCCAAAAATTGACAAAGCGTGACAGTACGGGACGAACTATTCAATATGCTTTAGTACTTGAGAGAAATAAATGGCACTTGTGGATATATATGAACGAAGGAAAACTTGTGGATGATTTAGATAATCCTACCAAGTGCCTTCTTTATGAAAGAAAAGCTGTTGAGGCAATTGAATTTCTAAGGGATTTAGTTTTGGAATATAAGGTCATTCCATCTCCAGCAGGATTAGCCCAATTAGGTTCATCTGCAGAATTATTTGCTACTGGTAGGGTAGCTATGGTTATGAGTAATGCAGCTCAAGTTGCATCTTTTTTAACAAATGAAAATTTACATTTCGGTATTGCGCCACTACCTTATAGAACAAAAAGAGTAAACAGTCTTGGGGGTGCAGGTTTTGTAATGTACTCCAAGTCAAAACACAAAGAAGAAGCCTGGAAATTTATGCAATTTCTTTGTGGTCCCAAAGGGCAATCCATATTTGCAAAGAGTGGAGATGCCGTGCCTGCTATGAATACTACAGAGACTGCTAAGGCATTTGCAAGCAATCCTCCGAGTGAGCACGAAAGAAGAATATTTTTTACAGAGACTTCTTTTGGAATTAAGGATCCACAAATTCCCGGTTGGTATGATATATTTTCTAATTACATGATAAGGGAAATGGATTATGTCTGGACAGGGCAGAAAAGTGTCGTTGATGTACTCGGGTATATGAGTGAAGAAGTAACGAAGAGGATTCAAGAAGTAGGGATTTGGTGATTCTTTTAAAAAGCACAGTGGATTTTTTCCACTGTGCTTTTATAAGAGGAGGTTATTATGAAAAAGCTCAAAGTATTTGATGTTCATATTCACTTTTGCCCACTTGAAGAAAACTACGATAAGGCTATTGAAGGGCTCTTTAAGTATTCGGAACAGTGTAATGTAGTAAAAATGTGCTTGATATCTGATCTGGGTAAAGAACGCATTGTGGAAAAAGTATTTAAACAATATCCGGAAAAATTTATTGGTTATGCTCACCCAAACCTTGATTTGGATGAACCGCGAGTAATAAAAGCTTATTACGAAAGGGGGTTTAAAGGGTTAAAGGTTATAAATACAGAAAGGAACTACGATGATCCGAAATACTTCAAGTTTTATGAATTAGCAGAACAACTTGCCATGGTTGTACTTTTTCATACTGGTGTTATAGGTGGGGCTTATGATTATTTATTGAATGAAAAAAGTTCTTTGGTTGAAGAAATGAAGGGAAAAAACAAGCAAACTAATAATAAGAAAAAAAAGAAATCATCTTCTGCAAGAATGAGATCAATTTTCCTTGATACTATAGCAATTAACTTTCCGGATTTAAAAATGATTGGAGCACATTTAGGGTGGCCTGAGTACATGATGTCATGCGCCATAGCACGTTGGAGAAAAAATCTTTATTTTGATATATCAGGTGGTGAAGTAGTGCGCAGGCATATTATAGAAGGAGGATATATAAGCAAGGAGATTTCTACTGGAAAACTTGTTTTTGGAACTGATAGTTCTATCGATAAAATGCCTATTCGTATTTCAAATTGGTATTATTCATTACGTTCTATTGGACTTTCAGATGTGGAAATTGAAAAGATATTTTATTTTAATGCAACTAAAATATTTGGAATTGGAGATAGTAAATAGCATGAAAATTACAATGAAGAAAAAGGAAGCTTTGAGCGCCTGGGCTTTCTTAATGCCGAGTTTAGTGGGATTTGTAATTTTCGTTTTTGGTGCCACTATAGTATCATTATTAATTAGCTTTTTTGATTGGGACATGCTAACTCCTGCAAAGTTTGTAGGCTTGGGAAATTATCTAAAACTTTTAAAAAGTGATAGTTTTTTTTTGGTTTTAAGAAATACAGTAATCTTTGTTATCGGAACTGTCCCTACGAGAGTGATTTTTAGTTTGTTACTTGCACTTATACTTGTTAAAAAGATTCCCGGTCGTGCCTTTTTTAGATCTGCCATATTTTTACCAGTTGCCGCTTCTACAGTGGCAGTTGCTATGATATGGAGATGGATATTTAATGCAGATTTTGGATTGTTGAATGATTTTCTTTATAGAATAGGGATATCACAACTTCCACAATGGTTAATAAATCCTAATTGGGCTTTGATGGCATTGATTATATTTAGTGTTTGGAAAGATGTAGGATTTTCAACGGTACTATTCATAGCAGGATTGGAGGGAATTCCAGATACATTGTATGAAGCGGGGGAGATAGATGGAGCGTCAAGTTGGATTAAATTCTGGAAGATTACCCTTCCATTATTATCACCTACAACATTTTTTGTTGTGGTTATAAATTTAATAGGTTCTTTTCAGGTTTTCGATCAAGCTTATGTGTTAACTGGCGGTGGGCCTGCAAATGCAACAACTACGATTGTTTACTACATCTACAGTTATGCATTTCAGCGGTTTCAAATGGGTTATGCTTGTTCAGCAGCATGGATCTTGTTTGCGATCATATTTGTTATTACAATAATACAGTTTAAAAACCAGAAAAAGTGGGTGTATTATATATGATAAAGAGATCGATATTGACTAAGAGTATTTCTATTTTTTTTAAGTCTATAAAAAATAAAAAAATTTCTGGTAATATCTTCAGTCTACGTAGATTAAAAATGTCAAAGATTGTATTGTTTATTATAATGTGTTTTGTTGCACTATTTATGCTGGTTCCGTTTTTTTGGTCATTTTCAACATCCGTAAAGACAGCAGGGGAAGTTTTTGAATATCCTCCTAAATGGATTCCTCAGTCTATTCATTGGGAAAATTATTCTCAGGTATGGGAAGTAGCCCCTTTTGGCCAATATTTATTAAACAGTACAGTTGTTTCAGTAATGGTAACCATTCTTACTTTGCTTACAGCCTCGTTAGCAGCTTATGCTTTTGCACGTTTGAAATTTCGAGGACGTGATTTTATATTTATGCTTTATTTAGGAACTATGATGATTCCTAATCAAGTAACCATGATCCCAAATTTCATCTTTATAAAATTATTAGGATGGACTGATACCTATACAGGATTAATTCTCCCTAACGTTTTTACTGCTCTTGGAGTATTTTTATTAAGACAATTTTTTATGACTATTCCAAAAGAATATGAAGATGCTGCAAAAATTGACGGGGCTTCTAGATTTCATATATATTTACATGTCATATTACCCTTATCCATACCGGCACTTTCGACATTAGCTGTATTTACTTTTGTATTTCAATGGAATAATCTTATGTGGCCTTTAATTGTGGTTAATAAGGATATTATGAAAACTCTTACTCTTGGACTTGCGACCTTTCAAGGAATGTATAGTACAAATTGGAGTCTTCTTATGGCTGCTGCAGTTATGGGAATTATTCCTTCTTTTGCCATCTTTGTTTTAGGTCAAAAATATTTAATTAAAGGAATAACATTATCTGGGATAAAAGGTTGATAGAATTGACTTAAGTAAATTAAAATTTGCTTAGTAGATATAGTTGTTTCCTGTCTTTAAGTAGATAAAGATTTGGTTAGAAACTTTTGCTGAAATAATATATAAAGAAAAGAAATATTGGAAGAAAAAGAATTTTTAAATAAAATAAGAAAATAATTAAAAATATTTATAATAATATTGCATAGAATATTATATAAAAGGAAATTGATTCTAAAGTTTTAAATTCAAGATAATATAGGAAGAGAGAAGGGTATAATGAGAATAAGGAATTTTAACGAAGGATTAGTTTTAAAGACTATTGAGGAAAATGGTTCTATTTCAAGAGCAGATGTTGGTAAGATAGTAGGATTAACCCCTCCCACTATCTCTGCTATTGTTAAGGATTTAATTGAAAGAGATATAGTTCAGGAAATTGGAAAGGGAGCTTCTTCGGGTGGAAAAAAACCAATATTATTAAAAATAAATTCAAAAATAGCTTATATGATTGCAGTGGACTTAGGAGGAGAAAATGGAATAAGAGTGGCTTTGATGGATTTATCTTACCATATTATTAAAGAGAAGTTTGGACCGAAGATAGAGTTTTTAAATGGTAAGAAATTTAAAAATGCTTTAAGTGTTATATTGACAGATTTTATAAGAGAGATGAATATTCCCAAGGGAAAGATATTAGGGATATGTATTGGCGTACCAGGAATCATAGATTATAAATTAAAAAAAGTGACTGTAGCTCCTTGTTTAAATTGGGAAATATCTTTGGAGGATTTAAACTTAAGAGAAATTGGAATATCAATTACTATTGAGAACGATGTCAATCTTATGGCTTTAGGTGAAAAAACTAAAGGAATAGCTCAAAAAATTAAGAATTTTGTATTTGTGGGAGAAAGAACTGGAATAGGCGCAGGTATTATAATTAATAGAAAGCTTTATAAAGGCGCGAATAACGCTGCCGGTGAGGTAGGATATCTATTAATTGACCCTGAATATGCTCCTAAAAGCACCAGAGATTATGGTTGTTTAGAAAAATTAGCCAGTTATAAAGTTATTGTAGATAAGGCAAGGGAAAAGACGGGCGAGAACATTAGGGTTATAGATGTCTTTAAAATGGCGGCTGAGGGAGATAGTATTGCCTTGAGAATTGTAAAAGAAGCATTAAGGTTTCTTGCTTATGGTATTGGGAATATCTCCTGTGTGCTTGATCCGGAGTTAGTGATTATCGGAGGTGGGATTTCAATTTTACCACCAAGGTTTTTAGAGGAAATAAAGAAGAATATCAGGGGAATAATCCCCTTTGTTCCCAAGATTGAATTTTCTAAGTTAGGAGAGGATGGAGTTTTAATTGGTGCAGCAGCAAAGGTGCTTGAACCTTTAAAAAGAAGGGGGCTTATGGTTGTTAAGTAGTAAACACCTTTATGATGAGTTAAATATAAATTTATTTTAATCTATTGGAGCGACTTATGAAAAAAAATGCAATTATTGGGCAATTTGGCGGACCTACCTCAGTTATTAATTCGAGTCTTTGCGGTCTTATTCAAAAAGGTTTCAAATCAGAAAAAATCGAAAGTGTTCTTGGTATGAGATTTGGAATTAAAGGATTTATGAAAGATAAAATTTTTGACTTGGGTAAAGAAAATCCTCAAGTAATTGAAGGGTTACGTCAAACCCCTTCCTCTGCTTTGGGCTCATGCAGACATATATTAAAAGATGAAGATTTCCCACTTATAATGAAACAACTTAAAAAGTATAATATCCGTTATTTTTTTCTTATTGGCGGCAATGGTTCAATGGATACTATTCGGAGAATAGAAAAATACTGCAGCGAAAATAATTATAAATTAAATGGAATTGGAATTCCTAAGACAGTGGATAATGATCTTTGTGGTACTGACCATGCACCAGGCTTTGCCTCTGCAGCGAGATATGTTTGTCTTTCAGTCCAGCAAGCAGGCAGACTTGCCCGAGATATGCAAAGCGTAGATAAGTATGTTATTTTACAAACTGTGGGCAGAAACACAGGGTGGTTGGCTGCATCAGCAGCATTGGCTAAAAAAAAGGCAGCCGATGCTCCCCATCTTATTTATATACCGGAAAGGCCTTTATCTAGAAAAAGATTTATATCAAACATAAAAGAATGTATCAAAAAATATGGTTGGGTTTCAATTGTGTGTGGCGAAGGTATCCTTTGGAAGGACGGGACTCCTGTAGCAAGCCTCCAGGTACAGGATAATTTTTCCAATATTGAATTTGGTGCAATGGGTGGAGGGAGTGCAGCATTAAATCTACATAAAATAATTAACCAAGAAACAAAATACAGGGGAGAATTTCAAATAACTGAATCTCTTTCCATGTGTGCTATAGACAGAGCAAGTAAAGTTGATCTGGAAGAAGCGTATGCTTGTGGAGTTAAGGCAATAAAATTAGCTGAAGAAGGTGTTTCGGGTGTTATGGTTTCGATCCATCGAGTCAGTTCTTCTCCCTACAAAGTTGAATTAAAAACTGTTTCTCTTGATGAAGTTGCTTTACATATAAAACCGATGGATGATAAATATATAAATGCTCAAGGAAATTTTGTAACTGACGAATATATAAAATACATCAAACCATTAGTTGGAGAACTCCCCAGCTATAGTGAATTAAATTTTATAAAAAGTGAATAGATGCTATTTACTAATATATTTACTAATAGGGGAATAGAAATGAATTTACGAGATAATAAATATAATAAATTTTTTTTGATCAAAGAGATGTTAGAGACAGGTGAAATAGTTAAGCGTCTTGATGTTAGAAAGATATTATCTTATGAAGAAGAAATAAAAAAAGAAAGGATATTTATTACTGGTGAAGGTTCATCCCGCATTTTTCCGGCAAAGAAGATTATGTATGAAGCCCGAAAGAAAGGTTATAAAGAAGATTTTTATACAGATTGTGCAGCTCAAGCGCTTGAGTATAAGCTTTTAGATAGTACAGTATTTGTAGCATCTAATTCCGGAAAAACAAAAGAAGATTTAGAATTAATTCAGAAATTAAAAAGACAAAATCATGATAATATTATTAGTATTGTAGCTAATGCCGGGACTCCAATAATGAATGAGGCTCATGCATCATATCTACTAACCTGCGGTAAAGAGAATGCAATTCCTGCCACAAAATCAGTGATAGAACAGGCACTTTTTTACGATTTATTATTTAGGAAATTGAATAATTTATCTTTACCTGATTTGAGCAAGCTGGGTAGATTAATAACTCAGGTTTTGGAGATGCATATTCCAGATGAGATTACAGAAACTTTAATTAACTCGAAAATTATTTACTTTGCGGGTAGAAATAATGGCGTGGCAGAAGAATTAACCCTTAAGGCAAACGAAATAGCCCGCAAGAAATCGGATTTTTTAGAAGGTACATATGTTTTTCACGGTATAGAAGAAGTTATGAATACAGATGAAATTGTTGTAATTCTTGATCCATTTAAAGATGAAGAGGAAAAATATAAGGATGTACTTATTAATGGTATAGGATTAAAAGTAATTGCAATTTCTACAAGAAAAACTATATTCCCTACTATTATAATCCCAGAATATGGTGATTTTACTAATTATATTGAAATTGCTGCTGGTTGGAATCTCCTGGTAGAAGTTGGAATAAATATGGGTATTGGCATGGACAAAACATTACGAGCCCGAAAAGTAGGTCATGAATTTTAATAAGCGAAGCAAATTAATAAATAGACACATCCCATTTTCTTTGTGACAGGGAAGTTAGTGTAAACTTTAGTGGGGTAGTTAGAAGAAAAATATTATATATTAATAATACTTTCTTTTGTTAGTAATAAGGCAGGGAACGGTTCTTTGTCGCATTACGCAAATAGGTATATAATTAAAAAAATTGGGTACAAGGAAATTATTATGCCTAGACAAAGAAGAAAATTGAGCAAAACCAGTACTTATCATATTATGCTCCGGGGAAATGAGAGAAAAAGCCTATTCCCAGAAGAAGAAGATTATGGGAAATTCCTGCAAATCTTGCCCGCCAAAGATAGAAGATATTTTTAAAAGTCAGAATAAATATTATAAGGATGATTTGATATTAAATCTAAAAAAGAAATCTAATTTATTCATCAGAGAGGGAGCTGAAATTTTAGGCATTATAGGTATTAATCGAGGTATAGTATCGAGGATTAAAGTGTGACAAAGAACCGTCCCCTAACTAACTATCATGAAAAAATGATTGACTTATTTATAATATATAGTATACTTATAAGTATAATACTTTAAAGTATATTATTTGGGGGCTATTATGTTTGTCAATAGAGTTGAGGAATTAAATTACTTAGAAAAATTACAGAAGGAACAGGATGCCCGCTTTATAATTATGTATGGGCGCAGAAGGATTGGGAAGACTGAATTGCTTAGACAATTTTCTAAAGATAAAAAACACCTCTTTTTTTCCTCAGATCTCTCTTCTGAGCAAGAACAGTTAAAACAATTTAGTGAAAAGATATTTCAGTTAACCGGAGAATCGTTTTTACAAACCCAGCCCTTTGGCTCATGGGAAGCTTTGTTAAAATATATCTTTGACCATTTAGTCTCAAAAATGCCTTTGATTATTATCGATGAGTTTCCCTATTTATGTATAAGTAATCCGGCACTCCCCTCTATCTTGCAGAAAATCTGGGATGAAAAAGGAAAAGAGAGTAATATTTTCCTTATCTTATGCGGCTCTTATATGAGCTTTATGGAAAAGGAAATCTTGGGAAGCAAGAGTCCTTTATTTGGCAGGCGTACTGGACAAATTGCCTTGCATCCACTATCTTTTAAAGACCTAAAGTTATTTTTCCCCCGCTATTCTGAAGAGGACAGGGTTTTTACCTATAGCATACTCGGCGGTACACCTGCATATCTCCAACGATTCAGCGACCATAAAACCATAGAGCAAAATGTAAAAGAGGAAATTTTAAACAAAAACGGTTTTCTTTTTAGTAAACCTCGTTTTTTATTAATAGAAGAATTGCGTGAGCCGGCTATATATTTCTCTATTTTAAAAGCAATTGCCTTTGGTAGGACCCGGTTAAATGAGATAGTACAGGAAACTGGGATTAGCGACCCACATAAAGTTAATAAATATCTTAGTGTTTTAAGAGAATTACATATAGTAAAAAGAGAAGTTCCAATTGCCGAAGATAAACCACATAAATCAAGAAAAGGCATTTATCTCTTTAATGATCCCTTTTTCCGTTTTTGGTTTAGATATGTTTTGCCCTACATGAGTTATCTCGAGGAGGGGGATCTTAATTATGTTTGGCAAGAAAAAATAACACCTTCTTTAAATAGTTTTACCGGGTTTATCTTTGAGGATATTTGTTTACAAAGATTGAAAAATCTAAATAGAAAAAATATGCTTCCTTTTAAAGCCAGAAGTATAGGGCGCTGGTGGAACAATAAAGAAGAGATTGATATTATAGCTTATGATAATCAACAATCTTTTATCTTTGGAGAATGTAAATGGAAAAATAAAAGTGTCGGTCTAAATGAGTTATATGATTTAGAAAGAAAAGCCGATAGTTTTTTTAATGTAAAACATAAATACTTTGCTTTATTTTCTAAGTCAGGTTTTAGTGAAGAATTAAAAAATCTATCTAGCCAAAGAAAAGATATTCTTCTTTTTGATTGACGGGAAAGAAAAAGTTACGTCAAGTTTCAACACTAATAATAGGATGTGTTGTCCCTATTTTATGAGCGAAAAAATTTATTAATTTGAGGAGAAAAATTATGACAGATAAAATCAAATTTGAGCATCTCGGCCTTTCTAAAAGGGTCTTAGATGCTATTTATAAGAAGGGTTTTGAAGAACCATCTCGCATTCAGGCCTTAACAATCCCCGT
>Ga0209979_1005416_pt1 | contig 10056 bp, 8 predicted proteins | sample AnhtaG_FD_183114 | JGI IMG/M metagenome (GOLD analysis project Ga0209979, IMG submission 183114) | Deep subsurface microbial communities from Anholt, Denmark to uncover new lineages of life (NeLLi) - Anholt_01485 metaG (SPAdes) (version 2) | ecosystem: Environmental > Aquatic > Marine > Oceanic >... | reverse complement strand
GGGCCCCAGAGGACACCGACGTTATCCACCTGCCGGAGCGACGCGTCCGCGAGGACGCCCTGCCCGAGAGCCTGGACTACCACGACACCGGCTGCGAGCTGGCCCCCCGCTGCCTGGACTGCCCCCTGCCACGCTGTCGCTACGACCAGCCGGGGGGCGCTCGACGCCTCCTCACCGAGAGCCGCGACGCCGAGATCGCCCGCCGCCGCGCCAGCGAGCGCATCCCCATCAACGCCCTGGCCCGCCAGTACGGCCTGTCCCGGCGCAGCGTCTTCCGCATCCTCAAGAAGGTCAACGGGCGGTCCTGATGCGCCTTCCGTACCCACTCAGCACCGCAGGAGGAGCCCCATGAACGGTATCACCCTTCCCCAGCAGATCGCCCGCATGGACGGCCCCAGGCTCCGCGCCTACGCCGAGAACCTGGCCTTCTACCAGGGCGAGCAGTGGCCCGGCCCGCCCCGCCGCCGGCAGCGGCGCCTCACCTTCAACTACGCCAAGGCCCTGGTCGATAAGACCGCCTCTTACCTCATGTCGGGCATGCACGTGGCCGTCGACCCCCAGGACGCCTCGCCCGAGGCCCACGAGCGCGCCCGCCGCGCCGAAAAGGCGCTCGCCGAGGTCTACGACCAGAATCAGCTCGACCAGCTCGACTTCGATACCGAGATCGATGCCGCCGTCCTCGGCGATGTCGCCTTCAAGGTCACCTGGGACACCGCCGAGCGCCGCGTCCGCGTCTCCGCCCCCGACGTCCAGGGCCTCTTCGTCTGGTGGCTGGCCGACGACATCACCCGCGTCTGGCGGGTGGCCAGCCGCTACATCCTCTCGCCGGAGGAGGCCGAGATGCTCTACGCCTACCGCCCCCCTAAGACGCGCTCCGCCCGCTCCCGCCGCATCGAGGTGGTGGAGGTGTGGACTGCCCAGGAGTTCGAGCTGTGGGTCGACGGCGTCCGTCTCGAGCAGAAGGCCAACCCCTACGGCTTCATCCCCTTCGTCATCTACCCCAACCTGCGCGAGCCCAAGAAGTTCTGGGGCGTCTCCGATATCCCGCCCATCTGTGAGTCCGTCCGCGAGCTCAACCGCGCCCTCTCCCAGCTCTCCATGATCCTGGAGCTCTCCGGAAACCCCATCGCCGTGCTGGAGAACGTCAGCGAGTCCTCCGACATCGCCGTCCAGCCCGGCGCGGTCTGGGAGCTGCCCGAGCGCGCCCGCGCCTACCTGCTCGACCTGCTCCAGGGCGGTGGCGTCAAGCTCCACGTCGACTACGTGGACCTCATCTACCGCACCCTGCACGACCTGGGCGAGTCGCCCCGCACCGCCTTCGGCACCAACCCCCAGGGGCTCTCGGGCGTGGCCCTCCAGGTGGAGATGGACCCGCTGATGAAGAAGGTGCAGCGCAAGCGGCTGATCCGCTCGGCGGCCTACCGCCGCCGTAACGAGCTCATCCTGCGCATCCTGGAGCAGCACACAGGGGTGAGCTATGCGCCCTACCGGACGCGAATTGTCTGGGGGCCGGTGGTGCCCCAGGACCGCAGCCGCCTGGTGGCCGACGAGCGGACCCTGGTGGCGGCGGGCATCCACTCGCGCCGTCGCGCCGCCGACGAGCTGGGTGTGGAGGACCCCGAGGAGGAGTTCCGTCGCTGGCGCGACGAGCAGGCCACCCTCTCCGAAAACGGCGCGAACCCGAGGGCGGCCGTGGGGAGGGAGTAGGGGGTTACTGTAAGGGAATGGCCTCGCCCTGGGCCAGGCGGTCCTCGACGTGGAGCCTAATGGCATCTCGAACGTTGTCCAGCGCCTCGTCGAGGGTGTCCCCCTGAGTGTAACAGCCCTGGAGGTCGGGACAGTAGGCGAAGTACCCGTCGTCGTCCTTTTCGATGACCACAGCGAATCGATATGCTCTCATGTGGGTATTCTACCACTTCTCATCGAGCAGGAAGCGCATGGACCCGTTCGTCAGCCAGTACGTCGGCGGCGTAGGTCAGGGCTGCCCGAACGTCCTCGGGGGCGATCTGGTACTCCTGGCAGACCTGCTCAACGGTCATGCCGCCGGCCAGGGAGCCGACCACCACCTCGACCGGAACCCGCGTTCCCCTGATGACCGGCTTGCCCGCAAGCACCCGCGGATCGATGACGATGCGCTTCTTCCAGTCCACGGCTGAGCTTCTCCTTCCAGCCTATTCTAGCACGTCGGCAGGGACGGCAGGCGCCGCTGGCGCGACGAGCAGGCCACCCTCTCCCCGAACGGCGCGAACCCGAGGGCAGCGGTGGGAAGGGAGTAGGGGGGCGCGAAAGCTAGCGCGAAGTGACGTACTCCAGCCAAGGCGGGCCGAGCAGCGCCTGTGGTGCGCCAGGCCCCAGCTCGGCTAGAAAGCGGCTCGCGATTGACTCCACCACGTAGCCCGTCAGGGGACGGAACAGCAGCTTCATGGCCCGGGCCTCTTTGAGGGGAAAGTATCGCGAACCGGACAGGACCACACATCGTTTGGTCCGAGTGAGGGCTACATAGAAGAGCCGTCGCTGTTCTTCGAGCGCCTCCTCCGCTTCCCTCTGCGACAGGCCATCCTCAATGAACGGAATGAGACCCTCGACACAGCCCGAGACCACAACCAGATCAGCCCCCAAGCCCTTCGACTTATGCAGGCTCATAATCCTCACTGAATCGCTTTCGATGGGTGGCTCTGGCTGCGTGATGGCTACACGCAGCTGCTCCCGCAGGGCGGCAGGGTCCAGGGCCCCCTCGGCTTCACCAACAACCGCGCGCGCAATCTGCCGAAGTTCATCGAGATCTGAATCGCCCGCGGGCAGCCATGCTTCAACAAGGTCTTCAGCATCTAAGCCGTCGAGCGCTTCTAGCTCGTGACGCAGCGCCTCGAACCGGGCTTTCAATTCTTCGACGTAGCCGGGTACGGCGAAATCACCCCTGCACACCCCTTCCATCGTCATCCACGGCGACTCGCCGCTGTCGGTGCTGCGCTCCCAAACATGACGGTAGGCGGCGGGGCGCGGCGTCGGGCGGCCAAGCCAACACCTCAGCGCGACGCGGTCGTCTCTGTCCGCAAGGAGCGTGAGCACCGTGAATCGATCCTGCGCGGCCTTCGGTTCTAGAGCCTGCTCCGAGAAGTGGCTCTGCGCGGGAATCCCCATCTCGTTCAACCTGTCCCGGATCCGGTAGCCGATCCGGCGCCTTGGTGTCAGCACCAGTACCTGCCCCGGCGAAACGTCATGCCGCTTGACGTACCACTCTATGAACCTGGCCAAGTTCTCCGTCTCCTGCTTCAGGTTCTGCCACTGAACGATGTGCACATCGCCGTCCGGGCATCCGTCGGTGGGTCGCACGCGCCGGTCCGGCATGGGCCGCCTGTTCCGGCTGATCAACGTGTTCCCCAGGTCAATGACCGTCGACGGGCAGCGCCAGCATTCATCGAGACTCTCTGAGTGCGTCCCGTCATGGTGCTCCGCGAAGTTCACGATCCCGTCGCGATGTGCGTACTTGAACCTGTAGATCGACTGATCGTCGTCCCCTGTCACATACAGAGTTGCTCCTTCAGCCAGAAGATCAATCAACGCTTGCTCAGCGTTGTTGAGGTCTTGGTACTCGTCCACCAGTCCATGGCGATAGAAACCGCGGTAGCTGGACGCTGGATTGTTCCTCAGATACGACAAGGCCTCAGGCACTAGTTCCGCAATCAACATGGCTCGGTGGAATCGCAGCCATTGCATTAGCTCTCTGTGGAAGGCCTCGTCCACCGGATCAAAGAGCCACCCAGGCCTCTCATGGGCAAGCCGCGCCCAGCCCGCCCCGAACGCTTCCAGGCGCTTCCACTTCTCCGTCTTCCCACGGAACCGCTGGTCGGTCAGGTCTTCCAGCATGATGCCCGCCTCGTATTCGAGAAGCGGTCTCGCTACCCGCTGCGTAGCCTCCAAGACCCGCTGTTGTCGCAACATGCCAAAACACAGCGAGTGCAGAGTCCCAGCATGCACGGTAGGTACACCCAGGTGCTCCAGATCCTGCAGCTGGCGGACGAGATCTCTGGCGGCAGTGCGGGTGAAGGTGACGACAAGGATGCGCTGCGGTTCAGCATTCTCCTCAACAAGGCGGGCTACACGGCGGATGAGCGCTGTTGTCTTCAAGGTCCCTGGTCCCGCTAGCACGCACATCAGCGGATCTCGGCATGCCACCACATCTCCCACTGCAGGCGGCAGGTCCTTATCCCATAGAGTTTCGTGCCTCATATTGCTCACATTCTAGCACGTCCTCGTTCCTCACAGCGCCCATGCTGTGCCTGCCTAGCCCGCCTCAACTGTTTGCCCCCCCCGGGTGACACATCCCCCTTGGCGGTATTAGCACAGATGTCCTATTCTTCCTCCGTCGGACAGTTTGCTGCCACCCCACGGAGGTACCCATGACCGACGAAGACATCACCCAGCTCCAGGACCAGCTCGCCGAGGCCCGCGCCGAGATCGACCGCCTCCAGGTCACCGCCGCCGACCGCGAGGCCCGCGCCGCCCACCTCGAGGAGTCCCTCGCCCAGCTCAAGGAGGAGCTCGCCTCCGCACAGGCCGAGGCCTCCGCCCGCGCCGACGAGGTCTCCACCCTCCAGGAGCGCGCCCAGGACCTCGAGTCCCAGGTGAAGGCGGCCGCGACCCGCTACCGCGAGGCCGTCCTCGAGGCCTCGCCCGACCTGCCCGCAGACCTCGTCGCCGGCGACACCGTCGAGGAGGTGGACGGCTCCCTGGAGGCCGCGCGCCAGACCGTCTCGAGCATCCGCGGCCACCTCGAGTCCCAGGCCGAGGCCGGCCGGGTCCCCGTCGGGGCGCCCCCGCGCTCCGCCCCGGACCTCTCCGCCCTCAGCCCCGCGGACAAGATCCGCTTCGGCCTCCAGCGGAGCGAACAGCAGTAGCAGAGGCGCGGGCCACGGACCAGGGGACAGCGCCCACCCCTGCCCCTTGACCCCTGACCCTCACACCCGAATTCATACAGATAGGAGGTTCATCCCATGGCCCTGACCCTTGCCGAGGCCGCAAAGCTCTCCAACGACGTCCTCCTGGTGGGCGTCATCGAGACCATCATCCAGGAAAGCCCCATCCTCCAGGTGCTCCCGTTCATCGAGATCGTGGGCAACGGCCTCACCTACAACCAGGAGAACGCCGCCGCCACCGCAGCCTTCTACGATGTCGGCGACACCTGGGCCGAGAGCACCCCCACCTTCACCCAGCAGACCGCCACCCTCAAGATCCTGGGCGGCGACGCCGACATCGACAACTTCCTCCTCGCCACCCGCAGCAACGTCCAGGACCTCGAGGCCGCCATCGTCCAGCTCAAGGCCAAGGCCGTCCAGCAGAAGTTCGAGGACACCTTCATCAACGGCGACAGCACCTCCGACCCCAAGGCCTTCGACGGCATCGACGAGCTCTGCGCCACCGCCCTGACCATCAGCATGGACACCAACGGCGCCACCCTCACCCTCGACAAGCTCGACGAACTCATCGACCTCATCAAGGGCGGCAAGCCCGACATGCTCCTCATGAGCAAGCGCACCCGCCGCACCCTCAACAACCTCGCCCGCACCGCCGGCTCCTTCCTCGAGGCCAACCGCAACGAGTTCGGCACCATGATGCAGTACTACGACGGCATCCCCGTCGGCCTCTGCGACTTCATCTCCGACGAGCAGACCGTCGGCACCAGCAGCGACTGCTCCACCATCTACACCGTCCAGTGGGGCGAAGGTGCCCTGGCCGGCCTCACCTCCCCGGGCGGCCTCCAGGTCGAGCGCGTGGGCAGCCTTGAGGTCAAGGACGCCACCCGCACCCGCGTCAAGTGGTACGTCTCCCTCGCCCTCTTCAACGCGATCAAGCTCGCCAAGCTCATCGGCGTCCGGCCCTAGCCCCGAACCACCCGCCCCGCCCGAGCCACCAGAGCCCCGGTCTCCCCGGGGCTCTGACCATCTGTGCTAGAATACACGACGAACTTAGCCCTCTACCTACGTGAAGCCATGCCCGATCCCATTTCTTCCTACATCGCCGACGTACAGCGAAGTCTCCAGGCCGGCATCGCCACTGAGCACACCTACCGGTCGGCGTTGGAGGCTCTTGTCGAGGCCCTCGCGACCGGCGTTACCGCCTTCAACGACCCCAAGCGTGTCGAGTGCGGCGCGCCCGACTTCACCGTCGCCCGTGACGCCAAACATGGCCCCGTCACCATCGGCTACATCGAGACCAAGGACATTGATACTGATCTTCAAGCCATCGAGCGGGATGCAGCCAGGAAAAGCCCGACAGACCGAAACGGCGAGCAGCTCAAACGCTACCTCACCCTCCCCAACCTCATCCTCACCGACTACCTGGAGTTTCGCTGGTACGTGGACGGCCAGCGCCGTATGTCCGCCCGCCTCGCTCACCCCATCCAGGCAGGCAAACTCCAGAAAGAGCCCGATGGCGCACAGGCAGTCGCCCAGCTCCTCCACGCCTTCCTCGACCACAAGCCACCGCCCATCGCCACACCTAAGGAGCTTGCCCTCCGCATGGCCTGCCTCACCCACCACATCCGCGACATGATCGTGACGGCCTTTCATACCGGCCACGCGTCCACCACGCTCCGCGAGCTCCACCGCGCCTTCGAGGAGACCCTTGTCCCTGACCTAAAGGTTCCCGACTTCGCTGACATGTTTGCCCAGACCCTCGCCTACGGTCTCTTCGCCGCCGGAGTGAACCACGATGAAAGTCGCGGCCCCTTCCGCCGCCTCGGCGCCGCCGCCGAGATCCCCAAGACCAACCCCTTCCTCCGCAGGCTCTTCAACGCCATCACCGGCACCGATCTAGATGACGAGCCCTACGTCGGCTTCGTCGATGACCTTGCCCAGCTCCTCGACGAGACCGACATCCCAGCCGTCCTCGCCGACTTCGGCAAGCGCGGCGTCGGACAGGACCCCACCCTCCACTTCTATGAGACCTTCCTGAAGGAGTACGACCCGCAGATCCGGGAGATGCGCGGCGTCTACTACACCCCCGAGCCCGTGGTCTCCTACATCGTCCGCTCCGTTGACCATCTGTTGAAGACGCGCTTCGGCTGCCCCCAGGGCCTCGCCGACGAGTCGACCGTCGCCTACACCCGCCCCGGCGCCGATGGAGAGGAGCGCGAGGAGACCTCCCACCGGGTCCTCATCCTCGACCCCGCTTGCGGCACCGGCACCTTCCTCTACGCCGTCATCGACCTCATCCGTGAGCAGTTCATCCGCCAGGGCAATGTCGGTATGTGGCCCGGCTACGTCCGCCAGCACCTCCTACCCCGCCTCTTCGGCTTCGAGCTGATGATGGCCCCCTACGCCGTGGCCCATCTCAAGCTCGCCATGCAGCTCGCTGCCCAGGACATGCCCCAAGAGCAACGCGCCAACTGGACCTGCGACCTCACCGACGAGCGCCTTGGCGTCTACCTGACCAACACCCTGGAGCAAGCCATTGCCAGCTCCGACCTACTCATGGCGCCCTACATCTCCGATGAGGCCAACGCCGCCGTCAGAGTCAAACGCGACCTGCCCATCATGGTTGTGCTCGGCAACCCCCCGTACTCCGGGCACTCGGCAAACCGCAGCGAGATGATCGTGGAGGTCCAACGGACAAGGCGAATCAAGGGCCAGGAGGTGCTCATACTGCGGGGCGGGAAGCCCGCGATGGTCAAGAAGGCGGTGCCAACCTTCATCGGGCGTCTGCTTCGCGACTACTACCAGGTGGACGGCCAGCCGCTTGGGGAGAAGAACCCCAAGTGGCTCCAGGACGACTACGTTAAGTTCATCCGCTTCGGCCAGTGGCGCATCCAGCAGACCGGCGCTGGCATCCTCGCCTTCATCACCAATCACAGCTATCTCGATAACCCCACCTTCCGCGGCATGCGCCAGCAGTTGATGCAGGCATTCACCGACATCTATGTCCTTGACCTCCACGGTAATAGTAAGAAGAAGGAGGTCTGTCCGGACGGCTCTCCGGACAAGAATGTCTTTGACATCCAGCAGGGTGTCGCCATCGGCGTCTTCATCAAGGAACTAGGCAAGCCCGGCCCGGCAACAGTTCACCACGCAGATCTCTGGGGACCGAGGGAAGGCAAATATCACACCTTGCTTGAAAGCGGTGTTGCTGCAACGGACTGGGAGGAACTTAAGCCCAGCAGCCCCTTTTACCTGTTTGTGCCAAGAGATGAAGCCCAATTAGATGAATATGAAAATGGTTGGAAAATAACCGATATTTTCCCCATCAACAATATTGCTATGCAAACTCACCGAGACTATTTCGTCACGGATATGGACAGGAAGATTCTGTACACCCGCATTTCAACATTCCGCAATGGCATAATCAGTGATGAACAGGTACGGACACAGTTCAATCTTGGCGAATGGAATGTGACAGCAGCTCGTAAAAAGGTGCACGACGACAAAAACTGGGAAGATAGATTCGTTTCGTGTTTGTGGCGACCATTCGATTTCAGGTATCTCTACTATCATAAAGACTTGATTGACCGACCTCGCTCACAAATCACCGAGCCGTTACTACAGCACAATATGGCTTTGTTAGCTATGCGACAAATTGCTTTACAGGGTGGCTGCTCTCATTTTCTAGTAGCTAATGTTCCGTCCATTGACAGGGTGTTCTATAGCGACAAAGGGGCAGCAAGCGTGTTTCCCCTCTACCTCTACCCGTCGGACCAAGAGGTGGCCAGCGGTCTTTATGCCCAGGACGAGCGCCGTCCGAACCTCAGTCCCGCCTTCATCGCCGACATCGAGAAGCGCCTCGGCCTCACCTTCCTCCCAGACGGCGCGGGCGATCTAGAGAATACCTTCGGCCCGGAGGATGTCTCCCACTACATCTACGCCGTCCTCCACTCCCCCGCCTACCGCACCCGCTACGCCGGGTTCCTCAAGATAGATTTTCCCCGTATCCCTCTCACCTCAGACGTTGGTCTCTTCCGCGCCCTCTGCGCGAAGGGCAAGGAGCTGGTGGCCCTGCACCTCATGGAATCGCCCCTTCTCAACAGGCTCATCACCACCTACCCGGTCCCCGGCGACAACCTCGTAGAGAAGGGCCACCCACGCTACCTCGCCCCCGGCGAACCCGACCCCGCTACCGGCAAGCCTCTCGCTGCCGGCCGCGTCTACATCAGCAGAGACCTTCCGAAAACCGGCAAGAAGGGCCAGTATTTCGACGGCGTTCCGCCCGAAGTCTGGAACTTCCAGGTCGGTGGCTATCAGGTCTGCGAGAAGTGGCTCAAGGACCGCCGCGGCCGCACCCTCTCCTACGACGACCTCTCCCACTACCAGAAGATCGTCGTTGCCCTCAAAGAGACCATCCGCCTCATGGATGAGATCGACGCCGTCATCCCCTCCTGGCCCCTCCCCTAGCCCCCAGCCCTGCCGCGCTTCCCCCTGCGCTCTCTCCCTGTCTCGCTGTCTCGCTGTTTCCCTGTTTGCACGTTTGCCCTCCCGCCCGCACGGTGTCACCACCCCCTTGGCGCTCCCAGCACACTTGTTCTACCATCGCCCCACACGACAGGAGGAGACCACCCATGCCCCGCGGAGGACCTCGCCCCGGCGCAGGCGCCCCACCAGGCAACATCAACGCCCTCAGGCACGGACGCTACTCCCCGCGCCTCGTTGCCCTCCTGCGCATCCCCCTCATCAGCGAGCTCATGCTGCGCCACCTCCCCCGCCGCGAGCGCCCCCGCGCCCGTCGCGCCATCGAGCGCCTCCTCCAGGAACAATCAAACATTCGCCCACCCCTCGAATCTGCGGTCCCCCTTAACCGCCGCAATTCTTCACAACAATCGAACAGCCCCCAAACCCAGCCTTCTCGCCTCCAGCCTCCGGGTTCCAAGGCTCCCAGGTCCCAAGGTTCCACCTCCGAAGGAGGCCCCCATGGTTGACCTCCCCATCGACACCAGGGCCCTACCCCAAGCCCCGCTCATCATCCTTGACGCCCTATTACGGCCGGTGCTATCCTCAAGTGCGACCCTACGCGGGTAGGGAGGAGGTAAGCCAATGCTAGCCGTTGGACCGTTCGGGCTGGGGCCCTTTG
>Ga0209979_1005415_pt1 | contig 10057 bp, 6 predicted proteins | sample AnhtaG_FD_183114 | JGI IMG/M metagenome (GOLD analysis project Ga0209979, IMG submission 183114) | Deep subsurface microbial communities from Anholt, Denmark to uncover new lineages of life (NeLLi) - Anholt_01485 metaG (SPAdes) (version 2) | ecosystem: Environmental > Aquatic > Marine > Oceanic >... | reverse complement strand
ACGGTCGAAGCCTCGGCTATCACAAACAAGGACCCGCTGGTACTCAAAAGGCCCGCATCCTCTTGGCCATTGATGAGGAACGCTTCTGGAATCTGATGGTGGACCTGCTCACAAAATAACCTTGTCTGAAAAGCATGCTGAGCAGCGAGTAATATACTGGCATCTTCAATTCTGATTTGTTATCCTATTAGAAAATTGAGCCGTGCCACGTTTTTCAAGTGTCTTGAAATGAGGAGTACCAGATGTACAAGTGCGTTTCTTTATTTGTCCTTTACTTTGTGATTCTCATTAATTCCGGAACCACCAAAGCTGATGATTGGCCTACCTTTATGCACGACAATCACAGAAGTGGTGTTACCTCTGAGCGGCTGGAACTGCCCTTGAGCGAATCCTGGGTGTTCAAGGCATCACATCAGCCACAGCCTGCATGGCCACTGCCGGCAAAGCAGGATTTCTATCATCGGCACTACAACTTGAGGGCAACAGTAACTTATGACCGGGCATTCCACGTTGTTGGGGCCGGTGATACGGTATTCTTTGCCTCATCGGCGGATGATAAAGTCTATGCGCTGGACGCGCAGACCGGCAGGGAACGCTGGACGTTTTTTACGGAAGGGCCTGTCCGACTGGCCCCTTCTATCTCGGGCAATAAAGTGTACGTTGGTTCTGACGATGGATATGTCTATTGCCTCTCACGCGATAACGGCTCGCTGATATGGAAGTATAAGGCAGCTGACGCCGAGCGTATGATTCCGGGCAATGGGCGAATAATATCGACCTGGCCGGTACGAACGGGCATATTGGTAGATGAGGAAAATCTATATGGTGCCGCCGGCTTGTTCCCTAATCAGGGAACGTTCTTATTCGAGCTCAATGCTGAGAATGGGTCGGTAAAATGGAAGCAGAAGGTAGATGTGTCACCGCAGGGTTATATGTTAGCCTCGGACGAGCAGTTGTATGTCCCAACAGGACGAACAAATCCAGCGATTTTTGCTCGTGCGGATGGTAATTTACTGGGACAGTTACCCAGTGCCGGTGGAACCTTCGCGCTGCTGGCAGAAAACGTTCTTGTAACCGGACCCGGCCGCGGCTCAAAAGAACTTAGCGCCGCCGAGGTTGACACGCAGTATAAAATCGCAACGTTCGATGGTTTGAGGATGTTGGTGAACGGCCAAACTGCATACATGCTGTCGGAAAAGAAGCTCTCGGCCTTTAATCGGGGTCGGTATCTCGAATTGTCGAGGGAACGAAATAATTTGACTGAGCGTTATAAAAAGCTCAAAGAACAACTCAAGAAAGTGGACAAAAATACAGCAGAAGCAGAGCAATTGGACAAGGAGTTACACAATATCACGATACAAATCAGCGAGCTGTCGAAAAAGATGAAAGACTGTTACCTATGGACGGTTGAGTGTGAATATCCGCATTCGATGATTATGGCAGGCGATGTCCTTTTCTTAGGGGGAGAGAACAAAATAGCCGCATTTAAAGCGGATAATGGTGAGACCATTTGGGCCGCTCCTGTTGATGGCATGGCGTTCGGCCTCAGCGTAGCCAATGGCGGGCTTTATGTCAGTACGGACAAGGGCCAAATACACTGTTTTAGAAGCGGTGTAAAAAACGGTACGACAGTGATAACAGCTAAAACCCAGGCCAATCCTTATCCAAATGATTATCTGACGAAACTATATGCCGAAGCCGCAGAGCTTATAGCCGAACGAACCGGGGTTACAAAAGGATACTGCCTTGTACTTGATTGTGGCTGGGGAAGGTTGGCCTATGAGCTTGCCCGCAGAACTGACCTGAAGATAGTCGGTGTTGAAAAAGACTCCAGCCGGGTAACCGCCGCACGCAACGCTATCGATAAAGCGGGACTCTATGGCAGAATTGCTGTTCATCATAAGGATTCTGCAACACTCCCTTACACAAAATACTTCGCGAATCTAATCATCTCAGACCAATCAATTCGCACAGGTAAACTCCCTTCCTCAGCAGACAAGGTTTTAAGAATGCTCAGGCCTTATGGTGGAATTATTGCTCTTGTTCGGCCAGGCAACAAATTCAACCGAAAAGAGCTGAAAAAATGGGAGCGGCCCTTTCTCGAAGACTGGAAACTGCACAATACCGGTAAAATTGTATTAGCGTGGACAAAACGTAAAGAATTGGAAGGCGCAGGAGAATGGACACACATTTATGCAGAGCCGGGCAATTCTGCCTGCAGCGGGGACAAACTCGTCAAGGGGGATATGGCGGTCCAGTGGTTTGGACGACCCGGGCCAAGATATATGATTGACCGTCACCACCGAAATGTTCCGCCCCTTGTTAAAGATGGGCGTCTTTTTGCTCCGGGCGATAATGTCGTTTTTGCTGTAGATGCCTATAACGGAACAATCGAATGGAAAATCGAGGTTCCTAACTCACGTCGGCTCGGGGCATTCCTGGATTGCGGCAGTATGGCAGTGGATGACCGAGTCCTGTATGTGGCCGCGGAAGACAAATGCTACGGCTTCGACGTTCAGACCGGTCGGCGCCGTATTACGTACAAAATGCCTCAACTAATCAGGTCCGAGCCGCGAGAGTGGGGCTATGTTGCATACTCAGGTAATATACTTTTCGGAAGCGGTCGAAGGCAAGGGGCTTCCTATACTGAGACCAGCTATGAGGCAGACACTGCGCTGTGGCACAGAAATATGAAGGTAGTAGTAAGTGATTATCTGTTCGCAATGCAGAAGGCAAGACGCCGAGAGCTTTGGAAATACAAAGGCGGGCTTATATTGAACACTACTATTACCATTGGTGGTGGACGAATATACTTTCTTGAAACTAATAGTCCAAAGGCCCTGGCTGACAAACTTGGACGGATGCCCGTGAAAACATTATTTGACGGAGGTAACCAAAACCTGGTCGCTCTTGACGCCCGGACCGGTCAAGTTGTCTTCAAAGAAAAAATCGATGTCGGCAATTTTGAAGAACCTGTGTATATTAACTATGCCAAGGATACACTTCTTTTAAGCGGGTCACGGCTCGTCGGAGGTTCCATTCATTATTATTATGACGCTTTTGATGCACGCTCCGGTAAACTTCTGTGGGAAGCAGACCATAAGACCGACCTTGCTACAGATGGTGATCACGGTGAATACAATCGTCACCCAACGATTATTGACCAAACAGTTTATGCCTGGCCTTACACGTACAACCTGAAGACCGGCAAAAAAATCGAAGGGTGGAATTTTGACCGGCACGGGCATGGCTGCGGGGGCATCTCAGCTTCAGCCCAGTGTTTGTTCTGGCGAGGCGGCAACCCCTGGATGTATGACCTCGGGCCAAATGGAGGTCCACGTCAGCTCAACAAAGTTACACGACCAGGCTGTTGGATCAATATCATCCCCGCCGGTGGGCTTGTTCTTATTCCTGAAAGCAGCTCGGGTTGTACCTGTGGATTTCCCTTACAGACTTCCATGGCCTTTGTTCCTAAATAGACTCTTGAAGCGAAAATTTAAACTTACTCAAACTGACCGATTTGAATTGAATACCAACTATAACTATTCCTTCGCGTTGCTCAAGGACAGGTTTGCTGACAATAAGATAAGGCGAAAGCATGAATTCAAAACAACGGATAGCGGCAGCGATGGAGCATAAGAAGCCGGACCGGGTTCCGGTAATGTGCCAGCTTGCTCTCGGGCACTACTTCTTAAACTGCCATCATAACCCTTCGGAGATTTGGTTCAACAGCGAGACTTTTGCCAAGGTTTTAGTTGAATTACAGCACAAATACAACTTCGACGGTCTTTTGGTAAACATCCCCGGCAGACCGCCTGACTGGAAAAACAATTTTAAGTCATATAAGAAAATTGACAATAATGAGCACCTTCATTGGAAATCAGGATTAAAAACTGTTTTTCCTCCGGACGAAAATCCGCAGACATATCAGCCTGGGCAAATGCCTCTGGAGCGGGCGAACTATAACACGGTTGACATTGATGACCCCGCCACATACAGGTTGCCCGGTTATGTGTGGAACACCTGGCACGCGCCTGAACTCTGGGACATTGACCCCCAGGCCAACCTTTCCGAACCAACAGCGTATCCTGCATGGTTCACAAGCACGCTTATGAAAGTTCAGCAGCTTGCACCGGATATCTCAATACACACAGAAGTATTCTCACCTTTCACCCATCTTATGGAGTTGTTTGGTTATGAACAGGCCCTTTTGGCTCTTCTCGATGCTCCTTCCATGTGCCATCAGGTCCTCGCTGTCTTTACAAAAATGGTGCTTGCACAAGTGGAATTATACGCCGGATGTCGACCTGATGCTGTCCTTGTAAGCTCGGCTTTTGCCGGCGCAGGGTTCATCAGCCGTCAAATGTATGAAGAATTTGTAGTGCCTTATGAAAACCAGGTTTATCAAGCGATACGCAGATTTGGCATCAAGTCATACGTCCACACCTGTGGCGCAATCGGCGACCGTTTGGACCTTATGTGCGCAACCTGCGTTGATGGAATTGACACGTTAGACCCCCCACCGCTCGGCACTGTACATTTAGAAGATGCAAAGTCAAAGTATGGCAGACGATTCTTCTTCAAGGGGAACCTGGACGCCGTCAACGAGATGCTCAATGCCGATGACCAGACTTTTGAACAGGCTGTGAAGGAAAGAATCAGAATCGGCAAACCCGACAGTGGATACATACTTTCTTCGGCCTGCAGTGTAGCTCCCCATGTCAAACCAGAGAGGCTCAAAAGACTGGCAGTCTTAGCAGCACAACTCGGCAAATATCGATAGTAGAAAGAGCTCACTCAGCTATATTCTATATCGGCTCAATTCGCAGAGTTATGCGCTCGGCGGCTTTGAGTTTCAGTTCTAATCCGTCATGCAGTTGCTTTCCCATATAATGCTTGTGACGCTGGATATCAAAGACGATTTTGCCTTTCCAGTCTTTTTTGGCCTTGATGATAACGCCCAGACCGTTAGCAGTCGGGCAGGCGCCTAATTCCATTCCGATGTCCCAGGGACGGGCGATCAGGCCCTGTGTGTGCATCAGGGCGTGCATGATAGTTGTTCGTACGCCGTTTGCCTGGAGTTTCATCGTGCCCCATAGTTCGGCGGTTTCAAGTGTATCGTGCAAAAAGGCAAAACAGACAGATACTGCTTTAAGGATAGGTCAAGCTCTCTTTTTGTTTGAAAAATCTTTTTAACTTCTTATATTAATATGACCTTGTTTTTCTATATTTCTGCAAAATCCTATCAAAAACGCATACCCATTCATAATCAAGAGATTTTACTTGACGGGAAGGTAGATAATTTGGTATAGATAACATTAGTTAACCCAGCCTCTGCCGCAGGGGCTGGGTGAAGATTGTGCCTGCGCAGTCGGGCATCTGTGGCTTTGAGATCATGCAGCGGGCAAAATTATTGCAGGTTTCCGAATAGAGGAGGAGTTGAGGTATATTATGCGAGGCATGGAGTTGGAATAGTAACTTTGCGCTTCGTATTGAATGTTTTTACATTTCAATTAACAACTTATATTTATTGTTTAAAGGAGGACTATTATGTACAGAAAATTGATTTGTTTAATTTCTTTTGTTTTGATGCTCAGCATAGCGGACAATGCCTCAGCCGAACTTGTTGCTTACTGGACGTTCGATGAGGGCTCTGGGGACATTGCCTACGACTCGAGCGGCAACGGCAACAATGGCACTATCAATGGCGCCGAGTGGGACGCCGGCAAGTATGGAAATGCTCTTCTCTTCAATGCGCAAGACAACTATGTAGAAGTGCCCACCTCAGACAGTCTTGAAATAGATACCAACGTGACAATTGCCGCCTGGATAAATTGGATTGATGCCGGCGATACCTGGCTGGCCATCATGGCAAATGGGCAGCAAGACGGTCCATGGGAAAATTATGGGCTATTTGTCAACCGAGGTGGGCGTTTCCTCTACTTCACGCTTTCCTTAGATGGCGGACATGTTACGCAGCAGACACCAAATGATGTTATAGAGCCGGATGAATGGCTGCATGCCTGCGCGACTTGGGACGGTTCTACCGCAAGAATCTATGTAAACGGAGAGATGGTGTTGGAACAAGCCCAGGCTGGAGAGCTCGTTCCTCCACAACTTCCTCTGCGAATTGGGCATCGGAACGGCAGCGCCCATTACTATAACGGGATTATCGACGAGGTCCGCATCTACAACCATGCGCTGACGGAGGTCGAGATTCTGGCAGCTATGGAAGGTGGTGAAGGATATCCGTATGCCTTGGGCCCGGTCCCGAAGGACACCGCACTCCATGAGGATACATGGGTTAACCTTAGCTGGCGGGCGGGAGATTTTGCGGTCTCGCACGATGTGTACTTAGGCGACAATTATGACGATGTGAACGACGGCGCTGAGAGCACATTCCGGGGCAACCAGGCCGATACGTTTTACGTTGCCGGCTTTCCCGGATTTCCTTATCCGGATGGTCTTGTTCCGGGCACGACATATTACTGGCGGATTGATGAGGTCAATGACACCGAGCCGAACAGTCCCTGGAAAGGCGATGTTTGGAGCTTTAGTATTCCTCCCAAGACCGCCTACTTCCCGGAGCCAGCTGATGGTGCCGAGTTTGTAGATACGGGTGTGCAGCTTAGCTGGACGGGAGGTTTCGGTGCGAAATTACACACCGTATTTTTCGGTGATAATTTTGACGATGTGAGCAATGCTGCTGAAGGTATTCCTCAGGGAACTACGACCTATCCTCCTGGTACACTTAAAACGGGTAAGACTTACTACTGGAGAGTCGATGAGTTCGATATTATCGACACGTATAAAGGCGAGGTCTGGAGCTTCACTACTGAGGGCGCCGTTGTGAGCCTGAAGCCGGCTAATGGCGCCGTGGATGTAAAGCAGACACAGATTCTTAGTTGGTCGCCAGGAGAAGCAGCCGCTTCGCATGAGGTGTACTTCGGTACAGATAAAGAGGTTGTACGCGATGCCGATACAAGTTCGCCGGAGTATAAAGGCACCAGGGACCTTGGTTCCGAGAGCTATGACCCCGGAAAGCTTGAGTGGGAAAGCACTTACTATTGGCGTGTTGACGAGGTTAATAACGCCAATCCCGACAGTCCGTGGATAGGCCCTGTCTGGAGCTTTACGACAGCCAACTTCCTTCTCGTGGACGATTTTGAGGCCTACAATGACCTTGACCCCGCTGACCCCGAGAGCAACAGGATATTTAACGTGTGGATAGACGGATATGACAACCCGCCAAACGGTTCTTTAGTTGGTTATGAGAATCCTCCGTTTGCCGAGCTAACTATCGTTCACAGCGGCAGCCAATCGATGCCGCTCTACTACGACAATAGCGTTGGTTACTCTGAGGCGACTTTGACGTTGACTTATCCGCGTGACTGGACCGAGAATGGCGTGACCACATTAACGATTTGGTTTAGAGGTGATTCGGATAACGCCGCTGAGACATTGTATGTTGCTCTCAATGGCAGTGCAGTGGTCAATCACGATAATCCTAATGCAGCACAGATAGGCGCCTGGACAGAATGGAATATCGACCTGCAGGCCTTTGCAGACCAGGGCGTGAACCTGGCCAATGTCAATACGATTGCCCTCGGTCTTGGCAACAGGAATAATCCGGTAGCTGGTGGTTCAGGTACGATGTACTTTGATGATATTCGTCTGTATCCCCCGCCGCCGGAGTCGGCACCTTAAGCCAGGATTTAAGTGTCAATTAAGAATGTGTGGTTAATGTAGTATATTTGGTCAATTCGGGGCTTATACAAATTGATTTTGTATAGGCCCCTTTGCCTTTGGGAAATATAGGGCGGATAAATTTGATACTCATCGAGACGAGTTCGCCGTTTCAATGGCTTCAGAAGAGCTTTGAATTAAGACAGGCAATCATGAACATTGTACGGTTAGAAGCTTATCTCATAAAAAGGCTGTCATAAAAAATACTGTAGAAATCATTGTCGTCGGAGTGAATTTACAATTGACTTTCGTCATAATTATATTATCATTTGTGGTAGTTTTAGGAGAGCTGGTAATTATATGTAAGTTCCTGTAAATCAACAAGGACGGATTCTTCACGATGTGCAGAGCCTAATCCTGACCGAAGTGACGATAGTACCACCGCAGGTGAAGCCTGAAGGGACCGTCCGGGTCCATGTGACACTTCGTCCAAATAACAAGCGGAAGGCCCATTGGAACAACGAAGCCGAGCCGTCGAAGCTCTGGGTCGATCCACCCCCTGGCTGGAAGGCGCAACCTCAGCTGCTGATCGCACCGCAAGGCAACCAGCCGGAAACTTCAGAGCCGCGTCACTTCGAGTTTGAGATCTTCGCTGCGGCCAACGCAAGCGGCACATCCAAACTGACTGCTTACGCCTTGTACTACGTCTGCGAAGACGTGGGCGGAACGTGTCGCTTTCTGCGACAGGACATCCCTATCACAGTGACGGTCGATGTGCGAGACCCCTGAGAACCGATTTTGAATCAATTGCAACAACTCCTGCCCAACGTTATAATGCACCGAATAACGGTTCTAACATCGAAAGGGATTCAGCAATGACCAAGTGCAGCTCCGAGAGAGTCTGGGCGTTGATGTCATTACTTGCCGTGATGTGCCTGCCGACAGGCATCCTGCGGATTACGCCGCTCATCATTTTTGCCGGCGGACAAACACCCAGCGGAGGAGGATTGGCGGCCAAGTACACTGGCGATGAGAGGAGCGAGGAACCCGCCAACGGCGGGTATTCAACGGAACCCAGCGCTGCTGGGCCAAATGTGATTATCTTCACGGATTTCGAGTCCGATGTATGGCACAAGCATTGGTCAGGCGGAAAGCGAGAGACCGTCAGCGTGGTCGCTGAGGACAAGAAGCGAGGCTTTCAGCCCCTGCAGAACAAGGCGCTGCGTATCAAAGTGCCAAAGGGTGAACACTACGGTGCGAGCATTGAGTACGAGTTCAAGGAAAGAATGGGGAGCGAGCCTGAGGAAATCTATTTCCGCTACTACCTCCGTTTTGGGAACGACTGGGACCCAGCGAGGGGCGGCAAGCTGCCGGGTATCGGGGGCACATACGGCCGGGCCGGTTGGGGTGGCAGGCCGAGCAATGGCCGTAATGGATGGTCGGCTCGTGGGCTGTTCAAAAGACAGCTCGGCGGGAAAACACCTGTCGGCTATTACTGTTACCATGCGGATATGAAGGGCCGATACGGATCCAATTGGATATGGGACGTGGAAAAACGGGGCTACCTGGAAAACAATCGCTGGTACTGCATTGAACAGTACGTAAAGATGAATACGCCGGGCAAAAACGATGGTATTCTGCGAGGCTGGGTCGATGGGCAACCGGCCTTTGAAAAGACAGACGTTCGTATGCGTGACGTTAATACACTTAGGATTGAAACGGTCTGGCTGAATGTCTACTTAGGCGGGAGCTGGGTTGCTCGAAGCGACCACCACTTGTACATCGACAATGTAGTGATCGCCCATGACTACATCGGGCCGATTCAATAAGACATAAGGACTGGTAAAGAAATTAGGTTTCGTTTTTGGTTGAGCGAGGACAAGGCTGGCAAGGAAGCAAAATGCAGGCCTACTGGTTGGTAGTCCGAGTTTTGCTGACACCGCCAGCCGAAGCCGCAGCCAGCCAAAAATGGAAGATAATTTATTTACAAGTCCTAACATTAGAAAACTGGAGACCTGAGATGACAAGAATGTCCAGGACCTGTATATTAATAGTCATTCTGTTTATCCAAGCCGGCATACTCTTCTTGCACCTACCCCGTGCACAGTCAGCCCTTTCCAATCAGGCTGAGAAGTTGATAGTAGGTTTCGAGCAGGCAGAGCTGAACCGGGGCGCACACATCTCGCGCCAGGAGAAACCGGGGCGCCAGAGCTGGTTCTATCTGCTGGAGCGCCCCGAAGGGTTCGATTTCGCGGCACGCTTCGAGTGGCCCGGTGGAACCAACCGGGCCTGGACCTGGCGCTGTCGGCGGGGAGCGCACACTGAAGGTGAGCTGGCCTTGGTCGCAACTGTTGCGCCGGTTGATCGTGAA
>Ga0209979_1005413_pt1 | contig 10060 bp, 8 predicted proteins | sample AnhtaG_FD_183114 | JGI IMG/M metagenome (GOLD analysis project Ga0209979, IMG submission 183114) | Deep subsurface microbial communities from Anholt, Denmark to uncover new lineages of life (NeLLi) - Anholt_01485 metaG (SPAdes) (version 2) | ecosystem: Environmental > Aquatic > Marine > Oceanic >... | reverse complement strand
ATGATGATAATTGAAGATGCTGTTCTAAACAATTTCAATATGAACAACATCTGTGCTGGAGGGACAGGCGCAATGATAGAAACAATTGCGAGCAGGATGGGCATACAAATTGAAGATGTTGGTGAACTGGCGTCTCAAAGTAAGAATGAATTAGAAATGCCAGGAAAATGCGGGATCTTTTGTCAGTCTGCTGTTGTGAATAAGCTAAACACAGGAGTTGATAAGAGCGATATCCTGATGGGAGTATGCAGAGCGTTAATAAGAAACTATCTTACAATTTGTAAAGGAAACAAATTAAAGCCACCCTATATTTTTCAAGGAGCAACAGCGAAGAACAAGGCTTTAGTTAGGGCACTCGAGGAAGAACTAAGTCATCCTGTTATTGTTCCTGAACAATGTGCATTCATGGGTGCTATTGGGATTGCAATGATGGCTATGGAAGAAGTGCCAGAGAAAACAAAATTTAAAGGATTTGACGCTATTCTCAGCGCAAGCTATGATGTGCGCCATTTTCAGTGTGTTGATTGTGAAAACAGATGCGAGGTCGTTCAGATTTACCAGAACAATGAGCTTGCTGGCTGTATAGGGAGCAGGTGTTTTAAATGGGATAATATTAATTTCTCTTGTCAGAAACCTCAAATTAGTTTAAGGCTCTGATAGGTCAATATGACTTGAATATTGAGATTATTCTGCCATTGCTAAAGCATTAATTTCATAAAACTTAGGGGAAAATAGATATAAACTTAGCATGATGATAGAAGATACTGAAAAAATTTTAAGGAGGATTTGTGAGTTAAAAGAATAGTTAGAGTTTTAACTCTACAACTCGCGCCAGATATTTTTATTATATATAAGATTAGTAGGCTTTTCAGATTAGTTTTCCTTTCAATCTAGGTGACATAGTTTTAGCTGTTTTCAGTCTGTTTTGGGTTGCATTTAGAGCCGGCTGATGTCAGCAAAAGGGGGGTTGATGGGAACCACAAAGGTGGGGGCTCTCTCCAGCAGGGTAAAGAAAGCCATCTCTGTTATACTAAAAATGATTAATGTACAGAGTTCTGAGATATAATTTAGTTATTGAGTGAGAAGAGGTTTATAATAAGAATGAAGGGTTAAGATGAAGTTAATAGGGCTGTTAATAATACTATTAGGAGGAATTCTGATTTGGTTTACTTCACTTCCTCAAGTAATAGCTTGGATACTTGTAATAGTTGGAGCGATTATTCTGATATTTGGATTTATTTTGAAAACGGAAGCATCTTAAAAAGCTGGCTGTATGGGGAAAAGTGAAAAGGAGGGACTGGCAAAGTGCCCCAAATGAGTATCCTGCCCAGCCAACACAGCAAAGCTATTTTTAGTATAACATATCTCTAAATTTGTCTTTAGATAAAAGACGCAGATCTTGGAATTCCTGAGGTAGAGGATGCGAGAAAGAGGCTTAAATGAGTGAACTTTTGAAAAGAATAATGCAGGAAATTATAGATTATTGCAAACGACAACAAACTGGTTTAGAACAAATGGAATTTTTATTATTAGTTAACGATAGAAAAAGAGCCAGAGTAAAAAATGCCTTCGAATTATTAGCAAAGATAGAAGAATTAATGTCTACAAAAAAAACTTATTCATCTATGACTGTTTTCGATAAAAAAGAAGAACATGCTGTAGTTGGAATAAGGTTTTGTGATGATGGATTATGGCATTTAGAAAAGCTACATGAATGAGGAAGGAGATTATGTTTAGAAGTGTCATATTTCATACCTGCGAAAGCGAGTTTTGTCCAGTAGAAATTTTCTCATTTAGCAACTCATAAGGTGTCTTTCATGTAGATATTTGTAAGGCCAATTAAAGCCACAAAGCATTATGAGAAATTCCTCGACTTCTGGAAGGACGCTGACCCTGGAATCCCTGAGGCTGAGGATGCGAAGAAAAGGCTGGGTGGGTTGAAGTAATGTATTTGCAAATTTATATACCTCAATAAGGGGTGAGATTATGAAGATTTGTACCATTGCCGTATTATTTGTTTTGTGCTCAATTATTTCTCCCACAGCAATTGCTGATGATGAAATTTTAGTCTTACAGCCCGGAAGCTCAGGGATAGATGCCTATGTATGTGATTGCAAACCCAATGAAACCAATCCCGGCGGAGAAATCCATAAAGCATACCAGGGAGAATGGCGTGACTGTTATCCTCGTTATCTTATTAAATGGGACTTAGATCAGCTGCCCAAGAATATAACAATTACAAAAGCAGTCATGGAGCTAAGATGCGTGGATGTGGGCGGAAATAAAAGTGGCCAGGTGGCATTTTCTCGACTAATTGAAGACTGGTCTGAAGATAATGTTACACATGCTACATGTCCAAAACACGCAAATGAAGATTCAGTCATTACAGATTGGCCTAAAGAAAACCAATGGCACGCAGTTGATATTACAAAATTTGTTCAGCTGTGGTATGAGGAGCCTAAACGCAATTTTGGGGTATATTGTCATAGCATCAATACCAGCGGAACGTATTGGGTGGGATATCATTCCTCAGATCATAAGGATGCAGTACTCCTACCAAAACTAACCATAACCTATTCTATAGAAGACTGAAATCCTAAGCTCTGTGGAAGAACGCTGATCCTGGTATTGCTGAGGTTGAGGATGCTAAGGAGAGGATGGATGGGTTGAAGGGGTGAGCTAATATACGATTTTCGAACTTTTCTCGGCCACATCAGCCTTTCACCCCTGATTCAGCAATTATCCCAATTGGCAATCTAATTACTGAAGAAGAGCGTCTGACTACGAATCAGAAGGTCGGCAGTTCGAATCTGTCCGGGCGTACCAGATAACCTCTCTTATTTTCAGCAATTTACCCTGTATTGGACTTTCAATCCTAATACCGTAGTTTCAACGCAATTCAGTCATTTTTGTGAAATATTTGTGATATGGAAGAGTCTATGCCTATTAGTAGATACGCACTGGACTCAAAATCCAGCGGAACATTCTGTTCCATGTGGGTTCGAATCCCTCCTCCGGCATGCCTTTTGTCTGGTAATCTTTCTAATTTAGCTTTGTCTTCCTTTTAATCACCGTTAGCTGTAATTGGGCGATTTTAGTCAAAATCTGTTACATATCCGTTACACGGGGAGAGGTCTTTTCTCTCCCCATTTTTGACATCAAATTTCCATTATGGTTAAAACCAGAAGTGATATAGTAGGGTTAGAATCAGCACTAAGGGAAGAGATTGGATATAAACCAGCATAAGATAGCTGCCCCAAAATACAGACTATAAAATAGCATAAACAGAAGGAGTTCTAGATTGACAAGTCGCTTTAATATTGGATAAGATAGCCTTGTCATAAGAGGGCTTAATTAATGCCAACTTAGGGAGGGGAAAAATGAAAATAATAATCCCTTTTTTAATATTACTTTTTCTATTTTCTACTTGCCTTTTCTCCCAAGAAAGGGGTTTTAAAGTTACGACAAAGACCAGTAAGGGAGAAATAATACAACTCTATAAAGATTGCCATGCATTGGTAATAGGAGTATCAGATTACGAATCTGGCTGGCCAAACCTTCCCAATGCTTCCCGTGATGCTGATGAGATCGGAGATCTGCTTGAAGGTCTAGGGTTTGAGGTTTCAAGAGTAAAAAATCCATCAAAAGATCAATTTATTCGATCATTAGAAAGTCTCGTTTTTGGTCCCGGGCAGGAAATAGATAATTGTCTGGTGATATTTTATGCAGGACACGGCCATACTGAGAAATTGGCTTATGGTAATGACATGGGATACATTGTGCCAAAAGATGCACCATCACCGAATCAGGACAATGCTGGTTTTATGCAAAAGGCGATAAATATGCGGACTATTGAGTCATATGCACGAAGTATCCAGGCTAAACATGTGTTATTTCTCTTTGACAGCTGTTTCTCGGGAGCAATATTTAACATAACGAGAGCAATCCCACCAGAATACATAAGTTATAAAACAGAGAGACCCGTGAGGCAATTTATCACAGCAGGAAGTGCGGATGAGGTAGTTCCAGATAAAAGCGATTTTAAAATCCAGCTAATCGAGGGCCTTAATGGCGAAGCAGACCGTAATGAGGATGGTTATGTAACAGGAACAGAACTCGGAGAATATCTGCAGGAAAAAGTGATGATATATTCCTACGGCAATCAACATCCACAATATGGAAAGATCCGTGATCGAAATCTTGATAAAGGTGATTTTGTTTTTAAGCTGAAGAGTAAGCCGATTAAAACAAAACCAGACTTAGGTTATGGATATTTAATTATCAGCTCTTACCCTCCTACTAAGATAAAGATAGACGGTAAGGATTACGGAATAGCTCCGCCTGTGGTTGAAGTCAGATTGCCTGTAGGGAAGCATATAATAAGGTTCTATCGGGAGGAATTAAAAATAGACAAGACAATAGAGGTAGAGGTCTCAAAAGGCGAGAGAAAAGAAGTTCATGAGAGGTTTGATAAGTGATAATTAACCTTAGTAAAAAAATAACAAGAGAGTGAATCGAAATATTCTCCATTCAAAATTCTTAGTCAATAGCATTCTTTTTCTTTTTATTCTTCTCATATCTTCAGATGTATTCCCTCAGAGAAATGCCTCTGTGGTTTATAATGTTGAGAAGCTAATTCAGGAAGGGAAAGAGTTATACAGAGATGGAAAATATCAAGATGCGATTAAAAAGTTTTTAGAAGCAGAGAACTTAACTAAGGAAGAAGAGAAGCTTTCCGAAGTCTATTTCCATCTTGCAGCAGCATATTATGCTATTAAACAGAGTGTTAGGGCGGAAGACTATCTGCGAAAATTCTTTGAAATGGTTCCTGAGAGGACGATTGATGATGTATTGAATTACCATCCTCGTTTTGTGGAGCTTTTTAATCAGATAAAAGAAGAAGTTTCAAAGCTTAAAGAGAAGAAGCCTGTAGTAAAAGCAAAACCTGCTGCAGAGAGGAAGGTAAAGAAGGGTGGGGGAGGATTTCTTCTTGTAATAGGAGCGCTGGTAGTAGTAGGAGGGGGTGTAGCAGCAGCCTTATTATTGAGCAAGAAAGAAAGCCCGACAACGGGCAGTATTCAGGTGAATTCCACACCAACAGAAGCGCAGGTATTTCTTGATGGCACTGACACAGGGCTAACGACAGATTGTACTTTAACTGATGTATCTTCCGGGTCTCATACTGTAAAGCTGGTTAAAGAAGGATATGAAAATTATGAAGAGAGTGTCTCAATAACAGCAGGACAAACAGCAACTGTTAGTGCAACACTCACCATGATTACAATAACAATAAGCGGTCTCACGAGTAGCACAGTTTGGACAAATGGAAAAGAGGTAGAGATACAGTGGGAGACCAGCGGGTCAGGAGGTGTTAGTACAGGTGCCGGATTAGATTCTTTAATACATCACGGAAGAAATGTATTAGATCCATTTCAAAGAAGGATTATCCAAGAGAGACATTCTCAGGAAAGCAATTTAAGAAATAGAGGAGAATTAGAGAATTCAGGAACAACTGAAAAGTTTGTAATACTCTCAGGTAAACAATCAAAACTTCAAGGTATTTCAAAAAAGCTGTCTTCCTCTGCCAGAGCAGGTGATATTTTTAATAGAAGAGCAAAAGATATAAGGGATATAAAGAGAATGAGCAGAGTTAGAATAACAAACACCCCTATTGTTCCTCAGATATCTAATGGTAAATTCACCCCGTCAGGGGATGTAAGAGTCTTAGCTCTGTCGAATGTGAAGATCGATTTGTACAAAGGGAGTGCCTTTAATCAAACGATAGTATCGAGCACAGAAAATGACGGTTCATATACATGGACAGTGGATTCGTCTCTTGAGGATGGTACTGACTATAAAGTAAGGATCTCCAGCACCAGTGACTCCAGTGTTTACGGAGAAAGTGATGCCTTCACGATAGAAGAGAAATCTATCACTGTAACAGAGCCAACAAGCGACACTGATTGGATAAAAGGTTTTCAAACAGATATCACCTGGGACTATGTAGGCACAATAGAAAATGTGAAGATCGAGTTATACAAAGGGGATGGTACGGATCCAGTAAAAGAGATTGTCTCAAGCACAGCATGCGCTGATAAGTCTTATACATGGGGTAATGTAGATGAGACTCTTGAAAACGGGACTGATTACAAAGTAAGGGTATCAAGCATTGATGATTCTAGTATATATGATGATAGTCCCAATTTTAAAATTCAAGAACCTGCGCTTGATGCCCCATCTGATCTAAGTGCGACTGCAGTGTCATCGAGTCAGATTAACCTGTCCTGGACAGACAACTCAGACAATGAGAGTGGCTTTAAGATAGAGCGCAAGACTGGAGCATCAGGGAGTTGGGCTGAGATTGATACAGTGAATGCCGACGTAACGGTTTATCAGGATACAGGACTTGAAGCCGAGACAACGTATTACTACAAGGTAAGAGTATATAATGCTGTTGGCAATTCAGACTACTCGAATGAGACAAGTGCAACTACTACTACCATTGGTGAGATTGAATGGGTGCAGGTCCCGGCTGGCTCTTTCGAGATGGGTGACAATTTCAACGAAGGGGACTCAGATGAGCTGCCCGTGCATACAGTGTATCTGGACACATATTATATATCTAAATATGAGGTGACTTTTGAGCAGTACGATGCATTTTGTGATGCGACAGGCCGTGCCAAGCCAGGAGATAGCGGCTGGGGCAGGGGAGACAGGCCGGTTATAAATGTAAATTATGCTGACGTTACTGAATTCTGTAGCTGGATGTCTGCAGAAACCGGAGAAACTATCTATCTTCCTACAGAGGCACAGTGGGAGAAGGCGGCTCGTGGCACAGACCAGAGAAGGTATCCATGGGGAGATAGCTCACCTGACAGTAGCTTAGCAAATTACAACAACAATGAGTGGAAAACCATGCCTGTTGGTTCTTATCCTTCGGGTGTATCACCTTATGGGATACATGACATGGCGGGTAATGTTTGGGAGTGGTGTTCTGACTGGTATGATGCTAATTATTACAGCAGTTCTCCAACGAATAATCCTCAGGGTCCATCAAGCGGTTCCTATCGTGTGATACGTGGCGGTAGCTGGTACTTCAGTGCGAGCGGCATTCATTCTGCGTTTCGAGGCAGCGGCGCGCCGTCCACCACCAGCTACGGCCGCGGGTTCCGCCTTTGCAAGGATTAACCCTTTTAACTATTATGCTTTTACACTTTTATATTCTTTAACAGCTCTCCGCAGCGGAAGCAGTATAGCTGTCAAATAGTCTAAATTATTTTCAGATTTATAAAGATATTTAAAATTAGGATAAATACTATTTCAAAAATTATTCTCATATTTGAGTAAACAGTATGAAGGTTGGAAAACAAAAGCCCTAGAGCATTATGAGGAATTCCTTTCCATCATGGAGAACGCTGACTCTGGTATTGCTGAGGTGGAGGATGCGAAGAAGAGGCTGGCTGGGTTGAAGTAATACATAAATGAGCAGAGAAAAGCAAAAAAGCGACCCAGTAGACAGATTGACAATAATCAATAGTGAGCTCTATGAGGTACTCTGCGAAGCCATCATTACACTTCTACAAGACACATTAAAGAAGCCTGGGATCACTCCGGAAGAGATAAAGGCCGCAAGAGAGTTTGCAGAATTAAAGCCAGATACAAAAGCATCCAAAGAACTTTTAGAGTTCCTTGAGAACAAAGAGGTGAAAGAGGCTCTTATGACAAATTATTCGTCATAGTTTTTTATTCCCCCTACTCCCGCACAAGAATCAGAATAAGATAAACTTCGCTCTAATATAAGATACTAAATAAAGCATCTACGGTTGACTGACATATATATATTGCAATATTATGGAGAGAATAAAATCTAGTAAGGGGGCAAAAATGAAGCTTCACAAATCAACAACAATTTTATTGAATGTTGTGTTAATTCTTGTGATAGTTCTTTTGTTGAAGTCTTTGATTGCAGCGCCAAGAGATGTATATGCACAAAACATACCTGAGTATTCAGGTGTTGATAATTTAAATTTTATGGGTGCATTGGAGTTTGCAAAAGGTTGCAATAAATTAGCCAAAGAAGGATGGAAATTGCATAGCTTCAATAATTATAAGGCAATATTTGTCCGCTAATTTTAATAGCTTTAAGAGGGCTATCCGGACATCCCGGGGAAAGAAAGGATGCTATGCTTTAATCGCCTCTATAAAGAGACGAGGGAGGGGGAGAGAAATTCTCAGAAAGGAGGGAAGAATGGAATAATAACGGCTTGGCAGTCTAAGTAAAATTTGGAGGTGATTTTAAAGCAATGAGATCAAGAAAAGATATCGAAACAGATTTTAATAACGTTATGGGAAAAAGGCGAGAAGAATTCCTTGCTTTTCAGTGTAAAAAATTCTCTCTCGAAATTGAGCTAGATATCCGGGAACAGAATAAAGAAATTATAAAGCTGTTAAAAAAACAATAATAACAAGTAATGGGCTTAAGGAAAATCGGGGATGTCTATTGGTTAGATGTCCGCATATAAGACAAGCGGAAGCCCAATCCCCTAAAGCCCTGGCTTCCCTGGATTGAAAGAGACAGCTGGGCCGAATAATTGCCTCATTTGAGCAGGTAAAATGATGAAATTTATAGGGAAAAAGGAGGAAAATTGTGACAAACACGAAAAGCAAATTCCTATACGAGATAAGATTCATATTTCAAGGTCTTTCGCTTCTTCCTCTATACATTGCTGTTATGCCCTAAGCGTGCATCAAAAACTGACATATCTTTAAGGAAAAAACATGGCTTATTACCTTCTTGATAAAATCCAAGAAGCAGTAATGAAAACAATTTTCTAAGGGGGAAGAAATGGGAATATTTAGTTCCGGAAAGCCAAATATTGAGAAAATGAAGGCAAAGAAGAATATAAAAGGATTGATTAAGGCATTGAAGGATGAAGATAAGGATGTTCGAGCGGAGGCAGCAGGGGCTCTTGGAGAGATAGGGGATGGAAGGGCTGTAGAGCCCCTCATGCAGGCATTGAAGGATAAGGATCACGCTGTTCGATTGTCGGCAATTCATAATCTTGGATTTATAGGGGATGGAAGGGCTGTAGAGCCCCTCATGCAGGCATTGAGGGATGAAGATGGGTTTGGTCAAGAGCGGGCAGCAGAGGCTCTTGGAAAGATAGGGAAAAGAGCTGTAAAGCCCCTCGTGCAGGCATTAAAAGATAAGGATAAGGATGTTCGATGGAGGGCAGCAAGGGCTCTTGGATTTATAGGGGATGGAAGGGCTGTAGAGCCCCTCATTCAGGCATTGAAGGATGAGCATAAAAATGTTCGAGCGCAAGCAGCAGAGGCTCTCGGAGAGATAGGGAATAAAGGGGCTGAACAATCCCTCATTCAGGCATTGAAGGATGAAGATTGGCATGTTCGAGCGCAAGCAGCAGAGGCTCTTGGAGAAATAGGGAATAAAAGGGCTGTAGAACCTCTCATTCAGGCATTGAAGGATAAGGATGAAGATGTTCGAGAGCAGGCAGCAGAGGCTCTTGGAGAAATAGGGAATAAAAGGGCTGTAGAACCCCTCACTCAGCATGCATTTAAGGATAAGCATAAAAATGTTCAAGAGCAGGCAGCAATGGCTCTTATAAAGATAAGGGATAAGAGGCGTGTAAAATCCCTCATTCAGGCATTGAAGAATGAGCATTATAATGTTCGAAAGCAGGCAGCAGAGACTCTTGGAGAGATAGGGGATGGAAGGGCTGTAGAGCCCCTCATTCAGGCATTGAGGGATGAAGATGGGTTTGGTTTTGGTGGTCAAGAGCGGGCAGCAGAGGCTCTTGGAAAGATAGGGAAAAGAGCTGTAAAGCCCCTCATGCAGGCATTAAAGGATAGGAAAAAGGATGTTCGATGGAGGGCAGCAGAGACTCTTGGAGAGATAGGGGATGAAAGAGCTGTAGAACCTCTCATTAAGGCATTGAAGGATGAAGATAAGGATGTTCGAGCGGAGGCAGCAGGGGCTCTTGGAGAGATAGGGGATGGAAGGGCTGTAGAGCCCCTCATGCAGGCATTGAGGGATGAAGAT
>Ga0209979_1005412_pt1 | contig 10062 bp, 10 predicted proteins | sample AnhtaG_FD_183114 | JGI IMG/M metagenome (GOLD analysis project Ga0209979, IMG submission 183114) | Deep subsurface microbial communities from Anholt, Denmark to uncover new lineages of life (NeLLi) - Anholt_01485 metaG (SPAdes) (version 2) | ecosystem: Environmental > Aquatic > Marine > Oceanic... | reverse complement strand
TGTCATAAAATTTTCCTTTAATCTCGGCATATTCTAATTTCGTACTGCCATCATTGCGAGCAACCCCCTCGATTTGGGCGATTAACTCACCCTCCTCACCAATACCTTTTTCAAGATGGTACTGGATGATTGTCAAAGAAGTTTTGGGAAGAAATGAGCAACCCCTGGGAGTGCAGCCGCTTAGTGACATTATCAAAGAGATTAAGAGCAAAAGACGAATTTTATTCACTTTTATTTCCTCCTTGGTAAAAAATAATCACGTCCCCTTTTATTTTTTAAAATCTTATTCCTAATGTGGCTCTTATTCCACTGGCATCTTCGTTTTGAGGCAGGTATAAGTAATTGCCTTCCAGTCTTACTCTATCTGTTCCGAGAGAAAATCCGGCAATGAGCATCAATTCAGTCTTCTCAAGCGCAGTTGAATTCATTCCCCCCACACCAAAGTTCAGTTTATCTCCTATTCTGAGTCCGAAGTAACTAACATATGAGGACTTGCCAGAAACTTCACCCCCACCACCGAAGACTCTTAAACTCCCTTTTAATCTGAGTTGAGCTTCGTATATCATGAATGAATTATTATCCCTGGATGGAGACCACCCACCCAGACCAACAGCCAGGACAGGTTGCTTCTCGGTTTTCTGTTTCTCCAGTCGGGCTTTTGCTCTTATCTCTTTCTCTTGCTTTGCCTTTTTCATCCTCTCCAGCCTTGCTTGTTTCCTCTTTTCCTTCTCCAGTCTCGCTTGTTCTCTTCTTTTCTTTTCCAACCTCTCCTGCTCTAGCTTTGCCTTTTCTCTCTTCTCTTCCTCTATTCGTTTTTTCTCTAGCTTCTCAAGTTTGACCAGTTCCTTCTCTGCAGATTTTAGATAATCAGAGAAACCATAAATCCGGCTTTTCTTTATAACTTCCTCAAGACACTGCCTTGCCTTCTCATATTCTCCATTTTTTTTATAATCCAGCCCCTTTTGATAGAGCTCCTCTATTTGAACTCTCAGGGGTTTGCGTTTTTCTATGATATTTTCCTCTTCCAGCTTTTCCGATAGGATATAAGGGGTGATAAAGACTAATAAATCAGTCTTTTCCTTTTTGGTTGTCCTATGAGTGAAAAGGGAGCCCACGAGGGGAAGACGGGATAAAAAGGGAACTCCCGCTCTGGTTTTGGTGTCAGTGTCCCTCAATAGTCCTCCGATGACAATCGTCTCTCCATCGTTGACCGCTATCTGAGTCTTGGCTTTTCTGGTACCCACCACGGGAGGAGCACCGAGGAAGGGAGGGGGCGCGGTGATCTCGCTGACTTCAGGTACTATATCTAAAACTACCCTCTTTTCCTCCTTGACATGAGGAGTAACCACGAGAGTTGCACCGACGGTAAGGAACTCGATATCATATACCCATACCCCTTCTACAAGTCTGGATCTCCCGCGATAAGGATACTCATCCCCTACATCTATCGTCGCCTCCTCGCCCTCAAGGGTAACTATATTGGGACTGGAAAGAAGATGGGCCTTACCCTCAGAGATGAGCAGGTCTATTATTCCCCTGAACTCCTGCTCAGCGCTGCCAAAGATTATCCCCATTCCTTCAGCCAGAGTAGAAAGAGGAGCTCGAGGCTCGGGAAGCTCCTCTCCAGGCTCGGGCCTGGTGTAATAAGGATAGCGAAAGGTTGCTCCCAGGGGATACTTCTCATAAGCTCCCTTCCATCTCCACTTTATACCCAGTTCCTCTTCAGCACTCAGGCGAACCTCTACAAACTCTGCTTTAATCATGATCCGCTTGCGCCTAACATCGGCCCCTTCAAAATATTCCTTGACCTTTTTTATGTAAGAAGAGGGGGCCTCTACATAGACGGAGTTAGTTAAAGGGTCTATGAAAAAACTTCCTTCTTCTCCAATTATGTTCCCTAAAGCATCTTTTAAAAGATCCTTTTCTTCTTTCTCTGTTGTATCAATGTAGTCTAATTGAAATCGTTTTTTCTCCAGCACTGGAGGGGGTTCAGTGTCTAACTTAGTCACGACCTGTCTGATCTTCTCAATATTTTGAGAAATATCGTTGATGATTAGAGCATTGGTCCGGAGATCGATCTTGATAGTTCCCGAAGGGGAAAGAAAATACTGGCAAACTTCCTTTGCCGCTTCCGCCTTAGCGTATTTTAAGAGGATGATCTCAGTTACCAGGGGTGGTTTCTCCTCGACCAGGTCCTCTAACTTACCCACCCGGATAATTCCATCCTCTTCTCGATAGGTAAGCCCACTTGCTCCTAAAACAGCCTTCAGTGCCTGCCAGAGATCTACATTCTTGAGACGCAGAGTAAGCGCCCCGGCCACTTCTCTTCCGGCAATAATGTTAACATTGGCTTTTTCAGCGATCAGCCTTAGGACATCCTGGAGATCCATCTGTTTTACATCCAGGGAGATAAGGGTCAGGGTTTTCTCTGAAGGTACCTGGGCTAATCCTGGAGCTGAGCCCAATATTGGTCCCAGTACGGCGAGTAAAACTGCCATGAACCCAATGGATAATCTATTTTTCCAGGGCACGTCTCTCCTCCCTCAATCTCAGGGTAAGGATTTCATCTCCCCTTTTTAGAGTAACACTATCTTGCCCAATTTCACCAACGGTGAAATTCCCAATTCTTTCCCCTACTTTCAAAATTCTGTTATTGATCATAGCCAGAGAATAATCCGGAGCAGATAGAATTCCCCTGAGATTAAACACCGGGATTCCGGTGTCCAGTCTCGCTACCAACTGACCAATTTTCTCAATATTCTCACGAACATCCGTGATAACCAGGGCGTTGCCCCGAACATCTATCTCCATAGTCCCTGAAGGGGAGAGAAGGTGCTTGGAGGCTTTCCTCATCTCTTCTGCCTGGGCGTTTTTCAAGGGGATAACCTGGGTCACCAACATTGGTTTCTCCTCAGTGACCTCCCCTAACTTAACCACTCGGATAATTCCTTTTTCCTCCCGATAGGTAAACCCGCTGGTGTCTAAAATAGCCCCCAGTGCCTGCCAGAGATCCACATTCTTAAGCCGCAGAGTGACCGAACCGGCCACTTCTTTACTGATGATGATGTTCAAATTAGCTTTCTCAGCCATTAGTCTCAGCACATCCTGGAGATCCATCTGAGTAACATTCAAAGAAATAACCTCCTTTGTAGACACCGAAGCGGCTCCGCTAGCTTTTTCCTGGGCACCGACCCCTAGAGCGGAAAAAGCTATAATTGCCGCAGCCGCCAGGAATAGTATCGCCTTGTCAACTCCCCGCCATTGAGTCCTTTCCTGACTTTTTTTGCAGTCTAACATCCCTTAACCTCCTTTATCTTTTATTGAGTATTGTCGGTAGCCGCAGGCTTTAGCCTGCGTAAAGCTGCGTAAAACAGCGCAACCTAAAGGTTGCGGCTACCCTACTTTGCCACTTCTCCCTCTTGTGCACTCTGTGGTTCTATATTCTTTCATATTATTTTTAACTTCAGACCTCGAACTTAGGACCTCGTTTCTTACTTTCTACTTTCTACTTTCTATTTTCTACTTTTTACTTTCCCACTCTATCAGTTTAATGACAAATTTCTTAGCGCGATACCGGACGGCTACCCGGTCAAAATCTATCTTCACTATTCTAGCTCCCTGGATAGTATCACCCTCTTTGACGAGGAGGCCATTAATCAGAGCCAGAGGTTCAGCATCATCCCAGGCGATGCCCTTGAGCGCTAATGGAGGGAGCTTTATGGGGGTAACTTTTCTTGCCTCGGCTGTCTTTTTTGCTGGCAGCACCAGAGGATCGCGCGAACCCTTATGGTAGATGAGCATCTTTTCCATCTCCTCTTGCTTTTCCAGCCAATGGGAGAGAGAAAGAGCCGTCTCCTCGGCCTTTTTCTCCAATTCCTCAGGGGTTACCTTTGCAGCGGTTGATCTTTTAGCCACCCGTTTCACCGTTTTTTTAACCGGTATGATTCCCAGAACAAACATCCACATTCCCACCAGGACTACGGCTAAAACTACCACAATTATGGGTCCCTTGGTTACTTTCATCTTTTTTCTCTACTGCTTTTGCTTTAAGCTAATTCTCGATACCGTCAACTGCGCTTTATGCTCAGCTGAACTTTCTCCGGAAGAAATGGTTAAACTGTCTACTCGATTAAAATCCATTGATCTTTCTATGGTGCTGATAAACTGAGATAGCTCATGATAGCCGGCCACAACGCTTATCTTCCAGGAAGATACCAGTAAATTCTCCTTTGTTATCGGGGGAACAGGAGTAATCGAGGTCACTTCAACTTTACTTTTCTTGAAGATATCCATTAAACTAGCCGGAATGACCAAACTTATTTCTTTTTCTTCTTTAGTTTCCAGAAAACGATTAATGGTCTGACTGAGGGCAGCTTTTTCCTCTTGTAACTGATCAATCAGTTGGGACAGAGTGCTATACTCACGGTAAAGTGCCTCCTTTTTCTCCAGTTCCAATTCTATTTTTCTCCATTCGAGCTGCTGGGGTCTAATTATCAAAAAATAGAGCAAAGCCAGGCTCGCTCCTCCAATGAGAATGAGGAAAAAAATTCTTTTATCCAACAATCTAGTCTTCATGGGCTTTCTTCGCTAACTACCATACCGGAGAGTTGAAAACTCATGGCCGGCAGTTTCTCTGCCTCGGTGCGAGCCACGGTAGATAAATGGATTTCCCCTAAAATTTTGCTGAAGGTTGGATCTTCCTTGAGCTGGCGAACAAAGTTTTCTATAGAGCGAAATCCCCGGTTATCACCGGGCAGGGCAAATCCCTTCAAGGTTAGAGTTGTCGAACTGGCAGATATTGAACTTAACCAGATATTATCTGGCATCAGCTTACTGAAATCTTCCAGTTTTGGGGTCCACCACATTTGCTTTCCTTTAAGCTCGCTGACCAGCGATATTTTCTTACGGAGAGAGTCCCACTCCTTCCTGTATTCCACTATCCGGAAAACCTCCTTATTTAGGCGGGCAAATCTTTCTGAAACTAAAGCCAATCTATTTTGATAGCTTTTGATTTCATAATAGTTGTCGATATAGACATACCCCATAAACATAAAACAAAGAAGAAAGACCAGTAAGAAAGTAGCGAAGATCATTTGCCTCAAACTTTTCAGTCTATAAGTAGCTACCCTGTCACCAATGAAGTTTAGCTGGATCCTCATTCTTGTTTTTCCCTTAATCCCAATCCCATGGCAATGGCCAGTAAATAGCCTGTACTTTGGGTAAATCCAGAACCTAATTTGAGGGAGTCGAATTCTATATCCTCCAATGGATTCCACTTTTCTACCGGCAGCTCCAGATCTTTCAAAAATGAATCGCTGGTCTCTAAGCTGGGAGCATTTCCACCGGTAACAAAAATTGTGGCTACTCTATTTTTCTTACCCCGGTTCTCGTGATAATGAATAGAGCGACGGATCTCCTCAATTATTCTGCCCAAAACGCCTTTATCCTTTAAGTCAAGCGGACTTTCTAAACCCAAATTAATATCTCTGATGAAATATATACTTTCTTTGCCTAAAACTACCAAATTGATTAATCTTGTTCCCAGGTTTAAGACCATTACATCCTCTTGAAGGGCTAGATTCTTTAGTCTTAAAAAACAGTTAGCCAGAGCCAAACAATCGGTATCAATGGCTATAGGATTTAGACCAGCCTGCTGAAGAGTTTCCACCCGCTGTCTGACCATTGATTTGGGTACAGCCACAAAGAGGATATTCTGTTTTCCATTTTTTTCTTCACTCTGCGGTAGAACCTGAAAATCAGTCTCTACTTCATTAAGCCTACCGAGCATCACTCGTTGAATTTCCAGATTAACCGCACTTTCTAATTCTTTTCCTGAAAGGGGAGGAAATTTGAAGTACTGGGTAATAATGGAGGGACCATTTAAAGAAGAAACTGCATCCTTAGCTTTGATATGGATTTTCCTCAATGAATGTTTAATAGCCTGGGCAATAACACCTTTGTTTATCCTCTGGCTCCCCGTTCTAAAACTGGCAGCGGGGTTATCAACTATTCCTACTTTATCTAATCTTATCTTCCCACCAGACTTACTCACCTGAACCAGCTTTATCAGGCTGGATCCAATATCTACACTGACCACATTCTTGAACCCTAGCATGGATTTTCCTGTCTAAAGATAAAATTGCTCATTTTCAAATCCACTTGTCGGAGGTCTACTTACTATACCGCAGGCTAGGTATTAATCCCCCCTAGCTCAGCGCCTCACACTTCAATTTTATTGGACTGAGTTTCATTCCTCTTGCCAATCTTGTACCAGGTATACCGGCCGTGCCGCATAACTATAGAAATCATCATGGAACTGGGTATAGTAGATGACGCCGGATCCAGTTTCTATTTTATGCCTGCCCCCACTGACGGCCGATCCATAAATTCTAGAGTTCATTTCTATTTTGATTTCTCCGTTTGGCGACCAAAGCAGCCCCCATACTATAGTAGGATTCTCCGCAATCCCTTCTTCTATTTTTATTGCGATATCCCCTTCAAAAGCTGATTCATAAGCTGAAATAAGTGATACTCCCGTCTCTAATCCAGTTCCCACGTTGGAGTATTGTTGGACATTTATCTTACCCTCGGCCACGATTGATCCCGGCCCGACCAACGTCGAATCACTGATGGTTACATTTCCTGTGACATACAAGATCCCATTTACAATATAGGGGTCCACGCCATTAATCGCCAAGTCACCATTTATTACTGAATTAGCCTTATACTGGTAATAGCCTATGTCAAATTCTGGGAAAGGTAACTCCTCCACCCCTTCGGTTATGGTTCCGGTAACGGTACCTTCGTTAGTTACGCTAACAGTTCCCGTTGCCTCAGCATTTCCGTCAACAGTTGCCATATCAATGGTTATATCTCCGATAGTATAACAACTGCCCATTATGTAAGTACCAGGATTTTCTATTATAATCCCTCCAGCACTGGCAATAGCGTAACCAAACATGGGATCGTGGCCTTTCTCGAGGGTAACGCGGACTGTTTTTTCTACCCTTCCCTCTGCCTCCTTGCCGGGGACATATCCGGTGGATTCGATTAGTGGATTAGATGCATCTTTATCGATTACTGTGACCTCATAATCACCGGCGCTGCTGCCTTGCAGATCATAGAGAGTTTCTGTCCGGGTGGGATTGCCGTTGCCGTCTTCAGTCCAAGGGGCGGACCAGGGAAGCCAAGGCTGATCCCCACAATTAAATTGCCAAATAGCGGTTTCAACTCCTGCTTCAGCTAAGTAAAAGGCCTGGTTCTTGTGAATTTGCCTCCTTACCAGGGTGTTCTCCATTACCCCTGCATTAAGAAAGGCCAGGCCGGTTATGGTAAGGGCCAGCATGAGGATGATAACCATGGGCAGTATTGCTCCCTTTTCAGAATGAGATGATTTCCGGGTCAATTTCTTAGGTTTCATGGCTAATTAATTTCGCGGCTTCACCGCTGTCTCAAGCATAACAGTTCCAACCTTTTCTCTCACCAGAGTCAAGGTTACATTGATGGTTCCACCAGTATTGCTAACATTAAACTGGGTACCCCCATCACCCTCAATAACTAACTCTTGTACCCCATAAGGGTCTTGATAAAAGAGCTGATTTTCTTGCAAGAAGAAGCTCTCATCAGTACCGAGATCAATGACCAGCTTGGTAGGATCTAAGGTATCGATATTATCTGAACCGGCAGGTTTTAGCTCATGCTGGATTTTGATCATGGCATAATGGGCATCTCGCTGCATCCTTAGCCTGTCAGTTCCTTTTCTCCAGGAACTGAGACTAAAAAGAGGAATCTGGGTGGAGACTAAAACTACCAGACCTACCACCAAGACAGCCACCATTAATTCCACTACGGTAAATCCTGAGTCTCTCTTTTTCATTGGCACCTTATTCATGGGGGAGCAACCAAGGTAGTTAAGCTCACCCTATTGGTAGTATTATCGCTCCACTCTACCGTTACGGTAACCTTCAAGTAGTCGTAGCTGTCATTCATACTGTCATCATCCATATACTGGGCCTGAGTAAGCATCTGTCCATCAGATAGATTATCCACCGCTACCGTGTCTTTAGTTTCCGACGAATTTAAAACCCAACCACTACTGTGCGTAATATAGTACGGCTGGTATGATGGGGCATTGAGAGCGATATCCTTGTAGTCCACCGCCTTCAGGGCCTCCAGTCTTTGGCTGGCTACCAGAAGGGCGGCTCGGCGATGAGCCTCTCGAACAATATTGACTCGACCATAGAAAAAAAACATCCCCCCTCCTAGAATTATTAAGGTTATGATTAGAAGAGCTACCATCAACTCTACTAACGTGGTACCCGTCTTTGAACTGAAAGAAAAGATTTTCATAGAAACCTTTCCCCTGGGCCTGGGAAAAGCGCCTTCCAAGCCCAGGGACTATTACCTATCCGTCGTATCCTGCCCATTATTCCTGCTAATTTTCCCTGATCAGATCGAGGTACAGCTCTCTATCCAGCTCGCACTTTCGCAGGCCACCCAGAGTGGTTTTGCCTCAGAGCGATAGGCCCTGGTCATAGCCAACCTGTACGTAACAACAGCCGCACCAGCCAGCACACCTACCACCGTTAGCTCAATGGGAAATGTCGCACTACCGCCGCGCCGGCAAACCATCCAAACCGTCCGAGTATTTTACGTGGGCCAGATTTCGTACCAATTCCCAGATCCAATGTTCATCCATAATTTTATGCCAAGAATCTTTCCCCCCTTGCCCTCTGCGTAAATATACGTTTGACCCGCTGCATCGTCGCCTTTGGCGGGGAGGAGTTCAACGGTGAAAGGATCAGATTCTCCGACACTAAAGAGAGCATCGGCCTCTGTCCACCAGGTGTTAGTGCCCACAGCTACTCCCAGAGTGGTGAGAAGTGTCATCGTTACTGTCGACCCGTTGCCTTGATCACCCGTCAGATACAGATCAGCAGGATCCTCCAGTTTATACACCAATTCAGCCGATCGGATGGTGCCGATAGCGGCTTTTCCCTCTGAGGCATAGGCTCTACTACGAGCAAAATTGTACAGAGGAACAGCCGCAGCGGCCAAAATCCCCACTATTATCACCACTACCATTAGCTCGATGAGCGTGAATCCTCGCTTACTCTTGTTACTCCTGGCCAACATCCTGATTAACCATCTCATTTTTTTCACCTCCCATAATAAGATTTAATTCTAGAGTCTTATCTTTTTAGTGCCAGCTCACCACCTCCTTTATCTACTCAATTTCATTTTCCTATCCCATGACTCTGCCCAGGTTGAAGATAGGATAATACATAGACATTACAAAAAAGGCCACCAGTATTCCCAGGCCAACGATAAGAACTGGCTCCAGAGTTGAGGTTAGAGCTTTTATCCTGTAATCCAGATCCCGGTCATAAAAGTCGGCTACTTTGGGCAGTATCTCGCTGAGGGTGCCCGATTCCTCGCCGGTATGAATCATTCCTGCCACTAAAGAAGGGAAAAAACTCTGCTTTCTTACCTCTCGAGCCAGGGTAGAACCTTGAACAACTCTTTCCCGAATTTCCCTTATAGCATTTTCTGCCAGTACATTTTCGCTAACCGCGGCGGTGTGATCAAGGGCAACTACCAGAGGAACTCCGCTCCTGAGAAGTATGCCTAAAGTACGACATATTCTTGCCAGCACCAGACAATAGATTAATTTAGCCACTATGGGTAGTTTTAACTTAATCCTATCCAGCCTACCCCTTCCTTTAGCGGTTCGTAAATATCCAAACCCAAGCACTCCCAGTCCCAGAACCAGAACTATTTCATAGGGAAGGTTTCTTATGAGAAAGTCGCTTACATCTATGACAAACTGGGTAATAGCGGGTAGCTCAGCTCCGTAGGAGGCAAATATCTCCTTAAATTGGGGAATGAGGTAAAAGACCATCGCTCCCACTACTATTAAAAAGAAGCCAGTGATGAACATGGGGTACCTACTGGCACTTACCACCTTTTTTTTCAGGTCTATTTGGCCTTCAAGATAGGTAGCTATGTGGGAGACTACCTCATCCAGCGATCCGGCCTCTTCTCCCACGGCTATCATCTCGG
>Ga0209979_1005411_pt1 | contig 10066 bp, 7 predicted proteins | sample AnhtaG_FD_183114 | JGI IMG/M metagenome (GOLD analysis project Ga0209979, IMG submission 183114) | Deep subsurface microbial communities from Anholt, Denmark to uncover new lineages of life (NeLLi) - Anholt_01485 metaG (SPAdes) (version 2) | ecosystem: Environmental > Aquatic > Marine > Oceanic >... | reverse complement strand
CCTGCCTGGCGGGCGTCTGGCCCGGCGCCTGCACCATGTCGATGGCGGCCAGCGAGGCCACCGCGTCCCCAGGACCCACGCCGACGATGGACACGCCCTGGGTGGCGCGCCCCTGCTGCGAGATGCTGTCCATGCGCGTGCGCAGCACCAGCCCATCCTCTGAGATGACGATGAGTTCCTGGGTTGGGTTGACGGTGCGCGCCGCCGTCACCGGACCTGTCTTGGAAGTGATCCTGTAGGTGAGCTGTCCCTGGGTACCCCGACCATGGGGAGTGTACTCATCGAAGGGCGTGCGCTTGCCGAAGCCCTGGGCAGTGATGGTGAACAGCTCGTGATCGGGCAGGACCAGCTCCATGGAGACCAGCCGGGCGTTCTTGGCCCGTCTGACGCCGCGGACACCGCCGGCCGCGCGTGATCGTGATGGTATCTTGCGCACCGAGTAGCGAAGAGCCTTGCCGTCGGACGTGATCAGGATCACCTCGTCATCTTCGCGGGCCAGCTTGGCCATGATCAGCTGGTCGCCGGGCTCCAGATCCATGGCGATGAGGCCGGCTCGCCGCACTGAGGCGAAGTGCGAAAGGGCGGTCTTCTTCACCTCGCCCTGGGCCGTGGCCACCACCATGTAGTCCTTCCCGAAGTCCCTGGCCGGCACCATCGCCGTTACCAGCTCGCCCTGGGCGATGTCCACCAGGTTGATGAGGGGGATGCCCCTCGCCTGGCGGGAGGTGTCGGGCACCTCGAAGGTCTTGAGCTGGAAGACGCGGCCGCGGTCGGTGAAGAAGAAGAGGCTGTCGTGGGTGTCGGCGACCACGAGGCGATGGACGGCGTCAGTCTCGCGGGTGATCATGCCGGTGATGCCGCGCCCGCCCCGCCTCTGGGGGTGATACGTCTCCAGGGGCAGCCGCTTGATGTAACCGCGCTTGCTCAGGGTCACCGCCACCTCCTGGTGGGCGACAAGGTCTTCCTCACTGAACTCTTCCGCCTCTCCCTCTATGATCTGGGTGCGTCGCTCCTCTCCGTAGCGCTTCTTGAGCTCCTGGACATCCTCCTTGATGAGGAAGTCGATCTTGCGGGGGTTGGCCAGCAGGTCCTCCAGGTAGTTGATCTGCTGGATGACCTCGGCGAACTCCGCCTCCACCTTCTCGCGCTCCAGGCGGGCCAGGCGGCGGAGCTGCATGTCCAGGACGGCCTGAGCCTGGCGGTCGCTCAGGCGGAAGGGACGGGCCATGAGGCGCTCCTTGGCCTGCTCGGCCGACTCGGCGCGACGGATGGTCTGGATAACCTGATCCAGGTTCTGGAGCGCCTTCAGCAGGCCTTGGAGGATGTGCTCCCGCTCGCGGGCTTTCTCCAGGTCGAACTGGGAGCGGCGGCGGATAACCTGGCGCCGGAACTCGATGTACTGCTCCAGGGCGCCCTTCAGGTTGATGACCCGGGGCTGGCCCTCCACCAGGGCGAGCATGTTGATCGGGAAGGAGGACTGCATGGCGGTGCGCTTGTAGAGGGCATTGAGCACCTGGCGGGCCTGGCCGCCCCTGCTCAGCTCGATGACGATGCGCATACCGTGGCGATCCGACTCGTCGCGCAGGTCGCTGATGCCGTCGATGCGGCGCTGCCGGGCCAGCTCGGCGATCTTCTCGACGAGGGAGGCCTTGTTGACCTGGTAGGGCAGCTCGCTGACGATGATGTGCATGCGGCCTCCCCGGGCGGCCTCCTCGATGCGGGCGCGGGCCCGCATCATGACGCGGCCCCGGCCATCGCCGTAGGCGTCCTTGATCGCGTCGGTCAGCACCTCCTTGCGGCCGCCGTCGGCGTCGGTCACGTAGTCCTTCCGCAGGCGGTAGATGACGCCGCCGGTGGGGAAATCGGGGCCCTGGACGATGGTGGCTAGCTCCTCGGTGGTGGTGTCGGGCTCGTCGATGAGGCGGTCAACGGCGTCGCAGATCTCCCCCAGGTTGTGGGGCGGGATGCTGGTGGCCATGCCCACGGCGATGCCTGTGGCACCGTTGACCAGGAGGTCGGGAAGGCGGGCCGGCAGCACTAAGGGCTCCTGGATGCTGCCGTCGAAGTTGGGGACGAAGTCCACGGTGTCGCGGTCGATGTCCGCCAGCATCTCCTGGGAGATGGCAGCCAGGCGGGCTTCGGTGTAGCGCATGGCCGCGGCGGGGTCGCCGTCCACGCTGCCAAAGTTGCCCTGGCCGTCCACCAGGGGGTGGCGGAGGGAGAAGTCCTGGGCCATGCGCACCATAGCCTCATAGACGGGGTCGTCGCCGTGGGGGTGGTACTTGCCCAGAACCTCACCCACGATGCGGGCGCTCTTCTTGTAGGGGGTGCCCGGGCGCAGCCCCAGCCCGTGCATGCCGTAGAGGATGCGCCGCTGCACCGGCTTTAGGCCATCGCGCGCGTCGGGCAGAGCGCGGCTGACGATCACGCTCATGGCGTAGTCGAGGTAGGACGCCCGCATCTCCTCCTCGATGCGGATGGGACGGACCTTGCCGATGTTGGTGTCTGTAGTCATGATCTCAGTCCTGCCGTTCGGCCTAGCCAGTCATCATCCTGGCAGCGATCGGCCACGCCAGCCTGAATGGCGGATTCCACCCGCTGCCTCCTGTTCTGGTGCCACCGTACGTCGCAGTTAGGTGCCTCTTGATGGACTCAAACGCGTATGGGTACAGAGGTGCCTGCCCAGCTTCATCCAGATGCGAGTTGAGAAACGCAATCCAGGCGCTCACAAGGCCAGGCACATCATCAGGGTCGAAGTCGGCGCCCAGACTCACGGCGAGCAGGGGCTGAAGAAAGCGCGGATTCTCCTGCAAGAAACGTTGCGCCGCAAAGAACGCCTGGTGAATGTGGCCCGTCCGGTTTGTCAGATCCCTGCCGGTGCTAATAGCCAGGGCCCTGTCAGTGAGGTAGGAGGGATTGTCGCGACAGAACTGCTCGAATGCCTTTATCGTTAGCAGAGGGCCAGGTCCTGGCGGTGGTGGGGAATACTCTCTGATGATGTCCACCAACGCAAGTTGGTCGGCGCGTTTGCCTGCGCAGCCCGCTAGGAATTGCTCCAGGTACTCCTTACTGGTCTCTGATAGCAGTGGACTCACTCGCTCTATGTAAGCCTCTAGCTCCGCCATCTCGGCACCAGAGACCAAGCGCAAGATCTCTACGTTGCGGCCCAAGCCACCCCAGGTGATATTGGCGGAACCCGCGGCTCCAAGCCCGCCATCGCCCACGACCAATTTTGCGTGAAGCTGCGGAGAGGTGAGAAGAACCACCTCGCGGCTAGCCTCGTGTTCTGCTATGAAGTCCGCCAACGCTTCCGCATCTGAAGCTTGCGTCATCCAGTCGCGCATCTCGAGGCGTGTCCATACCTCTATGCGGCGTACCGATGCGTGGAGCCTGTCAGAGACAAAATCGAGACCAGCCCGCGACACGAAAGGACTGCATAGTAGCAACTGTTCGTTGGTGCTCGCCACAACTTGACCGACAACGTCGCGTGTATGTTCGCTCCAAGTCATCCCTGCCCTCCGGATGTGAAGAGTGACGGTTGGTACGCCTCGTCACTCGGCGCGGAAGGGGTATCATGAGCGATGTCAGCCGACCCCGCCGCGATCTCCATTGGCGCCTGCAGCCACGGTACTTCGAGCTGCGATGCGTGAGCCGGGGGTTTCAGCCTTCTGTCGACCCGGAGGAGGGCCACGTTGGTTCCCTGAAGACGATACGACGATGGCTCGGCCGCCACAAGCTCCTCAATGAAACCCTTAAGTGTGTCGGCCCCGGACTGCGCGACGCGCATCACCAAAGCCTCCAGGGTCTCCAGCCCGGTACGATACCGATAGACCCCATTCTGGTTGCGTCTATTCCTGTAGCTAGCGAGCAGCAGAGTGTCTGCCTCAACAACGGGATCATGAGTGTTTCCGGAATCGATGAGTTGATCGAAGCGCTGCCAAACCCGGGGCTTCGCTTCCCTCCCATTCGGGAAGACTGTGGAAAGGGCATCCTGAAACAGGTGTCGACAACGATCCACGGGCGTCGCCCTCGCCCACGGCGTGAGGCGACGGCTGATCTCCTCAAGTGGAAGGCTGCCGGGCCTGCCACCAAACACTTTCTCTCTGAGAATGGCAGACGCGAGAGATTGAACCTCGCCCGGCTGCTGGAAGCCTATCCTCATCACCGACTCCTTTGCATACTCCGGGGAGATCTCGATACCAATCCAGCGACGCCCCAAACTCCGGGCTACCTTACATGTCGTCCCGCTTCCTGAGAAGGGATCCACAACTAGATCCCCCGGTTTGGACGACGCCCTGATAATCTTCTCAGCTACTTCCTCGGGATACACGGCGATGTGAGAAGACTGTTCAGTAGTGCCGTACGCCACGCGATCCACTTCCCACACATTGCCAGGGTTGCGGCCCCAGAAGTTGTTCCGCTTGTCGAGCTCTCGGGACCTCTCGCGTATCGTGTCCACATCGAACGCGGGCGTTGCGGCCCCGTCGACTGGCTTCACAAACCAAAGGATCGTCTCGTGCCGGTTGGTGTACTTACGCTTGAACGCCATCCCCCCGAAGTAGCGCCAAATGATCCGATCCCAGAGAATAAGAGGCGGCTCTTCCTTGAAGAAGGGATAGGACAGCATGTCGATCGGTAGGATATCACCCGCTACGGCATTCTCCGTCTGGGTGTACCCGGTCTGCCAGAAGAGAGAGGCGTTGGGCTTGAGAACTCTCTTCATCTCCCGTATGACCTGACGAAGGAAATCGAGATAACGCTCCAGCCCCTGTTTGTCCCCGTGATCGCCCTTGTAGGCCTTGTCTATGTTGTAGGGGGGACTCGTATGGATCAGGTCAACGCTGCTGTCCGGCATATGGCGAAGAGCAGTGAGACAGTCACCCACGACAATGCGATCCTCAACGGCCCAGAGGCCACCGTGGGGCTCAACGAGGCGGCTCACAAACTCTTCGACAGGCAGCAGCATGGGAGAAGACCCTTGAGCACCACTATACCACGGTGTCGCCCTGTTCAACGCTCCAGACCGCTCTGCCGCACGAGCTCCTCGAACAGCAGCCGCGAGCTCTCGTTGAAGCCGTCGTGGCCGGGCTCCGGGCGCTCCGCGTGCCACTGCACGCCCACCACCCAGCGGTGCGAGGGGCTCTCCAGCCCCTCCACGAAGCCTTCGGGCGTGAGGGCGGTGACCCGCAGCCCCGGCGCCACCGTCTCCGAGAGCACGGCCTGGTGGTGGCGGGAGTTGACCTCCATGTCGCCTGACCCGAAGCGCTCCCCCAGCCTGCTGCACCACTCCAGGCGCACGCTATGCCAGCGCGAAGGGTAGCCCTCGCTGCGGTAGTCGGCGCGGTGATGTCCGCCCTCGATGTGCTGGAGGAGGCCGCCGCCCAGGGCCACGTTCAGGAGTTGGTGGCCGCGACAGATGGCCAGCACGGGCAGGTCGCGCTCCAGGGCGAGGCGCACCAGGGCCGACTCGAAGGCGTCCCGCCGGGGGATAATGCGCTTGGTCCTGGGGTGGCGCTCCTGGCCGTAGAGGGAGGGGTCGATGTCCGCACCTCCGGTGAGCACCAGCCCGCTGAGGCCCTCCATCAGCTCGTGGGGCGGCTGCCCATGGAGCCCATACAGGTCCACCGGCTCGCCGCCGGCCCGGCGCAGGCAGCGGCGATAGTAGGCGATGCGCTCGCCCAGCACGTTCTCCCAGCGGCTCACGCCGATGCGGGGGCGTTCGTCGGGTCTGATAGACATGCCCTCGCAGTAAAGATAGCACACTTTGGAAGAACCGTCAAAGCCGTGCGAGCGCCTATGGAACCGCTGGATATCGCTAGAGCAGGCTGGCGGTCTCAGAGGCGCCCCAAACGCCCCTAAGCGGCCCTGGACGCCTACACGATGAGACGCCGGCGCATGGACCAGATGGCGACGGCAGGTACACCTACCGCTTGACCTCGCGCACGTGGTGGGCACGCAACACCGGGTGCAAGCTTGACGGCGGTAAGGTAAGATAGGGCCGCCATGGAGCCGCGCATCCAGTACGCCAGGACCGCCGACGGGGTGAGCATCGCCTTCTGGACCCTGGGCCAAGGCATGCCCTTGGTGCACATGCCGCGGCATCCATTCAGCCACATCCAAATGGAGTGGCAGATTCCTGAGATCCGCGGCTGGTATGAGCGCCTGGCAGAGAAAAGAAAGCTGGTGAGGTACGACGGCAGAGGGACCGGGCTGTCGGGGCGCAACGTAGCCGATTATTCGCTCGATGCGTTGGCGCTGGATCTGGAGGCAGTAGTAGACCGCCTGGGATTGGAGACGTTCGCCCTCTTGGGCTATATCCGCGCGGGGCCCGTCGCGATTGCCTACGCCGCCCGGCACCCAGAGCGGCTATCGCACCTTCTCCTTTGGTGCACTCATGCGAGGAGCTCCGACCTGTTGCAGTCGCCCCAGGCTCAGGGATTATTGGCGCTCATGGACAAGGACTGGGAGTTATTCACGGAGACGGCGGCGCATGTCGTGCTAGGGTGGTCGGAAGGTGAGATGGCACGGCGGTTCGCGATATTCCTCCGGGAAAGCGTCACGCAAGAGCGGCTGCGGGCCGCGTATGACCGTATTCTGGAGTTTGATGTTACGGACTTGCTGGAGCAGGTACAGGTGCCAACTTTGGTGCTGCATCGCCGCCAGCTTCCTTACCCTGACGTGGACATCGCCAGCGGTCTTGTCTCCGCGATACCGGGCGCCCGCCTCGCCCTCCTGGAGGGGGAGTCGATGGCTCCCTACGTGGGCGACGCGGACGCAGTGTTTCAGGCCATCGACGAGTTCCTGGGCGAGGGCGAGGAGGCCGCACCTGGGGCCGAGCCACTTGAAGCGGGTGCCTTCCGCACCGTCCTCTTTACAGGTGTGGAGGGCTCCACATCCCTCACACAGCGCCTGGGAGACGCCAGGGCACGGGAAGTCCTCCGGCACCCACGAGCACATCGTCAGAGAGGCCCTCCGCTCCCACGGCGGCTCAGAGGTGAAGACCATGGGCGACGGCTTCATGGCCTCCTTCTCCTCAGCCACCAGGGCCCTGGAGTGCGCCATCGCCATGCAGAGGGCGTTTGCCCAACACAATGAGTTGGCGGAGGAGGCCATAAGGGTACGCATCGGCCTGAACGCTGGGGAGCCGATAGCTGAGGAGGATGACCTGTTCGGGACGGCGGTGATCGTGGCGGCGCGTATCGCGGCGAAGGCGGAAGGTGGGGAGGTACTGACCTCGGACGTGGTGCGGCAGCTCGTGGCGGGCAAGGGCTTCCTGTTCTCGGACCGGGGCGATGTAGCCCTGCGCGGCTTCGAGGACCCGGTGCGCCTGTACGAGGTGCGGTGGGAGCACGAGTGAAGCCCGGCCTTGACCCTGCGACGGGGGATTCAGGCAACTGGAGGCGCAGACATGACAGACCGTCCAGCCGAGTGGGGGGATAGCCTCGTTCAGTTGTTCGCCCTAGCCGCTAGCCTGGAAGGGGAGGGGCAATACAACATTGCGAAACTGCTGCGAGCAGCGGCCGATTCTATCGCGCGCCGCGCCGCCTACCGGCTCAAGCTGCCATCCGACACGGCCGAACTGGCGGGCGAACTTGAGCAGGCCACCGCTGTGCTCCCCACGCTGGGCGTAGGCGCGGACCTGGTCTCTGCGCTCGAGCGGGGCGGAGCTGCCATGGCTGAAGGCCGGCTCCCTCTCATCAACGAGACCCCACATCCACACGTGTGCCGCACGTGTGGTCACGCCGTCCTAGGCGAACCCGCTGGCAAGTGCCCAACCTGTGGTGCATGGACAGCTACATTCCAGCAGTTCCTACCCGTCTATTGGCTGAACGACCTGGAGCCGTTCGCCGCTTTGGAGAGGCTGCGCCAGACGCCGGTGGAAGTGGCGGCTCTACTGGATGGTCTGTCAGAGAATTCCCTGACCAGGCAGCCGGAGGGTGGCGGCTGGTCCATCCGCCAGGTCATGTCTCACCTGCGGGATGCCCAGGGAGTCCTCAGTGCCCGGCTCAACCTCATGCTGGAAGAAGAAGACCCGCGCCTGGCATCGCAGGCGGTCTTCGAATGGGCAACGCGGGAAGGGACACGTCCCCCCACTACGCAGGAGATCTTCGAGACCTACCATGCTTCGCGCGAGGAGACAGTCGCCAAGCTGGAGAGTATACCATTGAATGATTGGTGGCGAACCGGCCAGCACGAGGAGTTCGGCCCTGTCACCCTGCGGCAACAGGTGAGCTACTTCGCTGCCCACGAGTGTACCCACTTTGCCCAGATAGAATCACTGCGGGATCAGTTTGTCTGAGGTCGACTAACTAGGGTTCGAGGACCCGGTGCGGCTGTACGAGGTGCGGTGGCAGGAGGCCTAGTCCCCTCGTTCCCACATTCCCGTTCCCCCATGGCCGCGATGTGCTCGTCCCCCGCACCAGCGCCTCGCTCGCCCGCGGCTACACGATGAGGCGCCGTCGCATCGACCGGATGGCCACGGCGAAGAAGACTGCCCCCACCACCGCCAGCCAGGCCAGGTCCCCCAGGTGGCTCCAGTGCGGCGAGCCCTCCACCAGCGCCCGGTACAGGCTCACCACGTGGGTCGTCGGGATGAACCAGCCCACCACCCGCAGGGCGTCCGGCAGCTTATCAGGGGGGAAGAATGCCCCGCTGAACCAGAAGGCAGGCATCATGAACAGGGTGAAGAAGTAGTTGAGGGAGCTGATGGAGAAGGCCACCGAGGTGTAGGACAGAGCCATGGCCGAGAAGACGATACCGGTCAGCAGGGACACGGGCAGGATGAAGATAACCAGGGGCGACTCGATGAGGTCATAGAAGGGAGTGAACAGGAGCGCCACCCCGAACACGAAGGCCGTGCTCAGCATGAGGCGTGTCGAGCCCCACAGGATCTCTCCAGCGATGACATCCTCGACGTTCACCGGCGTAGCGATCATCGCGTGGTAGGTGCCCTGGCGTTCCATGCGGAAGTAGGAGCCCCATAGGCACTCTCCCACCGCCGCGAACATGGGGAAGATGGCCAGCATGCCCGGCACCAGGAACTCAATGTACTCCTGGTCGCCGCCCAGCTCCACGTAGGCTCCCAGGCCGAGGCCCATGGCCACAACGAAGATAAGCGGCTCCAGGGCGGGGGCGACGAGCTCCGCGCCCCAGAAGCGCAGGAACACGTCGCGGTTGCGCTGCCACACCCGATAGGACCGGTAGGAGACGCCGCCCAGGCTTGGCTCCAGCGCCCTCACTCCCGCAGCCCCCTTCCGGTGAGCCGCAGAAACACATCCTCCAGGGTGGCCTGACGGACCAGCACCCCCTCGCCGGAGGGGGAGATCTCCGCCAGCACTCGCTCCCTGTCCTCCTGCAGGCCGAAGACATACAGGACATCCTCCACGTCCTCCACGCTTAGGCCATCGCGGTCCGAGAGGCGCTGCAGGGCCCGGCGTCGCTCCTCAGGAGGCAGATGCAGCTCCACCACCCGCTCGCCGACGTGCCGGGCCACCAGCTCCGCGGGCGTCCCCTCCACCAGGATGCGGCCCTCGTGCATGATGACCAGGCGGTCGCAGAGATGGGCAGCCTCCTCCATGTAGTGGGTGGTCAGCAGCATGGTCACCCCTCGGCCCTTCATTTGCCGCAGCTTCTGCCAGACCAGATGACGGGCCTGCGGGTCCAGGCCGGTGGTCGGCTCGTCCAGGATGAGGATGCGCGGCTCGTTGATGAGGGCACGGGCGATGAGCAGCCGCCGCCTCATGCCGCTGGAGAGGGCCTGCACCACCGCGTCGCGGCGCTCCAGCAGTTGAAAGAGGTCCAGCACCTCCTCGGTGCGCCGGCGGGCCTCTCCCCTGGGGATATCGAAGTAGCGGGCGTAGACGGCCAGGTTCTGCCCCACCGAAAGGTCCGGGTCGAGGTTGTCATCCTGGGGCACTACCCCCAGCACAGCCTTGATGTGCCGCCCGTCCCGCCGCACGTCCAAGCCGTCCACGGTGAGCTCGCCCGCAGTGAGCGGTGAGACGCAGGTGATCATGCGGATGGTGCTGGTCTTGCCGGCGCCGTTGGGGCCGAGGAAGCCCAAGCA
>Ga0209979_1005409_pt1 | contig 10067 bp, 9 predicted proteins | sample AnhtaG_FD_183114 | JGI IMG/M metagenome (GOLD analysis project Ga0209979, IMG submission 183114) | Deep subsurface microbial communities from Anholt, Denmark to uncover new lineages of life (NeLLi) - Anholt_01485 metaG (SPAdes) (version 2) | ecosystem: Environmental > Aquatic > Marine > Oceanic >... | reverse complement strand
GTAAAATTTATACTTAAAAATGAATAATATAGAGGTTTTAAAAAATGATAAAAATAAATGTAGACACATTAGATAAAAATTCACCCATACCATTATACTTCCAGTTGGAAGAGATATTAAAAGAAAGAATTGAAGCAGGAGAATTACAGCCAGGAGATTTACTGTCTTCAGAAAAAGAATTGTCTGAAAAATATCAGATTAGTAGGCCTACTGTTAGACAAGCATTGAGAGGGTTGGTTAGCGAAGGTTTACTTTATCGAGAAAAGGGGAAAGGGACTTTTATAGCAAAACCTAAGATAGATTATGGATTTATCCAAAGATTAACTACATTCTATGATGATATGGTAGAAAAGGGTTTCACACCAAAAACAAAGGTCATTAAACAAGAAGTAAAGACTGTGAGAGGAGCAATAGCTAAGAAGTTAAATATCCAGAAAAGTGAAAAGATTATTTTTCTTAACAGGATAAGATTCATTGAGAATGAACCTATAGTAAGTGTAATGAATTTTATTCCTTATAAATTATGTCCAGATTTAATAAACGAAGATTTAGAAAATAAGTCACTTTATCGTATGCTTATTAATAAGTATGAATTGAAACCCTATAAAGCGGAAATTACCTTGGAGCCGATTGTGGCTGAAGAATATGATTCTCAAATTTTAAAGATTAAATTAGGAGCTCCAATGCAATTAATGCAAAATATTACTTATACAAAGGATAATATAGCGATGGATTATTTTGAATCACGCTTTAGAGGTGACAAGGGGAAAGTTAGGGTTGTACTTTATAACGAAATATAATTAAGGGTGTGTTTTAATGGAAAAAGTTAAGTTTTGTTTAATCGGAGCCGGCAGAGTTGGGATGGTTCATGCAAGAAACTATGAATTTGAAATAGCTAATACAGAAATTGTTGCAGTTGTTGATACTAATAAAAAGGTTGCTGAGGAAGCTGCAAAAGAATTAAATGCTAACAATTTTTTTATCAAATTTGAAGAAGCTTTAGCAGGTGAACAATTTGATGCAGTTTGTATAGGAGCGCCGACTTTCGTTCATTCTGAGACTGTTATTAAAGCCGCTGATGCCGGTAAACATATATTCTGCGAAAAACCGCTTTCTTCCACCTTGGAAGAAGCAAATCAAATGGAAAAAGCAGTAAGAAGAAATCAGGTGAAGTTTCAAATTGGATTTATGAGGAGATTTGATCAAAATTTCTTAAAAGCTAAAAAAATTATTGAACAAGGAGAAATAGGGACTCCCATTCTTGTAAAATCTGTAGGACGAGGACCAGGCTTGCCGCCGAAGTGGTACTGTGATATAAAAAGAAGCAATGGGCTTTTAGCAGAGGTTAACAGTCATGATTTTGATTCGATGAGATGGTTGGTTGGCAGTGATTATGAACAAGTATATGCCATAGCTGATAATTTTAAATGTCCACAATATAAGGAAGAATATCCTGATTTCTATGATACTGCTGCGGTTAGTTTAAGGTTTAAAAATGGAGTTTTAGGCATGATTGATGGATGTTGTCCTGCTACATATGGTTATGATGCAAGGATGGAAATCTTAGGAACAAAGGGAATGCTACAGATAGGTTCCCAACAAGCTTATTCGGTTTTGGTTTGGAATAATAAGAGTCAACTAATTAAAGAAGGCAATCGAAGCTGGAGGATTTTATTCAAAGATGCATACTTAGAGGAAGATAAGTATTTTGCTAATTGTATAATAAATAATGAAGAACCGAAAGTTAATATTGAGGATGGGAAAAAAGCGATTGAAATAGTTATAGCAGCGAATAAATCGATTAAGACCGGTCAACCAATTAAATTATAAACTATTTATATTGACCTATAGTATTTATCATGAGATACTACTAACAAAGAATAATAAACATGAATAAATATAAGAGTCATAATTTGGGGATATGTCGATTGGTAAGCTTGTTTGCTTTCCGAGAATATAGGAGTTGAAATTTATATCTAAATGGATTGGAGGGACGAAGATGAGTAATAAACGTAAACTAGGACTTTTAACTTTTTCTGATGGCCGAAAAGCTGTACATGAGGAGTTGCTTCCGGTAAACAAGAAGTTTCACGACGAAGTGGTGAGTGCCCTTGAAGCTACGGGCGAAGTTGAAGTTATTCCGGGAGAAATAATCATTCATGAACCAAGACAAGCGCGAGAACAAGCTGCAAAGCTAAAAACAGCCAGAGTCGATGCTACAATTCTTAACTTTTCCATCTGGTCTTTTCCTCACCTTCCAGTATTGTCCGCCCAGGCTGGGCATGGCCCGTTTTTGCTACTTTCAAACTTGAATCCAAGTTACCCTGGCTTGATAGCTATGTTGGCAGCAGGTGGTAGCTTGGATAATTTAGGTATTCGACATAGCCGTGTTTGGGGTGATATTAGGGAAAAAAGCGTTGTAGATCGGGTACTCAGTTTTGCTAAGTCAGCATCCGCCGTAAACCGGTTGAGAGGAGAAACCTGTGGTTTATTCGGTGGGCGAAGTATGGGCATGTATCATGCAACTGTTGACCCTCGTCAATGGCAGGCGGAGTTCGGTGTAGACATCGAGCATGTCGATCAATTTGAGATCGTTCGTTGTGCTCAGATTGTGGAAGAAAGCCGCGTAGAGCAGGCATTTAAATGGCTGACGGATCATGTTGGCAGAATTGTATATGACGGAAAAGGACTCACTCCGGAAAAATTAAAAAGGCAAATTCGAGCGTATTTTGCTACAAAAGATATTATTAAAGAACGCGATTTTGATTTCGTTGTCATCAAGTGCCAGCCAGAGCTAAGCGATCACTTTGTCACTCAGTGTCTCAGCCAAGCTTTCTTGAACGACCCATACGATATGGAGGGTGCAAAGCCACCAATAGTCTGCGGATGCGAGGCAGATTTAGATGGAGCTCTTACCATGGAAATAATGAAACACATTACTGATGGACCGGTGTTGTTTTACGATCTAAGGCACTATGATGCAGCTAACGACATGTTCGTTTTCTCCAACTGTGGTTCTCAATCAACATTTTTTGCCGGACGATCAAATGACCCCAGATCAAATCTTAGCAAGGTGACCTTCTATCCACAGACTCCGTTCTACTATAAGGCTGGTGGCGCATCTGTTCAATACATGTGTGCAGGAGGCGAGATTACTATGGCCAGATTGTCACGAAAGGATGGTAAGTACTGGATGGCCATTATACCGGGGGAATTCATAAATGTATCTGAGGAGAAAATGAAGGAGACTTCACCCGAATGGCCACAAGGGTTCACGAAACTCGATGTAAACGCAAAAGATCTTATTTCTGGTCTTGGTGGAAATCATTTACACGCAGTCTATGGGAACTATGTCGAAGAGTTGAAGGAGTATTGCAATCTGATGGGAATTGAGTCCAGAGTATTCTCACGAAATACGTTAGATACTAACGAATAGGTGTTGCCAGTTATGCGAGCAGAATAACTTTCTGATTATCTATGAAAAACTGGTACTAAAATAAAGGGGTGATGCGTATCTAAAAAAATATTCTTTAGTACGGAAACCGATCATCGGTATTAAATGAAAGGAGTGTTATGATATGAAAAAAAAGCAGAAATTTTTAATGGTAATTTATTTAGTACTTACATTATTGTTGGTTCTTTATCTATGTCAAGCGGCTGCTGCTCAAGTGCCAGAAGAATTCAAGATTGGCGTCATATACAGCTTGACGGGCGGAGGATCCGCTATCGGAACGACCCAGCTTATGGGAGTAGAGCTTGCGCTGAAAGAGGTCAACGAACGCGGCGGTCTGAATATAGGCGGTACATTAGTACCTGTACGGGCAGTGGTACGCGACGATGAAACAGAGCCTGAAGTAGCGATTCGACGATACCGTGAACTCACAGGTGAAGGCGTCAGAGTGATTGTGGGAGGCACTTTTGGGCATATAGCCACAGCATACAACGTGCAGGCTCAGGATGGCCGAACATTTGTTATGATAACGAATGGAATTGAGGAGAAGGTGTTTCGGAAGGAGAACAAGGCGCCTTACTTTCTTTCATCGCTCGGCGCGACTGATCCGATCGGTAGAATTTGCGCTGATTATGTGGCCCGAACCTATGAACCGAAGTACGTGATTCTGTGCCTTCCTGACTACTCATACGGTCATGGGGCTAATAAAGGTGCAATGACCGTGTTCGAAGGCAAGTACCCTCATATTAAGGTAGAAACTCTCTGGACGCCAGTAGGTACACCCGATTATACTTCCTATATACTGCGATTGAAGGATGCCAAGCCTGACGTAGTGATGATGGGGCAATGGGGAAATGACGCTATCGGGATTGTAAAGCAAGCATATGAACTAGGTTTGCACGAAGACACAATAATCTTTTACAATTCCATTAACGCGGCCCTTGCTCTTGGGATTCCACCAGAAGCGATCGAAGGTATGCCTCTCGGTTTGTGGTTGTATCACGACCTGAGTGGCTTCAAAGAAAAGGATCCGGCAACCGTAAGGGCGATGGAAGAGCTCACGGAGGTTTGGAGAGCAGAGTACGGTGAACCACCGGATGTTATGGCAGTCTACGCATATATCGGAATGCGGGAAACGCTACGAGCGATAGAGTTAACCGGGGGTACAGACCCGAAAGTGATGTATCAGGCGTTGATGGAAAACCCAGAATTCATGAGTGTAAAGGGACCTGCTTACTGGCGACAGGATGGGCGACCATTCTACAAATATGCCAAGTTTGTAGGTATTGGCAAAGGGGTGGACGAACGGACTGATAGATTCGACTATGCTAAGGTTACTGACGCCTATGAAGGCGAACAGCTCGTTTTGCCTCTAACAGAGATGGGTTACTAAGACTGGTAGATATCATATTATCGGACTGAGGCGTTCAAAATTGCTTTGGACGCCTCTTAGTCCAGAAAGGGTGATTGTGAATGTCAAGGCTACTGGAGACCAAAGAGTTAACCAAGAGATTCGGGGGCTTGGTTGCGGTAAATGAGGTCGATTTTTACGTTAATGAGGGTGAGACAGTTGGAATAATCGGTCCTAATGGCTCTGGGAAAACGACGTTCTTCAACTTGGTTTCAGGGTTTTTCCCACCAACACGGGGATCAATCGTTTTCTTAGATCACGACATAACAAGGCTTCAGCCCGAGCAGCGGGTCAGTTTGGGTATCGGTCGTACGTTTCAGCTTGTATCAGTGTTTGATTCGCTGAAAGTATGGGAAAACCTTGTTCTATGCGTGGCACGTATGACGGAAGAAAAGCTTAATCCGTTCGCGTTTATGACAAAGCCGACGTCGAACCGCATGATACGGGACAAGTGCTTGGAAGCGTTAAAGCTTGTGGGACTTGAAGCTGCAGCAGAGATAACAACCGCGGTATTGTCATACGGCTCGAAAAGAATGCTTGAGATAGCAATCTCTCTTTCACTTAGACCTAAACTGTTGTTGCTAGACGAACCGTTTGCCGGTCTAAGCGATGATGAAATTAATGAGGTGTTGTCACTTCTTCATCGTGTGAGGAAAAATTTTACCTTAATTATAGTCGAGCATAAAATATCCAGGATCGTTAATATAGTGGAAAGAATGTACGTGATGAATGAGGGACACATCATCTGTACTGGGTCTCCCGTAGATGTCCTGAAGAATTCCGAGGTCCAAGAATGTTACTGGGGGAAAGAAGCTCCGGTAAATGAAGAAATCATATGAGATGAGAATGTCGTTAGTGTAATAGAATACAATGCAGTCATGTATGTATTCCGTAGCAAATTATTTAAGAGAGTAGGAACATAATGTTTAAGGTTAGCGAGCTTAATGTCGCTTATGGTCAGGCAAAGGTTCTCCATGATGTGTCGATTGAATTTCAGGCGGGTCAAATAGCGTTCATTATGGGACGCAACGGCGCAGGGAAGACAACGTTGTTGAAAACCATCATGGGTTTGCTAAAACCACTTAGTGGAACAATGGTTTACGAAGGGGTGAACATCACGAAAGCTTCACCTGAGGAGCTGTATCGAAAGGGGTTCCGATACGTCGCTCAGGACAAGAGAGTTTTCAGCGATCTGACTGTGCGAGAAAACATAGAGATTGCTGCATACGGTTGTCGAGAGCCACTTGGTGTCGCATTAGAGACTGTTACAGAGGTCTATCCAAGACTGAAAGATTTTTTCAACGTTAAGGCCGGGAAGCTTAGCGGTGGCCAGAGACAAATTCTATTGGTAGGTCAGGCACTTATTGGGCACCCAAACCTCCTATTGATTGATGAACCAACACAGGGGCTCGCATCAGTGGTAATTGGTGAAATTGTAAGAATTCTCAGTAAGTTGCGAGGTAATGTTACAGGTATAATCGTAGAGCAAAATGTAGCGCTTATGAAACAGCTTGCTGATACGGTTTACGTAATGAAAGAAGGAAGAGTATCGAGGCAGATCAACGAAAAATCTCAGATTACCTCGCTATTATCCTGGAACGAAGTGTGAGGGAGGTACCAGATAAAATGAATCGAGGTACTAAACATATCGTTAGAGAGTTGACTCATCACGAAACAGTATCATCGAGCAACTTAGCTTTATTGTCGCGTAATACGGAATTACTCAGTACATTGATTGTAGCAGGTTGCTTTATTTTTCTAGTTCTACCACTTTCTTTGCATCAAGTAACCGACTTTATGATTTTCTGTATTATTGTCATGTCGTGGGATCTTCTATATGGTTATATGGGTAGGCTATCTTTTGGACTCTTTCTGTATTATGGTGCAGGTGCATATGGAACTGGCTTATTTGTAAAGTACGTATCGGTTAATCCCTTAGTTGCTATAGTTGCGGGAATAATGCTATCTGTCGTTTTGGCTATGTTGTTAGGCATTGTAGTCGTGCGAGCTACCGGTGCAAGTTTCGGATTGTTAAATGCAGCGTTCAATGTAGTGGGGCACTTTATAGTAATGTCGCCGCTAAGAAGCATAACATCTGGTGAGGATGGATTTGGTGTTGGTGCAAAGAGACTAGGTTTTATTAATTTTTTTGACCCAGGATTCAAATTTTGGTTTGTACTGTTGTCGCTTCTTCTTGTACTCTGGGTATTAAGGCGACTCATATTTTCTTCGTACGGAGTTCTCGTCCGATCAATAAAACAAAACGAGACTCGCGTAAGATTTCTGGGCTATAATACATTTTTTTACAAATGGATCACTTTTATAATCTCGGCTTCTATCGCAGGACTCGCAGGAGCGCTGAGTGCTCTGAACTATAATTATGTAAACCCAAATTCTTTAAATGTCCACGCAAACGTAGGAGTGATTTTTGCATGCCTTATTGGAGGAGCTGGACATATCTACGGTGCAATTATCGGTGGGGTTATTTATATGATCATCAGCAACCTTCTTCCAATATACTTTCGACGCTGGGAATTGTTTCTTGGTATTGCTTTACTCATTATCGTGTTTAGGTTTAAGGCGGGAATCTGGGGTAGCCTCAAGTCGTGGTGGACAAACAGGTCTTTACGACGACGTCAAGCTACTATTCATGAATAGGGAGGTATGGCGCATATGATAAATACGATTCTATTTGGCTTTACCACAGGTGCAATTCTTTACTTTATATCGATTGGTTTCTCCTTGACGTTTGGCACGATGCGAGTCATTAATTTTGCTCATACCTTGAGCTACGCTATTGGAGCGTACATTGTGATGACCGCAGTCACATACTGGAGCATAGGATTCGAATTCGGTATGTTGTTTGCTATGTTGCTACTGATCCCGTTATCGTATGTAATTGAGCGGTTTATAATAAGGCGATTGTATGGAGAGTCTCTTGACTACGCCTTTATAGCTACCTATGCAGTTGCATTAATTAGCATCGATTTAATAAAATGGATATGGGGTGTTCACGCACATCCACTGAGGGATCCGATTCGTATATCATTAGATCTGCTTGGACTAAGATTCCCCCTATATAGGCTACTTATCGTAGGAGCCGCTCTTATCCTATTTATCGCAATTCAGTTCTTTATGAAACGAACGATTGTTGGAAAAGTAATGATTGCCGCGATGGAAGATAGAGATCACGTCAGAGCTCTGGGTATCAGCGTAGAAAAGTATTTCTCCCTTGTCTTTGTCATAGGTAGCGTCCTAGCTGCATGCGGTGGGGTTTTGTACGCGCCAATCACCTCTATTCATCCATATATGGGTATGCAGTTCATACTAATCTGCTTTGCCGTTGTGGTTGTGGGAGGCATGGGAAACATTAACGGAACGTTTTACTCTGCATTCGCTCTCGGTATGGTCGTGGCGATTACCGGTCGGTACTGGCCACAAGGGGCTGAGGCGATGATTTTTGTAGCAATGGCAGTAGTACTAATTATCCGACCGATTGATATCTGACTTGACATCTAAGACTGGTCAACCAGTTAAACTATAAACTATTTATATTAACCTAAATTTTATAGAGGAGAAAATAATTGTGTTAGCTGCGGTCTATAAAGGAAAGAAAAACATTGAGATAAGGAATATTTCTAAACCTAAAATAGGTGATGATGAAGTACTATTAAAAGTTAAAGCTTGCTCAATTTGTGGCACAGATCGTAAAATATATGAGTACGGACATTTTAAAATTAAAGAAAAAAATGAGCAGATATTAGGCCATGAAATATCAGGAGTAATTGAAGAAGTTGGAAAAAAAGTTGATTACTACGAAAAGGGAATGCGTATTGCTTTAGCGCCAAATGTCGGTTGTGGTTTTTGTGAAGTCTGCAGAAAAGGTCTTGAACAATTATGTTTAGACTATAATGCTTTTGGTATTAGTTGGCCTGGGGGGTTTGCTGAATATGTGAAAATCCCTGAAATTGCAGTCAGGCACGGGAATTTAGTTGAAATATCGGAATCGCTTAGTTATGAAGAAGCTGCAGTAATTGAACCATTGTCTTGTTGTTACAATGCTTATGAGTCCCTAAATGTGAGGCCGGGAGAGAGTTTATTGATTTTTGGAGCCGGTCCAATGGGAATCCTGCATTTAATTTTGAATAAGCACTTGGGAATTGGAATGACCATTGTCACAGATGTTGATGAGAAGCGTCTGAAACTTAGTCAGGGATATGGAGCGGACTACATAGTTAAGAGTGACTTCAGGATAAAAAAAACAATAATGAATTTAACCAATGGAATAGGGGTTGACAATATAATTACCGCTGCTTCAGTTCCAGAAATACAAGAAGAAGCTTTGGAATTGGTAGCAATAAATGGCAAAATTAACTTCTTTGCTGGTTTGCCGGCAGGAAAAGAAGAAATTAAATTGAATTCAAATATAATTCATTATAAACAGTTAAAAGTTACTGGGACTACCGGGGCTTCACTAAAACAATTCAGGCAGACTATAAAACTGTCCCAAAATGCTGGGTTTAATCTTAAAAAAATAATAACTAAAAAAATAGATGTTGAAGAACTAAGTACTATTTTTGAGGATGTTTCGGTTTTTAATAATAATATGAAAATCGTAGTTTGCTTTGAGAAGTAATAAAAAGGATTCGGCCAAGTAAATATGAACTAGTAAAAGAGGTGAAAATATGCAATATTCTATCAGTAACTGGATATATGCAACGGAAGATTTGGAGAAGAGCCTTCAAAGATTAGTAAAATACAAATATGATGCGGTAGAACTTGAAGGAGAACCAGATAAAGAAAAATATGAACCTAAAAAAGTAAAGAAAATGTTACAGCAGTATGGGCTTGAAGTTTCTTCTATTGCTGGAATGTATCTATGGAAAGAAGAGATAAAAAGGGATCTGGCTTCATCAGACAAGAAGATCAGGGAGCAAACTATTGCTTATTTGATTAAATGTATAGATTATGCTAAGTTGATAAGTGCGAAACTTGTTATTGTTGTTCCAGCTGCCGTATCTAAAACAGCTCCCTCTCTAAGTAAGAAAGAAGACTGGAAAAATTCTGTAAAGGCAGTTCAGGAAATAGCGAAATATGCGGAGAAAAAAGATATTTTGCTGGCAATAGAGCCGATAAACAGGTATGAAACTTATTTGGTCAATAGCATTCAGGATGCTCTATATTATGCCCGTGAGGTAAATTCAA
>Ga0209979_1005408_pt1 | contig 10068 bp, 8 predicted proteins | sample AnhtaG_FD_183114 | JGI IMG/M metagenome (GOLD analysis project Ga0209979, IMG submission 183114) | Deep subsurface microbial communities from Anholt, Denmark to uncover new lineages of life (NeLLi) - Anholt_01485 metaG (SPAdes) (version 2) | ecosystem: Environmental > Aquatic > Marine > Oceanic >... | reverse complement strand
TGACAGAAGTTCATATATCCATCCGGTCTGGACACCGGCCGGCAAGATTATAACGGGAGACTTTTCACCGGAACATATTCATCAGCGTGGAATATTCTTTGCATGGACGAAAGCGGTTTTTGGTGAAATCGAGACAGAGTTCTGGGGATTGGGCAAATCAGCAGGGAGGATTTTGGTTGATGACCTGGGTCCCAGCGTTATTGATGGGCCGGTGTTTGCCCGTCTTGTCATTTATAACAAAGGCCAGATCGAAGGCAGAACATACTTTAAGGAGATATGGGTGGTAAGAGTCTATGCACTTAGCGAGGAGGATATATGGTTGTTTGACGTACATGTCCATCAGGTGCCGACAGACCCACAGAAGCCGCAAAGCCCCCCAAAAAAGGCTGTGTCGATGGTATTACCGAAGATTTATTATGGTGGAATGTCATTTCGCGGCCCTTCGGAATGGCTTGGATTTGACAGTAAGGACGTAGCTCGTGCAATTGCCCGCGGCGTGGAATTCAAGGACGCTAAATGGCTTCCTCCGGATTTATCGCTTGATGTTTTAACCGACGAGGGCGGGGACCGTAAGTCCGGTGACAGGAACTCGGCACGCTGGATTGACTACACCGGCCCGCTGGGCGATGACTGGGGCGGGCTGGTAATGTTCGACCATCCCTCCAATCCGCGTTATCCAACACCACTTAGAGTTCATCCGGAACTTCCGTACTTTTGCTATGCCCTTGTCCAAAATGAATCCTATACAGTTTCCAGCAATGAGCCGCTCAATCTGGTATATCGTTTTCTTATTCACAGCGGACATCCCCGACAGCAAGTGAATGAACGCCTCGCCCGTGACTTCGTCGATCCGCCAAAGGTTAGCTGGCGGCGATTAAAATAAGAGATATTGAGTAAGAGTTTTTGAATATGTTCGAAAGTTTTACGCAATCCTTTTTATATGCAATAACTTAGTATAGAACTATATAGCGGGAGTAGATTATGCCTGAAATTAACAATTTAGACAATATTAACAGTGACTATAAAAAGGCTGTAACGAGACGTCAATTTCTCGGATATACTGGGGCCGCCATTGTCGGTACCGCTTTGTCAAAGCCGAGTTTGGCCGGCAAAGCAGACCCTCATGTGAAACCGCAAACTGGTATGAAGTATCGGAGACTGGGCCGAACAAACCTGATGATTTCAGAGGTCGGCGTTGGATGTGCAAGTATGTCTCTGTCGCGGACTCTCGGACCTTTCCTTTTCGAAAAGTGGCTCAGAGAACGCGGCGACGTTATCAACAAACTTCTTGACCTCGGCGGCAACTTTGTCAGCACAACCCCATATTACCACAATACGGTAGAGCTTCTGGGTAAAGCGGTGAAAGGCCGAAGGGATGAAGTATATCTGGCAATTGGAATATACTGCGGCCCTGAGCAGAAGATGCGTGCTCACCTCGAACAGGCGCTGAAGGACTTACAAACCGATGTTATTGACCTCGGTTTCGCATACGGCAACGGCGACGATGAAAGTTTTGCGGTGTGGAGAAAGTTCAAGCAGGAAGGCAAGGTTCGCTTTATTGGTATGAGCGGACACGATCCGCGTAAGCATGAATGGGCGATAAGAGAAGGAAATGTTGATTGGATACATATGCCGTATAATCGGCTCAGCAGGATAAAACAAGGGCCTGGCGACCTTCCCGGTGCGGAAAGATTATTCGAGCTGGCAAAAGCCAACGATATCGGTGTAATAGGTATAAAGCCGATGACCGGCAATTTTATTCCTAATTGGGCCAAAGAAGCGGCCAATCCTGAAATACAGGAGATTATGAAAAAACTCAAGGATTATGGGCCGAGCAATCTTTACCAGGCTATGTTGAGATGGATACTGCAAAATCCGAACGTAACGGCCTGTGCGGTCGGTATGGACACAGTTCAGCAGGTTGTAGAAAACTGTGAGGCCGTAAGGGCAAAAAAACTGACTGCTGAGCAGAATGAATTGCTGGAAATGTATGCGGGTATTGCTGACAAAGATTTCTGTAGAATGTGCGAAACTTGCAATCAATTTTGTCCCAGAGGAGTTGCTATTGCGGATATTCTGCGATTCCGGATGTACTACAAAAACTACGGTCGGAGAAATTATGCCATCAATCTCTACAATGAATTAGCTGACTGTCAAAAGGTTATGCAATGTGATGGATGCCGGCTATGTGAAAGGAACTGCCCGAATCAATTAGCCGTCGTTGAAAAGTTACAGGAGGCTGCCTCGATTTTAACCGATGACCGGGCACATTTTTGCTAATCATTTTTGCAGGCATAAATCAGGACTGCGCCGACGGTGAGACACATCATGCTCTTGATTCGTAATTTTCCTTGACGGGAATTATAATAAATGAATCGCCACCAATCAACTTTGTTCCTTGAAAAGTGCCACAAATTGTGCGCGTCCTCCTGTCAGGCACGTCGGAGAGCGGAATTTGCACTGGATTTGGGAGTCGCAATTATTTATTACTCGTTATTTTATGACAAGCTGATATAAAATCATCCGATATTGCCGAATATCCCATGCCTGATTCAATGAGTCGAATAGCGGCAAAAGTCATCCAACTGCCATCTACCGTTTCAGCAAATTCATAGGCCGTAGTACAGTCTCGCAATACGACACAACGATACTTGAATTTGTGGGACATTTCTCGTATTGCCCCCGGAATGTTAACCAGGCATAAATCAGCCATGAATCCTACATAGAACAGTGTATCAATTTTTTTACGGCGACATAGGCCATTAAGCTGCCAGCCATTCAAAAAGACAGCTTCATCCGATAAAGGACGAAGAGACTTGGCAATATCAAATTTTTCGGCATTGGTTTTCCATACCGGACCGGGGAAATTAGTTCCATACTCAGTTTCCCACATCTCTTCAACGGTTCTCGGCTCTATAGATACCTTATACTCATTTTTTTTTCCGGAGACTGCAACTCAGGATCTGAAGCAATTTCGAGATATTGCGGATATCTGGGTGCATATGCATTTTGCGCTAAATGAAATACAGCAACTCCCGCTTCTCTTGCTGCCTTTAATACCGGTTTAGTTTTATCAGCGATGATATGATGTGCCCTGGGCACCCAATCACCAGCTTCTCCTTGTATCCGTGCACCGGGATCGAACGGGTATGGACCATCAGGCTCTCCCAGGTTCCATGGATACACAATAACCAAACCGATCCGGCCAACCGGTTTCTGAAACAGCCTGGTATGCAATCCTTCCTTTCCCGATGGAGACATACCTGGCCCATAAAGTTGGGCAATTTGATAATACTGAAGAGGGATTTCAAATCTTCCTTTCTTTTCCAGACTTTGAGGAAATGCTGATTGGGCATGTAAAACGAGAGTTAGCAAAACAGCTATGATAATCCATCCTGTTCTGGTACAGTTAGAAGATGTTTTCCAGTTTTGGGTAAGCATTTTCATTACTCCACAATACTATTGAGCATTCAAATACAGTGCACCTACGACTATTTATATTTTATTGGTGTAAAATCGGATTAGCATCGGCAATTCTTTTTCCGGTATCGATAATTTCCCGGGCGCCTTCTGATACGGGAAATAAAAACGTAGTAAAACGTTCTTTCCCGGTCGGGAAAAATTCCCACGCTCTGTAACTCCATAGAATTAATACATTTATACGATGTACTGGAATGACCCGCGCATAACCGACACCTGTTGCAGTTTTATAGGCCCCAATGATAAAGTAACCTTTATAGTTCAGTGGACCTCCATCTGCTGGATCTTTTCCACCTTGCTTGTCCGCGTCCCGGTCGGCATGATTAAAATACATTTTATTATAACCCACGCCGGGAGTTCGCTCTATATCATGCGGATCATAAGTCCTGTGCCACTTGTCAGCTCCATAAACAGCAAACATCTGCTCTTTGTAAGCATCTTCACCTTTTGGCCAGTCCGGCCAGTCGGTTATGAGGACATACCATCTGAGATAATCGATTTGAATCACCGCTGAATCAGGAAATATCGAAACTTCCTCTTCAGAATTCTCCCAGTTCAAACGTACCGTCTTTTTATCATGCCCGTCGTAAACGACTTCTGCGGATAGTAATGCCTCACGATAATGATGTAGTGGCCTTGGAGGCTTTTTTGAATGGTCAAGGGGATCAAGTATATCATCCCATCTTCCGTTTTCAATCAATTCCCTCTTGATTTTTTTGTAATAAAATTTAACCATACAAGTGGGATGTCGACCTGCCCAATTATTAGGGGACTTTTTGTATACCGCCCGGATCTTAGAATTCTCCAGTACAACTTCATAACTGTCTTCAACAGGTTTGATGGTGATACTGCCCCAATCTTTAGTCAAACCACAGTTAAGGTGGATGAACAACATCACTGTTGCAATGACAAGTGTCGATACTTTTGCACACATGGTATTTCACTTATGAGAATGTGTTACTTTATTTTTACTATTTGCTTATTCATTCTTAATCTCGCTGATATTTTCGAGATAAATCACACCGGGAGTTCCGCTTGACTCGGCGATGGTATCAATTTTTCCCTCCTGGTCGATATCTTCCAAATGCTCCATTATTTATTGACAAGTTGTCTATTATTCCCTTACCCGTGCCGATAATTTCTTCACTCCCTCCTCCGTCGACCAGGAAAAGGTATCCGGTAAATGGAAATGTCCTTTTTTCAGAAGGAATTTTCCAAAAAGGGAAAAATTCAAAACCATCATCCAATAGCTTAAGATAATTGACCACATGGAAAGGCATTACTCTACCATATCCTGTTCCATTTTCACTGTTATACACTCCAACTATGAGATTCCCATCATAGTTCAAAGGAACTGGAGCAAATCCTTTCCAATCCGGCGTATCTATGATTGGATATGGATAAGTTGGGTATAAATCATATGTCAATCTATGGTGTTCATTTTGATGACTTATCAGCCGGGCATCCCTGTTGGATTTTCTTAATTCCTGCCATTCTTCTGCTCCATACATGACAAAAGTCGCATTGTCTATTTTGCGGCCGCCATGACTTCCGACATCGAAAATATGCGGGAAACCCAATATCTTAATGTAGTCAATTTTCAAAATCAGGCTGTTCGGATAGATAGTCACTTCCTGTATTTTATCGCTATCATTCCACTCCAGACGCACTGTTTTTTTATCGTCCCTGTCGCAAACCAGCGTTACGTTTGTCAACGGACCGCGCTTTCCGGCTGCAGCATCGAGCCAGTCTCCCATATTGTAATTGACACTTTTGAGCATCAACTCGTGTATATAACTCTGGCCGCCTTGAGGTTCTTTATGATGTCTCCATCCGTATTTACATCTTATCAAATTGTTTTCTAAAATCGCATAGTATTTATTTCTGTTATCTTTCCCAATTTCCGCATGAACCCAACCACGATTATGGTTGTTCTCCAGAGAAACCGAACTAATTGGAAATTGAAAAAGCAACAACATCAGCAATTTTGATAATCGTGAGTATTTCATTTTCTAACTTAACGTAATTATTGTTTTATGTACAACAGTCTGAAAGGCAGGGTTGAAATCATGTTAAGGTTTTCTTCCTATACCATCCCCTGAAATCATGATATTGCTCAATATGATCTCCTAAATAAATACCAATATAAGTGATTGAAAAATAAATTCAAATAAGAATACCAGCTATTTACAATCAGAATAATACGCTCGTATTCAGGACATTAATTGAGGGAGAGAGTAGTCCAGATCTGCTACTGGAGAACCTCTTGTTCAGAGACTTCTCGCTAGGAGCCTATACTGAATGATTTGGAGTAAGCCTGCATGTTTGTAAAAAAAAGCCGCCCAGGTAGAGGAGCAGTTGCTCATGTCATGTGGGTACTTGGGTCACCAAGCTGGATTGTCCAGCTTGCTCACATCAGCTTCCTTGGCGCTGCTCATCTTTCTGCTCCTTAAAAAAATAGTGATGGTTTTTTTACAGATAATCATGATTTAGTTGTAGTTTCGGTTGTACTTTCCTCATACCGCAACTGCGCTCTAAATTCATAAATAGCCATAAAGTATTAGCTTGTGACTATTATATGGGATGAAATCGAAACGGCCACCTATGAAGAGCTCAAAGTCAAATACTAAAATCTCTGTTGCCACAAAAATTTTATTTGAGGCATCCTCGTTACGACATTTCAGCCAGCGTTCGTAGCTTATCGGATATCGAAGACCGGAAGTTCGCGTGCGCCTTGTCTATGCGGCTCAACGCATGGACAGCGTGTTGTACCATATTTGAATAGGGTTCGTCTGCGACCAATTCTTGCCGACGACGTCAAGCCACCCGTCGCCGTCAATGTCGGCGATGATGGCGTTGTGAGAGCCGGTTCTGCCAATGATGTGCTCGGTCCAATTGCGACCCGTGCCGTCGGTGTTCTCGAAAATCGTCACGCGGTCCTCGTCCGACTGATGCATCTGAGCGGTCAGGAAATCCAGGTCGCCGTCCCGGTCGAAATCCGCCAGTTGGCAGGTATGGTTATGAGTGCGATCCGCATCGAGGGTAAACTTCGTCCAGGGCTGTCGCGTGGGATCCTCGGGACCGAGGAAGTACCAGATGCCTTTGCCTTCCTCGCTGCTGTGAAACAGGTCGATACGCCCGTCTCCGTTCACATCGCCGGCCGCTACCTTCACGCCCACCGTCGAATCATTGATCACATGCCGTGTCCAATTCTCTGTTTTCGGGTCGCCGGGGTTCTCGAACCAGGTGTTCTCGACACACACGTCCGGGTCTCCGTCGCGGTCCACGTCGCAGAGACATACTCCGGCGCGGCCGTAACCAATTCTCCAGTAGCGCCAGGGACTTTGGGACGCCCGCGGCGATTCAAGGTAGTACACACCTTCCCCATGGTACTTCTGGATGATCAAATCGTCGTGGCCGTCACCGTTGAAATCATGTGAGCGGATATGATCCTTCCATTTATCTCCCGACACAGGCAAGCGGTGTCGGGCCCACATCGTTCCATCCCCCTTGAGGTTCTCAAACCAGTAGACGTTCGTATCAGCGCAATGCCCGGAAACGACGTCCTGATCGCCGTCCCCATCGAAGTCGCCGGTCCAGTGCCCCAGCCACCAATTCTCGCCAGCATCTCCGGAGATCGGAATCCGTTTCCACAGTTGTCCCTTCCGCCCGGGGTTCTTGAAGCAGTACAGATACTTGTCCGTGACAATATCCAGCCGTCCATCACCGTCGATGTCTGCCACGGCGATGTCGTTCGTCGTGTCACCAAGGTCAGGCCAGACCGTTTCATACTCGAATGTCCAATCTGCGACACATTCCTTAGGGTCCTGCTTGAAGGGCGCCGTCCGTTTCTTAGTTGAAGCGGATGATTTCAAGTCCCCACCTCTGCCGTCCAGCAGACTTTCATAGACCCATGGTTTCGACTTATTGGCATAGGTGTCCTGTCCAATGATGTCCAAATCACCGTCGTTGCCGAGATCGGCGAGAACACCGGAATACGACCCTTGGCTGCTGTGGACCGTCCGGGCGTTACCGAAGGAGCCGCCGCCGTTGTTATAATAGATCTGGATTCCCTGTGAACCCCACGGAACGCCGACAACGATATCCAAATCGTTATCGCTATCCATGTCACCGAGCTTGACCGTGTGGTGATTGTTGGTTTTCGCTTTGATCACCGTCTTCTTCCACGGCGAACCATAATTTCCGCCTGGGTTCCGGTACCAGGCCAGATCATGATCGCCTCCGTTGCGGAAGGCCTCAGCCGGTGCAGTCACCACGTCCAACTTGCCGTCGCCGTCGAAGTCGGCCACGTCGCAACCCTCATTGCCATCGATCGTCAACAGTTTGACGTCAAAGCGGACGGGATGGGCGGCCTTGGAGGTCACAACAACCAGCGCGATCACTATCATACAGATTGAGACACTCTTAAGCATTTCTTTGTCCTCCTGAATTGCTGTTGCAACGAGATGTATCTATAACGTCCAGCCTTCTCGGTATTCTCGATGCAGGTATTGGTTGGCTGCTTCGTCGTAAGTGATTTTCATATTGGGACCATCCCATTGAAGCTTCTTGCCGACGCGCATGGCGATATTCCCCAGTAGAGGAGTCTCGGTCAGCAGACCGCTGTGTCGCACGAAGTCGGAACCGGACGGTTCACCACCTCGACAGGCATCGATCCACTCTTGGTACTGGCCCGGCGACCGGGGCAGCACCTTCGGTGGTTCGCCATAGGCTTTCCTTTTAGACTCCGGGATCAGTAGGTGATCCATCAGTGTTCCCCTCTCGCCGACATAGATGGGAGACATCATGCGACGTCCGGGCTCAAGGTCCTTGGGACGGGGTGGGGTAAAGCCGCTGTCGTGCCAGGTAACTGTTACAGGAGGCATCCCCTGGCGGGCCGGAAATTCATAATGCACTTTGAAATCACGTGGGTAGACTTCGGGGCCTATTTCAGTACAATTCGCCTCGACACTGATCGGATGACGCAGCTTGAGAGCCTTGAATACGGTCGAGAGTACGTGGCACCCCATGTCGCCGAGTGGGCCGGTTCCGAAGTCTCTCCAATCGCGCCAACGCCAAGGGTGGTAAGCCGGATGATAAGGCCGCTCAGGCGCGGGGCCCAGCCACAGATCCCAGTCCAAGCCGTCGGGGACGGGGGGAGTCTCTGGAGGACGGCTACCCCAGGCCGGCGGATCCCAAAACCGAGGGCCCAATACGATATGCACTTCATGCACCGGGCCGATGGCCTCGTCCAAAATGAACTCCTGCACCAGGCGAGCTTCTTCGGATGCTTGCCCATGATTGCCCAATTGCGTAGCCACTTTTGCTCGGCGCGCGGCTTCGGTGATTTGCCGTGCTTCATGGACCGAGTAAGCGAGCGGCTTCTCACAATACACATGCTTGCCTTGCTCTAATACGGCCATTGTCACTACTGCGTGCGTGTGGTCAGGTGTGGCGACCATTACGGCGTCCACATCCTCATGCTCAAGGAGTTCACGAAAGTCAGCGTAGGCTTTGCAGCCTCGGTACTCTCCGAAACCTTTCTGCTTGGCGTAGTGCTCGTCGACCAAACGCCGGGCCGGCTCACGTCCGCCCAACTTCTGCTCCTTCCCTTGCATCCAGTTCCACGAAATATACCCTCCACCCTCGCGGTTGACATCACATACCGCCACCACCTGCACTTCGTCAATCTGTAAGAAGTTGAACAGGTTCACGTGGCCCTGTCCACCCATGCCAATCAACACCAGCGTGGTTTTATCACTCGGCGGAACATGACTTTTCCCACCCAGTACGATCCGGGGTACAATGGTAAACGTAGCCCCAGCAGCAATTCCACCGAGGAACTTGCGTCGCGAAATCCTGTGCCGGAATTTGCTTCGGTTGCTCTCGCTTAAACGCTTGAGCCTCTTCATGTGCTATCTCCTTCTGAACTGTTTCCCACTTAACTAACCGGAAAACCTTAGCAAACCAGTCAATTCGCCGTATGGCGAAAAGCGCCCAAGTGCGGGCCACCGGGGTTATAAATGGTAGCGTCTACTATGACGCTGTCAACAAGTTTCTCCTGCCTCAACCTTACCACACATCCCCCAGATCGAACTTCGATCACACAACATCTTCTCCTCGAATCACATTTCTACTATTCTGAATCACTCTATCGGTTTGCTCAGAAACATCCTGTACGTATCGTGTCGCCATGGTTAAATCAACATGACCGAGAAGTCTCTGAACTGCAAATGGATCTCCCGACCGTGACGCTGGGATTACAGCCAGTCACCAGTTGGTATTTGATCCACCGCATGGCGCAAAACAGGATCAACATTCGTATATACCTTATTGGTCAGATCTGGTGAAGAATGTTCTAACAATTTCTGTGTGACAGCTGTGGATACACCGTTCTGAGCAAGCACAGAGCCAAAAGTCTTGCGTAGATCATGGAATTTGAAATCATCCAATCCAAGTTTCTGACGTATCTTGTCCCATCTGTACTGGCTGAAATGGTCATTGAATAATTTTTCTTGTTCAGCATCTAATCCGGAGACATATTGCTTAAGCTCTGCCATGACCGGAACCGGGACAGGCCGTGAGCCC
>Ga0209979_1005407_pt1 | contig 10069 bp, 9 predicted proteins | sample AnhtaG_FD_183114 | JGI IMG/M metagenome (GOLD analysis project Ga0209979, IMG submission 183114) | Deep subsurface microbial communities from Anholt, Denmark to uncover new lineages of life (NeLLi) - Anholt_01485 metaG (SPAdes) (version 2) | ecosystem: Environmental > Aquatic > Marine > Oceanic >... | reverse complement strand
CGCTCATCTTCCCCCAGAGATGGCTGGCATCCCTGATCTCGCCGCCCGCGTCGGTGACGAGGATGTAGACCGGGTCCTTCGCTTTCCCGGAGACGATGACGCCGTCGTAGCCCGCCGCCTTGAGCTCGGAGGCGAACTCGGTGCTCGCCGTGGATCCGACGGTCCCGTTGCTCACCGGGGACTTGCCGGTGCAGCAGACCCTGGCGCCGGGGTAGATGGCTGTCATGGGCCCCGTGAGGGCGAGGAATATATTCTCTGGCCCCAAGGGATCGACCTTGGGCCAGTCCTTGCCGATCCTGTCCCAGAGGATCTTCGCCCCCAGGCCTCGGCCTCCGAAGTACTGCTCGAGGAGCTCGTCGCTGAAGGTGACGTCCTTGACCTTCTCCTTGGAGAGGTCGACGTCCAGGAACTTCCCTGCGTATCCGCCGGGCACCTAGAACACCTCCTCCCCCTTCTCGCCGAAGAGGTTCACGGCGAGGTCCCTGGCGACAACCATCGGGTGCATGGAGAAGAGCTTGTGGTTGACGTCGGGCTCCTCCTCGACGACAGCGAGACAGTCGTACCGGGCCCCCTGGCAGACCTTGACGCACTCGGGGTCCCCCTCGCAGAGGTCGCAGATCACCGCCTTGTTGTCACCGGGGTGGAGGAAGGGCACCTGGCCCGGGCAGGCCTTGATGCAGAGGCCGCAGCTGGTGCAGGCCTCCCGGTCCACGATGACGGCGCTGGTGTCCTCGTCCACGGACAGCGCGTCGAACTTGCAGGAATCGACGCATGGGTAGTCCTCGCACTGGGCGCAGAAGTGGGGCACCTCGACCCCCGGGAAGGGCATGAACACCCGGATCCTGGAAGCCTCGGGCCAGATCCAGTCCTCGTGGTGCAGGGTGCAGGCGATCTCGCACCTTCGGCAGCCGCTGCACTTGAGGTAGTCTCGGGTTATCCAGATCTGATCTGTCATATTATCACCTAGAATTACTGTAGAAGTATCTGCGATCGGGATATAAAATGTTCCGAATCAGAGGGCTAAACATTGAAAAACGAGTATTTAACCCCGCTTTCTCAGCATTTGAACACTAAGAGCTAGGACAGTCTTGGAGATGATCGCCAACTGAGTGGGCCTGGTCTAAGGCCGTGTCAGCCGTTCTTGAGATGGTACCAGCGCTCCATGATCATGTCCAGCAGCTCGGGTTGGAGGACGTACAGGTTCTTCGCCTCTCCCTTGGGGATGAAGATCCTGATGAGGAATCTGGTGCCGAGGCGGTCGCTCGAGTCTAGGTAGGCCTCCGGTCTCCTAAGCTGCTCGTCTTTGTGCCTTTTGTGGAACTCGTCGACTGCCGGTTCTATGCATCTCTCCATGATGGCGTCGTTCGACACTTCATGGTTGAAGCCCACGGTGAACGTATACTTGATGTAGCCCTCGTGGGTGAGGTTGAGGATGCGGCTGTTCATCACCTGGGTGTTGGGCACCTTGAGGAGGTTGAAGGTGGGCGTGTAGAGGTTGGTGTAGTTGACGGTTATCTCCTCCACCTGCCCCTCAAGGTCCCCGATCTTGACGTAGTCCTTCACCTTGAAGGGCTGGGTCACCAGGACGTAGAAGCCGGCGACGATGTTGTTTATCGTCTGGCTGGAGCCGAAGCCAAGGAAGGCGCCTACGAGGGCCGAGCTCCCGACGAACCAATTGGTGGGTAGGTCCCAGACGCTGAAAAGGAAGGTCGATGCCACCATGATCGCCACCACCCGCAGGATCAGCCTGACGGCGTTCATTGCGTGGGGCTCCAACTCGACCCTCTTCCCTGCACGGGAGACAAAACGGCTCAGCATCTTGTATGCTATAGAGATGACAGCGAGAGCGACGATGCTGAGGAGGAGATTTTTTAGCTCCGGGCTCAGCTGACTCAACGGGTCTAACAGACTCATGGCGACACACTCAACGATAGATAGACTACTTCTGGGTATTCGAGGGATGTCCTCGAAAAACCTTTCCCTTTTTTGGGGGGTACACTCTTAGGAAACAGGGGTCAACCCTTGTCTTTCAGCGCTCCGAAAACCTGCCGCCTTATCTGCATGATGAGCCTCGAGAGCAGCCCCAGGGTCATTATCTGGAACCCCGAGATCACCAGGAGCATAGAGAGGAGGAAAGCGTAAGGGTTGACGAAGCCCCCGTAGCTGGATGACGCCGTCTTGACGTAGGTGAGAAACAGGACCCCCAGCAGCCCCGCCGCGAACATCAACGCCCCGACAATGATCGAGATCCTGTCGATGCGCGCCGAGAGCAGGTCCTCGAGCTTGCTCTGGATCTTCCTCCCCAGCAGCTCCCTGCTCGGCCGGCTCTCGCCGACGGCCACTGGGACCTCCGCGATGTAGAGCCCCATCCTCTCGGCCTCCACCATCAGCTCCGTCTCAAAGACCCTGCTCGACGGCGGGACCCTCTTCATGAGGTCGAGGATCTTATTCCGCCTGTAGGCCTTCACGCAGGTGGAGTCAGTGAACTCGACGCCGAAGAGGCGCCTGACCAGACCGTGGTAGGCCATGCTGGGGACCCTCCTGACGATGGGGCGGTTGTCAAGGCCAGCGCCCATTCTCTTGGACCCTAATACCACGTCGAACACGTCGAGTAGCCTGGAGCTCTCCTGGATGAACCCGAGGTCGACGCTCAGGTCGATGGGGAAGTAGACCACCTTCTCGCTCCTCGCCGCCTCGACTCCCCCCTTCAAGGCCTCGCCCAGGCTCCGATCGGGGAGCTGCAGATACCCCACGTCATCGAACTCCTCCGCCAGATCTCTGGCTATCTCGGCCGTGCCGTCGACGCTCCCGTTATCGCACAGGATGATCTCATGACCTTCGAGACAGGCCCCTAGGTAGTCTCTGAGCTTCTCGGTGTTCATCCGGATTACGCCGGCCTCGTTGTAGACCGGGACGACTACGCTGACCACGGGCTCCATTCCAAAGCCTCTGTTGGGCCTCGTGCCACCGGCGGAGGACAGCCGGGGCTATACGATTATTGAACAAGCTCACATAAGTGTTTTATCAACAGCTGACACTTATCCTTCAGTCCATCTTAAACCAGGTGGTCCCCATTGAGAGTCTGCTTCGTCTCCCCCGAGGTCTTCGCCTGGGGCTATCACGGAGGATTCGGCTTCCTTACGCGCACCCTAGGGCGGGAGCTGGCCAGAAGAGGGGTCGAAACGTACGTCGTCACCGTTCGGAGGGGGGATCAGGGTGAGCTGGAGGAGCTCGACGGATTCACCGTCCTCGGCTATCCGCCCCGCAGGGAAAGCCCCGGCCTTTTCAGGCCCATCTTGTCGAGGATCGACTCCATCGAGCATTACAGGAAGGCCGATTGTGACATATACCACAGCCAAGCCGTCGGCTACAACACACTCGCCGCCCAGAGGGCGATGCCCGGCAGGCTCCACCTAATCACATTCCAAGACCCATACGACATGGATGAATGGAAGAAGATCTCAAGCGTGAACAACAGATACAGGCTGACTCTGACCTTCAGAGCGAGGCTGATGGCTGAGAGAAGACTCCTATCCCGGGCCTGCAGGAGGGCGGACGGCCTCTACTCCCAGGCGTGGTTCCTCATCGACAAGGCGAGGAAGTTCTTCGGGCTCGACAGGATCCCGAACTATCTCCCGAATCCCGTCGAGGTGCCGTTCCGACCAATGAGGAAGTCAAGGGATCCGAAGGTCTGCTTCCTCGCCCGTTGGGACCCACAGAAGAGAGTGGAGCGTTTCTTCAAGATGGCGCAGGAATTCCCAGAAGTCGAGTTCATCGCAATGGGGCACTCCCACGACCCGGAAGTCGATGAACGCCTCAGGAAAGTGTACGGAGGGCTCCCCAACGTCTCCCTCCCGGGGTTCGTATCCGAGAAGGAGAAGTCCCAGATCCTCGAGGAGAGCTGGGCCCTCGTGAACACGAGCGTCAGGGAAGCCCTCCCCATCTCCTTCCTCGAGGCCCTGGCCCACGAGACCCCTATCATCAGCGGCCTGGACCCAGACGGCCTGACCAGCAGATACGGCTACCTCGTAGGGGGCGACGACTACGCAGAAGGCGTGAGGAGGATGCTTACAGACGAAGGGCGCCGGTACAAGGGCATGAAAGGCAGGAGGCATGTCGAGGAGGTGCACGAGCTCGGCAAGGTGGTGGACAGGCACCTCAAGATCTACAGGGGGCTGTTGGCGGGGCGAAGGTGAGGCTTGAGGGGGGCGCAGGTGACCCGGGTCTTGGTTTTCGGTGGGTGGTTCGGCTCTGGTAACCTCGGGGACGACGCGATCTTGATAGGCCTGAGGAACCTGCTCTCGGAGGCCATTCCCGGAGTCGAGATCGCCGCTCTATCGACTGACGTCGAGCATACAAAGCGTGTGTGCGGAGTAGAGGCCTTCCAGCTGAGGAGCCCCCGGGAGCTGCTGGCTCTCCATTCTAAGCCTAATATCAGAGACTACCAGAGGGTTTTCAGGTGGGCCGACGCCTGCATCCTCTCGGGGGGGACCCCCATCTACGACTACGACCACCTCTCCAGGATCATCCACTACAGCCTCCCACGGATCCTCGGAAAGGAGCTCATCTGTTTCGGGATAGGGGTGAAGCCAATCCGATCGTGGGTCGGGAGTCGAAGCGTGAGGTCTCTCTTGGAGCGGGCAGCCGCAGTCTCAACCAGGGATCTGAGATCGAAGTCCGAGCTGGAAGCCATCGGGGTAAGGAAGGAGATCAGGGTCACGGGGGACTCCTCCCTATTTCTCACCCCCCGAGCCCCAGATGCGATAAAACTGGAAGAGTTGGGAATCATGCAAGACGAGCCGCTCGTTGCTTTCTGTCCGAGAGCACTCTCCACGGATCACAAGATACACTACCATGCGCCCCTGTCGATCGAGGTGATATCGAAGATCCGGAGGACCCTCGCGCTTACAGCGGACCACATCTCTAGGTCGGGCCATCGAGTGGTCTTCATACCCTTCCACGAGGCTCCACCGGACGATGACACCACAGAGATAGCCATAATCCGGGGTCTGATGAGGGAGCCCTCCCTCGTATTTGAGAGAGTTATCCCTCCTGAGAGGGTCGCAAGGTTCCTTGGCCAGGTACAGCTCGTGGTCGGGCTGAGGCTTCACTCTCTAATACTGGCCGCGGCGATGGGCGTCCCCTCGGTCAGCCTTAACTACGACCCGAAAATAGCGGGCTTCATGGAATACGCAGGGATGGAAGGTTACCTGAGTGAGCCCACCGATCCGGTAAAAACGTTCATAAAACGCGCCGACGAAGGGCTGAAAAACAGAGCCACCCTCAAGAACAGACTCTTGGACTCCTGCGAGGCCATGCGGAGGAGGATAAGGGAGGAGGCGAAACGCATAGCCGGATTACTATGAGGGACCTAACAAAAGGACCAAAAAACCACCTCGTCTAAAGAGGGGGGAGGGGGGGGTCATGCGTCTGCCTGTGAAAAACACGCCAAACCAGAAAAGGAACCTGAAAACCGCTCCTCTCCGATCCGATTCAGCACAGAAACGTGCTCCTAAGCAACGAATTCCTACGCAATTACATAGGGGGGAGGGGGGGTCATGCATCGGAGCCTGAATAACCCGCTCCACAACGAAAGGAACCGAAAAACGACCCCGATACGACCCCATTCATGTCAAAAGGGGCACTTATTCAATACAAAAACCGCAATCCCAATCCAGCCGCACAAAGAAAAAAGGTGGAACAGGTCACCAGCCGATGGCCTGAGCCTCCGCCCTCCTGGGAGAAGCCCCCCCGAACATCACCCCGGATTCCGGGTCGTACCTGATCGCCAGGCACCTCCCGTGGCTCCAGGGAGCGCTCACCACCACCTCGTGGCCCCTCGCCGCGAGCCCCTCCCTCACCTCCACAGGGATCCTCGGCTCAACATAGACCCGCCCCGGATACGCAGCATGAGGCCAGAAAGACCCGGGTACATGCCTGATGTGCACCGTGGGCTGATCCAGGGCCAGCTGGACGTTCATCCCGAAGTCGACGTGGTTCAGGAAGAACTGCAGGGTCCACTGATCCTGATTATCCCCGCCCGGAGTCCCGAACACCATGTACGGCCTACCATTCCTCATCACCAGGCTCGGCGTCAGCGTCGTGCTGGGCTTCTTCCCCGGCTCCAACCGCTCGACATGGTTCGGTTCCAGGTGCAGCATCTGCCCCCGGGTCCCCATGCAGAACCCCAGCCCCGGGATCACGGGAGACGTCCGGATCCAGGCCCCGCTCGGCGTCGCCGCCAGCATGTTACCGCCGCTATCCACGGCCTCCAGGTGGACCGTGTCCCCCTCGAACCAGTCCCCCTCCTCTGACTTCCTCAGCCTGTAAGGCGGCACCCTCCCGGGTCTCATCTCCAGGGACGCCGAGTCGGGGTCAACCAACCCCCTCCGCTCCTCGGCGTACTCCTTAGAGAGAAGCATGTCCAGAGGAACATCCGCAAAATCGGGATCCGCATAATAGTGCTCCCGATCGGCGAAAGCGAGCTTCGCGCACTCGATGTAGGTATGGAGATACTCCAAGGAGTTATGGCCCATCGAGGCGAGGTCGTAGCCCTCCAGGAGGTTCAGCTGCTGGAGGAGGACCGTCCCCTGACACCAGGTGTCGCACTTGTAGACGTCGTAACCCTGGTAGTTGGATGTGATCGGCTCCTCTATGCGGGCCCTGTACCCGGCCAGATCCTCCATCGTGAGGAGGCCGTGGTGCTCCTGGCCGTAGACATCCCTGCACTTGAAACTCTGCACGAAATTAACTATCGCCTCGGCGATGGGCCCCCTGTAGAAGTAGTCCCGGGCGGCCTCGATACCCGCAGATCGCCCTGCCCCCTGAGCCCTGCTCTCGGCGTCTGCTACTCGTTTAAACGTGCGGGCCCAGTCGGGATTCCTCAGGATCATACCGACCTCCGTAACCTCGCCCCCAGGAAGATAAGCCTCAGCCGATCCCGGCCACTCTGCCCTGAACCTCCCCGCCAAGTTCTCGAGCGACCGCCTGAGCCCCGGATAGACCGGGAACCCCTCGCCAGACAACCTGAGAGCCGGCTCCATGATCTCCCCGAGACTCATGGTCCCATACTCGTCAAGGAGGGTGAGCCAGGCGTCGAACGCCCCCGGGACGACCGCGGGGAGGAAGCCATCCTCCGGGATCATCCTGTAGCCGTGCTCCTGGAACCATTCGAGGGTCGCAGCGGCAGGCATGGGACCCTGGCCATTAACCGCGAGGACCCTCCCCTCATCAGCCCAGTAAACAAGGATCGGGACCTCCCCCGCAACCCCGACAAGCCAAGGCTTCAGGATGGTGAGGCAGAACCACATCGTGGCCCCTGCGTCCACGACATTACCCCCACGCTTCAGGACGTGGTGCCCGGCCTCCGAGGCGAGGTAGTGGGTGGAAGAGACCATGCCGTGGGTGCCCATGACAACCGGCCTAGTGGTGAAATCCATCTCGATCCCCAAAACTAGGTCGAGGGTCTATTAATCTTATGGCACCCCCCACCAGACATATTCAATAACTCGGAGCCCGATCCCCAGACAGAGACCAGCCATGCTCCAAGTGGAAGGGCGGAACCCCGTCTACGAGACCCTCAAGACGACCAAGCCGACAAAGCTCCTGGTCTCGGAGAAGTCGAGGAAAGACCCGAGAATCCAGCAGATCATCGACCTGGCCAGGAAGAAGAGAGTACCTATAGAATTCGTCGAGACATCGAGGCTGAACAGGATCTCGGAGACGAAACGCCACCAGGGAGTGATAGCCCTATCGAAGGCCCCCGGTTACGCCTCGATCGACCAGATCCTGCAAACTGGGGGAGAATTCTGCGTCCTCGTCCTCGACCGCGTGCAGGACCCCATGAACCTGGGCTCCATACTGAGAACCGCGGAGGCATCGGGGGTGAACGGGATCGTGGTGCCCAAGAAGGAAAGCGTGGGGATCACGCCCACGGTGCTGAGGGCGGCTATGGGAGCCGGGCTGAGGGTCCCCGTCGCCAAGACAAGCCTCTACCAGGCCGTCAAGCTCCTGAGAAAGGAGGGTGCCAGGATCATCGGCGTCGACCCCTCGGGGGCCGTGGAGTACTACGATGAGAGGCTGACGGGCCCCCTGGCGCTGGTCCTAGGGGGCGAGGGAAAGGGGATAAGCCCGACTCTCCTGGGAAAATGCGACAGCGTCGTCCGGATACCTATGGTGGGCGACATCCAATCCCTCAACGTGGGTGTCGCCGCAGCCGTGGTGCTCTACGAACGAATGAGACAACAAAAAAGCAAGGGCCCGTCATGACGACAATTATCCAGAACCGGACTATCTCAATCCGCGCCATAGATAAGGGAGTAGCCAGTAAAATCTACGAGTGCAGGGACATCCCGGAGCTAAAGGGGATCAGATAGCACTGGAGAGTAAATGATCTGATGTCGGTCGAGGTGAGGGCCCACACCGCCCTCCACGTCCTCAAGGGCGCGGTGGTCAGGGTGCTGGGAGCCAAGTGGACAGCCGGAGTGAGCGTGAACGGCAGCCACGGCAGGCTGACCGTCCAGTTCGACAGGAAGCCCACAGAGGAAGAGGTCTCAAAGATCCAGGAGGAGACCAACGCAAAGATCGAAGAAGACGCCGCCATCGAGATCCACGAGATGGAGAGGTCCGAGGCGGAGGAGCGCTGGGGCGACCTCGTCTACGACCTCTTCCCCCTGCCGGCCTCGATCAAGAGGCTTACCGTCTTCAATCTTCCCAGCTGGAATGTCAACGCATGCAACAAGGAGCATATAACAACTACTGGCGAGATCGGCCCCCTGAGGATCACCAAGACGAGGTTCAGAGCAAAGAAGGGACTGCTAGAGATATCCTTCGATATAGAGTGAGCACAGTGCAGGGGTACCAAATAGAGCCGCCGAGTCTGGCTTCGTACTAGATCTGGAACAGAGATACAAAACTGGCTTCTTGAGTGGCTCAGTAGGGCCTCTGGGACCTCTCCCTGGGCTTCAACACGTTCCACAATATGAAGAGTCCGAATGCGATGACCCGGAGGGGCCAGAGCAGGTCCCAGCTGGCCCACCAGACGTGGTACCAGGAGTCCAGGAGAGATATTACCCCGGCGATGACGATGAGGAGGCCGAAGAGGGCTACCCAGTTTCGCGAGGCGGTGTCCGTCTTCTCCTCGAACTCGTCTTTCTCCTGCTTCTCGTCCTCCTCTTCCCGTCTCCGACGGTAGATGATCCGAGGCACGCCCTCCTTCAGGGGCTCGCCACAACGGGCACAGTACGGTGCGTCCTCCACGTTCTCGGCACCGCAGGCTGGACAGGAAACCATGACCAATCAAGCCCAAGATGGATGAACTGATAGTGATACTTTTTGAATTGAAAAAAGAGTCATTCGCCCAGAATAAGCGAGACTCGGCTATCTAGATCGCAGGGCCTCCTCGAGATCCCCGATGAATTTCCCGAGGCTGCCACTCGGTATGCTGGCGCCACTCGCCCTCTTATGCCCGCCCCCGAAGCCCCCATTCCTCGTCGCGATCTGCCTAGTTATCTCGCCGAGGTGGAACGGAAGCCCCCTCCTGCTCCTAATGGAGAGGTTAACCAGATCACCCTTCTCCTTGTAGCACAGGCCGACATCCACTCCCAGAGCGTCCGTGATGATCCCCGCCACGGACCCGATGGGGTCCTCGTCGGTGCCCTCGACATAAGCCAACTCGCCCAGGCGAACCGCAGATTCTTTTAGAGACTCGACGAGCTTCGACATATCCTCCAAATGCGCCGTGGCCGCCTCTAACACGCCCTCCATTCTATGGGGAAGGTTGAGTTCGCTGATCTCCCCAACGATGAAGTTTCTGATCTCTGAGGGCTGGTTTACCAGGGCATAGGCCAGGAGCAGCCCCTCGAGTTGGACCGATTGCCTGTCGTAGTCTCTCAGGAGAGCCTCCGCCAGGGGTCCGTCCTCGAACTGGTCTGCCCAGGCTGCGAAGGCGGCCATCCTCCCCGCCTCCCTCCCCAGCTCTTCTCTGAAATGGTCGTACAGGAGAACGCTGGCGCAGTCCAGGGGGCTGTGGACCACCGTGACTCCCGCCTCTTCTAGTCTTTCCAGCAGC
>Ga0209979_1005405_pt1 | contig 10071 bp, 8 predicted proteins | sample AnhtaG_FD_183114 | JGI IMG/M metagenome (GOLD analysis project Ga0209979, IMG submission 183114) | Deep subsurface microbial communities from Anholt, Denmark to uncover new lineages of life (NeLLi) - Anholt_01485 metaG (SPAdes) (version 2) | ecosystem: Environmental > Aquatic > Marine > Oceanic >... | reverse complement strand
CCTGCTGGTGTCAGCGCTCTACATGGCATGACTACTCTATATTCGCCAGCTCGACGTCTTGGCTTCACCGTTGTGGAACTACCGGAAAGTCTGCGCAAGCGGCTAACCACATTCTATCTCAGCGGTCTAAGGCGAATCTATTATTTTGGGAAGGGTAAAGAATACGCAACGCAAAGAAAGCCGCTAGCCCTGAAGGAAATCTGGATGTCTAAATCAAGGCTTCTTGAGAAGTATTGTCCCTAACGATTCTATACGTAATTCCCGACAAACGGGAGCTTGTGATATACTTTGACTAGCTCAGAATTCTGATGGACAGAAACTGGCAAACTTTACCCAATTCACAGTGTGTGGTATGGTGCCGAAAGATTTTTAAGAAGGTTATTGCCATGCAGGAAGATCTTCCCTTCATTTCTATAGTAGTTCCCGCCCTTAATGAGGAAAAACTTTTGTACCAGTGCCTAAGCTCCCTGAGAGAGCAAGACTATGCCGGTGATTACGAAATCATCGTGGTGGACAATAACAGCACCGATCGAACACGGGCGCTTGCCTCAAGCTTTGGAGTTAAGGTGGCCTCTGAACCAAATATCGGCACTGGCCCAGCTCGCCAGCGCGGGCTGCTTGAAGCCGGGGGGGAGATTGTAGCCTTCACTGATGCTGACACCATGCCCCCGCGGCGATGGCTGAGAACCCTGGTCCAGCACCTCACCCGTAACCCTAAAACTATAGCAGTGACCGGCCCCTATGCCTTCTTCGACGTCGGCGCTACGGCGCGGACCATTTCATATATCATGAATTTCGTCTTCATCATCTTGGATAATGCCTTCCGCTACGTCACCAGGAAAGGCGGTACCCTGTGGGGTTCTAATTTCGCCGCCAGGAAAAAGGTGTTACTTGAGGTTGGTGGCTTTGACACCAGCATAAGGTATCTGGGAGAGGATTACGAGCTATCCCTGCGTCTGAAAGGGAAGGGGAAGGTGAGTCTTATCCCCAACCTATTTGTATTGACCTCTGCCCGGCGCATAAAAGAGGAAGGGCTGTTATGTACCTACTGGAACTACATCATAAATTATTTCAGCATACTGTTTTATTATAAACCCCTTCCGCAGAGGATGGAGGATATGCCTCGCAAGGTAGGTAAAGCTATCTTAAACAGACTACTTCCTTTCCACATTGACGGCAGGTTAATTTCCAATGGGAATCGTCGCTGTAAGCAGATTGCGTTGACCTTCGATGACGGACCTAATGAGCCCTTTACTTCCCAGATCCTGGACATCCTCCGGCAGCATGACATCAGAGCCACTTTTTTTATGTTAGGACAAAACGCCAAGCGTTTCACCAATGTCTGCCAAAGAATCCGGAGGGAAGGGCACATTATTGGCAACCATTCCTACAGTCACTCCTGGTGGCTGGCCCTGAAGGGGGGGCAGAAGATAGCCCAAGAGCTGGAACTTACTCAGGAGACCATCTACAAAGCCAGTGGGGTGAAACCTAAACTCTTCCGACCACCGTATGGCCTCTGGTCTCCCTGGATGTTAAGGACAGCCGAGAAACTAGGTTTCACAATCATCATCTGGGATAACATGACGAATGACTGGGAATCCACTAAAGAAGCCGATGGAATTAGCCACGCCATTCTTAGAAAGGCAAAACCGGGTGGTATAATCGTACTGCACGATGGGCGGGACACAAGACAAGGTTATGACCGGACTTCCCTGCTCCAGGCCCTTCCCATTATCATAGCCAGCCTTAAACGACAGGGCTATCAGTTTGTTACCGTACCGCAGCTTATAAGTGAGTGACGCCAAGATTAGTTGAAGACATCAGAAAAACGAGTATAACCAAATCGATCCACAAAATATCGTTTCGTTGAGTACTAAAAAACTCGCTAAAGATGGGTTGCCCGTCTCCTAGGCTACTAGATGCTAGTCTCTTCGGGAGTTTGATAAAATAGCACATTGCTTTCTTATTTTTGTCAAGCCAGGGGTTGACAAGAGTATTTTTTGTGCTAATATTCTAGCCAAAGTAAAAAGGAAATGATTACTACCGTAACCACAGTAACTACCATAGCCGCTTTAGGGCTTACCGGTGCTATCAGTATAGCTGCCGTCGTTCTGTTAATGCTCTTTCTAACCACTAAAGAACTGGCCGGTGCTAGTAGCTCGGGCTTTCCCCTGCGTATAGCTAAGTTTGTTAGTGTCGGTATTTTACCTCTGGTGATGGCATTTGCTGTTATAGTTACTATGAAAATTGTTGAGGTGCTAGCCTAGAAAAAGAAGGGAACTACCAGATACAATATTATATTAGTTATACCGTGAGCCAGGGTCACTCCAAAAAGTGACCCTGGCTTTTTCAACCACCCAGCCAAAGAACAGGGCAACGAAGAAAACAAAGGCAACATCTATCCAAGAAAGAAAACCTATATGCAGGACAGCAAATAATAGGCTTACATAGATTATCCCCCGCCATCCAAATACCTCCACCGCAGTTCGCTGAAGCACCCCACGAAAGATAAACTCCTCGACAAACCCGGTGCACATCAGAAATATCAATGCCGGCAGCCATACCTCCTGCCAGGTAAGCTCAATAACCATAGGCTCCGGTGCCAGGATAAAATACTCCGCCACCCCAAACAGAAGCCCGGACAGCCCTACTGCCAGCTGAACCAGGAACGAGCTGAAGCTAAGCCCTACCTCCCTTGCCCTATAGCCCACGATACGCACTACCACTATTGCTGCTGCCAGTAGTGGGGCATAAATAATAGGATACCACCATATCTGAGGGATATTGACCAAGGGTATACACAGGCTTATTATCCTCACTAAAGGAACCAGTGCCAGTGACAAAACCAGGTGTCGGTAACGATAGTCACTGGCTAAAGCTGAGTGCACTACTAACGCCACCAATACTATAGCGTGGCACACTATTCCCCATACTGGCTAAACAAAAACGGTAACTGCCTCAGCTGCGGCAATAGCCAGCAGATAAATTATGGTTTCTTTCATTCCTATTCGGTCACATCAATCCATATGTCAATTTGTTTGTAGATAAGGTGTTTAAGAGGCGCTAGCGTCTCTTTTAATTCCTTCCCTACCCTCCTTCTAAAGAGAAGGGATAAAGGAGGTTTAATGAACTACCTATATCCCTAACTCGGAGCGGGTGCGGAGAAGCCTTATCAGGTTATCACGGGTAATCAGCCCGATAACTCTACCCTCACTTACTACAGGCATCTGGTCTATACTGCTCTCATCCATCTGCTCCAGTATACTTAGAGCATCCTGGTCAGGAGAGGCTATCTTTAACTTGTCAACCGGGGTCATTATCTCTTTTACCTGAGTCACCCCCCAATTTGGCTGGGGAACAGATTTGATATTAGGTAATGTCAAAATCCCCCTTACTCCACCTTCATCAGCTACCAGAAAGCAGCCGCGACCGCTGGTGAAAATGTATCCCTGAACTAACTGACCAACAGTAATACTTAACGGAACTACCGGGTAGTCAGAGGTCATCACCTGCGAAGCAGTAAACCCCTGAAGGGCTCCACGCCATTGAGCTTGACGATAACTAGCTGAGGCAGCGTTTCCTAGAAACCAGCCGATAAAGGCTAGCCACAGACCGCTAAACCAACCCCACCCGAATGGCTGCAGGAAAACTATTAAAATGCCACCTAGAATAAACAGGTAGCCCGTGCCCTGCCCTACCCGTGTGGCAATTCGGGTAGAGCGCTTATAGTTACCAGTAACTCGCCACAGGATGGAGCGGAAAACACGCCCCCCATCCAGTGGGAAACCTGGAATCAGGTTAAATGCGGCCAGTGCCGCATTTATATAAGCCAGCTGAAAAGCCACAGCCGCCACAGGCACAATCGCGTCTTGGGTAAAAAACGAAACTAAATAAAACAAGCCGGCAATGGCTAGACTGCAAGCCGGACCAGCGGCCGCCATTTTTAACTCAGCTCCAGCACTCTTTGCTTCCCTTGTCATCTGAGCCACGCCGCCAAAGATAAAAAGGGTTATGCTTTTTATCGGGATATTATTGGCTCTACCGACCAGGCTGTGAGCTAGCTCATGGGCTAATATTGAGGCAAAAAATAGCAGGCTGGTAACTATACCCATAGCCCAATGAAGCGCCAACGGCCCGTCGGGGTAAATGATGGGAAAGAGCTGCCACGAGAAAGAGACAGTTACCAGAATAAATATTATAAACCAAGTATAATGCAGTCTGAATTGGATACCAAAGAGCTTGCCCAAATTAAATGCATTACCCATTCTCAATTACCATCTTAACACAATTTTTGTTAATAGAGTGAGAATCTTTGGCCTGGCACTACTCAACAACAGTGGTGTGGTTTCTCAGTTGCTAAGCATAAACTATAAGCCCTGGGCTAGTCCAGAGCAAGCAGCATTTTTCTTAACTCGAAGAGAGCAGCAACTGTGACCAAACGCTTTACCCGAAACCTGTCTCCTGAGTAATTACCTTTAATTGTTTTCTTACTCTCGTTACTATCTATCCCAATATACATGGTACCAGCCGGCTTACCTTCTAGTTCGTCTGGACCGATTACTCCAGTTATGCTGACTCCTATATCAGCCTCCAAACGCAGCCTACCTACCTCGGCCATCGCCTGTGCCATTTCAGTACTGATAGCACCATAGTCATAGATAAGCTTAGCATCAACCCCATAAGCTATCAGTGCTTCATTTGAATAAGGAATCAGTCCCCCCCTAAAATATACTGAGACGTCAGGAGCATCGGTAATGGTAGCCGTCAATAAACCTCCGGTACAGTATTCCATAACTGCCAAGCTCAATCCCTTTTCAGCCAGCACATGCCCTACTACAGATGCCAAGGTGTCATTATCAGTCCCCCAGATAGATTCACCCAAGATTGACCTAACCCTGGCTTCTCCCCGGGCAACCATCTCTTCGGCTTGCTTCTGGCTCTGAGCCTTAGCAGTGAAGCGCAGATGAATACCATCAGCCTTAGCATAAACACCAAGGGTAGGGTTAGCCGAGGAGAGCAAGGGTGAAACCAACTCCCCTACTGTTCCCTCGGGCAAGCCGAAAACCTTAAGGGTTTTAGAAAAAATGATAGCGCCAGTGGCTCTCTGGTGTAATCGGGGAAGGACCTCTGTGTGCCACATATGATGCATTTCTCCAGGTGGGCCAGGCATAGCCATCACTATATGCCCATCTTTTTCTACCCACCACCCAGGAGCAGTCCCCCGAGCATTATGGATAGCCTTGGCCGAAGGAATAACTGCTGCCTGCTTTATATTGCTGGGAGCCATTTCGATACCACGTTGAGCGAATCTTTCTCGTATTCTCTGCTCTGAGACAGGGTCAATTCGTAATTCTTCTCCCAGCATCTCAGCTATCGCTTCACGCGTTAAGTCATCTTCGGTTGGCCCCAGACCACCTGTAATCAAGATAAGGTCTGAACGCTGCCAGGCACGCTTTAAAACCTCTACCAACCTCGTCTGATTATCTCCTACCTGCGAAATCCAGTAGAGGTCTATTCCCAAGAGGGGCAACTGACCAGCAAGATAAGAAGCATTGGTATCAGTTATCTCTCCTAAAAGAAGCTCAGTGCCAACAGAAATGATTTCCGCTTTCACTAAGATACCTTTAGCTGCTGCAGAATCTCTAGGGCAACCTCAGCAGCTCGCTTGCCCGAAAGAAGCATGCCACCGAAGATAGCCCCCATTCTGGGCGTACCACAAACAGCATTAGCCGCCATGCCAGCCACGATTAAGCCAGGATAGACCTCTTTGGTATTCTCCATCACCTTTCTTTCTGCCACCTCAGCCCACATTGACTTCTCCCCCATTACTCCGCCTCCCTCCGTCCTTAGCTTACCACCAAGTTTATTCACTACTATGTGGCAGATTTCACTGGCGTGGCCGGTAGCGTCTATTACCACCCTTGACCGTATGGATAGGGGGTCTACATGCAGTCCGGCTAGAGTAACGGCGCTCCAATTCAGCACCAACCCGGTTATCCTGTCGTTCTCACGAATCATCACGTCCTCAACGCTCATCAAATTAAATATCTTGGCCCCAGCCTGGACTGTCTTAAAGCAAATAGCTGAGGATGCCTCCACAGAATCGGCAATATAGTAGCCCTTCTCATACTCTTCAGTTCTGACATCAAACTCGTCCAGTATCTCCTTTGCCTCTTCCTGCACTACGATAGTATTGAACATCATCCCCCCTCCAGGCATGCCACCACCAGGGCGAAGACTTCTCTCAAAAATAACTGTTTTTATCCCCTTTTTTGCCAGGTAATAAGCTGCCGTCATGCCGGCTGGCCCGGCACCACCTACAGCAACGTCAACCTCCATAGCCTCTAAGAAGTCTCGCATAAAGCTTTCGGTTATTGCCTTAGATATCGTTAATTCGTCGAGCATGTTCCCTCCATTTGTAATGTTACCTTTTTATTGTACCACCAGCTAACACTTTGGTGATGAGACGCCCAAATACTCTTCCATCAGTTCCATAGCACAATACTCTCCGCACATACTGCAAGCCTTCCCCGCCGAAGCATGCTTGCTGTGAACCTGACGAGACAACTCCGTATCCAATGAGAGCCTAGCTTGCTCTTCCCAGTCAAGCTTCTTTCGAGCCACAGACATCTTCCTATCCCACTCCTGAGCATCCTTCACTCCTTTAACTATATCACCGGCATGAGCGGCAATGCGTGAGGCTATCACCCCCTGCCTCACATCCTCAGAGTCAGGCAGAGAAAGATGCTCGGCTGGTGTCACATAGCATAGAAAATCGGTACCGGCGGCGGCAGCAATAGCACCACCTATAGCTCCAGTGATATGGTCGTAGCCAGCACCAACATCAGTTACCAGTGGACCGAGAACATAGAAAGGGGCACCCTTGCAGATAGATTTCTGTAGCTGAACATTAGTCTCAATTTGATTTAAGGGCAAATGGCCTGGTCCCTCAACCATTACCTGAATCCCAGCTTGCTGAGCCCGCTGTACCAGCTCCCCTAAAGTGAGCAACTCCTCAACCTGAGCTCGATCAGTAGCGTCAGCTAAAGAGCCAGGACGCATCCCATCACCAAGGCTCAGCGTCACATCAAACTCTCTGGCCAACTCCAGCAAGCGGTCATAGTACTCATAGAGTGGATTTTCGCGCTCATTGTAGAGCATCCAGCCTATCAAAAAAGCACCGCCTCGAGATACCACATCAACTACTCTCCTCTGCTGCTTCAGCCGGGCAATAGCTGACCGGGTAACGCCGCAATGCACTGTTATGAAATCAACACCATCGTAAATATGCTCTTCAATCCCGGTGAATAGGTCATCAACCGTCATCTTGACTATGGCACCATGGCTTTCTATCGCCTTAATCCCAGCTTGATAAATAGGCACCGTCCCTATTGGCACAGAACTAGCAGCAACAATAGCCTGCCGAATAGCCGATATATTGCTACCAGTACTTAAATCCATAACGGCGTCTGCCCCACAATCAATAGCTACTCGTAACTTTTCTAGCTCAGTATCAATATTGCCAAAGTCAGATGATGCCCCAATATTGGCGTTGACCTTGGTCCTAAGTCCCTGGCCGATACCACAAGGAACAAGACTTGTGTGCTTGGTATTAGCCGGAATTACTATTGTCCCCCTAGCTACACCCTGCCGAACAAACTCAGCCTCCACCCCCTCATGCTGTGCCACTACCTCCATTTGTGGTGAAATAATACCTTCTTTGGCTAACTCTAGTTGTGTCATATCTACCTCTCCACAAAAATAAAACCAAGGGCTTCGGCTGTTACTACTAGACCCTTGGTCTAAACTACTGCCGCTTCCCTACGCTTGCATTATCAAGTTCAGGTTCACAGGGTTGGCATCAATCCGCCTCTCAGCTTTTGAGCACCCCTAGCGGTCAAATTTATTAATCTTTACTAAGTATTATAATATAAATTAGCCTGAAATGCAAATGTTGTGCTCATTCAGGTGATTAGTGATACGTTATCTCTTTTCTTTTGCAGTCTTTCCATTGTTCCAGAAACTTGAGTGGTGTTAGGTAATTGAGAGAAGGAACGCTATCATTTATGGGCTAATATAATTTCGCTCACAGCTTATAGCCCTTTTTGCAATGCTTGATATTTTCAGCTACAATTCATACCAAACACATTATACTATATGGGTATTTGCCCTAATAGTTATGGGGTTAGGAGTTATTATTCTAGCTATCCGAGGGAAATTATTAGGTAAAAGCTTTAAGGAGTGATACCAGTGCCAACAAAGGTTGAAATGGAAAAGATTGTCTCTCTCTGCCGGCGGCGCGGTTTCATCTTCCCCAGTAGTGAAATCTATGGTGGACTGTCCAGTTGCTGGGATTATGGACCTTTAGGAGTGGAGTTGAAGCAGAATATAAAACAAGCCTGGTGGCGAGCTGTGGTTCAGGAGCGTGATGACATGGTGGGTCTGGATGCTAGCATCCTGATGCACCCCCAGACCTGGGTAGCCAGCGGACACCTTGAGGGGTTTGCTGACCCCCTGGTAGAGTGTAAGAGTTGCCACCTGAGGTGGCGCCACGATGATTTAGAAGACAATAATTGCCCTGCCTGCGGTGGCGAACTAACCGAGCCCCACCTGTTCAACTTAATGTTTAAGACCTCTATGGGGCCTATTGAGGAAGAGGCAAATATAGTTTACCTGCGCCCCGAGACAGCCCAGGGTATGTTCGTTAACTTCCAAAATGTGCTTAATACCACCAGAAAGAGGCTGCCCTTCGGCATCGCCCAGATAGGTAAAGCCTTCCGCAACGAGATTACCACCGGCAACTTCATCTTTCGCAGTCGGGAGTTTGAGCAGATGGAAATCGAATTTTTTGTCAAGCCAGGAACCGATAAGGAATGGTTCAACTACTGGCTTGAGGAACGTCTCGACTGGTATGTAAAATTGGGCATTAGAAAGGAAAGCCTCCGGCTACGCCAACACACTAAGAGAGAACTGGCTCACTACGCCAGAGAGTGCTCTGACATTGACTACCTGTTCCCTATGGGTTGGGCTGAGCTGGAAGGCATCGCCAATCGTGGCGACTTTGACCTTGTTCAACACGCCAAGTATAGTGGCAAGAGTCTAAATTACCTTGATGAAGAAACTAAAGAGCATATTATCCCTTATATAATTGAGCCATCGGCAGGGGTAGACCGCTCGGCTCTAGCCTTCCTCTGCGATGCCTACGATGAAGAACCAGACAAGGAGGAAATAAGGGTGCTACTTCACCTCCACCCCACCCTAGCCCCGATTAAAGTAGCCGTATTACCCTTAAGCAGACGGGAGAATCTGGTAGCAGTAGCCAAAAAGATATATGCCGACCTACGCCAGCAGTGGATGATACAGTATGATGATACTCAAAGTATCGGGCGTCGCTACCGACGCCAGGATGAGATTGGCACCCCCCTCTGTGTTACCATTGATTTCCAATCACTTGAAGATGAGCAGGTCACCATCCGAGAGCGTGATAGTATGAATCAGATACGAGTCCCTATCAACGAACTGAGGACTACATTGACAGCCAAGCTCAGTGGTGAGCCCTTTGATACCAAGCCATTATGGACAACAAAGGGTTGATGTGACTAAAGGCAAAATACTATAAAAATTTTGGGGAACAATTCGTATCTGGCTAGCTTTGAATTGTTTTACGTGTTATGTCAACAAAAATGGACGGCAGTCAAATGGGAGGACATGAGGTATGAAGTTAGAAGGGGTTCTTTATTGCGGGGATAACCTCTACTGGATGTCTCGGCTTCCTGACGAGTTTGTTGGCCTGTGTTATATTAGGAAGCCTCAAATATGAGATAAAATAAATCCCAACACTCATAATCATACTCAGGCCACATCTGGAGAAGAGTAATTTGAAAGTACTTCTTATTTGTCCACAATACCCAGATACTCTCTGGAGCTTTAAGCACACCTTAAGATTCCTTTCTAAACAGGCAAATTTCCCCCCTCTAGGTCTATTAACTGTAGCAGCCATGCTTCCCCCTGAATGGGAGAAAAAGCTTGTAGATATGAATGCAGATCCCCTAAATAACAAAGACATCGAGT
>Ga0209979_1005404_pt1 | contig 10077 bp, 8 predicted proteins | sample AnhtaG_FD_183114 | JGI IMG/M metagenome (GOLD analysis project Ga0209979, IMG submission 183114) | Deep subsurface microbial communities from Anholt, Denmark to uncover new lineages of life (NeLLi) - Anholt_01485 metaG (SPAdes) (version 2) | ecosystem: Environmental > Aquatic > Marine > Oceanic >... | reverse complement strand
CCAAAACATTTACCAGCATCAGGAATAGGATGATTCCCATGGACACTGCAGTGCCAATTACCGGGTCTTTTAACATCGGCCAGAAATGGCTCAAATAAGGGGGAATAGTATAGGCCGAAATGGCCATAGTGACAATGTAGCTAAGCATTAGTGCCCAGCCAGCAATGAAGCCAGTCAGGTCATTGAACCCGTGCCGGGCAAAACTAGCTGAGCCACCAGCTTCAGGTATCATAGCACCACCCTCAGCATAGGTTAAAGCGTTAAAGATATAAATAATCCCAGCTATAGCCAGCACAATAGGGGTGGCACCTAAGGCTACCAAAGCGACAATACCTAAGGCGTAATAGATAGAAGAGCCAACATCTCCATACCCAGCGCTGAATAGGGCAGGGACCCCCAATATTCGTCTTAAGCGGTAGCGCTTAATCCGTCGGGGGCGAAAAATTTTATCACCAGGCTTAGGTCGCCAACTGTTTTGCATGTTTCATTCGGTTGCTTGATTTTACCATTTTATTCAATCGAGGGAATTTTACGCACCTTACTGCTGGTTGTCAATTGCTGATGGGAGGATTGTCTATCAACCTTGGTTGGCTTGACAATTATAGCCCTCTCATCTAAACTCACAGTGAAAGCAAATGGTAACTCCTCTCTTTTTTGTCTCCAAATTTCAATTTCTTTATTACTAATGTGCCTTTTGTTAGGAAGGAGGATTAGTTGTGTTTAGGTTCCCCTTTATCCCCCGTGAGGAAAAGTTCTTTAACCTTTTTGAACAGGGTGCCCAGAATATGGTAACGGCAGCTCATAAGTTAAAAGAACTGGTTGATACCTGGGAGAATGTTGAGGAAAAAGTGGGTGAAATAACCAAGCTAGAGCACGAAGGGGACACTATTACCCATCAGATTATGGCGCAGTTGCACCGCACCTTTGTCACCCCCTTTGATAGGGAGGATATTGCTCTACTAGCACATTCCCTAGATGATGTAACCGACTTTATTCACGCCGCGGCTGATGCTATGTTTCTCTACAGGGTGGATTCTCCCAGCCAGAGGGCTAGAGAGCTGGCTGATATTATAGTGCAGGCAGCGACTGAGGTAGAAGAAACCTTGCCCCAGCTGCGACATCGTATCGTGTTAAGCCAAATTCTCAAGCGATGCGTAGAGATTAATCGGTTAGAGAATATGGCTGACAGGGTATTCCGCTCAGCAATGGCTGAGCTTTTCGATGATTCCACAGATATTGCTTATATTATCAAATGGCGTGAGATTTATGAGCATATGGAGCAGGCAACTGACAGGTGCGAGGATGTGGCTAATGTCCTTGAAGGGGTAGCCCTCAAGCATGGCTGACCCCTCCCTTTGGCTTCTTATCCTTATTATTGCCCTGGCTCTTGGCTTTGGTATCGTTAATGGTTTCAATGATGCTGCCAATGCCATTGCTACTGTGGTTGGTACTCGTGCTCTTTCCCCCAGAAACGCCATAATACTGGCTGCCTTTTGTAATTTAGCTGGTGCTGCCACTGGCACGGCGGTTGCCATGACCATTGGCAAGGGGATTTTAGCCTCAGAGGCAATCTCATTTCTAACGGTGATCGCTGGTTTAGCCGCAGTTATTGTCTGGGGTACTATAGCTACCTACTGGGGTCTGCCGGTAAGTATAACCCATGGCTTTGTTGCTGGACTGGCTACAGCCGGGGTAGCAGCAGTGGGCACTGAGGCAATACAATGGGGCGTTATGCAGCGGGTGCTGTCAGCAGTAGTTACCGCTCCTGTCCTGGGCTTTGCCGGTGGCTTTGTGATGATGGTCATTCTATTTCGGGTATTCCGGCGAAGCGCCCCAGCTAAGATACGAGCTATCTTTGGCAATCTACAGATTGTGTCTGCTGCCTTTATGGCATATAGCCATGGTAAGAATGATGGTCAGATGCCCATAGGTGTCATCATTATGGCGCTAGTGATTTACTACAATCAACCGGCTCTGTGGAACGAAATTCCATATGGTGATTTATGGTGGGTAATAGTTATATCAGCATTAGCCATTAGCTTAGGGACGGCTATTGGTGGCTGGCGGGTGATTAGGACATTGGGATTAAAGATTACTACCCTTAGACCGGTTCATGGCTTTGCTGCTGAAGCCTCAGCAGCTACCATTATTGAGATAGCTTCGTATTTGGGTATCCCGGTAAGCACCACCCATTGCATAAGTTCATCTATTATGGGAGTGGGTGCTACCAGACGGCTTTCAGCGGTGCGCTGGGGAGTAGCTGGCAATATTGTCGCTGCCTGGATATTAACCTTCCCTATCTGTGGTGCACTGGGATACTTGTTTGCCTGGTTACTACGCATGGTATTCTAGTCAGCTTATAGAGCAATCTCCCTGGGAGTTACTCGGCACTTTTCAGCAGTGATAATAGCTGCAATGTGTGAAATTGCCAAGTCAATTTCACCCTGCTTATTTAACACTACATAGTCAAACAGGGGTAGTTGCTTTATTTCTTCTTCGGCAGTTTTTAAGCGTAAGGCTAAATCAAAGGGTGATTCAGTGTGGCGCTGCTTGAGCCTGGTGGTAAGTTCCTCTATTGATGGGGGCATCACAAAGATAAAAACTGCTTGCGGTAGGATTCTTTTAATAGTAGATGCTCCCTGGATGTCAACCTTTACTATTATATCTTGCCCCTTATCCAGCGCTTGTTTGACTGGTTGCTTAGGCACTCCATACCAACTACCATAGACATTTGCCCATTCTAGTAGCTCGTTCTGGGAAACCATCTCCTGGAACTTTTCCATTGAGATAAAGTGATAGTCTACATTATTTCCTTCCTTAGCTCGCTGATGCCGTGTGGTAACGGTGGTAATATACTCAAGGGGATAGCCTAATTCTTTCATCCTGGTTAAAATCGCATCTTTGCCTGCTCCTGAGGGACCGGAGAGGACTATGAGTAAAGGCTTTGTTGGCAAGTTGAGTGGGACTTGGCTTTTACGGTTCACCTTTTTCATCGCTTTGCTCTGTTATTAGCACTGAACTTTCCCGGCTCGCCTGCAACCTGCCAGCAATAGTCTCTGGGGTAAGAGCAGCCAAAACAACATGCCCACTCTCGGTAAAGATAACAGCCTTTGTTCTTCTGCCACTGGTCATATCAATTAGTAGTCCCTTATTTCTCCCTTCTTGGATACTGCGCTTGATAGGTGCCGAGTTCGGTGAAGCTATGGCGATAACCTTATTCATTACTAATACACTACCAAATCCGATGTGAACCAATTCAATGACCATTATTATCACCTCGGAAGATTACTTTTTAATGTTAAATGTTGAAGTTGTCTTATTATCCGATTGGCTTAATCAAGTATTGCCAATCTTATTTTAACGATGCCTATCACCCCCTTCATGTGCTATTTCCAGCGCCTATTATCTTATACCCTTAATGGCAATTAAGCAATAACCAGAGACTTGAATTATATGGTACTTTGTGTTAGATTACTTTGTGATAAATTTTAATTCTATGGCTGAATTATATTTTTAGAGGTATCTAATGGATGAGATTAATTTGACTATTGATGGCATTGAGGTCAGGGTACAGAAGGGCACTACTGTGCTACAGGCAGCGCAGAGTGCCGGTATTTATATTCCTTCCCTGTGTTCTCACCCTGATTTGCCATCATCAAGAGAGGCGAAACCCAACGAGTTTGTCTATCGTGGCGCTGAGCTAATTGAAAATGATAACTCATTAGAGGAGTTTGAGGGTTGTCAGCTATGTGTGGTAGAGATTGAGGGTATGGAGGGTTTGCCTACTGCTTGCACTACTGAAGTTGCCGAGGGTATGGTGGTTCATACTGACACGCCCCAGGTGCAGGAGAAACAGTATGAGAACCTGAAGCTTATTCTCGCTGAACACCCAAATATGTGTCTTACCTGTGTACGTAAGGAGCGGTGCTCGCCCTACGACATATGTTTACGCAATGTTAAGATAACTGAGCGTTGCTTGCTCTGTCCCAAGAACGAGCATTGCGAATTACAGAAAGTAGCCGACTATATTGGCATAGAGGAGATAATACTTCCCTACGCAGCTAAAGAAATACCTGTGGATAAGGAGACCCCTCTATTTGACCGAGACTATAATCTATGCATCGGTTGTACTCGTTGTGTCAGGGTGTGCAAAGACGTGCGTGGGATTGATGCCCTTGGCTTTGTCTATAAAGATGGTACAGTTGTTGTTGGGGCTAAGGCGCCTACCCTTAAGGAATCAGAGTGTAAGTTCTGTGGCGCATGTGCAGAGGTGTGTCCTACTGGCGCTATAATGGACAGGGGCATCAAGTTTGAAGAGCGTGAAGCCAAATTAGTTCCGTGCCGTGACGCCTGCCCCGCTGGCATAGATATCCCACGATACATCCGTTTGCTAAAGGAAGGGAAGTTTGCCGAGGCAATAGCTGTGATTCGAGAGAAAGTACCGTTTCCAGCCACTCTTGGCTATGTCTGCTTGCATTTCTGTGAGGATGAGTGCCGGCATTGTGAACTCAATGAAACCATAGCCATAAGGGTATTGAAACGCTTCGCTGCCGAGCATGACACCGGCTTATGGAAGCAGAGGTCTAGGTTTGCTCCTGCCACTGGTAAGCGAGTAGCCATTGTCGGCTCAGGTCCAGCCGGGCTGACTGCCGCCTATTACTTGACCAAGCTTGGTAACAGTACAACCGTTTTTGAAGCCTTCCCGCTAGCTGGGGGTATGATGCGAGTCGGCATTCCCAGGTACCGTTTACCGGCAGAGGTTCTTGATGCTGAGATAGAGGAGATAAGGAGCATTGGTGTTGACATTAGGACAAATACCAAAGTTGAGTCGTTGGATGCTCTCCTAAAGGAAGGGTATGATGCCGTCCTGGTAACCGTTGGTGCTCACCAGGGCATAAAGTTACCCCTGCCCGGAGCTGACCTTGACGGGGTATTAATCAATACCTCTTTCCTAAGGGATGTAAGTCTGGGCAAAGAGGTTAAGATAGGGAAGAGGGTGGTGGTGGTGGGGGGTGGTAATGTTGCCTTTGATTGTGCCCGTACTGCCTTGCGTCTAGGTGCCACTGATGTCCATGTAGCTTGTCTTGAATGTAGAGATGGGATGTTAGCTAAGGCCGAGGAGATTGAGGGGGGAGAGGCAGAGGGGGTTATCATCCATTGCTCACATACCTTTTGCAGAATTGTGGGTGATAATGGGCATGTCACTGGTATTGAATGTCGTGATGTGCGGTCTTTCGAGTTTGATAGCCTGGGCAGGCTTTGTGTTAATGCTACCCCCGGCTCAGAGCATATTCTGCCAGCAGATACCGTCATCTTTGCCGTGGGTCAGGTGCCTGACATTGGACTTGCTGAGGGGGTTGATGGTATTAAGACCGCCAGACGGCGCTTTGTAGAGGTTAATCCAGTTACGCTGGCTACTGGTAGAGAGGGTGTTTTTGCCGCTGGTGATGTGGTTACCGGAACTAAATCGGTTATTGAGGCAATTGAGGCTGGTCGAAGGGCAGCTACCTATATCGATAGATACCTTGGCGGCAGTGGTGACATAGATGAGGTATTGGTTGATACTGAGGAGCCTGACCCCTATTTGGGACGTGAAGAGGGATTTGCTGATAGACGACAATTGCCGATGCCTTGCCTACCCGCGGAGCAGAGGCAGGGCAACTTTAACACGATAGAACTTGGTCTTGATGAAGACCTGGCTAACAAAGAGGCAAGCCGATGCCTCCAATGTGACCTCAGGCTTAAAATTTCTCAGCCGGTATCGCCGCCAACTAAAGCTAGAGTGCCCAAGGGTGAGACAGTAGGTGTATGAAATCCTGTTGCGAGAGGACTTGGCACCTAGTATCCATCTGTTCAAGGTTGTAGCACCTAATGTGGCTAGGAAGGCTCAACCAGGACAATTCGTCATTATCAGGATTGATGAAAAGGGTGAGCGTATTCCTTTAACCATCGCTGACTGGGATGAGAAAGAGGGCAGTGTTACCATCGTCTTTACCGAAGTGGGAACAACAACCCACCGACTAGCCTTGCTGGGAGCTGGCGATTTTATTGCTGATTTGGTCGGACCTCTAGGTTTACCAACACATATTGAGACGTCTAGCACCATTGTTTGCGTGGCGGGAGGAATCGGTATTGCTCCCATAGCCCCTATTGCCCGGGCAATGAAAGAAAAAGGGAACCGGGTCATCTCAATTATGGGGACACGGAACAGGAGCCTTATCTTTTGGGAGGAAGAGTTACGCCGTGTCAGCGACCAGCTAATAATTACCACCGATGACGGCTCTTATGCTCGTAAAGGACTGGTAACTGAGCCGCTGAAGGAGCTGCTTGAGAGTGGCGAGAGGGTTGACTGTATTATTGCTATCGGTCCCAGCATGATGATGAAGTCTTGCTCCGAAATCACGGAACCTTTCGGTGTTAAGACCATTGTCAGCCTGAATCCCATAATGGTGGATGGTACCGGTATGTGTGGTTGCTGTCGGGTGTCTGTTGGTGGTGAGACTAAGTTTGCTTGTGTGGATGGTCCTGAATTTGATGGGCACCAGGTAGACTGGGATTTGCTCTGTGCCCGCCAGCGTATCTACCTTGATGAAGAGAAGTGTTCCCTTGAACGATGGCAGCAGCAATATAACCGCCTTGAAGTAACGGGCAAACATGGCGAAACTTAACTTAAACCGAGTCCCAATGCCAAAGCAAGCCCCCAAGTTGCGGGTTAAAAATTTCAATGAAGTTGCTTTAGGATATACCCCTCAACAGGCTCAAGCCGAGGCAAACCGCTGTATCCACTGTCCTAAGTATTCCTGTATTGATGGCTGTCCGGTATTGGTGGACATCCCTGGTTTTCTCAAAGCCATACGGGATAATGATTTGCCTGAGGCAGCCAGAATACTCAAAGATAAAAATAGCCTGCCCGGTATCTGCGGACGGGTCTGCCCTCAAGAGACGCAGTGTGAGGCTACTTGCTCTCTGGCTAAAAAGGGAGCGCCCATTGCCATTGGTCGCTTGGAGCGATACATGGCTGATTGGGAATTGGCTAATACCGACCTGTTAGACTTACCAGTAGTACCGCCGCAACCAACTGGTAAACAGGTGGCAGTGGTCGGCTCGGGACCAGCCGGCCTAACCGCAGCGGCTGATTTGGCTAAGCTCGGGCATAGTGTTACCATTTTTGAGGCGCTACATGTGGCTGGTGGCGTATTAATGTATGGCATCCCTGAGTTCAGGTTACCTAAAGATGTTGTCCAGGCTGAGATTGACTATGTTACTTCTTTAGGAGTGAAAATTGAATTGGATTCAGTAATAGGTAAATTGGTGACCATAGACGAGTTGCTAAATAATGGTTACCAGGCTGTTTTCCTGGGCACCGGTGCCGGAGCACCATTGTTTTTGAACATCCCCGGTGAGAACCTTAATGGTGTCTATTCAGCAAACGAATTCTTAACCCGGGTCAATTTGATGAAGGCGTATAAGTTTCCTGAATATGATACCCCGGTGAAGGTGGGCAAAAGGGTGGCTGTGATTGGTGGTGGTAATGTGGCTATGGATTCAGCCCGGTGTGCCCTCAGGCTTGGTGCCGATGAGGTCTATATTGTCTACCGACGCTCTGAGGTGGAAATGCCAGCCCGCCGGGAAGAAGTGGAGAACGCCAAGGAAGAGGGTATCCGGTTTAAGCTGTTAACCAATCCCAAGCGCTTTCTGGGTGACGAGCAGAATTGGGTGGTTGGTATGGAGTGCTACGAGATGGAACTGGGTGAGCCTGATGAGAGTGGACGGCGCCGCCCCATTGCTATACCGGGAAGCGAGTTTATTATTGATGTGGATGTGGTGATAGTAGCTCTGGGCACTACGCCTAATCCCCTTATTGCCCAGACTACCCCTGGACTGGAGACAGCCAAGCGAGGAACAGTGGTAGCTGACGAAACTACTGGCAAGACAGTGAAGCCCGGAGTCTGGGCTGGCGGTGATATAGTTGCCGGTGCCGCTACTGTAATCAGCGCCATGGGAGCCGGCAAACGCGCCGCCGCCTCTATAGATGAGTATTTGAGGGGATAAAGCTTATTCTCACCTGCTTCACCGTCTTGGGGACTATGGTTTTAGGATGCACGTATAGTACTTGTGGTATAATAAATAGACCAATGTTAGAGAGATTCGACCAAACCAAAGTAGAAGGAGGCGATGCAAAAATGAACAGACTGTTGAAACGTACCGGGATGTTTCCGTTGCTGCTTGTGGTTTTAGCGCTACTATTTGTGGCTCTACCGATAGGCATCGCCTACGCTGCACAGTTATTTGAGCATTACAACCCAGACCCAGGTGAAACTGCTGGAATTACGATTCATCAAAAGTATTGGCAAGCACAGACTTTTACTGCCGAGTCGGCTCATTCGGTAACATCACTCAGGCTGCGTTTTTGGAGAACTCAAAATGACCCCGGTATGGTTACGGTATCAATACAGGGCACCGACGGGAGTGGGCATCCCAATGGAACTGAACTTGCTTCAGAAACCATAGAAGGCATTACGTTACCCACCCTTTGGGATCCTATAGGTTGGACGGAGATATTTTTCACGACACCCTGCAACCTCACCAAGGACAAAAAGTACGCAATAGTCGTTCGCGCTCCGGACGCAGATGCCCTGCAAGGTTTCTATTTAGTTTGGCAGGGATATCATGACGGATTTGGTACATACCCTGGTGGCAATTTTGAAAAAAGCAGTGATAGTGGACTTAATTGGGTCAGTGACACTAATGACGACTTAGAGTTTGAGGTATACGGCGAGGAAACACCCCCTCCAGCTCCTGCTGGTGTAGGCGGCGAAGTCTATCCTGTAAATAGAATTGCTCTTGTGGCTCCCTGGATTACTTTAGCCGCAGCTATCATAGCCGGGGGCGTATTCCTGATAACCCGCAAGGCTTATAGGTAAATATCGGCTAAGACAATTTTAATAGAGATGAAAGGCAAGCCCCGCTGATAGGCTTGCCTTTGGTTTGGTGCCTGTTGCATTGCCAACGCTACTTCCCTCTCTAAAGCCGTAACTACATTCCGCATGCCAATTTACCGTATCTACCATTATGCACAAGCCGTTACCATACAGTGTCTACCATGGGCATCTAAGAGGGGCGAAGCCCCTCTAATAAAACACTAAATCCTAAACCCCAAATCCTAAACTTTAGGGGTTTGAATTTTGGATTTGTTACGAAAATAGAGTGTTTCTAATGTTGTGTCATTCTGAGCCGAAGGCGAAGAATCTCCTCTTGTCTGCTTGAAGAGATTCTTCGGTCGCTGTGCTCCCTCAGAATGACAGACTATTTTCATGATTTGCTAGAGGGCAACCGCCCATCAGGGTTTGTTTAGTATTTAGAAATTAGAGTTTAGGATTTCACGAAAGAAGAGGGTGAGGTTGATAAAATCCTCTTTTCTTTTAGCCTAAAACTCTAGTAGAATAGGCTAATATGAAAGAAGGCTCAACCCCTATCCGGCGGCAATACCTTAGAATTAAACAAAAGTATCCCCAGGCTATTGTCCTCTTCCGCCTGGGCGATTTCTATGAGACCTTTGACGACGATGCCAAGCTTGCTTCCCGGGAGCTAGAGATTACCCTGACCTCCAGGGAAATGGGCAAGGGGCACCGGGTACCGATGGCTGGCATCCCTTACCATGCCCTGGATAACTATCTGGCCAGACTAATCAGTCGCGGTTATAAGGTTGCTATCTGCGAGCAAGTGACCAAGCCCGGTGAGACTAAAGGCTTGGTAGAGCGTGAGGTCATCCGCCTGGTAACGCCGGGCACAGTAGTCGAGCCCAGCCTCCTTGATAGTAAGACCAATAACTACTTAATCAGCCTGGTCTTGGGTGAAGAGGAAGTGGGAATAGCCTATGTTGACATAACGACCAGCGAATTTGCTACTACTCAGGTCTCGCTTCAGCGGGCAGTTCCTGAGCTGGAGCGACTTAACCCCTCGGAGGTTATTGCTGCCAATAGCTCAGAATTGTCTGGCTTAGGCTTAGCTGCCCCAGTAACTCGCCTTGATGATTACTGGTTTGAGCTGGAGATAACCCAAAAGACACTGCTCGAC
>Ga0209979_1005403_pt1 | contig 10078 bp, 6 predicted proteins | sample AnhtaG_FD_183114 | JGI IMG/M metagenome (GOLD analysis project Ga0209979, IMG submission 183114) | Deep subsurface microbial communities from Anholt, Denmark to uncover new lineages of life (NeLLi) - Anholt_01485 metaG (SPAdes) (version 2) | ecosystem: Environmental > Aquatic > Marine > Oceanic >... | reverse complement strand
TCCGGGCCTCGATCTCGCGTCGTACCTGCCTGCGTGGCGTGACCTCCCAGCGGCCCCGCGCATCGATGGCCAGCGCGAGGGCGTCGCCGGCGCGCCACGACAACAGGTGGCCCCGGTACGAGCTGTAATTTCCGCAGTCGAGCACCACTAACTCGGGGAGGCCGCTGGGCGTTGCGGCCTCCTGCCCGTGGCACGGGAGAGCCGCCGCGACTGCGATAAGACAGCACCAAACCGCGCTTCGGTTCACCATGAAAGACCTATTGCGACGGATTTCTGGCCCAGGATAGCAGTACCAGTGCGGGCACACGAAATCAGAGGGCCCGCTGCGGCCCGGCGCCCCTCGGACACTCGGCGCCGACCCTGAACGCGCGCCCGAGTTCGCCCGTTATCTTCTATTTCTTCTTCGCATCAAGCGCTGCAATCTGCTTGATCTGGGCGGCTGTGAGAGTTTCGGCACCCTCATCGCCGAGCATCACACACGTGTCCCGAAAGACGATGGCGACGCGCTCGCCCACGGCAAACAGCTTTCCCCACTCGGGGCGCGCATCAAGGAGCTTGAAGTACGCCTCGCTGTAGCTCTTGATCTTGTGCGTCTTCATGGCCTGTTTGTACTCACGGTCATACCAGCCCCGACCGTCGAAGTAGAATGTGTGCCCTCGCACGTGCTTCACGCCACGGGTCCCGCCATACGGGGCCCACTCTGTGGCCTCTTTCATGCCTGCGACTTCCGCGGCCGCGTCCACTGCCCAGCGCCCGCTCTTGGCTCGCAGCGCGTCGCGTGCCTCGCCGCTCGACGGCGCCGCCAGAACACGACTTCGCTCGCCCGTCGCTGCGGGAGCACCACTTGCCGCACCGCGCCGGAATCTGTAGGCGCCGTACGCGCCGCCATAGCCCTCATGCTCCTCTTCGTCCTCGGCGCTAATTCTGTCTGCCAGCCTCGCCCACGTCTGCACCGCCACGCCCTGAGTGACCAACTCCCTGTCCTCGGTGACCAGCGACGAGGTATACGGGGTGAGAATGCCGTACTGCGTGCTCAGCGCGATGATCTCGTCCTTGATCTCCTTGTTCTCGCCCTTGAGCCGGATCTCATCGAGCAAGTATCCGATGCGACGGCTCGCCCACAGCCGGGCGATGAAGTCGTTGTCTTCCTCCTCCTCGGGGAAAGACGCGTCGAAGGCGAGCTTGCGCTCCTCGCCTCCCAACTTGCCCAGCAGCTTCACAGCGACGTGCCCCTCGCCGCGATAGCGCCCAAACAGGCGAAGCTGTGAGCCCTTGAACAGGTCGGGCAAATCCGTCGGGTAGTAGTTGTGCACGTATATCTCGCCGAAGTCGATAGCGATGTCGGAAAGCACCGGGTAGCTTATCTTGTTGTAGAATGACGACACCGGCATCTCGATGTCTTCGCCCGGCTCCACATATTCGGAGACGCCCCCGTTGTTGCCAGTGATCGTATCGAGCAGATGTGTGTTCACGTCGTGCCCGACGCCGAAGGCAAATATGCGGGCGCCAGCTCCCGGCGCCAGCCCTCTTGCCTCAGTGGCCGCCACTCGGACCCCGCCTTTGCCGGGCCCTCCGCCGTGGGCGTAGCGGTTGACGTCGTTCACTTGCGCGGTGAGCGGGCCCTCATCGGTCACGCCAAAGGTGGGCTGGCCATCGGTCAGGAAGACGATGATCCTCGGCCGCTTGTCGCCGTCGAACATGTTCAGCGACGTCAACAGCGCCTCGCTGATGTTGGTGGCGCCGACCGCCTTCACCTCATCGATGAACTTCCTCGCCGCGTCGCTCTTTGCCACACCGGCCTCCACGAGCTTCGTGCGGAAGGCGTTCACCCCGGTGCTGAAAGTGACGATGTTGAACCGGTCATTCGGGTTCAGATTGGCAAGACAGAACTGGAGAGCATCTTTGGCCTGCTGAATCTTATTGTCTCGCGCCATACTGCCCGATGTGTCGAAGACGAAGATGACGTCCTTGGCCGCGATCTCCTTCTCCTGCAGGTCGTGCTTTGGCGCCATCATGAGGAGAAAGTATCCATCCTCGCCCTGCGGGCGATGCGTGATGAGGCCGAGGCCGAAGTCCCGTTGTGAGAGCGTGTAGTACAGCACGAAGTCCTTGTCGGGCTTGACGTCGCTCTCCTCAAAGCTGACGGCCAGCTCCGTGTCGCTCTTGCGCTGCACCGCGAGCTGGCTGTCGTGGGTGGGCGAGTACAACGCCTTGATGGGAATACGCGACTTGATCGTCACTGCCACCGAGACGTCCTTGAGGGGTTCTGGTGAGAACTTCTCCGTGTCGAGCGGGTACACGTATTTGCAGATGTTGTTGTCGAGCGGGAGAACTTCCGAGTACTGGATTTGGATGCGAGTCTGCCCTTTGGGCGGGACCGGAAAGACGCTCGCCTTGAACAGATTGCGCCCCACGTATTCCAGCAGCGCCGGATCGCGCATCTTGCGAACGATCTCCTCGTACGTGCGCCGCGCCTTGTCTTTCTCCAGGATCGCCCCGGTGACGCGCTTGCCGTCCATGAACATGGCAAACTCGGAGATGGCGGCGTCCTCGGGGAGAGGGAAGAGGTAAGTCGCTTCCAGTTGCCGGCCGAAGGGATTACTGAATGCCTGATCGATGGAGGTGGTGGCAACTTGGTCGTTGATCGTGGTCGTGACCCGGTGATACTCCACATTCAGGGGCTTTGCCTTCGGGAATTCCGGCGTTGGCCTGGTGATGAGCACGCCGTCGGCCCAGGCACAAGCGCACGGGCTCAGTCCCGCCATTACCATAGCGCACAGCCATGTGACGCGTCTCATGGGTCCACGCCTCCTCGCCGCTCCGCGGTGGTCGCGCAACGGCTACTCCCCTCCCGACGGGCGAGAGACTGCCCAGATAGCTCCCTTCAAAGTCGCCTGGCAGCCTCCCTTGGCGGCCAGTTCCTTCATGATCTCAGCGATCGGCTTCTTGGCGGCACTGTACGTTATCTTCGTGCGCGGCACATTGGGGCCGATCTGTACCTTGATCCCGGCCTCGCTCGCCGCCTCGCGCAGAGCGACGTGCAGGTCCACATTGGCGAACTCTATGGTATGGGCCTCCGCCGGCCCGGCAGCTCGACCCGCAGGTGTTCCGGCCGAGCGGGCCGCAACCACGGGGATAAGCGCCTCGGCGACGGGCACAGCCGCCCTGCGCCCCGCATAACTCACCTCAGCCTTGAAGGTCTTCGTGCCAGGCTTCTGAGGCACGATTGGTATCGAGATCGTCTTGACAGTGCCCTTGGTGAGCCCTCCGCGAAATGCCACGCCGTCCTCGTACGCTCCGCCGAGCCGCACGTCCTTCGGAGCGTTGATCTTAACCTGAGCGTCCCTGACGTCTCGTTCGGCGCGCACGGTGACGAGAAGCTCTCCCGGCTTGCCAGCCTGCAGCGACGCAGCCGGCCGCAGGTCAACTTTCACAGCAACCGCCGTCATATCGGCCCTCGTCGCCATGAATGCCGTCCGGCGTTCCGCTGCGACGGGAGCAGATGCAACCCTTGCCGTTTCCTCTTCGTCCTCTTCCTCTTTCGCCTCCTCGCCTGCTGCCTTCCCCATCCGCGTCCTTCGCGCTGCTATCGAGGCCGCGTCTTCCAGCCACAGCCCGCGGGCCCGCGCCGATGGCGGCGTCGGCGCAGCCGGCTTCGCCTCGAGTCCGAACACCTCTTGGCCCTCGCTTGGGGTCGCGACGGCGGCGGCCGCGCCGCCCTCCTCTGCCGTGGGTGCGGGCGGCTCCGGGCGAAAGATCCCCGCGTCGCCCAGACGCTCCCGAAGCGCCTCAGCGGCTGCCTCGGCTCGCTGGCGAATCTCCTCGTCCATCGCCGCCTCCTCGTCCAGTTCAGCCTCCGGCTCGGCTATCGCCGCGTCCTCGGCCTCCTCGGCGGCCTCCCCCTCTGCCTCTTCAAGCTCCAGCTCTGATACCGCATCAATAGCGGGTGCTGCCGCCGCGAGGCGGTCATCACCATCCGTGGCCGGCAGCGCCTTTTCCGAGCGCAGCGCGGCCGACGCGGTGCGCACTGGCTGATCGTGCCGGAGCAAGGCGGGGCGAAGCCCGAACACAATCCCCAGAAACACGGCGGCCGCGGCCGCGGCCCCAAGGCTCCCGCCCAGCCACAGGTAGCGCCGGCGCAGTGGGCGGACGCGCGCCGCCTGCTCTTCGGCTACAGCGTGCAGGGCATCGCTGATGCTCGGCCGAAGCCGCGACGGCGCGTCCGCGGGTGGCAGCGATCGCAGGGCGGCGATCAATTGCTCCATCTGCCGCACGTCGCGCTCACATGCCTTGCACCGGGCTATGTGGTCGGCCACCTCGCGCGCCTGCTCATCGGGCAGGCTGCCCTCGATAAACTCCGTCAGAACGTCCCGAATCTCATAGCACCGCATCTGACTTCTCCCAACCCGGCGGCTCTGATGCTCCCCCACAGTGCTCTGCGCTGTGGATCACCCCGCACATGCGCGCCTTCGAGCCGCATGCGGCGCGGAGCCGCTGGGTACGCACTCGCGTTTATGACGTTAGGGGCCCTCGAAAAGTTCCAAGTGCGGTTCGAGCCGGGTCCGCAGCGCCAGTCGCGCACGATTCAGGCGCGACTTCACTGTACCGATGGGCACCGCCAGTGCCGTCGCGATCTCCTCGTATGACAGCCCCTGCAAATCGTAAAGCACGATCACGGCCCGATGCTCGCTCGTGAGCTCCGCGAGGGCTTGCTGCACCAGGGCCTGCCGCTGCGTCTTGATGGCCTCAATCGGCGGATCGTTGGTCTCGTCAGGGATGTCTCGGAGGGAGTTCTCGTCGCTCGTCTCTGAGATCAAGTGCAGCGTCGCCGCCTCGCGTCCTCGCCGGCGCAGCCGATCCAGGCACACGTTCATGGCGATCCGGTACAGCCACGTGGCGAAGCTCGCATCGCGCCGGAAGCTGTGGATGGCATTGTAGGCGCGGACGAAGGCCTCTTGAGTGGCGTCGCACGCCTCGTCCTGGTTGTTCAGCATGCGATAGGCGGCGTTATAGATAAGCGCGTAGCACTCGTCAACGAGGGCGTCGAAGGCCCGCAGGTCGCCGCCTTGCGCTTGTCTGAGCGTTTCAACGTCGATCTCAAGCCCAGCTATGATAGCTCACTCCCGCACGGGCCGTATCTCGCGCCACAGCTTGTTGTCCACGTACACGCGTATGGTGAAGGCTCCCACGCCCCGGATAGCCTCATCGACCACTTGCCCCTGCAGGTGCAGTTGATCGTGGGCTATCTGCACCGTGCCGTCCTGGTGCTCCACCTCGATGCGCACGCGCTGCGTCATGTCGCCGCCCGGCACGGTCACCTGCACCCGATACCACGAGACGGTGTCCGCGCTCACGCGCCTGGGCGTAATCGGGCCCTTGCTGCATACAAGCTCAACCTCGGTGCCCTCGGGCACGACAGCACCGACCTCCGGTCGCTGATGGATGACGTGCCCCTTCGGGGCAATCTCGTGCCGCCGCTCTTCGATCCGCTGTGCGGCCCGTAGATGCGCTTTCTGCAGCTCCTTTTTCGCTTCCTCCACCGTGAGGTCGTGAATATCCGGTACGCGGACCTTGCGAATCCCCTTGCTCACGATGACGCGGACCTGGCGCCCCTCCCGCACCCGCTTGCGGGCATACGGCGCGACCAGGCGGATGATATTGCCTCGGGGCACATCGACAGAGTATTGCTCCTCAGCCACTACCATAGTGAGTCCCAGAGCTGCGAGCCGCGTCAACGCGGCATCGCTCTGCAAGCCGCTCACATCCGGCACCAGCACCTCGGGATGCCGAGTTGCTACGAGCCACAAGAAAAGCAGCGACACCACGGCCATGCCGCCCAGAGTGATCAGTAGAGCGCCGGCGAGGAAGCGCCCGAAGGTCCACGCCAATGCTTTTGTCAACTCGATAGGCGCAAGGATGTCGCTCTCCGGCGCCTCGTCGGGCGCTCGCGCGGGGGCCTCCGCCGTGGCTGCGGGCCGGCGTCGGGGGATGGGTGGCGCTGTGAGGATTGGCGCGCCCAGGCGGCGTGACTGCTCGCGCAGCTCCCCGAGCAGGCTCTTCATGGAGGCGGGGCGGGCGGCGGGGTCCTTGGCCAACGTCCGGCTTACGATGCTCTCAAGCGCTCCGGGTACGTCAGCTGCGATCCCCCGCATTCTTGGCACCGGGCTGTAACAATGCGCCTGGGCCAGCTCCATCGGATCGTTGCTGTCAAACGGCAGGCGGCCGGTCAACAGGCGAAAGAGGATGACGCCAATGGCGTATATGTCGCTCGTGGGTCCCGGCACATTTCCCCGCGCCTCTTCGGGGGAGATGTAGGCGGCCCGCTGACGCCGCGCCAGGCCGCTTGTCGCTGGCGTGCGCCCGATGGCCCCGATAACGCCGAACCCGTCGAGCTTGACCTGGTCTCCGGCGAGGCGGATGCTGGTGGCGCTCAGTCCGCCATGCACGAGGCCCTGCTCGTGCGCGTATGCGAGCGCCTCGCACACGTGCACAATGACGGCGACGGCGTCGGCCGCCGGCACCCGGTCTCGATCGGCCAGCCGCTGCTCAAGTGTCTCTCCTCCGGCGGATTCGGCGACGCATAAGTGGCCGTCATCCAGGCAGACGTCACGAACGGCGCAGATGTGGGGGTGGATAAGCTCCTTGGCTCTGGACGCCTCCTCCGCCACGCGAGGAAGAAGCGACCGACTGTCGTCCCAGGCGGTCCCGATAATGCTGATGCGCACCAGATCGTGGCTTGCGTCATCTTCGGCCTCGAAAACATCGAACAGAGTGCCTGTCTCGAGCTGCCGTCGGATGAGAAACCTGTTGTCAGCAATCCGTTCCGCCACCACTGCTCATCCTTATCCGGCCTCACGAGGCTGCTAGCGGGAAATGTGAGCGACTGCCTCCCGTATCTCGTCCGGCTTGACATCATCCACGATCGTCACGCTGCCAATCCTGAGCGGGAGTGACACCCGCGTCTTGCCGGCCAGGCGCTTCTTATCCACCTCGCAGGCGGCGATCACTGCCGTCGGCTCAGGCGCATCAACGCGTACAGGCAGCCCGAAGGCGAGCAGCAGGGCCTCGAGGCGCGAGGCGTCAGCCGCCAGCATCATGCCTCTGCTGACGGCAATGTGGGCTTCCGCCGCCAACCCAATGGCCACTGCCTCGCCGTGGCGCAAGTGCCCGTAGGCGGCAATTCTCTCGAGCGCGTGCCCGATCGTGTGTCCACAGTTCAGCACCGCGCGCAGTCCGGCCTCTCGCTCGTCCCGCCGCACCACGTCCACTTTGATCTCGCACGATCGCCGTACGGCGTGACCCACACACGCGGTGTCCAGGTTCAACAGAGGCCCGACGCTTGCTTCCAACAGGGCCCAGAAGTCGGCATCGGCGATCAGAGCATGCTTGATGACCTCGGCCCAGCCATTGCGATACTCGCGCCGCGGAAGCGAGCGCAGCGTGTCGGTATCAGCGACGACCATACGGGGCTGGTGGAAGGCGCCAATCAAGTTCTTTCCCTGGGGCAGATTCACGGCCGTCTTGCCGCCGATGCTGGAGTCAACCTGTGCCATGAGCGTCGTTGGCACCTGGATGTAGTCAATGCCGCGCATGTAGGTGGCCGCGGCAAAGCCGGCCAGATCGCCGACCACGCCGCCACCCAGGGCGACGACAAAGGATGCCCGATCCAGGCCGGCTGCGAGGAATTGGTGGTAGAGGCGCCTGGCTTGTCTCAGACACTTGCTGCGCTCCCCGGCGGGTACCTCGATGAGCGTCACGTCCATGCCCGCTTGACGTAACGTCTCAACGGTTTGAGACCCGTAAAGGCGCGCCACGGAGCGATTGCTGACGACGCACCCACGCCGGCCTCCAACGCAGCGCGCTGCGAGGTGGCCGAGCTGTGGCAGGAGCTTGGGGCCGAGGTGGATCTCGTAGCTATTGGCGCCGAGGGGTACCGTTAGGAGCTTGGCGCGCTCCGCGTGTGAAGGCTCGCCGGCGCCCGTGGTTTCGCGGTCAGGGAATGCGGCCACGAGGATATTCATTGGCGCTTCCAGGTTGCGCTGGTGTTGCTGCCGACGCCGCCGAGTATGAACAAACGGCACAAGCTTGTCGTGCCGTTTGCGCTCACGTTCGAAATAGGGCACTGCTCAGGCCCGTATGCGCTGAGCGGCCCGCCATTTCACCCGGATGTCTTTACAGGCTTGTCTCGAGCCCACCGCCCCTTTCTCGAATGATGCGGGGCGTCACGAAGATGAGCAGCTCTCTATCGCTCTTGTTTGTTTCTTTGCGTCGGAATAGCTTGCCGATAATGGGCAGCTCCGACAGGAATGGGATGCCAACTATCGATTCAGTGTCGTTGCGCCGCACGAGGCCGCCGAGCACGGCAGTCTCACCGTCCGGCACCCGTACCAGCGCCGACGCGTATTGGCTCGACGTGATCGGCACCGCCGCCGTTCCGTCCGGCGCGACCGCGAGGCCGATTTGGTCCTCAAGCTCCGGCTCCAGCCACATGCTGATCGTGTCATCGGCATTGATGCGAGGCGTCACGAACAGACCATTCACGACGTCGATGAACTGTGGCGTAAACGTCGTGGTGACGACGCCCTGGGTGACTTGCGTGTCCGGAACGAAATACGGGATCTCGGTTGTCACCGAAAACTCTGCGAACTGGTTGTTCAGCGTCACGATTCTGGGCGCGTTCACGACCCGGCCCTTGGACCTACTCAGCGCAAGGCCGAGCGAGGCCCGGAAGTTGTCGCTGGCGAATCGGGCCAGAAGGTTGCCCGCGAGGCCGGTGCCGCCACTCAAGATGTCCCAGTTGCCGCCACTCGTCGTCCACTCGAGGCCGAAGGCCTCAAATATGTTCGCCTCCACCTCGATGAACTGGGTTGAGATCTCCACCTGTCGGGGTGCCACGTCGAGCAGCGCCACGATCTCGCGGAATGCATCCAGCTCCGCCTGGGTGCCCTGAACAATCAGCTTATTCAGGGGCATGTACGCCAGGGGGGGCAGCATCTCGCCCGGCAGCAACTCCACCAGGCCGCCGCCGAACCCGCCCATCCCACCGAATCCTCCACCCATGCCTCCGCCGAACCCACCGCCGCCGCTGACGCCGTAATCGTCGTCGAAGTCGCCGCCGAATTGCTCGACCGGATATGAAAGGGGGCCAAATGGGTTCTGCAGATACGTCTGGGGGCGGATCCCGGAGCGTCCCGTGGGCCTACTGGCGACCCGCCTTTGCCCACGTGCCAACTGCCTCGGTGAAGGCGTGGTCTGAGATATGCGGCCACCGAACATCAGGGCCACATCCGCCGCATCGACGTAGTTGAGCACCATCGCGTCAAAATGGACTTCCGGCGTGGGCGGCGGCTCAGCCATCGCCAATGCCGCTTCTATCGGCTCGGGGGCGCTCAGGGGAGCCAGTTGGCTCCCGGACGCTTCCGCCGCAGGCCGTGCCTCGGCCGGCATCTGGGCCGGCGGGTTGGCCGTCACGATGTGTACCCCCGCCTCCTCACGCCAGTAGTAGCCCTCCGCCTCGACGAACACCTTCAGGACCCGTAGGATCTCCTCGGGCGGCATGGCGCGGAGCGTGAGGAATGGCACCTGGACGCTGACGCCAGGCCCGAGGATCAGGTTCAGGTCCGCTTGGTCCGCCAGAAGGGGCAATAGGTCGCGCAGGTAGGCGTCCCTCAGGTTCATGCTGAGGGGACTGGAGTCATCGCCCTCCGCGGGCGCTCCCCGTTGCCCGAGAGCTGATGGGGCAGCTACAAGAAGCATGAGTGCGGCGCACAAACCAACCTGCAGGCCATAATCGTTCCGGAGCGAACGTAAGCTCATGATCGCCCTCCCCACGTCATTCTTGGCGCCCGCTGTCAGGCGCACTGGATTGCTGTGTCGTTAGCTGCTCGCGCACACCATACGCACCGACAGCCGCCACAACTAGCGCTTATCGTCACGCCGTAGTATGGCTTTCCGCTGCTGCGACCCCATCGCGCCCGGACTAGAACCGGCCCCGGCCGCCGCCGCCGCCACCCCGGCCGCCGCCGCTGCGGCCGCCGCGACCACCACCACCACCACCATACCCGCCGTAGCCGCCGCC